>Ga0307508_10007652_pt1 | contig 10044 bp, 9 predicted proteins | sample 9_EM_MG_FD_203089 | JGI IMG/M metagenome (GOLD analysis project Ga0307508, IMG submission 203089) | Populus trichocarpa ectomycorrhiza microbial communities from riparian zone in the Pacific Northwest, United States - 9_EM | ecosystem: Host-associated > Plants > Roots > Unclassified | place...
TCAGGGTCGGGGACGATCACGAAGTCGTTCTCGGTGCCGTGACCCTTGAGGAAAGCGATCCGGGTGCTCATGTATCGATCGTACGTGCAGGCCGGTGGGGGCTGGTCGCGCAGTTCCCCGCGCCCCTCAAAGCCCTTAGCGCAGCCTTGCTACGCGCCACACGGCGAGTACGACCACCACTGCCACCAACAGCACGTACGCCAGCACGACCCGCCAGTCCGCGCGGCACTCGGAGCCCTTCTGCGGCAAGCCGGGCCACGTGTAACCAACGCGGCGCGCGGCCATCATGCCCCAGCCCGCCGCGCAGGAGCAGATCAGCAGGCCCAGCATCGCGATCACCGCTCCGCTGTCGCCGAAGTCGAAGGCCAGCGGGAAGGCGAACATCAGGGAGCCGACCGCGGCCAGCGAGACGATCGGGGCCAGCTGCCAGATGCGCAGACGGCGCTGCGGGCGCAGTTCGACCTCGACCTCCGGGCCGCCCGCGAACATCTCGTCGGGCTCCGGACCGTCGTCGGTCACACCGTCCGTCACCTCGTCGGGCCCGTCGGGGCTCAGACGGTCTCCGTCCTGCTCCGTTTCACCGCTCTCGACGGTGAGGGGCTCGGTGCCTTGTGCGGTGTCGCGAGGGCCGGCCTCCATCGCCACGCGCCCTCCCAACTCGGACTCCACTTGGTCGATCGAAGCTCGATGATGGCACGGCGCCGGAGGCCGGGATGACGGCCGGAGCGTCCCGATGCCATGACGTGATCAGGCTGTAACCGGTCGTTCGACCAACGCCAGTGCGAGCTGCGGAAGTTCTGTGAGATGCGCCGCAGCCCCACTCAACCAGTGCACCCGCGGATCGCGCCTGAACCACGAATCCTGACGGCGCGCGAAGCGCTTCGTGGCACGAACGGTCTCGGCCCGCGCGTCCTCCAGCGTGCACTCCCCCGCGAGCGCCCCGAGCACCTGCTGGTACCCGAGTGCGCGCGAGGCCGTGCGCCCCTCGCTGAGCCCTCGCGCCTGAAGCTCCCGCACCTCGTCCACGAGGCCCGCCTCCCACATCCGGTCGACCCGGCGGGCGATGCGCTCGTCGAGTTCGGGCCGGGCGACGTCGACGCCGATCTGGAGGGTGTCGTAGACGGAGTCGTGACCGGGGAGGTTGGCCGTGAAGGGCTTGCCGGTGATCTCGATCACTTCGAGTGCCCGGACGATACGGCGGCCGTTGCTGGGCAGGATCGCCTGCCCGGCCTCGGGGTCGGCGGCGGCCAGCCGGGCGTGCAGGGCGCCGGAGCCGCGCAGGACGAGTTCCTCCTCCAGGCGGGCCCTGACCTCGGGGTCGGTGCCGGGGAACTCCAGGTTGTCGACGGCCCCACGGACGTACAGCCCGGAGCCGCCGACGAGGATCGGCCAGCGGCCGTCGGCGAGCAGTGCGTCGATCCTGGCGCGGGCCAGTCGCTGGTACTCGGCGACGGACGCCGTGACGGTCACGTCCCAGATGTCCAGGAGGTGGTGCGGCACGCCGTCGCGTTCCTCGGGCGTCAGCTTGGCGGTGCCGATGTCCATCCCTCGGTAGAGCTGCATGGAGTCGGCGTTGACGACCTCACCGCCCAGGCGCTGGGCGAGGAAGACGCCCAGATCGGACTTTCCGGCCGCTGTGGGTCCGACGACGGCGATGACGCGGGGGGCGGGGGGTGCGCTGCTCACCGCCCCAGTCTCGCAAACCCCGGGGCGCCACCTCGAACGAGTTACGTGACGGCCCGGGTCCGGGGTCGTTGCCAGTTGCGTGGTTTCCGCCGCCCTTTTCACGGAGGCGGCGATCCGGAGTGGCGCAATCGGGCGCACCGGACGACGCGGGATTTCCCCCGCACGAGTAACGTATGGAGTGGATATGGGCGTTTTCGCACGACTTCTCCGGAGGTCGAAGGCTACGGAGGAGGCGTCAACCGCCGAGACGCAGGCCGAGAACGAGACGGCCGAGCTCGCGGCGGACGAGGCGGCAGAGGCGAAGGAGCCGACCGAGGTCGAGGCAGCGGCCGAGAACGAGGCCGAGACCAAGATCACGGAGACGGGCGACGCCGAGGACCCGGACGGGTCGACGGTGACGGCGGCCGTCGAGGACGCCGCCGCCGAGGGCGTCGAGATCCCCAAGCAGCAGTCCGCCGCGAAGGCGGCCGACCGCGAGGCCGACGAGGGCGCCCGCACATAACTGCCCCGCGCGGGAAGGTGAACGATGGGTCTCCTGGACAATTTGAAGGCCAAGCTCAACCCGGCCAAGGACAAGGTCTCCGGCCTCGCACAGCAGCACGGGGACAAGATCCAGCACGGCCTCGACAAGGCCGCGCAGGTCGTGGACGAGAAGACCAAGGGCAAGTACAGCGACCGGATCCAGACGGGTACCGGCAAGGCCAAGGACGCCATGGACCGACTCGCGCACAAGGACGGCACGGAGGGACCGGCCGACGGCACGCCGCCGGCCTCACCACCGCCCGCTTCCTGAACGGCAGCACGGCACATCGACGGACGGCCGCGGGGCATGACGCCTCCGGCCGTCCGCCGTTTCCGAGCCTCCGCTGAAGCGGCTCTTCTACGGCGGTCAGGACCAGGCCGCGACCAGGTACCCCACGCCGTACGGCGCGTCCTCGTACAGCAGCGCGCCGCCGAGACCCGCGCCCTCGGCCGCGCCCGCGAGGACCTGCCAGGGCGCCCGGCCGGAGACCTTCAGCTCGTACGCCAGCTCGGCGTCCACGGCCTGGAGGGCCGCCACGTCCGCCGCGCCCAGCGCACGCGCGAGCTCCGCGTCGAAGGGGGCCGCGCGCTCGTCGAGGTAGCCGGGTGCCTTGAGCGTGCGGCAGGCGCTGGCGTCGCCCATCACCAGCAGCGCCACCCGCTCGGCCCGGGTGCCGATTTCCCTTCCGGTCTGGATACACCGCTCGGGCTCCAGAGGTTCCCCCACCCCGAGTCCCTCGATCGGGGCGTCGGACCAGCCGGTGCGCTCCAGCAGCCACGCGGCCACGGCGAGCGAGGGCGGGAGCTCGCGGTCGGACTCCCCGTCCCCACCGAGTCGTACGTCGAGATCCACGCCGAAGCCGCGGAACGTCCCGCGGGTGCCCTGCGGGTGCGGGCCGCGCCCGTTCTGCTCGGCGGGCCCCACGACGACGAGGAGGTCCGGCCGGGCCGCTGCGAGAACGCCCAGCGCGTCCGTGCACGCGGCTCGCGCGGCGTCCAGTTCGGACGCGGCGCCCGCGGCCACCTCCGGCACGAGGAGCGGCGGGCAGGGGCAGGCTGCGGCGGCGACAAGCATGATCAGAAGCCTATCGCTGGGGCTCCCGGGGCGGGGGCGGTGCTCCACACCAGCTCAGCCAGCTGGAACATCACGACGAACGTGCACACCATGCCCTTGATCTTCGCGTAGTAGGCGTCCCCGTCACCGATGCGGTAGACATCACGGTGCTGCTCGCGCAGGCCCTTGCGAGGGCGATGGGTGCAGGCGAGCTCGTAGAGGCGGGCGCGGGCCTCCTCACGGGTGCCCTCGAAGCGCGCCGCCTCCTCGCAGGAGTAGTCGTCCACGCCCTCGTTGCCGAACTGCACGACAACCACCCAGCTCGCCATGGACCGCCCCCGTCCGTCCTGCGTGAATACGACCTGCGCTCAGTGCGCCGCGCAGCCGCCCGTCGCCGCCGGCAGCGGCTCGGGAACCCCGATCCTCGGGAGGCCCAGCATGACACCCGCGGGCTTGGCGGCCTCGGTCGCGTTCCGCTTCTCCCAGGCGTCCCCCGCGCGCGTGCGGCGCACGTGCAGAGCGGTGCCCTCGGCGAGGAGGTGGTGGGGGGCGGCGTAGGTGATCTCGACCGTGACCACGTCGCCGGGGCGGACCTCCTGGTCGGGCTTGGTGAAGTGGACCAGGCGGTTGTCGGGGGCGCGGCCGGAGAGGCGGTGGGTGGCGCCGTCCTTGCGGCCCTCGCCCTCGGCGACCATCAGCTCCAGGGTGCGGCCGACCTGCTTCTTGTTCTCCTCCCAGGAGATCTCCTCCTGGAGGGCGACCAGCCGCTCGTAGCGCGCCTGCACGACCTCCTTGGGGATCTGCCCGTCCATGGTCGCCGCGGGGGTTCCGGGACGCTTGGAGTACTGGAAGGTGAAGGCGTTCGTGAAGCGGGCCTCGCGGACCGTGTGCATGGTCTGCTCGAAGTCCTCCTCGGTCTCGCCGGGGAAGCCCACGATGATGTCTGTCGAGATCGCGGCGTCCGGCATGGCGGCACGCACCTTCTCGATGATCCCGAGGTAACGGTCCTGCCGGTAGGAGCGGCGCATCGCCTTCAGGATGGTGTCCGAGCCGGACTGGAGCGGCATGTGCAGCTGCGGCATCACGTTCGGGGTCTCAGCCATCGCCGCGATCACGTCGTCCGTGAAGTCGCGCGGGTGCGGGGAGGTGAAGCGGACCCGCTCCAGGCCGTCGATCGCGCCACACGCGCGCAGCAGCTTGCTGAAGGCCTCGCGGTCGCCGATGTCGGAGCCGTACGCGTTGACGTTCTGCCCGAGCAGGGTGATCTCGGAGACGCCCTCGTCGACCAGGGCCTCGATCTCGGCGAGGATGTCGCCGGTACGGCGGTCCTTCTCCTTGCCGCGCAGGGCCGGGACGATGCAGAAGGTGCAGGTGTTGTTGCAGCCGACGGAGACCGACACCCAGGCCGCGTAGGCGCTCTCGCGCCGGGTCGGCAGGGTGGACGGGAAGGCCTCCAGCGACTCGGCGATCTCGACCTGCGCCTCTTCCTGCACGCGCGCGCGTTCCAGCAGGATCGGCAGCTTGCCGATGTTGTGCGTGCCGAAGACGACGTCCACCCAGGGCGCCTTCTTCACGATGGTGTCCTGGTCCTTCTGCGCGAGACAGCCGCCGACCGCGATCTGCATCCCGGGCCGGGAGACCTTCCTCGGCGCGAGCCGGCCGAGGTTGCCGTAGAGCCGGTTGTCGGCGTTCTCGCGCACCGCGCAGGTGTTGAAGACGACGACGTCCGCGTCCCCGTCCGAGCCCTCGGGGGCGCGCACGTACCCGGCCTCCTCCAGCAGTCCGGACAATCGCTCCGAGTCATGAACGTTCATCTGGCATCCGTAAGTGCGGATTTCGTAGCTCTTGGGTGCGTGAACGTCCACTGCGGTGCTCCGGTCGCTGCTGCTGGTCATGCGTCAAGAGTAGGCGGTCGTGAACGGGGGCTGATCTCGCCGCCGCCACTGCTCCGACACACGCACGACGAGCTGATGGGGCAGGTACGCCACGATCTTCCTTATGCCCTGCCCGGTGACCCACCATGGCGACAAAGCCCTGGTCACAGGGATGACACACATCACCTTTGCATGACCATGCGTGTTGATGCATAATCTTCCCATGTCCAAGGTCCTCACGTCCCTGCCCGCCGGCGAGCGCGTCGGCATCGCCTTCTCCGGCGGTCTCGACACCTCCGTCGCTGTCGCGTGGATGCGCGACAAGGGCGCCGTCCCCTGCACCTACACCGCGAACATCGGCCAGTACGACGAGCCCGACATCGACTCGGTGCCCGGCCGCGCGCAGGCCTACGGTGCCGAGATCGCGCGCCTGGTCGACTGCCGGGCCGCGCTGGTCGAGGAGGGACTGGCCGCGCTCACCTGCGGGGCGTTCCACATCCGCTCGGGCGGGCGGGCGTACTTCAACACCACTCCGCTGGGCCGCGCCGTCACCGGCACGCTCCTGGTGCGGGCGATGATGGAGGACAACGTCCAGATCTGGGGCGACGGTTCGACCTTCAAGGGCAACGACATCGAGCGGTTCTACCGCTACGGCCTGCTCGCCAACCCGAACCTGCGGATCTACAAGCCCTGGCTGGACGCGGACTTCGTGACCGAGCTCGGCGGCCGCAAGGAGATGTCCGAGTGGCTGGTCGCGCACCAGCTGCCGTACCGGGACTCGACCGAGAAGGCGTACTCCACCGACGCCAACATCTGGGGCGCCACGCACGAGGCCAAGACCCTGGAGCACCTCAACACCGGCGTCGAGACCGTCGAGCCGATCATGGGCGTCAAGTTCTGGGACCCGTCGGTCGAGATCGTGCCCGAGGACGTGACGGTCGGCTTCGACCAGGGCCGTCCGGTGACCATCAACGGCAAGGAATTCGGCTCCGCCGTCGACCTGGTCATGGAGGCCAACGCCATCGGCGGCCGGCACGGCCTGGGCATGTCCGACCAGATCGAGAACCGGATCATCGAGGCCAAGAGCCGCGGCATCTACGAGGCCCCGGGCATGGCCCTCCTCCACGCCGCGTACGAGCGTCTCGTCAACGCGATCCACAACGAGGACACCGTCGCCCAGTACCACAACGAGGGCCGGCGCCTTGGCCGTCTCATGTACGAGGGCCGCTGGCTGGACCCGCAGGCCCTGATGATCCGGGAGTCGCTCCAGCGCTGGGTCGGCGCCGCGATCACCGGCGAGGTCACCCTGCGGCTGCGGCGCGGCGAGGACTACTCGATCCTCGACACCACGGGCCCGGCGTTCAGCTACCACCCGGACAAGCTGTCCATGGAGCGCACCGAGGACTCGGCCTTCGGCCCGGTGGACCGGATCGGCCAGCTCACCATGCGCAACCTCGACATCGCCGACTCCCGCGCCAAGCTGGAGCAGTACGCCGGCCTCGGTCTGATCGGCACCGGCAGCCCCACCGTCGGCGCCTCCCAGGCGGCCGCGACCGGCCTCATCGGCACCATGCCGGAACTGCCCGAGGGCGGCGCCGAGGCCATCGCCTCCCGCGGCGAGGTCTCCGAGGACGAGGCCCTGCTGGACCGCGCGGCGATGGAGTTCGGCACGGACTGACGACGCCCTCACCGTCGTAGACCCACCGTCGTGACGAAGAAGGCCGGTGCCGCGTGGCGCCGGCCTTCTCTCACACCCGGCCCTCCCGGCACCTCATCAGCGGCTGGATCCGCGTCCCGAACTTCTCGACCCCTTCGATGAAGTCGTCGAACACCAGCATGATCCCCTTGGTGCCTTCGACCCCGGCGATCTCGTCGAGCATCCCCGCGACGGTCTCGTACGACCCCACCAGCGTGCCCATGTTGAAGTTCACGGCGCCCTCGGGCAGCACGATGGTGCGGGCGGTGGAGGAGTCGTCGGCGCTGGTGTCACTGGCCGACTCCCCCGCCATGTAGGCCAGCGCCGAGCGATCCGCACCGGCGTGGTACGCGTCCCACTTGACGCGGGCGCCCTCGTCCGTCTCGTCCGCGACGACCATGAACAGGGCCATCGCCCCGACGTCCCGCCCGCTCGAACGCGCCGCGTCCACCAGCGTGGCCGTGCTCTCGGCGAAGGCGAGCGGGGTGTTGACGCCGCTGCCCAGGATGAAGTTGTAGTCGGCGTGCTCGGCGGCGAACCGCATACCGGTACCGCTCTGCCCGGCGGCGACGATGTCGATGTGCCCGTCCGCCGGGCGCGGCGAGAGCACGCAGTCGTCCATCTCGTAGAACTCGCCCTTGAAGTCGCTGACGCCCTCGCTCCACAGCTCCTTCATCACGGTGACGTACTCGACGGCCCGCGCGTACCGGTTGCCGAAGTGCTCGTCCCCCGGCCAGACGCCCATCTGCGCGTACTCGCCGGGCGCCCAGCCGGTGACGATGTTGACGCCGAACCGTCCGGGGGCGATGGAGTCGACCGTGACCGCCATGCGCGCGACGATCGCGGGCGGCAGGGCGAGGATCGGGGTGGAGGCGTACAGCTTGATCCGCTCGGTCACCGCGGCCAGGCCCGCCATCAGCGTGAACGACTCCAGACAGTGGTCCCAGAACTCGGTCTCGCCGCCGAAGCCCTTGAGTTTGATCATCGACAGGGCGAAGTCGAACCCGTGCTCCTCGGCCTTCTGCACGACGGCCTTGTTGAGCTCGAAGGTCGGCATGTACTGCGGGGAACTCTTCGAGATGAGCCAACCGTTGTTGCCGATGGGGATGAAGACACCGATGTCCACGCCGCTGCTCATGATCGGTACCTGCCCACCCCGACCGCGCGGTACACGGCCGAGATTTCAGCAACTCACCGTGGTACGCGGGCAGTTGAGGTGCGGGAGTGCCGAGAGTCAGCCGGTCGGAAACTGTGAAGCAGGTTTCGAACGGAAACGGGAACGATAGGTTCCCTCCATGAACGCGCGGCTCGCTCTTCTCAGCACGGTTGCCCCTGGTGCCACGGAGAGCGAGGTCTTCCGGCTGGCGCTCGGGCACGCGGTCGGTGAACTGAGCGCGCTCGGCGGGACCATGCACCTGCGCGGTCCGATGTCCGCGTTGCGTCTGGTGTCGTCCGTCGGCCTGCCGCCCGCCCTCACCCGCTCCTGGGAGATCGTCGACCAGGAGGGCCCGCTGGCCCCCGCCCGCGCGCTCCAACAGGGCAGGGGTGTCTGGGTGCCACTGTCCCAGGACGCGCCGGACGAGGCCTCCTGGCCCGGCACCGGCCTCGCCGCCCTCCCGGTGTTCAGCGGCAGACGCAGCGTCGGCGCGCTGACCGTCCTGGCCGGCGAGCGGGGCGAACCCACCCCGGAGCACTGGGACTTCCTGCGGGACGTCGTCGCCTGGACCGAGGACCGCATGGCCCAGGCACCGCCGCCCTCCGGCCCCTCGCAGGCGGAGCTGAGCGGCGAACGGCTGCGGCACGCCCTGAAGGAGGTCCAGGTCGGCTCGTGGGACTGGGACATCCGCAACGGTGACCTGATCTGGGACGAGGCCGCCCTGGCGTTGTACGGCACCCGCCCGACCGACTTCACCGGCCGGATCGACAACTGGATGCGGATCGTCCACCCCGACGACCTGGCACCCACGCTGGCGGCGGCACAGCAGGCCATCCTCGGCCACAGCGTCTACGAGGCCGAGTACCGCGTACGGCGCCTGGACGGTACCTGGGGCTGGACGCAGGCCCGCGGCCGGGCGACCTACGACGAGCAGGGCGAGCCCCTCCGAATGATCGGGGTCGGCTGGGAGAGCAACGAGTCGCGCACCGCCCGGGACGCGCTCAGCAGGGCCCTGAGGCATATGAGCGACGGCTTCCTCGCCGTGGACGACGAGTGGCGGATCACCTTCGCCAACCTGGAGGCGGAACGCTTCCTCGGCTTCTCCGAGGAGGAGCTGTTCGGGCGGCTGCTGTGGGACCTGCCGGCCATGCTCCAGGTCCCCGGCCTCAAGGAGAGCTGTCTGGAGGCCGCGGCCGAGGAGCGGCCCGCCGGCTTCGACGTGCACATCGACGCCTGCGAACGGCGGCTGCACGTCCGGCTGGTGCCGGGGCCCGACGGGCGCACCCTCTACTTCCAGGACGTCACCGAGAAGCGCCGGCTGGCGGAGGAACGGCAGGCGGCCGAGCGGGCCGCGGCCGAACGGGCGGTCCGGATCGCGGAGCTGACCACGGAACTCGCGAAGGCGACGACCTCGCGGGACGTGGTGGACGCGGTCGCCCGGCGGGTGCTGCCGCCGTTCGCCGCGGCCGGGCTCATGGTCCAGGTCTTCGAGGGCGACCGGCTCCACCACGTCGGTGCGGTCGGTTACCCCGAGGACTTCGTCGCCTTCCTCGACAGCCGCCCGGGGCCGACGGCCGGTGACCCCGCCTGGGACACGATCGCGTCCGGCATCCCCTTGTTCATGTCCTCGGCCCACGAGTACGCCGCTCGCTATCCCCGACTGGCCGACTTCCCTGACCGCGACAAGAAGGGCTCCTGGGCGTTCCTGCCGTTGACGGCGTCCGGGCACACCTTCGGCGTGTGTGTCGTCTCCTTCGACCGGCCGCGGCTGCTCAGCGACGAGGAGCGCGCCCTGCTGACCACGATCAGCGCCCTCGTCGCCCAGTCCCTGGAGCGGGCCCGGCTCTTCGACGCCGAGCACACCCGCTCCCGGGAGCTCCAGCGCAGTCTGCTCCCGCAGGCGCTGCCCGACCTGCCCGAGTGCACGGCGGCCGCGCGCTATCTGCCGGCCGGGCAGGGCGCGGACGTGGGCGGCGACTGGTACGACATCATCGCGCTGTCCGGCGGGCGGGTCGCGCTGGTCGTCGGCGACGTGATGGGCCACGGTCTGCCGGAG
>Ga0307508_10007653_pt1 | contig 10044 bp, 9 predicted proteins | sample 9_EM_MG_FD_203089 | JGI IMG/M metagenome (GOLD analysis project Ga0307508, IMG submission 203089) | Populus trichocarpa ectomycorrhiza microbial communities from riparian zone in the Pacific Northwest, United States - 9_EM | ecosystem: Host-associated > Plants > Roots > Unclassified | place...
GCCGCCCGCGAGCGGATAGGCGAAGCACGCTCGTGCTCTCCCGAGGAGATGATTTTTTGTTTTGGTCCTCCAAAACAAAATGCGTTCTCGCCCCTTCGCAGGACTCCCGATCTCCCGATCTCCCTGTGAAGAAATCTCGAGCCGCCATTCGAGCTCAGGTGCCGGGGATGCGCCGTTGCCATTTCAAGGTGATCAGGAACGCGCCCAGCGCCGCCAACACGCCGAATGGCGTGCCGTGCAGCGAGATGAAAAGAGCGTCGACGAGGGAGGCGCCGGCGATCAGCGTGACGACGGCGCGCGGGATTTGGCCTTTGCCGCCGCGCAACGCGAAGCTCATCGAGCGCAAGCTCCAGCCGAGGAGGAGCAAGAAGCATAGCGCCGGCAGCAGGCTGCGCTGACTTACGACGGCGGGCAGGCTGGCGACGAGCGGCGAGAGCACGAACGCCGCCACCCAGGCGCGTTGCATTACGCTGCCGTTTTCGAAGCGCGCAATGTGCGTGAGCCCGACGATGTAGAGCCACAAGGCCCCGGCGCCGATCAGCACGTTCGTCCCGAGCTTGCCTGATACCGCCAGCGCCGCGGTGGCGTACAGCCCGGCACGACACGCGCCCATCACGATCGGCGACCAAGCGTGCCCTTTGTGCCACTTGTTGTACGCCAGCACCGCGGCGCAGGTAGCGAAGCCGGCGAGCGTCGCCTGAAAACCGGGCAGCGTAAGCTTTAGCAGCGGCGCAACTGCTAGCAGCGCGAGTCCCGCGCCGAGCAGCCCAAAACCCAGGGCAAAGACGCCGCTGCGCGTCGCTTGCCCGGACGGAATGGGGCGCGCTGGCCGCTCGCGTGCGTCGATCTCGGCGTCGAAGGCGTCGTTCAGGAACATACCGCCTTCGTAGAACGCCGAGCCGCAGACCAAGAGCAGTCCGAGCGACTTCGGACCGAATACGGCGCCGCTCAGCACCGCGCCGGCCAGCATGTTGGACCAAACCGTCGGCAGGTTCGAGGTCCGACCCAGGGTGAGTAGCGTTTTCAGATTCACGCGGGGCCCGTCGTCAGCGCCCGCTCGAGCGTCTCGAGCACGAAGCGCAGCTCGCGCGTGATGGCTTCTTCTACCGGCACGTCGCGAAACTCTGCCGGCAGCACGTCCCAGGTGTAGGTCTCGACCTCGAGATGCGGGCAAGCTGACGCGCGCGCCAGCTCGTGAAGCAGCGGGACGAGCTCGGCCTGCGTGCTTTGGAACACACCCAAGTCGCGCAGGAAGATCGGCACGTGGAAGTGCACGCGCCATTCGGCGCCCGCGTCGTGATTCGACGCCAGCGCATCCGGCAAGTCTAGGTAGCGGTGCAGCATGCGCCCGTCGTTCACCACGGTTTGATGAAGATAAACGCCGTCGGCGAACGCGCCCAGCGCCTCCAGCCGTTCGGGAGTGGCGGAGGGGAGCCGCAGCCCGGCGCTGATTTGCACCTTGGGCACGACGATGCCGGCAGCCTGAAAGCGCCGGTAAGCCTCGAGCGGCGACTCGAATTCGACGGCGGCGTGACAGGTGTCGAGGCAAACTCCCACGTGTCGTCGCAGCAAACGTTCGGCTTCGTTCGGGTCGACGTCGGCCACGTCGACCAGCCGCTGCCGCGCCGCGCGGCCGAACAAATGCGTTTCGAAGAAGCGCAGCGTCTCATCGGTCGTTTCGAGGAAGCATTCCGGCTCGGGCTCGAGCGCCAGCGCGATGTGGCGGCCTTTGCTGCGCGCGATATCGATCAGCATGGCGACGACCTCGATCATGGCGTTCGCCATCTGCCGCTGTGCGTCGGCTCCGCTGGCGTTCGGCTTGAAGCAGCCCGGCACCGTGCTGATGCTGCCTGCAACGCCGAGCGGCAACAGCTCGCCCAGCACGCGGCAAAGCACCTGCGTGTAGCGGACGCGCTCGGGGTCGCGCCAATCCGGCAGGTACACGTTTTCTTTGACGCGCGTGCCGTGAAAAGCGCCGTACGGAAAGCCGTTGAGCGTGAAGCAGTAAAGCCCGTTCGCCTCCAACTCGTCTTTGAAGCGAGCGAGCTCTTCGGGGGCGTCGAGCGCGTCGGCCGCAGCCGCTGCCAAGCGCAGCCCGACGCCGAAGCGTAGGTCTGGCGGCGCGATGGCCTCTTTTACGACCTTGACGTGACGCTTGAGCAGCGTGCGCACGGCCAGCAGCGTCTCGCCCGGATGCACGTTCGTACAATACGTGAGCTGGGCGTCATTCAGAGTCCGAAGCAGCATGCTCGGTTCTACGGTGCTTGGTGCGACTGGAGCCAGGCGATTGACGAGGCGATCACGGTCGGATCCATATCATGGACCTCGATGCCCGCACCGATGGCGGTGAGCAGGGTGATGCAGAGCGCGCCGCCCAGGTGCTCGCGAAATTCACGGAGGCCCTCCAAAATCACGCTCTTGCCCTGTGTTTCGGCGACCAGCATCGGGTGGTAGGTCGGCAAACCGAGCGCCTTCAGCAGGTTGCAAAGCCGCCCGCGCGCCTGCTCGGGCAGCAGCCCTTTGGCGACTGCGTAGCAGGCGTCGAGCGCCATGCCGATCGAGACGGCTTCGCCGTGACGCAGGCCGTGCTCGGTGAGCGTCTCGAGCTTGTGCGCCGCCCAGTGGCCGTAGTCGAGCGGGCGCGCGCTGCCGCGTTCGAAAGGATCGCCGGCGCCAGCAATGTGCCGTAAGTGAAGCTCCGCGCAGCGGCGCACGGCGTGCTCGAGCAGGCCGCGTTCGCCTTCGCGCAAGCTGGCAGCGTTTTGCTCGAGCCACTCGAAGAACGCCACGTCACGGATCAGCGCGACCTTCACGGCTTCGGCTAGCCCGGCGCGCACGTCGCGCAGCGGCAAGGTCGCGAGCAGCTCGACGTCGTTGATGACGGCGAACGGCGGCGCGAACGTGCCGAGGAAGTTCTTGGCGCCGAAGGCATTGACCGAGGTCTTGACGCCAACGCCCGCGTCGTTTTGCGCCAGCACCGTGGTCGGCATGCGCACGACCCGCACGCCGCGGTGGGTGGTGGAGCCGGCGTAGCCTGCTGCGTCGAGCACGGCGCCGCCGCCGAGGACGAGCAGCGTGCCCTGCTTGTCGAGGCGCGCGGCTGCCAGTCGCGCGTGAAGATCGGCGATGATGGCCGGATCGTTCTTCACGCCCTCGCCCCCCGGCACCGTGAGCGGAGGCGCCGTCAGCTCGAGCGTGGCCGCGTGCGCTGCCACGTAGCGTTCGACCTCTTGTGGCAAATCGGGGCGCGCCGCGACCAGGCCGCCGTCGAGCACCACGAACAGCGGATGCCGGCGCTCCGGCTCTTTGCGTGAAACGCACCATGCCAGGGCTTGCTCGGACGGGCTCAAAGCGCCGCCGCAGAAGACCACCGGGTACTCGAAATCGACGCTGAAACGCTGCTCGTGCAGGTGACTTGGGCGAAAGCCAGAGAGGGAGAGAGTGCTCAAAGAAACTTTGGCAAGCATAGCAGCAGTTACGCGCAGGACAGGCGAAGGAAGAGCGGGGCGGGGCTCCCGCGACGCGAAACTGCGTGTCCGACGCCGGGGCCTTTACGTGCCCCTAAATCGCGCCTTTTAGGGCTGGCTCCGGCCGGGGCGCGGCACTACGTTCCGCCCGTGGCAACCGAGGCTTGGCTCAAGACCTTCCTGTCCGACCATGGCGGCATCGCCGGCACCGTGCACCTGCTCCAGGGCGACGTGCTCAAGCTGGCAAGCTCCGTCAATATCCCCCCGCCTGTGGTCAAAGTGACCGAGATAATCCCCAAGGGTAAGGGCATGGCCGGCCTGGCTTGGGAGCGGGACGAGGTCGTCGCCACCTGCAACCTCAAAAACGACAATAGCGGAGACGTGCGGCCGGGCGCCAAGGCTGTCAACGCCCAGGCGGCAGTGGCCATCCCGGTGCGCAACGCCCAAGGCGGCCTGCGCGCGGTCGTCGGCATCGCGTTCATGAGCGAGCGCGATTGGTCCGAGCAAGAGCTGAAAGCGTTCGAGGCAGCCGCTGCGTCGCTGCCTGATGCGGGCTGAGCAGCGTAGGTGGCGGGTATGACACCGCTCAACACGTCGCAGAAGCGCTTCGGCGCTTTCAGACGTGTCAGTACCGACACGTCTTCGCCCAACGCCGCGCCTGACCAGCCGCGGCGCCGCCGCTTCGACTACGCACGTCGCTATGCCGCGCTGCTGCGTCCGCACGCCTGGCGGCTGGCCCTGCTCTTCGGCCTGTCGCTGATCGGCATTGGGGTCGACATGGTGTGGCCGCTGGTGTCGGCGCACCTGATCGATCGCGTCATCTTGAGCAAGTTGCTGTCGACCGAGCAGAAGGTGGGGCAGCTCGTGGGCTTCGGGCTTGGCATGGCAGGCCTGCTCTTGTTCGGCTCCGGCATTGGCTGGCTGCGTTCGCTGCGCATGCAGCTGCTCAACAGTCGCCTGGCATTTCAGCTTCGCGGCGCGCTGTTCCATCGCATCTTGCGCTTGCCGATGAGCGACCTGACCGAGATGAAAACGGGCGGCATCTTGTCGCGCTTGTCGAGCGACGTGGACGGCACGACGGGCCTCTTGCAGCAGGCGCTGCTCTCGCCGGTGCTGGCGACGCTGCGCTTGGTCGTTACGCTGTGCATCATTTTTACGCTCAATTGGCGCATCGCCAGCACCGTGATGTTCGTGCTGCCGCTGATTTTGCTAGTGCAAAACCTGTGGGTGCGCCGCATTCGACAGATTTGGAAGTCGATGGGGCAAGATCGGCAGGAAATCGACGCGCGCGTCAGCGAGGGGCTGTCGGGCGTGCGCGTCGTGCGCGGCTTCGGCCGCGAGCAACGCGAAGAGTTGGCGTACACGGTCGGTCACCACACCGTGATTCGCAAGCAAATGCTGGCCACGCGCACGCAGCGTTCGATCGGTCTGATTTGGGAGCTGATCGTGCCGCTGGCGCAGGTGATGATCATCACTTGCGGTGGCTATTGGGTAGTGCGTGGCCTGGCCACGGTGGGTGTGCTGATCGCGTTTCAAGGCTACATGTGGCGCCTGCTCGAGCCGGTGATGCAGATCTCGAGCTCGATCAGCGAAACGCAGCGTGGCCTCGCGTCCATGGAGCGCGTGTTCGACATTTTGAACAAGGCCGAAGAGAAGCCGGATGTGCCAGGGGCCGTCAGCGCACCCGAGCGCGTCGAACAAATTCGCTTCGAAGACGTGTCGTTCTCGTACCGCCCGGACGTACCCGTCCTGCGCCACATCGAGCTCACGGTGCCGGGTGGCAGCGTGGTGGCGCTGGTCGGCGCGAGCGGCGCCGGCAAGACCACCGTTACCGATCTTTTGGCGCGCTTCTACGACCCGAGCGCCGGTCGCATCTTGCTAAATGGCCTAGATTTGCGGCAAATTCGCCTAAAAAGTTTCCGCTCGCTGCTCGGTATCGTGCAGCAAGAAGTGTTCTTGTTCGACGGCAGCGTGCGCGAAAACATCGCCTACGGCCGCATTCAAGCCTCCGAGGCCGAGGTGCTGGACGCCGCGCGCCGCGCCAACGCTGACGAGTTCATCCAGCGCCTGCCAGAGGGCTACGATACCTTGATCGGCGAACGTGGCGTGAAGCTGTCGGGCGGCCAACGCCAGCGCCTCTCGATCGCGCGCGCGCTGCTGGCGGATCCGCAAATTCTAATCTTGGACGAAGCGACCAGCAGCCTCGACACCGAGAGCGAGCAGCTGATTCAGGCGTCGCTCGACGAGCTCTTGCGCGATCGCACGACGTTCGTCATCGCCCACCGGCTCAGCACCATCGTGCACGCCGACCAAATCGTGGTGCTCGACGCCGGCGTCATCGTCGAACGCGGCACGCACCACGAGCTCTTGCGCCGCGGCGGCCGCTACGCCGACATGATCGCCCGCCAAACGCGCCACACAGAGCCGTCGCAAGCCGCAGCCGGCGCCTAACGGCTCGAGATTTTTTACAAAGAGATCAAGAGATCGGGAGACCAGAAAAGAGCCCAGAATTTGGGGTTTCGAGCCGGCCGACGACGCGCGATACCTGCGCAGTTGCCTCGCGTGGGCGCGCGGCTCGAACCCAACAAAACTCCCGACCTCCCGATCTCTTTGCGAACAAAATCTGGGTCCTCCGAATGTCGTTACGTCGCTGTCAGGCCCGTCACGGCTCGCAGGCCTTGAAAGGGCCTTGAAGCAGCGCCGTCGCGAGTTTTTGGTGGCCGAGCTTGCCGAAGTGGAGGCCGTCCTTCAGGGGGGCGGCGAGCTCGGGGCAGAGGCGCTCGGGGTCACCGCACGATAGGAGCGGGTAGGCGTCGAGGGCCGTCCAGATGCTACCACTTGGGGCTTGCTCCTCGATCCAGGCGTTGAGCGTGAGCGTGTTCTTGCCGCGCTCGGGCGTGAACCAGCGTTTGAAACCACCCCACGGGGTGACGGTGATGGCGATCACATCGGTGCCGCGCGCCTTCAGGGCGGCATAGATGCGTGTGAGGTCGCTCTCGATGTGCGACAGGCTGCGGTTCGCGGTCTGGTCGCTGTACAGGTCGTTGACGCCGCCGAACACGATGGCGTGCGAGTAGTGGCCATTTTCCGGCAGCACTTGGGTCTCGAGCCGCTTGCGCATCTGGTTGACCATGAAGCCGCCTTTGGCGCGATTGTCGAAAGGCACTTTCGGGCAGTGCTCGCGCAAGAGTTTCACGAAGCCGCCGCCGCCGACTTTTTCGTCGCTCAGCGAGTCCCCCAGCACGAGCACGCTGGTGATCGGCTGCGCCGGTTGGCTGACAGCTGAAGGGGCCGCTGGCGCATGGCTTGGAGCGGGAACGGCCGAAGGCGCCGCCGAGCCTGCGACGGCAGCCGTGGGCGCTGACGGCTCAGGGGCGGGCGTCGCGCTGCCGCCCACGGCGGGCGCGGCCCTAGTCGCAGCGAGCGCGGACGGCGGCTCGGCGCGACCGCAGGCCAAAACGGCCGCGATCGCTGGGGCCGCCAGCCGCGAAACGAGTCGTGTAGGCTGAGCGCAAGTCATGGGCGCCCGCGAAGTCTACCAAAAGACCAAGAAGGTTCCGGATTTGTTCTGGAACCGCTTCGTGTGTCGACCGATCGCCGCCGTGCTGGTCGATCTGCTGAAGGGCACGCGCATCACCCCGAATCAGATCACGCTGGCTTCTTTCGCCATGGGCGTGGTGTCGGCGGCGCTGATCATCGCATTGCCGGGCCGCGCGGGGCTGATTGTCGGCGCGTTCGCCTACCAGGCGTCGTACGTGCTCGACTGCGCGGATGGCATGTTGGCGCGTTGGCGCGGCATCGCTTCGCCGGCCGGGCACCTGCTGGACTTCCTGATGGACGAGCTGAAGGCGTTCGCCATCTTGGCGGCCGCAGCCGTGCGGCTCCATTTCGAGCATCCAGGACAGCCATTTCTGCTGGTCGGCATGGGCGGCCTGGTGTGCCTGGCTTCGGGCATTGCCTTGACCTCCTTCACTCGGCACCCGGCGATCGCTCCGCCTAAGAGCGACGCCGCGCCTGCGCAGAACTTGCTCGCGCGCCTGGTCAGGCTGGTCGAGAGCGGCGCGAAGTTCCTGATCCACTACCCGTCGTACATTTTGTATGTCGCGTTCACGGGTCGCCTGGAGTTTTTTCTGTATCCGTACGTGGCCGTGAACGCGCTCTACGCTGCGCGCACGTGGCTTGGCGTTGCGCTGCGTTTCGGCCGCGCTTAGTGCCGGCTGCGGCGGTCGTGCTCGAGATCCGCAAGTCGAGCCAAGACGCCGCGGGCCACGATCGTCAGCACGTGGTCGATGACTTTCTGCGGCTCTTTGGGATCGCCGCCGAATTCGAGCTTGCTGCGCGCGGTCTTGCCCTTGGGCAAGCGACCGAAGGCCGTGCAGCGCACCTTGAGCACGCCGTGCTCCACGCTGAGGTCGAGCTCTTCCAAATAGAAGCGATAGGTGATGCGGCTCGTGCGTCCCGCCCCCCACTGCACGTGGTGGGCTTCGTGCTTGAGCACCTTCTCGAGCAGCTTGCTGATGCGCTGGTGGTCGGGGAGATCTGCGGGGACGACCAGCTCGTCGAGCACGATGTGGGGTCGCCCCTCCGGCCCGTCGTCGGGGGCAATCAGCGCCGGATCGGCCGCGTTCGCCAGGCCGGGAAGCGCGTTCAGCGTCAGGCTCGCCACGATGATCGAGAAGGCACGCACGGCTCAGGGCCTACACCGAGCTTTGTCGAGCGGCCAAGTTCGGGGCGTGGTAGCGGATAGCGTGCTGGAGGCGAAGCCTTCAGGGCGCTCCTCTAGGATTTCAACGCATGCCGGCGTCCCGGACCCCCTTGCCCGATCGCGACCCGCGCGGGCTCGAGCTCGAACGGGACGTGATCGTGATCGGCGGCGGCGTGAACGGCGTCGGCGTGCTGCGCGACGCGACGTTGCGCGGTTTTACGGTCTCGCTCTTCGAGCGCAACGACTTGGCCTTTGGCGCCAGCGGCAACTCGAGCGGCATGATCCACGGCGGTCCGCGCTACCTGTCGTACGACCCGGACGTCACCTACTCGTCGTGCCTCGACTCGGGGCACATCCAGCGCGTCGCGCCGCACCTGCTGTTCCGCATCCCGTTTTTGATGCCGGTGTTCGAGAAGCCCGGCATCGCTGCGGCCGCGACGCTCGCCGCCTACGACGGCTTCTTTACGCTGTACGACAAATACCAGCCGCTCAAGGCCGGCAAGCCGCACGTGCGGCTCTCGGCGGGCGACATGCAAACGCTTGAGCCGGGCCTGGTGCCGTCCCAAGGCGGCGTTTCGTTCGACGAATGGGGCATCGACGGCGCCCGGCTGTGCGTCGCCAACGCGCGCGACGGCATCGAGCGCGGCGCCGAGGTGCGCGTGCACACCACCGTGCTCGAAGTCCTGCGCCGCGAAGACGGCAGCGCCTACGGCGTGCGCTACCGCGATCGCCAAAGCGGCGAAGTCGGCGTGCGCACGGCGCGACTGATCGTCAACGCCACGGGCGCGTGGGCGCCGCTCACGGCAGCGCTCAGCGGGCTTTCGCCGAGCGCTGCGCGGCTGCGCCCCGGCAAGGGCATCCACGTCTTTCTCGATCGTCGTGTGACCAACTACGCCATCGTCGCCAAAGCTATCGACGGCCGCCAGGTGTTCTTGCTGCCCTGGCAAAACCTGAGCGTGCTCGGCACGACCGACGACGACTACTACGGCGATCTCGACGACGTGGTCGCGACCGGCGACGAGGTTCGTTACCTGTTTCAAGCCGTCGAGCGCGTTTTTCCGAGTATTCGCCAGGCGCGCGCCATCGGCACCTGGGGCGGCGTTCGGCCCACCTTGTTCGGTTGGGGCGTCAACGAAGACCGCCTCTCGCGCGAGCACGAGATCTTGAATCACGAGCAGCACGGCGCGCCCGGGCTGTACTCGATGGTCGGCGGCAAGCTCGCCAGCTACCGGCTCTTCGCCGAAGAAATGACCGACGTCATCGCCCAGCGGCTCGGTCGCGGGGCGCCCTGTCAGTCGCACACGTTGGCATTGCCGGGAGGAGACGAAGCGGTCGACCCGATGCGGCTCGTGCTCGAAGGCGGCATGGAAGCCGTCACGGCCACGCGCCTCGAATATCGCCACGGCAGCCGCAGCCTGCGCATCCTCGAGCGTATGCGCAAAGATCCGCGCGAGGCTGCCGTGGTCTGCGCTTGCGAGCCGGTGACCGTGGCTGAAGTTCGCTACGTGATCGATCAAGAGCTGGCCGTCAGCGTCGACGACGTAGCGCGCCGCACGCGGCTCGGGCTCGGCGCCTGCGGTGGCATGCGTTGTGCAGCGCGCTGCGGCCGCATCGTCGCCGATGCAACCGGGAAATCTCCGGCCGAAGGCTTGGCCATGGCGATACGTTTCTTGCGCGCCGCTATGCGCCGCCGCAGCGCCGCCGTCGGCGCCGCCCAGGCCCGGCAAGAAGCCTTGGCGCTAGGTTCACTGCGCGCCGAGCTTGGCGTCGTGCCCGACGAGCGCGTCGCCGAGCCGTCGGTCGAGCCGCCCGGAGACGGCGCGTGAAGGTGCTGGTGCTCGGCGCTGGCTTTGCGGGCGTGGCGGCGGCCTT
>Ga0307508_10007654_pt1 | contig 10043 bp, 11 predicted proteins | sample 9_EM_MG_FD_203089 | JGI IMG/M metagenome (GOLD analysis project Ga0307508, IMG submission 203089) | Populus trichocarpa ectomycorrhiza microbial communities from riparian zone in the Pacific Northwest, United States - 9_EM | ecosystem: Host-associated > Plants > Roots > Unclassified | place...
AATGACTTCACAATCATTCCCAGCATTGTTCTACATTATCAATCACTGGAATGCCTTCCAGACTAAGTACTGCATTTCAGCAACCTTATATGAAGTCTACATTTTTTTTGATGTAGCAGTGAAATCGGGAAAAACAATCTGGGATATTGGTTCTTTCGTTGACACTTTCGAGTTTGCCTTCTTCACCATTCTGTTATAAACGCTGATATTCTGACAGACACTTTTGGGATGAGTTGCTGCTTATTGGGAAAACCGAGGCTATGTGGCTGTGGACTGAATCTAAATTGAGGAGCTATTATTAGTATACTGAGCGTGAGTCCGGACCTTGCAAGTTACGTCGACCAGCTGTGAGCTCGCTGTGTATGTTCTGACTTTATGCTCAGACCGTCACAACGACACTGTCTTCCAGGAGGAGAAATTTTGAAATTTGAACGTTTACCCTACTATCATGGCTGGCTTCTGCATGGGCTGTGATCAATGGCTGGTCAGATTATGTGGAAAGGCCCCCAGTTGTCGTATAGCCGCCTCGTTCATTGGCCATCCTAGTAAGAGGTGGCATAGCATTCAAGCAAGCTCGTCTCCCCACAGGTCAAAAGTTCTGGAATCGGCGGATCTAGCAGTGGGGGATATTATGTCTGGTTCAACTATCTTGGTTGGTGGTACGTCGTTCGCATGTTAGTTCCGCTAACGGTGGCCAATAACGCATTGCTGTTTAGGGTTTGGATTGGCAGGCATTCCAGGTATTTCAAGTCTGAAATGGATCTTGATTTATCCTCAACTAACCGTATGCGAACTTGATAGATACTCTCCTCACTGCTTTAGCGAAGCGGACAGATGTGAGGAACCTCACTGGAGTCTCAAACAATTCAGGAGGATCAAATTCAGGACTTGGTATATAATAGTATACCCATCATCCTAGAGCGTTTTATTGACTTGGTTGGATAGACAAACTCCTCAATACCAACCAAATTGCCAAGGTTATTGCATCTTATCCAGGGAGGTGTGTGCTGCCGTAACTGATATGTTGGCGACAACATCGATTCACTATCTCGATGCTACCAGTAACAAAAATTTTGAAAATCGCTATCTATCGGGAAAAATTACTCTCGAACTTGTTCCACAAGGCACTCTGGCTGAACGTTTGCGCGCTCATGCTGCTGGGATTCCGGCTTTCTTTACTCCGACCGGAGCGAATACAGCAGTCGAGATGGGGACTATCCCACAAAGATACAATGAAGGAGGGGCACACCATGGAATTGCTATAGGCGGTGTCCCAAAGGAAGCAAGGGAATTCAATGGTAAACGTTATGTACTTGAACCGGCCTTGGCAGGAGACGTTGCTCTTATTCGAGCTTGGAAGGTCGATGAAGTAGGTAATTGCGTTTTTAGGTTAGTACCAGATTCTCCCTCATTCCTAATGAATTAACACGTTCTTGAAAGGTATGCAGCGCAGAACTTCAGTGCAGTTATGGCCAAGAACGCGAAGTTGACTATAGTCGAGGTATGACTTGACGGCTTTCCAGTAAATATGGCACTGGCCTTAAATGCTTACTTTCCTCACTTAGGCGGAGCACATCGTTCCAACTGGGAGCATTTCACCCAATGCAATACACGTGCCTGGGATCTATGTTGATCGAGTTGTGCCCGCCACAAGTGAGAAGCGGATTGAAACATTCACTCTCGCCGAAGATCGGTCAGACTCACTGCACGCACGGAAAGACGGGTCTGCCTCTTCTGAGGAAGACATTCGCCACCGAATTGCCCGGCGTGCTGCTAAGGAAATCAAGGATGGGTATTACGTTAACTTGGGTATCGGAATGCCGACTCTAGTCCCAGAGTATTTAGACCCTGGTGTTACGGTTTGGCTGCAGAGTGAAAATGGAATTCTAGGCATGGGCCCATATCCTTCTAGGGACCAGGTTGATCCGTAAGTTGGATCTTTCGCATTCTCCTACTGAGACAAGATCACCTCGATAACTTTTTCGAAAGTGACTTAGTGAACGCTGGAAAGGAAACCATCACACTACTTCCCGGAGCTTCGATTTTTGGTTCGTCGTTTTTGAATTTGTCATGTGTTGTTTTGACGTTTTACACCTCTAGATTCCAGCGAGTCCTTTGCCATGATTCGGGGAGGTCACATAGATGTAGCAATTCTCGGTGTACGCTTCAGCTTTGTTCGCGATGCATGGCTTACCCCAACTTATCAACAGGCAATGGAAGTTTCCAAAGCAGGTGACATTGCGAACTTCATGATACCAGGCAAACTCCTCAAAGGTATTGGTGGCGCGATGGACCTCGTCTCGAACCCAGATAGGACCAAGGTTATTGTCGTCATGGAGCACTGCACGAAGAAGGGCAAATCCAAGATCCTGAACAAATGCACATTGCCTTTGACGGGTGTACGAGCTGTGAGCACGATAATCACCGACCTTGCGGTGTTTGATGTGGACAGGGAGAGTGGGTCGATGCAGTTGATTGATATCGCTGACGGTGTTACACTTGAGGAAGTAAAGACAAAAACCGAAGCAGATTTCACGGTCAATGACAAGATAGGTAGGTTCTGAGACCAGATACCCGATTATGTTTAGTGGAACCTACAATTGGGTTTACCTATGTAGATGCAACACTTTCTAATCTATGTAAGTCCGTCAGCTCAAAGGCTCAACCACGCCAGTTATGTCTGGTTTCCGTTGACATCACCAGCCATCTTCCAAAAGAACATCCGAACGACACATTGCATTCCTGAAAGATCGTAATTCAATTCAGGCGGCGTTGTCGGTTGCCCGTCACTTTCCGTCATCGGTAGAGCAATCGCACGCATTGCGAGCGTATGCCAAGCCATATCTGCCCCTGCGCCGACTAGCTTCACGCTCGTCAAGAGGTTCCATACCCAATTGAGAGGTGGATAGGGAGGATCTTTTAGCTCAGGTTCGCATGCAAAAGGCGCTTCCCAATTATCTGGTGTCGGAGCTCGTTCGACCAAGCTTGCACGCGACGACACCACCTTTGACTTGAGAATTGTTGGGATATCAGGGGAGCGTATCGCTGCTCTACCGATGCCAACCAGATCGGCATGGTTTGATGCCAGTGCAGTGGTCAGTAAAGCTGGAGTACGCAGACCCCCTGTTAATAGGATTAACGGTCTCGTCGAGATGTCCGAGGCAGAAGAAAGGGTTTGGATTGCGTGTTGAGAGAAGCGGGTGAAAAAAGCTTGTCTAGTCGACTTCTGCTCATTGGGAGCGGAAGTAGCCAAGAAGTCGGGGGTCTCATAATCTCCTCCACTTATCTCGACAAAGTCAATTGAGGCCCAGCTTGCGATAGTGAGGAGATGTCGCATTGCGCGCTGCTCGTGTTCCGTGAGGGAGACATCGGGGCCTGAAGCCGAGTTCGTGTAATCTGCTGCATTCAATTTGATACCAATAACGAACTCTGGCGGGGTTAACGCTCGTATCTTCGTCACGATGGTATGAATAAGGTCGAGAGCCTTGTCACACGAATAAGCATCTGTTCTTTTGTTTGTCTTGGGAGAAAGGAACTGTGCAAGTAAATCTGCAGCGGAATTAGTGAGCAAATGTATTGGTTGGCATGCGCTTTCGACCTACAGCCGTGAGCAGCATGCAGTTGGATGCCATCGAAACCCGCCTTCTGGGCAAATACTGCACCGTACACGAATCTAACCACGACATTAAGGATATCCTCCTCTGTCATTTCTTTGGGTGTTTGAAATAATGCATTGTTCAAGATCCCTTCAATGAGATTGGCTTTACGCCAGGAACCCAAGCCGACCTGGATAGGAGAAGGCGCCGAGGGACGACGAAAAACAGGTCGGCCGCCGATGAAATTGCTGGATTGGCGGCCTGCGTGGCTCAATTGCATGATAGCCAGTATCTTGTGTTCCTTTGACTCCGGCCTTAGATTGCCCCCATGCATGGCATGGGCAAGCTGCCGGAAAGGAAGTAGATCCTCCTCCTTAGGGTTGTTGAGATCAGGAGGAAGCACAATGTCCCTTCCAAGGGTTAGGTGGTCAGGGGTAACTTGAACGTTTCCTGTCAACACCATGCCCCAGTCATGTTTTGCCCATTCGGAATACAATCGAAAGTGGTGTGGATTGGGTCTTCCACCGGAAAATGCAGCGAGGTGTTCATACAAAGCTACCTTCATGGAAAAGGAAGATGTCATGCCACAAATATTTGGTGGAACGGAATACGATGCGTACCTTAACCAGTCTATTTTGCATCACTCGGCCACAGGGCAAGACTGCTGGATTGAAGGTAACATCCAGCCCAGCAGAGGGTTCAATTTCCGAAGACGACATGACCCTGAATCGGAGTCACAGTTGGAATTAAAATCGAGGTATCTGGATGTACCCTCAGAAGTTCTGGGTGCCTAGTAGAATGGTTTATTCGATTCGTAAATACTCCAATTGCCATAAATTCGACACAATTACTTACCTCTCAGTATGACAAGGAAGAAGGCAGACTCCTCTGAGCCTTTAAACGCTGCTAGCCTGCTGTCCAAAACGAAGTCCTGGAATCTTTCCCACGGCAGCAATGGAAGCTGCTAGACTGTGGCGTCGTATATGAAAGCGGGATGCAGTGTGGCCGAGGTTGGTTGGAGTCAGGGATCAGCAAAAATTTTGAGAGTCGTCTTCCTGGATGATAAACCGTGTCCTTAAAAAACTATCCCTTCACAGAGAGGCTCCGAAAAGAAAAGAAAAGTTGTCCATTTAGCGTTTATCAAAACCGCAATATCAGTTCGGACCACGGTTGACTAGAGCTCGAAACTCGAGAGGGATTAAAATATTGATTCTTTGCAAATTGCAATTTTTGAGAACATAGATGCCAGTTTGATGGATGCCATGGGTGACGCCGAGCTCCGAAAAGTTGATGCAAACATTGGACTATGCAACTTAAAATTGTACGACAAATGAATCCGAACGACCATTAACCAACGCTGGGGTGTAAGACGATGCTGAAGTGAGGAAGAAAGCTAATACATGGAATATCGCGATTATCTTTACAGTGACGCCTTTGAAGACAATGTTTGAGCTGAATGGGAAAACTCAAATGGAGGTGCCAGTCGAAATTTTCAACTCCGATGAGCACCGTCATCACGTGCACAACTCGAACTGTGTAGAGCAAACTTTGAAATTGTTGAGTCTTGAACCACACTTTCACGAATTCAGCCCCGGCATTCCGGGTCCATTTGCCATGGACACGTTAATCGCCCTTATGAACCACCCTTACCTGACAATGAAGCTGGGTTTGGGCTCTGACAAACGAAACATTGACGCCATCTACCCAATCTCGCTTTTCTTTGCTTTCGGCATTTATCTGGTTGTTGACCGCTACCAAAAGAGATATAATAGTGCAGTCCCGTTCGGATGGACACACCCAGATGTACGTTTTCATCGTTTTTGTGGTTGGAATTTGGCTCAGGTTCAGAAGGCGGCAGATCCAAATTGGCATGACACAATACAACTCACGGATCCTTCAATTGAGGCTCACTTGACGAACCCCGACCTATTACCTTACATAACACAGGAAGAGGATCGCTATATTACGTCCTTTGATCCATCTACTGGACTTCATCTTGGCACCTTCATAGCGGACGACGAAGTTCGGATCCAAGGGAAGATCGAGCGAGCACAAAGGGCGCAGCAGACATGGAAGGCCACCACGTTCCAGCAACGCAGACGCGTTATTAGGAGTTTGCTGAAATGGTTGGTGGATAATCAAGAAGTTTGTGCGCGTGTCGCGTGTAGAGATACGGGAAAGACTTGTAAGTGGTTATTTCGTATGTGCGAAAAGTGTTCATTGTGTTGTAGTGATTGATGCTGCCATGGGAGAAATTCTGACGACCTGTTCAAAGATGGAATGGTTAATCAAACACGGTGAAACTGCGTTACGTCCTGAAAACAGACGTTCAAACTTCATGTTATCATACAAGAAGTCCCAAGTGATTTATGAGCCGTTGGGTGTTATCGCAGCCATCGTTTCATGGAATTATCGTGTGTCATCAGTCTTCTTCCTTCATGACGCCCTTTCTGACTTCCGTATAGCCCTGCACAACTCGTGGTCACCTATCCTTGCTGCCATTTTCTCTGGGAATGGAATTGTCCTCAAATGTTCAGAGCATGTCATTTGGTCCACGACCTGGTTTGTAGGTGCCATTTCTGAGTGCCTTAAGGTCTGTGGACACGACTCCGACCTAGTTCAAGTTGTCTCCTGTTATCCTGAACAAGCCTCTGCCCTCACGGAATCACCTGACATCAAGCATATCACCTTTATTGGTTCAGAGACAGTAGGGCGTATAGTAGCCCAGGCAGCTACCAAGCACCTTACTCCTGTCACGCTCGAACTAGGTGGAAAGGACCCAGCAATCATTCTTCCTGGAACCAATTTGAAACAGTGGGCGCCGACACTTATGCGTGGTGTATAGTAAGTAACCTGCCCAACTAACGCACACAATATCTTAAGATCCACAGTCAGAATATGGGACAAAACTGCATTGGCATAGAACGACTGATAGTGCATGGAGATCAATTTGACGAACTTTATGACATCCTCGAGGAACGCGTATCGAAAATGCGTGTTGGATCGGTTATGGCCACTGGTCAAGCAGGTTATGTCGCAACTGTTGAAGGAGGCTCAATGATTCACGGCGATCGCTTCGCCGGAATTGAGAGGTTGATTCGGGAGGCGACTGAGGCAGGCGCCATCGTCGTTGGCGGTGAGGAATACAGGCACCCAATTCATGAAAAGGGATTTTACTTCCAGCCTACAATTGTTGGTCTTATAAATGGTCCTAAAAATTTGGAGATTGCGCGAGAAGAGGGTGAGTTTTTTCGAACAACTATTTGTTGTTCCCGAAAAATTCTAATATCAAGGCCTGCAATTAAGTATTCGCACCGATCGCTTTGATTATACCCTACGGGAAGGTGGAAGAAGCAGTTGAAATTGCCAATGGAACTCGCTATGGTTTGGGAGCAAGCGTATTTGGACCTGATCAGGAAGATTGTATCAAGGTTGCGAAGCAGCTTCAGTGTGGAATGGTTTCAGTCAATGACTTTGCAACGTTCTATGTTAGTTTAGGACTCGGTGTTCCACTGGAACATTTGCTGATTTATGACTTTTAGGTCAATCAAGACCTTCCCTTCGGTGGCACCAAGGCCAGTGGCTACGGACGATTTGGTGTGTTTCTCATCCATTCCCCCCGTAATTTTGCCTTTAATGCTTCCGTCAGGTGGACCTGAGGGCCTTCGCTCGCTGACCAACCCCAAGGCAATTATCATCGATAGATGGCCCTCCTTCATTCAGACCGGTATACCCAAAGTTTTGGACTATCCTCTTCGTTCTTTGTCTCATAGTTGGTGAGTGCGCCTTCCAAATCAAAAAGTTTACCTCTTTGATGTTGGACTCCAGGGAATTCTCCAGTGGCCTTGTTCGTTTTCTTTACGGGGACAATTGGCGTGCACGTATAATTGGACTCATCACCCTTGTTCAAGCAGCTCGTAAATAGGACGAGTAAAATATGTCACATTACCTACGCTGGATCTCCTGCTACGATCAATTAGTATACCTGCTTTATTTCATGATATATATCCTTTTGCTTTTATGAATCTTCGGTAGACAATTCAAATTATAGCCGCAGGAGGATAATCTAGTGTAGACCTGGACTGAGCAATATGACTTGTGACAATGCTAAACCAGTGTATATTCAAGTAGCAAAAAAAATGAAAATTGCAGATTTGACAAAACAAGTGCCTCGACCATGATATCTGATTCTGGAATCTGATGATTGTTGAAAGGGGGAATGGATGTCCAAAACATACTCGAGAAGAGAAAAAAAAACCCAGCGGTCAAGGAATAGAAACAGAAAAAAATCCTCAATGTTCGGAAGCGTCCATCTGCCTCCTGTTGTCATTTGTGTTCCCTAGGCAACTCAGCTTCCAGGAGACAAAATCGTCGAGTAGAGTCGGCCAAGCCTACAATTAAATAAATGTCAGAAAATACAATAGGTAATCGGTAAAGGACGTACACCATCAGCTTCATAGTCTTGCAATGACGGCTTCACAGTCTCGCAGAACTCAAGCATCATGCTCCAAAGATCTTTGTTGGTCGCCTTGTACGTTCCTTGCTTGTCCTTGAAGAGGTACTTCAATTATGCACGAAGGGGAATATGGGCAAAGCTTACCTTGATGAAGTCTACAATCTCTTTCATCAGCGGAAACTTGGGCACTAAGAGGACTGTCCAGAATGCCAAGGATGTCTGAAGAAAGAATAACGGTCAGCATTCGAGGCCAATTAAGAATCAAACCACAAGGCATACCTCCATATCAATATTTTTGGATTGCCTGACAAATAATGATTGAGTTATTTTGAAGTCCATGAGAAACGTGAAACATACTCGGGCTTGACAAGATTGAACGAGTACATATACAATTTCTGGAATGCGGCTTTCGGATTGGAAGCGTAATTGTTGTATGCTGTTCTATCGTATTCTTTTCCCAGTGTAGTCGATTTCTTCCCATTCAGGAGCAATTCGTCAAACTCCGCCATCGCAATCGAGATCGCAGCAACGGAAGCTATCCTGAAGGAAAAGTCAGTGAGCGTGTCAAGGGCGGACAGCACAACAGAAGACAGACCTGAGTGTAGCCATTCCCTGAACCCATTCTTGCTTTGAAATTTTCCCCATTTCCTCCACTTGCAATTGCCATGCAAAGATCAATGGACGAGCGCCTTCCATTGGCATCGAGGCATCGGTGCAAAGTTTCTCAAACCCTTCTGGGCCGATAACATCTGGCACGTCCTCGTCTACGTACGAATTGAATAGGTCGAGGGCACGTTGGGCTGTATATACTTCAAGATTCGCGCTCTTAATTGACGAGGCGGTGCGCTTGGCGGGCGCTTCTGGGAGAACGAAGTTAGTAATTCTAGGCACTGTCGGACTTTCCTGACGCGTCATCATCAGCAATGATGGTTTGAAACACAAGTTAAATAAACTTACCACGGGAGGCAGAGGCTTACTAGGCGTTGGAGGATCTGTTTCACTGTGGGTTTTCTTCACATTAGCAGGCGAGCAGCAAAGCAGAGACGAAAAGAGCATAGGTGAAACATCCACAAGCTCCTCGTCAAGAAAGAGCTCGAAAGTTATAGAAATGTTCAAAGAGAATTCAACTGAAGCGTTGAGATGGTTGAGATTCAAAGTTATTGTTGTCAGCGGCCAGGGACCGTGCACAGGGTTGGGACATGAAATAGTGATCAGAATCAAAGACGCGCCAACAGCGGTTACGTAAGCCTAGTTTCTCTTTTCGGATAAGAAACGCAGTTGCGAGTCGCTGCGTTTAAGGGTGTTCCCCACCGCCCAGGTTCACGGACAAGGAAAGGAAGACGAACAGGCGAAGAAACTGAAAAAAGGAATATTTTATGAGACAAAAAACTCACTCTTGTCCCGCCTTTTTCCTACCACCCTTGCCGGCGGTTTTCTTGGCTGCTGCCGTCCTAGCTTTCTTCGCGGGGACAGGCTGAAGGGAGCTTGTCTTCAGTCAATTTCATAAAAACCAACAAGTTCTACTCACCTCAGCCGCATCTTCGTCACCCAAACCGTCACTAAAAGATCACTTGTCTTACTAGATGCATAAATTGCAACAACTTACGATGCCGCCTTGATTGTGGTAGATCCTTGTGCGTTAGTTTTCTTTGTCCCAGCAGCAGCTCTCGTAGCCTGTCTTGTTGAACGCGTCGATGTTGTTGCTCCCATGACTGTGTTGTCGACTTGTTTGCGCTAATGAAGAACCAATTAATTCTCCAAATCAAGGAAGCTGATCCAAACAAGAACCTTTGGTGGCATTTGTTCTACTTGTTCTACTCGATGCAAGTGAATGGAAGACAACAGTTGCGGAACAAAGGTTGCAAGTTGTATACGCGACTCAAGCGCGTGACTGAGTCAATGTCACGTCGTCTGATCCGCTTCAATGTAATATACCAAGTTTGGTGTACTGACTCCTTGCTTTCGACCTCCAGAATGCCAGGCGAAATCTT
>Ga0307508_10007655_pt1 | contig 10042 bp, 8 predicted proteins | sample 9_EM_MG_FD_203089 | JGI IMG/M metagenome (GOLD analysis project Ga0307508, IMG submission 203089) | Populus trichocarpa ectomycorrhiza microbial communities from riparian zone in the Pacific Northwest, United States - 9_EM | ecosystem: Host-associated > Plants > Roots > Unclassified | place...
AAGATTTCGATTGACTAGCCGACTCGGTGGCCTTACTCGGTACGATGGCCAGTCCCGCTGCCGTACTCGATTCGGCCTGCTCCGTTGGACGTATATGGATGCCCGGACCGATGGACTCAGCTGGACCTACACGGCTCGGCCATTTCGCACTTGCATCGGAAGCACTGTCAACTACGTGGATAATCGACTCCGGTGCCTCTCACCACATGTACAATGGACCCAAGTCAGCGTACCTCACCTACCGTCACCTACCGTATCCAATCGATATCAAGTTGGGAGACGATACCTGTGTTCGGGCAACCCACTACGGAGAGCTGTTGATTCATAAGCATCGGATTGAGGCACTGCATACACCCACCTTCCGATACTCACTGCTATCCATCAGCGAATTCAATGATCAACGCTATATCGTCACCTTTGGGAACAACAAATGCCTTACAACCGACGGCAAACGGAATATTGTTGTGAGTGGTACCAAAAATGGAACACTCTTTCCGGTGGACAATGACTCGGTAGCCCTACTGAGCTCTGATGAGCTGGCGCCGGCCGCTCCCCACGGCCAAAGCGGCGCTCACGAGTTGGCGCCTGGCGCTCACCATGGCCAAAGTAGAGCTCACGTTTTGGCGCCGGGCACTCCCCATGGCCAAAGCGGCGCTCACGATTTGGCGCCGGCCGCTCAACTCGGTCGAAGCAGCCCTCAGAAAAGGTTATAGCTCCAAGATTCCCAGCTTTGGCACAGATGCCTAGCCCACTCCAACCACACAGCTATGGAATCGCTAGTTGATGGCTATACCTATGATGATCGGATATGCAAAACCTGCGTCCTAACCAAGCACGAACGGAAGATCATTCGGATACCGGTACAGTGCACTACTACTCCGTTTGAACTCGTACATTCCGACACCTGTGGACTGTTTGCTACCAAATCTATTGGAGGCGCAACCCACTTCATCGTCTTTATCGATGACTTCAGCCGATATGCGTATGTCTACCCTCTGCTCAACAAGCTGGCTGGCACATGCACCGGAATCTTCCAGCTCTTCCAGAAAAAGGTCGAGAATTGGGGATACACCTTCAAGAGATTTTGCTGCGACAACGGCCAAGGCGAATACGACACTAGACTATTCCGCGGTATCCTAGCGGCAGGTGGAATAAGTTTTGAGCCGGCACCTCCCTACACGCAGCACAAGAATGGTGTTGCAGAACGAACTATCGGTGTACTCACGAGGAAGGCGAGGTCCTTACTATTGGACTCGCGAGCACCCACCAAATTCTGGGTGGAAGCTATCTGTACGGCCACCTACCTGATGCAAGAACACCAAACCGCACTGTAGACGGCAAAACACCATATGAGGCACTTCATAAGCACATGCGCCTCGCCACCGGCAGCGACAATGCTGCTGATGAGCCATCAAGCTACAAGCCACCGCTCCACCACCTTCGCCGCTTCGGGTGTGTAGCTTACAAGCTCATACCCAAACAACAAAGGGTGGACGCGAAGATGGGAGCTCGCTCCAAGAAGAGTATGATGCTTGGATACGTACATAATACTACCAAGATCTGGAAGCTGTGGGATCCGGAACAGATGAAAGTCACACAATGCTCGGACGTCAAGTTCGAGGAGGCGACGAATTTCCACACAGTGGAGCGCCCAGCAAATGAAAAAGATGTGCTAGGTCTTCCGGGGGAAGAACCCATTTATGCTGAAGACCGAATCACACTTCCACCAGCGTTGAAAGGACACGCACCAGCGTTGCAAGGACACGCACCAGCGTTGCAAGGACACATACCAGCAGTTGAACACACGCCTGACAAGGCCGTCGCTGCCACAGAATACGCACCTGACGAGGTCGTACCTGCATCAGAACAGTTGGAACCAGAGAGACTGGAACCGAAGAGCTCATAACGGTTGGAACCAGAGAGACTGGAACCGAAGAGCTCAGAACGGTTGGACCCGAAGAGATCTGAACCGGAAGGCTTACGCCCACTGAGCACTGCGAGTGGACTAGTACCACTGTGTCGATCTATGAGGATGAAGACTCAGAAATCCCAGGGAAACACCCTTATGGTAGGTCACCGTGGGCAAAGCGGCGCTCAGGAGATTGCGCCGGTCGCTCACCACAGGCAAAGCGGCGCTCAGGAGATGGCGCCGGTCGCTCACTGCGGGCAAAACGGTGCTCAGGAGATGGTGCCGCTCGCTCACTGCGGGCAAAGCGGCGCTTAGGAGATGGTGCCGGTCGCTCACCGTGGGCAAAGCGGTGCTCAGGAAATGGCGCCAACCGCTCACGCCGGCCGAAGCACCGCTCACGAGACTATGTCGACCGCTCGCGCCAGCCGAAACGCGCTCACGACAGGCTCAACAGAGGACGACCCTGTATCCTACAGGGATGCATTGAACAGCTCACTGAACAAGCAATGGAAAGAAGCTATGTGTCAAGAGTATGCCTCATTGATTGAGAATAGTACCTTCACTCCCGTTACCAATACCAATGGTATGAAGCATATAGGCTGCAGATGGGTATACAAGACAAAGCGGAATCCGAACTGTACAATCAGATACAAGGCACGTCTTGTGATCAAGGGATATGAGCAGATCCGCGGTGTTGACTTCGATGAAACCTACGCACCAGTCGGTAAGTTGATTACCCTTCCGTATCTACTGAACTTCGCAGCACAGAACAGCTATAAGATCGATCATCTGGATGTTGTTACCGCTTTCCTCAATCCCGAGATAGACACCGAGGTCTACATGCAACTACCAGAAGGTATCGAGTGGCTCGAGTCCACAGCCATGCTCAGCGGTAATCGCGATTGCTTCCTACGCCTCAACAAAGCACTATACGGCTTACGGCAAGCACCAAGACTCTGGCATCAGGAAATCGACGGCTTCCTATAATCGATCGGATTCCACCGCTCCCATGCAGACATAAGTCTTTACATTCGGAACGATGGAGTGTTAATACGGCTATACGTTGACGACATACTCGTGTTCTACGTCGAAGAAGCATCGGAAAAAGCTCTGGAAGTTAAGCAACGGCTTATGCTCCAGTACAAGATGTCGAACCTCGGACCGGCCAAGCAGTTTCTAGGCTTGAAAATCGATTGGCTCGCAGATGGAACCCTTACCCTCAGTCAACCTGGATATATATCGACAATCCTTGCCCGATTCAATATGCAAGATGCAAATCCGGCCCCGACTCCACTGCACCCAAAGAACCGACTGTAGGAGGAGGATTCCGGACACAGTGGACGCCACACTGGTGTGCCGTCTAGGGTTGCGCTTGGGGCTTGGGGTGTGTAGTCACAAAGTGACGCTAGCGGCTAGCGCTGGCGGCGGCGGACTTCCCTTAAGAAGTCGCCGCCCCGCCTTCTAGGAATACCATGCTTCTTTTTACCCCTCAACTGGTAGCAACACATCGATCCCCCCCCCCCTCCCCCCCCCTGAGTATTCCGCTAAGTCTGCGACGACCAACATTTACGATCAGAACGAACGACCCCGACGATTCAATCCGCGGAAGGGTGCGAAGGAGGGTTTGCAAGACAGCATCATCACCAACGGATACCACGGAAAAGAAGAGAAGACAGCAACTTGTGCAAAGGAGCCAAGTCTCAGAAGAGGGTCGAAAGAGAAACTCTCACTTGAAAAGTAGCTACCAAGAGGGTAGCAAGCGGTAAGGGTGGGGGCCGGCTTTTTGGGGCCCATTTCTGAACATCTCACCAAAAACTATCACACATATTGCACTGACAAAAGTTAGACAAAGACCCCTACGAGCTCAAGAAAGCAGTCTATCGAGAAGACTCTTCCAACAAAAGTTATGACTACTACCAGTGTCGTTTGGCCGGTTCCTGAGGAACTGTTCCACTGGCTGGGCGAATCCAACTTGTCCCGCGATGGTCAGGCGCAGCGTGTGACAGCAGTGGAAGCCAATGCGGTTCAGGTGGCATACTCCCAGTGGCTTGAAGTTCACAAGGGAGCCTGCACGGAGCTCGAGACCCTCAAGGAGGAGATGAAGACCATGAAAGGGGAGTTGACCAAGGCCCAGGAGAGAACCAACAGGCTCATTGATGAGTCTCTACTACGTACACCCGCCAGCCAGGGAGCAGGAACATCGGTTGTTTACAGGATCAAGCCCCGTCAACCGTTGCCGTTCAATGGATCTCAGGATCTCGAGGTTGTCACGCGTTTCTTGGACGAAGTCGAGCATTACGTGCGTCAGCGAGCGTCCGCATGCCCATCTGCAACACTCGACAATCAGCTTATTGATACGGTCTGGAGATTCCTCTCAGTCAAGACATTCAGGTGGTTCGAGTTGGAGATGTCACGGCATGACATCCTCACCATCCCACCAGCGAACCACGATTACGGTATCACTTGGAAGAGTGTTAATGCAGCATTCAGGGCGCAGTTCGTACCAGTGGTCGCCATCTCGGTCGTACGGAAGCAGTGGCATGCGCTCAAGTTCAGCAGGAATGAGGTCCTGACATTCAATAGAAGGGCACTGGAATTGATCGAAATTCTCGGGGGATCTTTGAGGATTACACGAGACGACCCCCTCTGGGAGGAGTACCTGCTGAAACTCCCGGAGATGTTGTCAAGGGACGTGACACAGCAGGCTCAAATGACACGGCGTATCAGCAAGGAAGATTTGACACTCGGAGATATGATGGAAGTTGTCACGGAACGGACTCTCCTGTACCTTCCGGCCGGCACCACGGGCTCACGTGTGTCGGGATCGAGCCTTGATGAAGGACCAGCTGCGATTCCACTCCACCAGGACCCGATGGACCTCAGCAACTTGGAGGAAGCAGAGCTCAACACAATCGACAGAAGTGTCAAGTGCTACCATTGTCTCGGATTTGGCCACGTCGCTCGCCATTGTGGAATGCCAAGCAGTACCGATCGTTCAGTCAAGTTCCGTGCAGGGAAGGAATCTGGTCTACGTGATAACTGGAGACGTGACTCGACCAATTGTTACGGAAAATCCACCACCACCAAGCACCACAATGGCAACTCTCACACGCTTGCGAAAGGGAGTCGTGACGGTGACCAAGTCCGGAACCATGGAATCAACACGATCAATGACAACAAGGAGTCACACGCCGGATCCTACTATCCTGGTAACTGCGTGGACAATTCATCTGCATCGGAAGCAGAGGAGGAGGATACAATCGATGAGGAAACGAACACGGATAGAGGAGGAAGAGGAGATGGAAAACAGGAGAGGGAGGAAGGATCAATGAAAGGTGAAGGAAAGGCGGGAAAAGGCAAGCAGTAGGAGTGATTGAGCGTCCACCTACTCATGAACGAGAAGCCACAACCTTGTACTTGACAGATCTCAATAGGTGTAAAAACATTGATAATCAGTCCGATTTGTTACGTTTCAATGCAAAAGTACAGACTTCTCATTCTAAAACCCACTCAGCCTATACCTTAATGGATCCTGGAGCATCCCACTGTTATGTCGACTCCAACTATGCCAAACACCTGGGACTGCCTATACGTCGTGCAGGCCGTATGACAGTCACAACAGCCGGTACCAAACATCCACCCACAAACTGCTAGCAGGTGTGGTTGAAAGCAAGAATACGTGGAATCACCGGCAACTATGTGGAAATCACAGGCTGGTTTACACTCTTCGATCTTAACGGTGCCTACGACCTCATTGTTGGGAAGAACTGGCATTCAACAACATGGCATCTGGTGGACTCAGACAACATACTCCACCTGCTGGATGAGGAGCGTGCCGCTGACGGCCGGTTGGCTTTCGTGCCAAAATTGTCTCTGAAGAGACTCCGGCCACATCAGGGTCGATACCGTGAAGTCCACAACCACTGCGTAGCAGTGGCTCAAGCGGTGCCCATTAACCTGATATCCGCAGACGAAACGAGACGAGCGATGTCAAGTTCCAGGGGTGACCAGATATTCGTGGTTGACATTCGGGAGTGGGTGTTGGGTGACGAATTCGGAGAAGACGAGTCGATCCTGGCAGATTTGGGGAAATGGAGGGTACAGGTCCGACAGGAGTTCAACGACCTCTTCCAGCCTCCAACTGGTGTCCCGCCACTTGGAAAAAATGACTTCCGTATCCATACTGACCCGACTGCAAAAATCCCACACCGCCAACCATACCGGATGACCCAAGCAGAGAGGGCCGAGTTCGAAGTGCAGATAAAGAAGTTGCTTGCCAACGGGTGGGTAACGGACTCACACTCGCGATATGCAGCACCAATAATCTTTGTCAAAAAGCCCGACGCCACGCTCAGGATGTGCGTCGACTATCGGGGCTTAAACAAGATAACAGCAAAGGACAGGTACCCGTTACCTTAGATTGAAGATCTGCTCGATAAACTCCATGGGGCACGGGTTTTCACGAAGCTGGACTTGGCAAGTGGATACCACCAGGTACGGGTACATCCAGATGACTGCCACAAGACGGCATTCATTGCCCCGGACGGCTTCTATGAGTACAAAGTTATCCCGTTCGGCCTTGCAAATGCACCAGCCGCCTTTATGCGGAAGATGCACAAAATACTGCACCCCCACCGACGGAATGCAATTGTGTACCTGGACGACGTTTTGATATTCTCAAAAACACTGACAGAACACAAAGCTCATGTGGAGGATGTTCTGCGAGCCTTGCGGAAGGAACGGCTACGGCTAAAGGAGACCAAATGTGTGTTCGGCACTCTGGAAACGTCGTTTGTTGGTTTCAGAGCAAATAAGCACGGAATCCACACCGAAGAAAAGAAGGTCAAAGCAGTATGGGATTGGGAGACCCCCAAAACACCGACAGAGCTTCGAGGATTTCTTGGCTTGGCTGGCTATTACAGAAAGTTCATTCCGAAGTTCGCACACCATGCCTATCTGCTACACGAACTTGCCGCAAAAAACCGGAAACGAGTTCATATGGACTGACCAGCATCGCATTCAGTTCGAGGATCTCAAGCAGGCTCTGACATCAGTGTCAGTGTTGGCGACGTTGGATCCGGATGCCAACTTTATTCTGCGAACGGACGCATCTGACACAGCTCTGGGAGGTGTATTGGCACAAAAGCAGATGTTTGAGGGGAAGCTGGTTGAACGGCCATTGGGATATTTCTCGAGGAAGCTTCACGCAGCTGAGTCTCGATATCCGGCATATGACCGAGAGCTTCTTGCAATCAGCGCAAACCTGGAACATTGGGCTTGCTACGTTCACGGACGTAAACGTACCACCATCTACACGGATCACGCGACCTTGCAACATATCCTGGGGCAGAATAAACTTACAAGCCGCCAGTGGCGCCACTTGGACAGGCTCCAGCAACACGACTACGAGGTAAAATACTACCCTGGCATGGCAAACGTGGTTGCAGACGCACTTAGCCGAATCGCCTACACCCAGTCAGAACCCACTCCGGCCGATGAGCTGGTGAATGTGGTGGAGTTGCGGATTTCGGCCTCGGAAGAGTGGCTTGATGATGTCCGAAAAGGGTACAGCCAGGATTTCGTGTTCGTGCCAGTTCTCGAAGTTCTACAGGGTGACGAAGGCAGCAGGGACATCGGGACACCCAAGGACAAAAAGACTCGTCGGATACGGAAACGGGCAAAGGCATACTTCCTTCAGGACGGCCTTCTCTACCACCGGGCATCAGGTGGCACGCTGTGTATCGCACAGGCTCAGAGGTCAGAGGTCATTCGAGAAGCACACGACGCTATTCACGGAGGTGGACATGCTGGTATCGACAAGACTGCTGCGGCAGTTGCTTCCCGATACCATTGGCCCAGATTGACGGATTCTGTCGCGAATTGGGTTTCAGGATGCGACGTCTGCCACCGAGTGAAGCACAAGAATGCGAGACCTTACGGTCTACTGCAAGCATTACCAATACCCTCAGAACGCGCCGAGAGAGTCAACATTGACTTCATAACCAAGCTTCCAGCTTCAGAGGACGGATACGACGCAGTGGCAACCATCATCGATCCTCTGACAAAGAGAGCCCGTTGGATTCCAGTGAAGGAGTCTGAACTGACCGCTGAAAGGTTTGCGAAGGCTTTTATCTCAGGATCTGTCCGAAACCGGGGGCTTCCTCTGTCAATTGTGTCAGACCGGGACACCAGATTCACCTCGGCATTCTGGCAGACTCTCTGCACTCAGCTCGGTATCAAACTTCGCATGTTGACAGCCTACCATCCGCAGTCGGACGGACAAGCGGAAAAGGTGAACGCCACGTTGGAAACATTCTTGAAGGCATCCATTGCCCAACTGCCATTCCCAGGGCAATGGACCCAACTTTTGCCGTTGGCCGAATTCACCTACAATGCTGCAAGACATAAGGCGATTGGCATGTCACCATTCAAGGCCGATATAGGCTACATCCCCCGGCTAACACTGGATCTTCTGGCACCCAGCCCACGGGTTCCTGGTTCAGAATCGGATGCCTCCTACGTAGATAAAATGGCAAAAATACTCAGGATGCTCCGGGAGCGGATGGAGGAGGCACAGCTGACGATGACCGTGGAGGCCAATGAGAAACGACAAGCTCATCCTTTCCGGGTGGGAGACAAGGTATTTCTGGACACACGGCTACTTCCGGGTGGCTACGCCAATGTGACTGCAATGGCCAATGACAGCAACAACTCCCGCAAGTTCCAGCATCCATATGCCGGGCCATTCAAACTTCTGAGGAAGGCAGGCGAGAATGCGTTCGTCCTGGACATTCCAGCACACTGGCGTCTACATCCGGTTTTCAATGTCTCCCGGCTTAAGCTATCCAAGGTCGATGGAAGCCGCAAATACCCACCGCCGCCACCACTGCGCTCAACCGTTGCCAGCACAGAATATGAAGTCGAATCGATCCTCGAGTATCGGGGCGCTACGATCCGAGACCTTGAATATCTGGTCAAGTGGGTTGGATACACAGGTGCCACCTGGGAGCCCCTGGTGAACCTGAGGGGTAGCAGCAACGAGCTACTCGGCGAATACCATGCTGCAAATGGTTTACGTGTCTACCAGTGGATGGGACAAGGCCGAAGATGGTGATTTGGGTAGGGGAAGGAAATTGTTATGTTTTGCATTACTCCTTTCTGTTTGTTATGTTTGTTTTGTTTGCTTCTGTTGTTTCGCTTCGGAGTGGGCACTTGTTTTCTTGGGACGGGAGTGGTTGTAGGAGGAGGATTCCGGACACAGTGGACGCCACACTGGTGTGCCGTCTAGGGTTGCGCTTGGGGCTTGGGGTGTGTAGTCACTGAGTGACGCTAGCGGCTAGCGCTGGCGGCGGCGGATTTCCCTTAAGAAGCCGCCGCCCCGCCTTCTAGGAATACCATGCTTCTTGTTACCCCTCACCGACTCGATATCGACACTTCGGATACGGAGGAAGAAGTGGATCAAGCCGTTTACCAATCTATCGTCGGGAGCCTTATGTATGCCGCTATCGGTACTCGCCCTGATATTGCATTCGCGGTCACAGTACTAAGCCGATACAATGTGAAACCCTACCGTGTCCACCTGACAGCGGCAAAGCGAGTCCTCCGATATCTCAAAGCAACAGCCGATGTCAAGCTCGTCTTTCCCAGCACGACTTCGACAGAGGCGTCACCTCTAGTCGGATATGCCGATTCAGACTTCGCTGGCGACAGAGCAGATCGGAAGTCACAGGGTGGCCACATCTTCAAGGTGTACGGAGCCCCCATTTCCTGGCTCTCGCGCAAGCAAGGACTAGTCGCCTTCTCTACCACAGAAGCCGAGTACATTGCTTGCTCCGACTCAACCGGAGAAGCAGAGTGGTTGGCACGACTGCACAAGGACGTTACCAGTGAGACTGTAGTTCCAACGATCTACTGCGATTCCAACGGAGTGTTGAAAACGATCTACTCTGGAGTCTTAAGCCATAAGACCAAGCATATCGACATCCGGTACCACATCAGTCGCGACGGGCAAGAGCGCGGAATAGTCAACTTCACCGACATTTCCACCGATGACAATCTGGCCGACATCATGACCAAGGCTCTCGGCCCCGAAAAACACCAACACTTTGCTACCGGTATCGGCCTACGCACGAA
>Ga0307508_10007656_pt1 | contig 10042 bp, 11 predicted proteins | sample 9_EM_MG_FD_203089 | JGI IMG/M metagenome (GOLD analysis project Ga0307508, IMG submission 203089) | Populus trichocarpa ectomycorrhiza microbial communities from riparian zone in the Pacific Northwest, United States - 9_EM | ecosystem: Host-associated > Plants > Roots > Unclassified | place...
TTCCCTCAGAGAGGGCGCTCAATGACGACGCAAGTGCTTTCAGCACTGGGGAAACCGCAGACGAGGGTGATTCAGTCGACATCGACTCTGATTCATCTGTCGATGTGGACAAGACGCTCGAAGTTAACAGTGCCATCGCTGTCGAGAAAGAAATCGCCGCCGACACATTAGGTATCTTGTTCGTATCTTGTGGCGAGGACTTCTTGCCGTATCTCGAAACATCCACTCAGGAGCTTATCAAGCTTCTCGATCACTATTATGAGGGCATCCGGAAGAGCGCTGTTTCGTCGCTGTTCGAGTACATCAAGACTTTCTACGAGCTCTCGAAACCTGAAAACTGGCAGCCTGGTCTACCTGTCGTATGTCCTTATCGTTTGGCTCCAGGATGCTTGGAGAATTCAGAGCTGAATTTGCAGGCGGTCCCCCTTCACGATAAGGTTACAGAGCTGGCTGCTATGATCATACAGCCTATGTTTACCATGTGGGAGAGCGAAGACGACAAGTGAGTTCTTCTGTTTCCTGACAGTTGGGAGATTATTTCTCCCTCGTTTGATGACAACAAACTCAGCTCACTTCGACGCCTGTCGGGTGCATGAGACCATCACTATTTACATCCTCTGAACCGCACTTCGATGATAACCCTTCTACTTGCTCCTTGGTTGTTTACACCCCCCTTTTTGCAGGGCGGTTGTATCTACGCTTTGCTCAAGCCTCGCAGAATCCATTGCCAAGGTCGGTCCTGGCCTTGCGCAACCTTGTGAGTACAGGGCGCGGGTTATCTTGGAGTGTTTAATTGATACGGGCTGTCGCAGACCTCAACGAAGTGTGCACCTTCACCCTGCAAATCCTCGAGCGCAAAGCTTTATGCCAGCAAGATCCCGATCAGGAGGAGGAAGACGAGTTAGAGGACGAGCAAGCCGAGTACGAGTCTGTGCTCATCTCCGCAGCAAGTGATGTTGTTGGCTCTCTCGCGAGCGTCATTGGTCCAGACTTTTCCCAGGCCTTTGAATCGTTTATGCCAGCCATGTTCAAATATTACGTAAGCGCAACCTTCTGGTTCATCGGCGTGCTGCTCACCATGCTGCAGACCAAAAACTCCTCAGCCAGTGATCGAAGCTCAAGTATTGGATCTCTGGGTGAAATCATCACTAGCCTCAAGGGCGGCGTTACGAAGTACACTGAGGTAAGGTGGAACAGCTGTTCTTCCTATGTGTCTGACGCCCCACCGTATCACCCTACAGCCTTTGCTCGGACACCTCGTGCAAGGATTCCGCGACGACGAGGCAGAAGTCCGCAGCAATGCAGCGTTTGCAGTGGGCGCCTTAATCGAAAATTCACAGGAAGACTTGACCGCACAGTACTTGAACATCCTCATGAGCTTGCGACCTTACTTCGAGGTCGCGTCTGGTTCCGAAGGCTCTTTGTATGTCGCACGCGACAATGCTGTCGGATGCGTTTCTCGCATGATTGTTAAGAACATGCCACCCGCTCAAATCGAACACGTCAGCATTTTACCGACTGAATTGAGAAAGTGACGCTAGCTAACAGCATTAATCTCCTCTAGGTCTTACCAACATTAATTACGGCACTCCCTTTGACGAAGGACTTCCTGGAGAACCGACCGCTCTTCAAGGCAATTTTCTACATCTTCCAGAATGCCCCTCAAGTACTCACCCCATACATCGACCAATTATTGCCTGTGTTCGTCAAAGTGCTGGATCCTAATGAGGTTGATCAGATCGGCGACGAAGTCCGCGCACCACTTATCGCGCTCGTGCGCGCATTAAATGCGGAGTTCCCCGATAAAATTGCGGCGTCCGGGCTGCAAGTATTCGCTTCATGAAAAGGAAGCACTGGGCTTCACTCTGAATACGCACGTTGGATACAACATTCGGAGAACTGGTTTGGTGTTCGAAGGGGCCTACTCCCAGTTTGGTTTCCCTTTTACGATACACATACGATTCTCATTTTCTTCGGTGGTTTAATTTTACGATTTCCCGTTTTGGTGTGATTGGATTGACGCGACTTTTAGCGCGAGCACCAAATAAGTAACGCACGTGAACACTCAGACCTGATGTCGTTCACGAGCAGCCAGGGCATGAGCGGTCTCGCGTCTGTGACGCGTGATTGGTCAGATAAGGCCTCTTCCACGCTCGATTCGAAACCGCCTTCCCAGCAACAACCAAGGACGCGGCCAAAGCCACTGACTGAGGATGAGAAGGCTGCCCGCACAGCGCGACGACTCAAAATGCTGGAGACGACGCTTGCTCCTGCTGTACCTCCATCATCTGGTCAAAAACGCGCGTCCGATGGTGCCTCTGGGCTAGAACCTCCGGCGAAGCGTCCAGGGCTGGTCGATTCTTCGAACGCGATGTCTACCAGTCAACCGACGGACAAAACACCTGCCATGATCTCTATCGCCGCGCAAATCACTCTGAGCTCGGAGCAGCAGGAAATTTTGCGTCTAGTGACTAGTGGAAAGAACATCTTTTTCACTGGTTCTGCAGGTGCGCCATTCTTAGTTCACTCTCTTCACACGATCATCTTACGCGGCACAAACAGGGACGGGAAAGTCAGTGCTACTTCGAGAGATTATGCGTGCTCTTCGCAAGAGGTTCAACCGTTCGCAAGACGCGGTCGCGGTTACGGCGTCGACTGGGATGGCCGCGTGCAACATTGGCGGCATCACATTGCATTCCTTCTCTGGTATTGGCTTAGGTGAAGGTTCTGCTGAGAAGCTGGCCGAAAAGATTCGCAAGCAGAAAAAGGCAGCAAGCCGTTGGATGCGTGCCCAAGTTCTCATCATCGACGAAAGTGAGCCTTCGAATTTCATCACATCGTGTACTTTCTCCTCATGTCGCGGGTTCTTCAGTCTCTATGGTGGATGGCGAGCTGTTTGATAAGATAGCACGCATAGCATGTCTTATTCGCAAAACCACAAAACCCTTCGGTGGGATACAGGTGCGCCACGTAACAGCTTCTCGCAATGTTTACACTTTTAACTTCGGGGTTTTCAGCTTGTCGTATGTGGAGACTTTTTCCAGCTGCCGCCGGTAGCAAAAGGTGCTGCTCAAGCAAAATTTGCATTCGAAGCAGAGCTCTGGTCGCAATGCGTCGAGCGGACATTCAACCTCACTAAGGTTTTCCGTCAGAAGGAACAAGGTGCATTATTTCGCCTGCTGTATCATATCATCGCAAGGATATTATTGACACGCGATGCCTTGCATAGAATTCGTCGATATGCTCAACGAAATGCGGTTCGGCACTTTGACAGCCAAGTCAATTGCCAAATTCAAGTCTCTTTCAAGACCTGTTTCAACTGATGATGGGATAGAACCGACCGAGTTGTAAGTCAGCGCAGCTTGCGTTATACGTTTCTCTTTGACATGGAATGTGACTTTCTGCATTCAGGTTCCCACTGCGCGATCAGGTAGAACGCTCGAACGAGAAGCGCCTCCAAGGCCTTGGGGGTAATGCGCATACTTATGCTGCACAAGACACTGGGACAGCAGAGCCCGAAACCCGCGCCAAGTTATTATCCAATATGATGGCACCCTCCCGCCTGCTTCTCAAGAATGACACGCAAGTCATGTTGATCAAGAATGTGGACGAGACGCTTGTCAATGGAACTGTGGGCAAAGTCATCGGTTTCTACGATCAGCAGACATGGACGAACATGCAGATGGGTGTGGCCATGAATGAAGAAGAGGATGCTAAGGGCAAGAAGAAGAAAGCCTCGGCGGCTGGTCAACCCCAATTTCCGCTCGTCAGATTTGTTGTGCCGGGTGGTACGCGAGATGTGCTCGTCGTGTCCGAGACATGGAAGGTAGAACTCCCGAGCGGTGAGGTTCAAGCGTCGCGTCAACAAGTGAGTTTTGCCGGTTTCTGCAACAACGGTTGTAATAAAACAAACCCTCCCTAGCTTCCTCTTATTCTTGCATGGGCCATGTCAATCCACAAGTCCCAGGGTCAAACGCTGCCGAAGGTCAAGGTGGACTTGCATAGCATTTTTGAGAAAGGTACGGCCTCGTGTCGCTTGGGAAATTGGATTCTCCGCTGACGTGATGATGGCGTTTATGATGAAGGCCAAGCATATGTTGCCCTGTCTCGAGCTACCTCCCTGGAAGGACTGCAAGTTCTCGGTTTTGATAAGTCGAAGGTCCGCATTCTCCTCCCACCGTTGTGGTGAAATACTAGAGCGTCGTCGCTGAATTGGTATCGCAATCGGTGCTTTTTAGGTTATGGCACATCCTAGGGTCATTCAATGGAGTAAGACCCTGGAGACGATCAACTGAAGCCGAAGTTTGATTGTACGATCCCGGCCACGTTTCGTCGTTCGCATCTGGTAAACGGCTCAAGGAGACTGCCATGAGCATCAAACATTCAGATTCAGAAGTTGTAAGGAGGGTCCCAATTCTTTCTGGTATCAATGCACTGCACTTGCGCACACAGCCGCAATATTCATGTACTCTGGGCACTGCTGCACATCCGCTCTGACCTACTCATTACTTATTGCTGTCATAAATGCATAATTGTCGTTTTTGTTCTGTTGCTGGAAACACCTAAGAGACTTTTTATGTGAATTTACCTTTTTTATTCTGACTGAATAATTAGGGCGCAACTATACATCCTGTCGTCTTCCCAACTGTCATTCAACCTGTGTCGAACCCTGACCATTCCCTATCCCAATACTACACAACCACCACTCTGTCTACTGTAATCGTCCTTTATTTTTTTCTCTGCTGGCAGAGCGAGGCGGGGTTGTCGCCGATTTTCTCGAGATCCCGATCCCATTCTGAATAATATTGGCAAATCGGTCACAACGGAGCTTTCTCGTGTACGTTACTCGGCGCACTCGCAACAGCCCGCAAACGCATTAGGCTGACACCTTTGTTGCTGTCCAGTGTGCTTGACGCACGCGTGGACCTATCGGGCTTGGGCTCTACGTCGAGAAGACCCTTACCCCAGTCCAATTTTTCTTCATTTCTTGCTCAGTTACTGCTGCTATGGCCTTGCACGAAACTCCTCCAAGGCGCTCGCATCACCGTGAAGCCATTGCAATGGACCTCTCTCCGAGGCAGGCGATTGCAATCTCTGCGCCCACGCCGCAGCTTTCGCGGGGCCCGATGGCCTTGCCATTCCCGCGTCAGGGCTACTCCTCAACTCACACCACTGTCAGGCTCGACCCCCCATCTTCTTCAAATACATCCTATCGTCGTTCTCCCGTTGGCAGCAGTGTTTCACTTTGTGCGCCAGTGGTTGGGGACCCATCGCCCTCTCCCATAAGTTCTACCCACCGTTTCGACATGAAACGAATGCTGAGCAAGCCCGCGAGTCCTGCACGTCCATCTAGCCCCGATCCACCGACGGTCCAACCAAAGGTTGCGCCAAGTCCGGCCTCGTCTCCAGATACTCTTCGTTCGAATGGGGCGTCTAATTCAGCGTCATCCCGTAGTTACTCTTCTAGCGACCCATCACCTCCTACCGGAAGCCGGCCTTCTTCCACCATTCCATCTTCTCATGAACATCCTGCTGGCCGGTTGATTACGCCGCTTCCTATTGGCCGGACCCGTCGAACGCTCTCATTTTCAGAGTCCGACGGGCCGCAGGCGGAAGAACGAAAACGGTCTGCGTCTGGACAGTTTTCATCTTCTTCTGACCATCATTGCAACCCTCCGATCCTGACTTCGCCTTCTCAGCGGCTCAATGCGAGAGGTGGAACGCCGTCGCCGCCTATCGAGGCTCAGGTGCAACATCCATTTCCCACCATGCATAGCGACGACATAGCACGCCGTGACTTCCTATCTTCCATCTCCCCACAATCAAATTCAGCGACAGGGACCGCTCATCAATCCACACCCATGGCTGAAACTCAGGAAAGCCCTTCACCGTCTTATCTTCCACCCCAACGGCCTCCCACCATCGATGCACCGTCGATGAACTCCGACCTGGCATCTCAATCTTCTTACCCGATGCGAACCCCACGAAAAGAGGCACCAATACCTTCAAGTCCGCTGTCGACACCCTCGAGTAATAACAAGTCTCTAGCGCCTAAATCCCCTCTTGCAAATGAGCATCGACGCACTCAGCGAGATCGTGAGGCTCATGACCGCGTGCTGGTGCAGATGGGCAGGACTCAACTATCAGATATAACACGAACCAGTCGCAGTGAACCAGGAACCCCGAAAATCGATCCTTATGCTGTAGTTGATTATGTGCCCGCTGGTCCCCGCGAGTACACCCTAGCGACAACATCGGCGGCGGTGGCAGGATCCTCGAATCATCGATCACCAGGTCGTCAGATCATTGCAGCGCCATCCGCCACATGTGACCACGAGCAGCAGAAAGCTCGAGATCTTCCTTCGAGCGGGACCAACGTGGAAACCATCCCATCTATGCCTACCAGTGTGCCATTGGAGACATCCTCATCGTCAGGCCATGGAAGTCGCGGCACTGCTGCGCTCTCTACAAGTAAGTGGGATATTCGCAATCGGGTCGCTAGCTAACCGCCTTCAACGAAAAACACAGATTCTTCAAGCAAGTGGCAAGCACCCTACGAGTGGCGCCAAATACACGCCCCCGTCACATCTACTCCAATCGCCACCGAACTCAACATCTCTACACCAACAGTGGCTAGCCTGGGTTCTACTGGGTCCACCACAACGTCCGCGGAGGAAGAAGGGCATCCACACCGCACGCTCACTCGAAAAGTGTCGCGTAAGCTGTTGAAACGGCCACGGCGACTTGATCTCCTTGACTCCGGCGCCGCGGTCGTCGGCGTGCCCGTTTCCGGTTCGGGTCCGAATTCCAGCGCAGGCAAGGTGAGCGCGCCTGACTGGAGGCCTGGAACCATTTGGATTGACCAGGTTAGTGATGTGCCATGTGTTCCGTTCTCCCCTCCGTCGCCTCTTCTCGGTGTTCTGCATTTTAAGCTCATGCCTCATGCCTCCCATCCGTATCATTTCCTTTTTAGGAAGAATACGACCCTCCTATGCCGAGCGCCCAATCCTTGCAGCAGTTGCAGCAAGGTTCTGGGGCTTCGACATCTACCGACGAGGGCATTCACCGAAGTGGAGGGAGCAGACTTCTCCGATTGATGAAGAAGTTGAGCTCGCCTTCTATGAGGGAATCGTACTCTTCATCTGGGACGCGCAGTCCGAGGTGGACGCCAAGTGACCTGACTGACGTACCTCCTGTTCCTCCCTTGCCCGCATCCGCGTCTCTATCTGCTTCGTTGAATTCTCCTGGAGGGCGGGCCCGGCAGAATCGCAGTTTTCACTTCCGGCGAACATCGTCCTCGACAGACCTTGGTGTGCTACTCAACACTTCTAGTCATGCACCACTGTTGTCCGGAGATACAGCAGGTGGAACCGGCTTCGGACCATCGGCCTCACCAAACAGCAAGGCTGCCACGAGCGGCAGTGGTTATCTCTCTCGTGTGCTTCGGAGACGCGGGTCTGCGTCCCAGGTCTCTCATGCTTCGCGTCATGACACAAAATCAGCAACTGCGGTTTCCAGTCAACGTCCTGCAGCATGGTCCCGACGGTCGACATCGTCTTCGCACGCTGATGAGGAATACTCCACATTTCCCGTTCCACCAGTCCCTGAGTTTTCACAACACAACGTGTATTCATCTGCCGTTGCCACCGGTGACAGCCTAGTCGCCAAGACGAAGCCGCCATTGCAACAGCAATATGCTTCGCCGCCGCCACCAGCCGGTCCATCTCCAGGGACGATGACTCAAGCCCACGAATCGAATTCAGATTTTGAAGCAGACCCCATCTCGGCTCTCAATCTCTATGATGACCTCAATTCCGCCGCCTCTACCGGCAGCGGCAAATCTGCTGGCGGTGATGGTGGTGCGGTTACTGGTCCAACAGGGGTCTTCACTGGGTGGGAAAGCCCATCAAGGGAAAACTATCGCAACCAGCCACGCTCCACAACGACGTTTCATGCATCTTCATTCTCGATGTCTATGAGTATGTCTGCACCGCCAGTCTCGCAGACTCCATCTCCATCTCCATCACCCGCACCCAAATCATCCACTTCGTTACGGCAGAGGCTGAGCTCTTTCGGTAGTCATAAGGCGCCAAAAGAGAAAGAGGCGCTGAAGGACAAAGGGATGAAGAAAACCGCGAAATCGAGAGACAAGGTTGGCACGTCTTCTCATCCCGGGTACCACACGACTGGCAAGTCTTGTCGCAAGTCGAAGGAGAAACGATGGTCGCTCGACCCTAGTGGTGGAGCGGGTGGCACCAGACAGCAGGCGGTCGCGTTGGCTAGCTTTGCTGAAGTCGGCCTCGGCTCGACGCCGAAGAAGACCGCTCTGGAAAAGGATCGTATGTGGGACGAGCTGTTGAGAAGGAGCGATCGTGCACCAGGTGGGACATTACATGCAAGTATAGAAGGTGGTCTGGCGTTAGCGAGCGACGATCTCGATGGCAACGTTCTTTGATTACTTCTGGCTTCAAAAGTAAAGCCAAAAATCAAACACGAGTCGGGCATACGTATACTCTCTTTATTACCCAATAAGATAAGATACCCTCCCTTCATTTTTTTTGTTTCCTTTACTTCGCTTTCGTTATGGCGCTGTGCGCTAGCTGTTCGGATGCTCACGATCTCCCTTGCTTGCGAGTCTACAGTCACTAATACTTAGTACCCTCGTTTTCGCGTGCAGTCTGGCAACCCGGATGCCAGAGTTTCTTCGTAAAAGAGCGGTTGCACGGGTGTTGAGAGTCACACATTGTACATCCTCACTTCAATCATACAATTAGTGAGGCGATGTCACAGCGTTGAGCGAATTCTGGTAGGAAAAGCATATATTGCCAGTGCCATGCAGGAAATAGAGGGTGCGCATAGGAAGGGGGATGATTAATTACACAGACCGCTCAAATTGATGACGGATAGAGCATCTGCGGCATAACATACGTTAGTAAGCCACGTCAAGCTACGGCAACGGTGGACGCATGAGAAATCCAACTTACCACACGGACACTTGCACCGAAGGAATGTGGTGGTAGGTTGCTCTTGAACTTGCCCTTAACAACACCGGAATTACCATGGGTTTTTGTAACACGCCTAACCAGCAGAAGGAAAGAAGGGAAATCAGGCGTGATCTCAATGAAACGAGACGATTTCGTCAAAGAAACACATTGCATGTATACGTACCCCCAGATGACGCGCACGTTAGTCCCACGGACTTCCTTTTTCGCCTTATAGACGTATGCTACCCGCTTTAAACGATGGTGATAGTGAATATCGAGCATTGGGCAGACAATCTAGGGATATCCTTACCTTGCCAAGGTAGAATTTGGTGTCCTCCTTCGAGCCGACACCTTCGATTTGGAGGAGTGAGGTATTAGGACGTGTGTTACGCTTCCCCCGCTTGTGCCCAAGGATGCGGCCTTTTGCGTAAAGACTATAACAACCAAGCGAGCAAGCAAAGCAATGTTTAGATCAAAGTTCACAAGCCCATTCTAGAATCACACCGCAGTTTGCGCCTCACCGAGTGGAAGCCATGACTAGGAAACGCCTATATACCGATCGATGAGACAGACGACCCAGACAGAAACAAGGAACAAGACAAACGGGAGAGGTGGAGGGAGAAACTTCAAACTGTAAGCGCTTCGGCGCACGTGATCCAGAAACCCGGATGTACCTGTTTACTTTTGTTGATGTATGCAAAGTTAGAGCGTGGGAATCTTCCCTGGATCGTCACTTTCGAGCTCAGTCGCTATGCCATGTCCCACTCTGCAGCACAGTGACGCGGCCAGGCTGCACCAATGCCTCTAGTATCTTCTGTCGTTCGGCTTTGGCGTCATCTTCACCACCAAAAAAATATCCCATACACTTACGATTATCACCTCTAGCGTACTGCTCGCCTTGACTCGCGTTCTGCCATCCATCGTTATCTAGTCCTTCCACAGGCGCTACCTGGAAATCATGTGACTATGTATGGAGGAACAGCTTTCGGTAGGCTAACCGTTTTTTGGCATTCAAGCGTGATGGAAAACAAGCATGAAATTCAGGCCTTTTTGTACTT
>Ga0307508_10007657_pt1 | contig 10042 bp, 5 predicted proteins | sample 9_EM_MG_FD_203089 | JGI IMG/M metagenome (GOLD analysis project Ga0307508, IMG submission 203089) | Populus trichocarpa ectomycorrhiza microbial communities from riparian zone in the Pacific Northwest, United States - 9_EM | ecosystem: Host-associated > Plants > Roots > Unclassified | place...
GGGCCACGCCGCTCGTCAGCTCACGATCCCCGCGTCAGCTCCTGCCAACGGCCGTGCAACGAGCCCTCGATTTCACTGCCTCGGGGCATGCGACGTAACAGTACTTCTCCTCCGGCAGCTCCATCGCCGCATCGAGCGGTGCCAGCCCTTGAGTGTCGGGGGGCCTGGTAGAGGTTGCGCTCGAGTTCGACCTTGCCGAACTCGGTCATCACTGTGCGTGTTCCACGGCGCGACTGGGTCCGCTCGACGCCATCCGCGCCACGGACGTCGACGGCGCGCTCTTGCTCGCTGCGCCGATCGAAATGGGCTTGCATCATCGCCCTAACATCTCCCGCCCTTGGGTTCGCAGCATCTGTTCGACCTCGTGCAACGGCGCGTTCATCGCCTCCTCGCTCGTGAGGTCGTCCTCGAGCTTCTTCATGTTCCGCCGAGATTCGCAGAACGGGCTGTCGTTGGCGATCGTCGCGGCGCGTGCGATGGACATCGGGCCGCAGACGCTACCCGCTGGCGACCCCTTCGAACATCGGCTCCGAAACCAACCTTGCGGAATCGGTCAGGTTTTCGTCGCCGCCAAGGATCTGCACCCAACAGTAATGCAATCTACAAGGAAACGGCGCTTCAACGAGAAGCACTCGAACGTGTCGTTGGCCGCGGCAGTTCGGCGAGACCTACATCGGCCACGAGCATCGGGCACGGAGCTCGTGCCGCCAAGCGCACGTTCCGAGATTCAACCCCTGGTGTTCCCGAGCGATCGATGACACGTCGCGTCGGATCATGGGACGACTACATCTACGGCCTGGCAGAACCGACCGAATCGTCGCTCATGGTGTGCGCTCACCCCCGGCACGCGTCGATCGCGGCGTGTCGTCTGCGCACGGGGTGTTCGGACGCCCAGAGGGATCCTTTCGGTAGAACCGCCTGACTCACAGGTGTCCAATCCAGGCTATCCGCGCGATCGCTACGCGTCGGGTCCTTCGAGTCCGGGACCCGGTCGGGGAACTGCAGAGCGGCTTGTCCGTCAGCCGGGGATTGCGCAGGCCCCTTCGACGGCTTGCGTCGGTGTCGCAACAAGCGCCCGAATAGGACACGCATCGCCCGAGTCGGCTCCGCCGACTGAGTGTGCGAGGTCCACGTTCGTGAGTACTCGGATAGTCTCGCGACGAAGCACGACCTTGCGGGTTGGTTTCTTCATCGTGACACGATATCGCAGGCCGCGCCGTGCTCGCACGCCCAGAGTGTACGTTCGGGGTTCGGCAAGGTCCACCGTGCGACATCTCCAGCAGATCCACGCGTTACGATGTCTTCACCCTCAAAATGGAGCCCGACAAGGTGCGACTTGTGCGTGCGCAAGAGCCACAGCGGGCGCGCGGTGGCGGCGTCCCAGAATCGCAGCGAGCCATCGCCATCACCACCGACGATCATGGAGCCGTCGGGAGTGAGAGTCGCATCCGCGAGAAACCGCGAGTTCCCCCGATAAGTCTGGCGTAGCTGGCCGGTCATTCCATCCCACAGCCGAGGCGCGCCATCAGTGCCACCGGTCAGGACCTCGAGATTTCTGCCGACGAAGCGTGCCGAGTAAACCCGCCCTGCGAAGCCATCGAGCTGGGCGACGAGTCGATAGTGCTCAAGATCCCACAGCATCGGCGGCGCGTCCTTTTCCAGATAGCTCGCGATGGTAACCAGGCGGCGACCGTCCGCTGATGGACGCAGTGAACGAATTCGGGTCGGGACCTCGATATTCATGAGGACCGTCAGGTGCTCGAGATCGATGACACGCAGGCGCCGGTGAGCGTCGGCCGATACGATGCGGCGGTTCGGCAGGAAGCCGGCGGCGTCGATGGCGCCGCTGGCAGCTGGCATCGTGACGGGCTCGAGCCCGTCGCGTGTGACGAGCAGTGAACCATCGACCGCACCGCTGATGACATCGTGCCCGGTAGCCGCGAACGCGACCGCGTTCACAGCCGCGCCGTGGGTGATCGTGCGGAGCAGTCGGCCCTCCGGTAGTTCGTAGACCTCGACCGCTGTCCCGCGGGCAATCGCCGCGCGATCGCCCGCGGCTGACACCGCCGGGAACGCGGAGGTAAAGTCACCCACGACTGGCGTCACGCTCGGGAGCTCGGCGAGCAACTGGCCGCCAGCGGTGTCCCAGACGCGCGTGGCGTGATCGCGGCAACCGATCGCGAGGAAACGCCGGTCCGGCTCCAGGCTGATGATTTCGCCGCATTCGTCAGCGATCGGAGACGAACTCCATCGCCTATACGGTGACGTTGCATCCCAGATCCGCGCGCTACCGTCCCAGGCGGCACCGACGATGCGACGCGAGGTCGGGTCGAAGTGCGCGGAGCGGACGACGCCTTGAGGCCCGCTGAGGAGAGCGAGCGGGGTCCCTACCGTGGCGTCTGCAACCACAACGGTTCCGTTCACGCCTCCCGCGAGCAAAAGCTTGGATGTCGGATCGAACTCGAACGCCTGGATTCTGGCACCAAGGTAATTGCCCTGGCTCTGTAACTTTCCAGATTCCGCATTCCAAATGTTCTCCACACCGTCGCGGTCCGCGGCAGCGACGAGCTGGCCATCCGGGGAAAACGCGACTCTGTCGACGGGTTCTCCGCTCTGGCGCAGGTGTTGGATCCGAGTACCGCTCGGGATCGACCAGATCGCTGCATCTCCTCCCCCTGTGCCAGTCGCGAGACGTAGCCCGGTGGGATCGAAGCTGATGCTGTGAACAAGTGGCCCCGTAATCACGGTGGATTGGGTCCACGATCTGGTGTCAAACACGTGCACATTACCGCCACCGCCCGTCGCAACCCAGCGGCCGTCCGTGCTGATGGCTAGAACCGGGAAGTCCAGCGCTTCGTTGCGAATCTCCTGGAGAAGGGCACCCGTTTCCGTGCTCCAGGCATGAGTTCGACCTCCGTTGATATCAATCGCGGCGACGAGCTTGCCGTCAACGGATATCGCAAGTGAAAAGTATCGCAATCTCATGGCCGAATGCGCCAGCTCGCGCAACAGCGAACCGTTCGATGCGTCCCAGATCCTGATGACACCATCGCCACAAGCAGTAACGATCTGAGTACCGTCTGAGCGGTACACAGCTTGATAGACGGTATCGGCATGATGCAACGTGAACAACAACTGGTTGGTGTCGGCGTCCCAGATCTGCGCAGCTTTGTCGTCGGTGGTGACGATCCGTTTGCCGTCGGGCGAGAACAGCGCTGACCACATGCGCCCGGAAGTTGCGGTGAACCGTGCACGTTCGGCCAGGCGGGGCTGCAGCGCGCGCGCAAGCATGAACTCCACGGCAGGCGAGTGTTCGCCGTGCTTGTATGCCTGCTCCAGATGGACCTGAGCCTCTGCCGACTCACCATGAAGCAGCGCTTGCCGACCCTGCTCGACGTCGGCCTGGACGGCGATCTGTTCGGCCATGCGGGTCTGCAGGACAGCGGTTTGCTCCGCCATGCGGGTCTGCAGCGTCGCGCGGTACTCGAACCCGGCGAGTACGACCGCCGTGGCAGCCGCGACCAGCCCGCGCCGGATCCATGCGGTACGTCGCGCGAGGCGACGGCTCACATCGACAGCCGCCGCTTCGTGCTGCCGGCTCGCCTCGACGAACGCGGTCTCGAGCTCGCTGAACGCCACCGCAGCCGCGTGACGCATCCAGCGCTCGAGGTCGGCCAGGACGTCACCGCGCCACAGCAGGCCCTGGGGCCTGGCTCGGTCCTGCCATTGCCGGGCAGAGGACCGGACCTGCTCGCGCATCCGGGCGCCCTCGACGTCCTCGTGGATCCATTGCTGCAGCCGCGGCCAGGCGGTGATCAGCGCCTCGTGGATGACCTCGACCTGGGCTTCGCCGTCGCTCTCCGAGACGGCGAGCAAGCGAGCCGTGGCCAGCGCGTCGATCAGCGTGTTGGCGTGCGGCGCCCGGAGGCGCTGGCGCAGCTCCGGATAGCTGAGCCGCGTCCGCGCGCCGTCGGCGGTGACGAGGTGCCGGAACAGCTCACGCGCGAGCCGCTGGTCCTCGGCGGACAGCGCCGCGAGGGTGGACTCGGCATGGCGGCCGAGGGCGCCACCGACCCCGCCCATGGCGTCGTAGGCGTTGCGGGTCAGGTGGTGGAACCGGCGATCGCGCAGCTCCCACAGCTGGAGCATCGTGAACGACAGCAGCGCGAGCGCGCCCGGCCGATCGGCGACGACGCTCACCATGTCGTAGGCGAGCTCCAGGTCCGACAGCGTGTAACCGACGCGGCGGGCGGGCTCGACGACGATCCGCATGAGCTCGTCGCGCGACGGGTTGCCGAGCAGGACCACCGCGGGCGAGAGCTTGCCGTGGAGCGGCGCGAGCGCGTCGAGCTGCATCAGGAAGTCGTCGCGGATCGTGCCGATCACGCGGATCGGCGTGTCGGCCGAGGCGGTGAGCTGGGCGATCACGGCGGCGAACTGCGTGCGCTCCTCGGCGCTGCCGCACTGGGTGAACAGCTCCTCGAGCTGGTCGATCACGATGACGATCGTCGCGCTCGACGCCGCCTGGGCGATGAGCGCCGCGGCCGCCTGCGGAGAGGCGTCGAGCACGGGGCGCAGATCGGTGGTCGTGAGGTTCGCGGCGGCGAGCCGTGCGGCGAGCGTGGCGAGCGGCGTCGCGCCCGGACGGAAGGTGACGGTGCGCCAGCTGGCGGGTAGGCCGGGGACCACGCCGGCGTGGACGAACGAGCTCTTGCCGGCGCCCGAAGGGCCCACGACGAGCTGCAGCGGGCGCTGCCGCACCTGGTTGAGGAACGCGCGGACCTCGGGCTCGCGGCCGACGAAGCGCGCCGCATCGCTCGCGGCAAACGGGGTGAGCCCGAGGTACGGCGGAGCGTCGTCGCCGGTGCCTTCCGGCCTGGACTCGAGCTTGGCGATCACGCGGGTCGCGAGCCACTCCCACACGGTCGGGTCGTGGTGCTCGAAGCCCGCCGCCGCGATCATCCGCGCGCCGTGGCGGCCGCGGCCGTCGAACAGGAACAGCTCCGGCTCGGCGCCCTCGGTCGGTGCCACGGCCTGCAGCAGCGGCCACAGGTCGACGCAGACCCGACCGTAGCGATCGAGCAGCATCGGGTGGTGCTTGACCAGCTCGCCGGCGCGCACGGTGGCGTGCTCCCGGTGCTGCGGGCGCAGGCCGGTCCAGTACTCGGCCGCGGCGTTGCGCGGGACGACCAGCGCGTAGTCGAGGACGAACGTGAGCTTGTGCAGCACGCGCACGAGCTCGGGCACCAGCTGCGCGAGCCGTGCGCGTACCATATCCTCGGCCCCGGCGTGGTCGCTGGTCGAGCACAGCGCGAGGAGCGGATCGAGGTCGTCGGCGGCGCTGTCGCCGCGCGGGGTGACGAGGTCGACGAGCTCGGGGATCGGATGCGCGCCGCGCCGGACCAGCATCGGCCGGACCAGCAGGCGCAGCAGCTGGACGCGATCGGCGTCGCTGAGATCCCGCCGCCGCATCGTCCGCACCAGCTCGAGCAGCGCCGGCTCGTCGCGTTCGATGCGGACCTGCGCGCGCGTCGCCAGCGCGAGGGTCAGGAGGTAGCGCACGAGGTAGCGCACCAGCTCCTGCGCGGCGTCGCGGGCCTGGTGCGCGTTGCGCGCGCCGTCGAGCGCGGCGATCAGCTCGGCGATCGGCTGGGGCGCATCGGCGAGCCAGGCGTCGCCCACGCCATCGTCGAGCCGCGGCAGGTCGGCCGAGCCGGCGCCGAGGGCCGATGCGCCGCGCAGCGCGGCCGCGAGCTCGAGCGCGCTGCCCCAGCGATCTTCCGGGCGCTTGGCGAGCGCGCGCTGGATGAGCCGGTCGAGCGCCGGCGAGAACTCACCGCCGAGTGGCGGCGCCGAGGCGCTGGCGTGCAGCCGCTCGTAGTCCGCGACCGTCTCCGCGTGGAACGGACGCCGGCCGGTCAACGCCTCGTAGGCAATGATCCCCAGCGCGTAGATATCCGACGCCGGGGCGACCGTGGTCGAGTTGGTCCACTGCTCGGGGGACATGTACGGCGGCGAGCCGATGGCGTCGCGACCGGTCAGCCGCTGGTGGCCGCAGCCGGTCGGGGCCGTCGTCGCCTCGCCCGTGCTCTCCCTCCCGCCCCTGGCCGGTTTCGGCTCGAGATCGGCGGGGTCCGGGGGCGTGGCCGCGTCGGTGGCTGCGAGCGACTCGTGGGTCTGCTCCAGCGACGGCTCGGCGACCTCATCGAGCAGCTTGGCGATCCCGAAGTCGAGCAGCTTGGGCAGCAGGCGCCCGGCGCGCTCGATCACCATCACGTTCGACGGCTTGAGGTCGCGGTGCACGATGCCGTGCTCGTGCGCCGTGTGCACGACCTCGGCGACCCGCTCGAAGAACGGGACGAACTGATCGAGCGGCAGCGGCCCGCGCTCCTGCAGCCAGCGCGTCAGGGTGAGTCCCTGGACCCGCTCCATCGCGATCCAGAACAGCCCGTCGTCGTTCTCGATCCCGAAAGCGTAGACGTGCGCTGCATAGGGATGATCGAGCAAGGACGCCAACTTGGCCTCGCGCACGAAGCGCTGCAGCGTCACATCGTTGCGACGCAGCCGCGGGTGCAGGACCTTGATGACCGCCTTGCGATGGAGCAGCGGCTGCTCGCAGAGGTACACGTCACCGAATCCACCCTCGTCGATGCGTTCTCGGAGGACGAATTCGCCGAGCTTCCGGCCTCGGAGGTCTTCGATGTTCCCCACCCGAAGAGAACGCTAACACCAGACGTGCGAAGAATGCGGGCCATCTCGCCGCCGAAAAACGGGCCTCACGCTAGTAAGTAACGGATGTTACCTTTGTATTCTGGCGTTGCAGGGGGCAGGCCGTGGCCGATGTAGGTGTCGACGAGCTTGGGTACCCTATGGCCAAATGTTCAGTGTCCATTGCAGTGGACGCGCGAACAACCCGGGTCGAAGCGGGTCGCATCGCCAAATGTGCTTCGCGGCAGGCACGACCGCCCGAGGGCGCCTCCGCGGGCCGCCACCTCGTGGACACCCTGCAGCGGGTTGCGGCAACGTCGGCCGCGTGCCGCAGCTCGCCGGCTTCGGCGCGCTGAACGTCACGGTGACGCGGACACAGCGCTCGTTCGCAGCCGCGGGTCCTGCCGTTGGCTGCAAGGATCGTGCAGCTCGATGGATCACGCGCTACCTGTCGATCCAGCAGGCGCGGTTCGACGATCGGGTCGAGATCGTGTGGCGGATCGGCGAAGGCACACTCGACGCGCTCGTCCCGCAGATGGTGCTGCAGCCGCTGGTCGAGAATGCGTTCCGTCACGGCATGGCACGCCGGCGCGCCGGCGGCCGCGTCGAGCTGTCCGCCGAGCGCGACGACGCCACGCTGCGGCTGTCCGTCCGCGACGATGGCCCGCAGCTCGATCCGGCCCCGGGCACGGGCCTCGCGAGCACGCGCGCGCGGCTCGCCCTGCTCCACGCCGATGCGGCGGAGCTCTCGCTCGCGCGCGATGGCGACGCGTGCACGGTGGCGATGGTACGGCTGCCGTTTCATCTCGCGCCCGTGAGCCCGGCATGATGGAGCGGATCCGCGTCGTGATCGCCGACGATGAGCCGCCCGCACGCGCGGTCCTGCGCGAGCTGCTCGCGGGACGCGACGGCGTGGAGGTTAGCGGGCCGGTCGATGGTCCTGGACCCAGCGCAGGAGGGGCTGCCACCACAAGCGCTGTGCGTCCTGGCCGAGCCAGATGTCGAAATGGCCCAGGTCGTGTAGATCGTCGCCCGGCGTCTCGCTGCGGAGGAGCGAGGTCTTGTCCGGACTGTGGAGGAGACTCACGGTGTAGAGCCCCGAAGCTCCAAATCCGCCGCCCGCTCCGAGGTAGAGCACGGGGACGGAGATCTGGGCCAGGTGGGCATCGAGGCTGCTGGACCCGTCGTTGCAGGTGATCGCATCGGCATCCAGGAGGACCTTGAGCGGCTCGAATGGCGCGGCCCGCTGCAAGGCGCTGAACCAGCGCTGCTCGCTGGCGACGTAGGACAGGCCTGCTGGCACATCACCGGCGTCAAACCGACCACCGGTGAAGTGATAGTGCGGCATCGGCGGCAGAAACAGGAGTTGATATGTTGCCTCGCCGGCTCCCAGCCCGACCTGCTTGTTGGTGTAGCCGAAGAACGGATGGCCCGGTGGAAAGAATGGATTCGGGCTGTCGGGCTGGCTGGCCGCCAGCGCGCCGGTCGCGGCCAGCAAGGCGCCGCCATTGCTCGCATAGACGCCGGCGTTGTAGGCGGCGAGGTTGCCTTGCCCGGGGTCGTGGATGCGCGCGCACGCGTCGGCCTGCCGGGGATCGTTCGCCGGTACCTTGAGATAGAGGTCCACGGGGATGTACCCGCGGACGTGGCGCGACGCCGCGGGCTGCGTGGTCTCGCCGCCGAGATAGGTGTAGCCCAGCTGACCGCCGCGGCTCCAGCCGAGTAGCAGCATCTTGTCGAAGCCGCCGCCGGTGTAGTAGCGGCTGGCGCGCGCGATGGACAGCGCCACGCCGAGGTCGCGCGCATCCGTGTCGAGGCCCCAGCTCCTCAGGAAGGTGACGTCGCTCGTGCCCGCGGGGACCTGCGTCCAGCGAAGATCGATGCCCCAGACATCGACGTTGTTCTGGGCGAGGAAGCTCGCGACGGCGCCTCCGGCGGGTGCGTCGAGGAACGCGCCATCGAACGGCCAGGCGTCGCCGTGCACCAGCATGAGGGCATCGCGCGTGACAATCGGAGTCCAGGGCGCGGTCTCCTTGATCACCCGGTGCAGCCCGATGACGTCGTGCTCGGCATCGGGGCCGACCTGCACCGTGGCCCTGTACTCGACGAGATGATCGCCAGACGCCAGCTCGCTGCGGCTCGCCGACAGGATCGTGCAGGAGCCTGGCAGCGACACCGCCTGCCGGCCGGCGATCGAACAGGCATTGTCGAGGGCGCGCTGGAACCCCGGCTGCGCGGTCGCGGCCTGCGTCACGCCCTGGGTGTCGACATCACAGCCCGCCACAGCCAGCGCGGCGGCGGCGGCGACGGCGACGCTGACAGCGCCGCGGCGGTAGCTACACGAGGACGTGTAGGTTGATGACCAGATCCGGACAGGAGCCCGGCCTGTATGGGCACGCGGCTTTGCCGCGAAACGGGGGACGGGAATGTCCCCTATCGATCGAGGTGAACGACGTGACCGAGCAACCGCCTCGAGACCAGATAGATCTTCCATACCCGCTCCTCCCGCCATGTGGGTGCGCGCGCGAGCGCGCATGGAGGAAGGATAGAGTCGGACGGCGGGATGACAAGCAGGTGCGGTCACCGGCCGCTGTCGGGCCGGGACCCGAACGTGTGTACCGGAACCGCGGAACGTCGGGCCTCGGATCGGCGGGTCGCGAGGCAGCGGGGCACACCGGTCGCGCCTGGGGGGCGAAGCCCCAGGAGCTGTCTGCGATCCGGGGAGCCGTCCGGCACCCTGGTGTCCCGTATCAGGGAACTGCCGCCAGCATCGCGCCGATTGTCGTCCGAGATCGATCGGTTCGGCAGCTCAGTGATGGACCGGCGCAGCGGTCGCCGTGACGAAGCGATCGACCATCCTGAAGGTCTCCGCCGGCTGTTCGAGCCACGGGAGGTGCCCGGCCGCGGCAACGACCTCGAACCGAGCTCCTGGGATCGCAGCGGCGTACGCGCGACCGTAGTCCTTGGTGACGACGTGGTCCGACACGCCCCAGAGCACGAGCGTCGGGACGTGGATCCCCGGCAACCGGCTCAGCAACGTCGGATCGTAACAGTAGGGATCACCGGCGAAGATGGCCAGCGCCGCCTGGTTGGCGCGCATCATCGCGAGGCGCTCGGGGGTGGGCGGAGGCGCGCCTGCGCCGAACTTGGCTGGGTCGTGGTAGGCGACCTTGGCGATCTCCGGCGGAGACATGCCGCTGATGTTGGTGATCGGGTGACCCGGGACGTTCACGCCGACGCCGTTGATGATGACGAGGCCCGTCACCCGATGTGCGGTGTCGCGGAGCGCGAGCTCGGCGCCGAGCCAGCCGCCGAGCGACGACCCGACGACCAG
>Ga0307508_10007658_pt1 | contig 10042 bp, 10 predicted proteins | sample 9_EM_MG_FD_203089 | JGI IMG/M metagenome (GOLD analysis project Ga0307508, IMG submission 203089) | Populus trichocarpa ectomycorrhiza microbial communities from riparian zone in the Pacific Northwest, United States - 9_EM | ecosystem: Host-associated > Plants > Roots > Unclassified | place...
CCGCGCGCAGATCCTCGTCAGAGAAGGGCTGGGCCACCAGCTCGTCGGCCGGAAAGCCGCCGCGGCCGGCTTCCGCCGCTCCCTCGGGCAGCAGGCCGACGAGCCCAGGGCCGCCGGCGCTGCGGGAGAACGAGCCGGCCAGGGCGCCCGCGCCGGCCACGGCGGTGCTGACGATCACCAGGTCGGGCGCTTCGAGAGCCGCGGCCTGGATCGCCTGGGCAGCCTCCTGGACCATACGGACCCGCCAGCCCTCGACACCAAGGGCGCTGCGAATAAGCTCCATCGAGCCGGGCTCTTGCGCGAGGACGAGGATCGAAGACATACGGTCTCCCAGGGTGCGACAGGAAGTCAGCATGTCTTTCTAGCACTCCGCACCCCTCCAGTCAATCGCAGCCGCCACGAAAGCTGTTGATTTTTGAGGGGTTTACCCTGGATTTGCCCGGAAAAGCCGCTAGGCGGGCCGCGGCATCGTCTTGTAGAATGCCGGCCGGGAGGACGAAGAGCCACCCAGGGAGCCGCCCAAGGAGCTGCGATGTCAGGCCACAGCAAGTGGAACACGATCAAGCACAAAAAGGCGGCGACCGACGCGCGCCGGGGTAAGCTTTTCACCAAGCTGCTGCGCGAGATCACCGTCGCGGCCCGTCTGGGCGGCGGCGATTCGAAGTCCAATCCCCGCCTGCGCGGCGCCATTCTCGACGCCCGGTCCAACAGCATGCCGAACGACAACATCGAGCGGGCGGTCAAGAAGGGCACCGGGGAGCTCGACGGCGAGGCCTATGAAGAGGTCACCTACGAGGGATACGGGCCCGGCGGCGTCGCCGTGATCGTCGAGGGGCAGACCGACAACCGCAACCGGACGGCCCAGGATATCCGCCACCTGTTCGCCCGCCATGGCGGCAACCTGGGGGAGAGCGGCTGCGTGAGCTGGATGTTCAACCGCCGGGGCTACTTCGCCATCGATCGCGCCGCCATGAAAGCCGCCCAGAAAGAGGACATGGACGAAGAGAAGCTCACCGAGCTCGCCCTGGAGCTCGGAGCGGACGACGTCGCCATCGCGGACGACGTCTATGAAATCTACACCTCGCCGGAAGACTTCATCGCCGTTGAGGAGGAGCTCGGGCGCCGCGGCTTCGCGATCGCCGCCAAGGAGCTCGCCATGGTGCCGCAGACCCAGGTCGACGTGCCGGCGGACCGCATCAACCAGGTGCTGCGCCTGGTCGAGGCGCTCGAAGACCACGATGACGTGCAACACGTCTGGGCCAATCTGAGCGTCGACAATGTCGACGATAAAGTCCTCGCGGCGCAGTCGCGCTAGCCGGAGCGATCGACCGGCGTGCTCATTCTGGGGATCGATCCCGGCAGCCTGCACACCGGCTACGGCATCATCGAGCGGCGCGGCTCGTCGTTCACTGTCATCGAGGCCGGCAGGATCTCCTGCCCGCGGGACCAACCCCTGCCGGCGCGCCTGGCCCACCTGGTCACCGGCCTGCAAGATCTGCTGGCCCGGCGGCCTCCCGATCTGGCGGCGCTGGAGACCCCGTTCCATGGCATGAACGCCCGCTCGCTGATCGTCCTGGCGCAGGCGCGCGGCGCGCTGCTCGCCGTCTTGGCGGGGCGCGGCCTGGAGATCCGCGAGTACAGCCCGGCCGAAGTGAAGTCGGCGGTCACCGGCAATGGGCGTGCTGACAAAGAGCAAGTGGCCCGTATGGTTCGGCTCCTCCTCGCAACGGCGGGAGAGGGCTGGTCGAGTGATGCCACCGACGCGCTGGCCCTCGCCCTGTGCTGTGCGCAGAGACTGCGGCTCGACCGCCTGGAAGAGTCGGTCCGGCGGCCTTAAACAATTGAATTGCAATGAGTTGCCGCCGTAAATGTCCTTGACCGCGTTTTTCTCCGTGTGCTACCATCCGCCTTCGCCATGGCCTTCCAAGGCTCTCTGAAAGAGCTACCGCTCCCCGACATCATCCAACTGGTCTCCGTCTCTGGGAAGACCGGCGTTTTTTCGTTAGCAAGAAATAACGACCCCGCAGGCGAGATCTACCTGCGCGGCGGGCAGATTGTGCATGCCCACGTCGGGGAGCTCCAGGGCGAGGAGGCGGTCTATGAGCTCGCCATCTGGCCTGAGGGGGAGTTCATTTTCACCCCCGGCCAGGAGACCCCGCTCACCACTATCCACAAGTCGAATACCAACCTGTTGATGGAAGCGGCGCGCCGCATCGACGAGTGGCAGGTGCTGTCCAAGCGCATCCCTTCCACCCGGCTGGTGCCGGTCTTCACCAACCAGGCGGCGACGACCTCGGTGTCCCTGACACCGCAGGAGTGGAACCTGATTTGTAAAATTGACGAACGGCGCTCCATCGAGGAAGTCGCGATCGGCCTCGACATGAGCCCGTTCGAGGTCTGCAAGCTCCTCTACGGCCTGATCACCTCCGGTCTCGTCACCCTGCACGAAGATCTCAGCCGGCTGCGCACCGACCGCCTGCACAAGATGCCGGCCGAGGAGCTGCACCGGGTGAGCGAGAACATTCATCAGCAGGCACGCACCCTGTTGTCCGGCCATCCCCGGCTGGGAGAGCTCGACGTCCCGTTCCGGCTCAACCGGGCCGAGATGGACGCCGGGCGTGGCGTCGAAGCGGTGCTCGATCTGGTCCGCTCCGAAGAGAAAGTCGTCTCCGCCGCCCTCGGACCGAACCAGAGCAAGGTCTTCCTCGATCGCGTCGCGCAGCTCCTCAACCGCTGACCCAGAAGGCGCGACTCCGACCTGGGCACGCCTGTTGCTTCCCCGGCTAGAATCAGAGTATGCCTTTCTTCCGTCTGCGAATCCGGCGCTCCGCCCTCGTCGTCCTTGGTCTCTTCCTGCAGGTCCTGGCAGGAGCGGCCGCCCGCGCGCAATCACCCAATGCGCAGGCGCCGACTCCGGTCACCTCCGGCGAAGCGAGCGATGATCAGCCCAAAGTCCGCGAGCAACCCTTTCTCCCCCGCCTCGACGTCTTCTTCCCGGAGGGAGATCTGGACCTGCGAGTGAACCACCTGATCAACAAGGTGTTCTTCGAAGGCCAAGTCAAGTATAACTTTATCAAGGGTGACATCTCTGCGTTCTTGCGGTATCGTTACTATGGGTATCAGCGGACGACCCAGTTCACCGTCTTCGATACGATCGAATTCCAGGATGTGCAGAAATTTTCGAACGACTTCGACCGCGTGCGCGGAACTCTCCTGCTGATGCAGTGGCCGCACAGCTTCCAGCAGCGCACCTATGGTCTCGTCGAGCTCGACCGCATCAGCTCGAATCGGCAGGACATCGCCCAGGTCCTGCTCCTCGGGCACACCAACACGTTCCTGCGCTTTGGCTACCAGGTCGGCACGCCGGAGGACACGCAGTCGAACGCGATCGTGGGGGAGAGCCGGGCCGCGACCCAACGGCTGTTCACCGCCTACCGGGAGATCGGGCCCGGAGGCGCCGGGTTCACCGGCGCGGTGACCTACGGTTTTCCGTATGGCCTGGGCGACTTCGACTACGTCAAGTTGGAGGCGGAGGCGCTGAAACGCTTCGACGTCAGCGCCAACACCTTCCTGATCGGGCGCATACATGCCGGCAGCTTTTTACGCAAAGACCGGCGCGATCCGGCCGAGCTCCCCATCACCCACGACAAGCTCGATGACTACACCGTGCCGCGGAGCGAGTTTTTCAGCCTGAGCGGACGGGACAACCTCCGGGGATTGAGCAGCAGCACCGTGCTGCCGGGAAGCGAGGAGCTCCATACCACCGCGGAGTATTTTTTCCCGTGGTTCCTCGACGCCCATCATGAATTTCTGCATCTCGACTGGCAGAGCTGGTATTGGATCCTGTACACCGGGGCCGGCACCGTCGGCTTCGACCGCAAGATCTATACAGATCTCAGCACGTACATCCCCGATGCAGGCATTGGCTTCGAGTCTTCGGTCAAGCTGGGAAAGTACGGCTTCTTTCTCTCGGGGATTGTGGCACACGCTTTGAAAGGGAACTCAGGCGTTGAGGCTCGCGTTTCGGTGAAGTCGTACCACTGATTGGATGGCCACAGAGGTTTCGATCGGGCGCGAGCGTTTAGGGAGGGTCAAAACAAGTGACGATGTCATTGCGAGTCAGGCAAGCGCTGCAGGAGCCAGCAAGGCTCTTGCAGATCAGGCTCACACAGGCCGGAGGAGGAGGAAGATGAGACACGTCAGGTACTTGTTGTTACTGACGGTGGTGAGCCTCGCACCCGCCCTGGCATTCGCTGGAGAGCAGGCCAACGCTCCATCGGTGACGGGCGAGACGGGGTTATTCACCCTGCTGAGCGGGGATACTTTGCCCCGCGGCGGCTGGGATTTTGGGCTGTACTTCAATAACTGGGATCCGGTCATCAAGTTGGATCCGGGCCAGGGGAGGCACAAGGATGAAAGCCTCGACTGGAGCCGCTTGAGCGCCAGTTTTGGGTACGGCATCACCGACCGTTGGGAAATCAGTGTGATGGTCCCCTACGAAGACTACAACTATGACGAGGGTGACCTTCTCGCGACGGATCACAGCTTTGACGCCCGGGACCTCGGCAACGTTCGGGTCGGCACGAAGTGGCGTCTCGCCGGCGGCCCGGGTGATCATTCCCGGCTGGCCCTCAATGCGTTCGCCGAGCTGCCGACGGGGAAAGATACCGTGGCCAGCAAGGACACCGGGTTTGGCGCCGGGCTCGACTGGAGCGTCGGCAACTGGGTGTTGAACGCGGGGTATGGCGACTACGGGAAGTTCAACACCTTCGCGCGCAAGCAGCAGGGCACCGTGGGTATTGGCTACGCCGCCCCGGTTTCCGAGCGTTTCGACTGGATCTCAGAAGTGAATGGTATTTTTTACAGCGGCGGGCGGCAGATTGACACCCGCGGCGAGTACAAGGACCGTTACGACCTCACCACCGGCGGCCGTCTCTGGTTTGGCTCCGAGCAGGATTGGGCCTTCAACTTCGGCCTGCGGTTCGACCTGGCCCAGCTCAACACGATCGATGAGCACTGCCCCCTGGGCGGCCTGGTCGGCTTCACCTACTACCCGCGGATGATCCACAAGGCGGAGCCGCCGCCTCCGCCGCCACCCCCACCGGCTCCTGAGCCGCCACCGCCACCGCCGCCGCCGGCTCCCGAGCCGCCGCCGCCTCCGCCTCCGCCGCCCCCACCGCCACCGGCCCCCGCGCCGAAGCCGGAGGTGCGCGTCACGGTCAACTTCACGCCGGGAAGCGCTCGGCTGTCGAACATCGCCAAGGCGAAGCTCGACGAGGTCGCTCTCCAGATGAAGCAGGATCCCTCGCTGCGTGCCCAGGTCATCGGCTACGACTCGGCGAGCTCCAATACCAAGGCTGCCCAGAAGCTCAGCGAGCAGCGCGCAGCAGCGGTCAAGAACTACCTGGTCACCCGGCACGGCATCGATCCGAGCCGTATCACGACCGAGGGCCGCGGCTCCGCGGAATCCACGGGCAACGCGGCGGATGACCGCCGGGCCGTGGTGATCCTCACCGGCCAGTAGACACCAACCCACTCCCGCGGCGTGCACCGCACGCCGCCTACTCCAAAAGGCCCGGCTTCCCAGCGGGGCCTTTTGCTTTCCTACAGGGACTCTCTCCGCAGCGACATCACCGCGCCGGTGAGACCCGCCGCTCCGCCGAGAAGAATGAGAAAGGCGATCTGCGCACCGCTCAGGAACTGCGCCGCGAGGAGAGACTCGACGAGCGAATTCGGCTGCCGCAGACGCAGCAGGGTGTAGGCCGCCCACAGGGCGGCGCTCGCAATGGCGCCGCCGGCAAGACCCTGGACGAAGCCTTCGGCGTAAAACGGCCCGCGGATGTAGAACTCGGTAGCGCCCACCAGGCGGAGGACGGAGATCTCGTCGTGGTGCAGATAGGCGGTGAGCCGGATCACGCTGGCGGTGGTGAAGATGGCCGCCGCGAGGAGCCCTCCGGCCAAAGCGATTCCGACCCCGCGCAGCAAGGCCGCCACGGTCTCGATCTGGCGCAGCCACTCGCGGTCGTCGTCGACCATGGAGACCTCGGGACGGCGGCGCCAGGTGTCCAGCCAGGCACGCAGCTCGGGCGGCCGGCGGCCCGGATCACGGAGCGCGACCTCGATCGACGCGGGGAGAGGCTCGTCGCCCAGCCCCTCCACCAAGTCGGAGAGGCTGGGAAACGACTCCTGGAACCGGCGGCGCGCCGTTTCCGCGGTGACCGCCTCCGCCGCCGCGACCCACGGGGCTCGGCCCGCCTCCGCGGCAAGTCGGTGCAATACTTCAGGCGAAGCTCCAGGCTGCAGATAGAGGACCACCCGGGTCTCGCCCCGCCAGCGTTCTACGGAGGCGAGGAGATTGCGGCTCACCAGGAGAAAAGCACCGCCCACCAACAGGCTGACGGTGATGGTCAGGATCGCCAGCAGGCTGACCTTCCAACCTCGAAAGAGATTGACCAGGGCCTCGCGGAGAAAGTAACGCAGCGCTTTGAGCAAGCTCACGGCGTCTCCGCTTCGGCGGAATCGCCCGCCGGCTCGGTGGCTGGAGAGAGCGCTTCCAGGCGCGGCGGATCGGTGCCCGCAATCTCCTGATCGTTGACCAGGCGCCCGGCGTCCAGGGTGAGCACCCGCCGGCCGACGCGCTGGATCATGTCGCGGTCGTGGGTGGCGAGCAGCACCGTCGTGCCGCGCAGATTGACCTCCAGAAAGAGGCGGAGGATCTCCCACGACAGATCGGGGTCGAGGTTTCCCGTCGGCTCGTCGGCGATCAGGATCTCGGGCTCATTGATCAGCGCCCGCGCGATGGCGACGCGCTGCTGCTCACCGCCCGACAGCTCCAACGGAAAAGCGTTGCCGCGGTGCGCCAGACCGACCCGGCGCAACGCGGCGTAGGCCAGCTTCTTCTGCGACTTGCTGTCGGTGCCCAGAATGCGCGGCAGATAGGTGACGTTCTCGAACACCGTCTTCCTGGGGATTAGCCGGAAATCCTGGAAGACGACACCGATCGTCCGCCGCAGATAGGGGATCTTGCTCGGCGGGATCGATGAGACGTTGCGGCCGTTGACCAGGATCTGCCCCTCGTTGGGCACGTCCTCGCGGAAGATCAGGCGGAGCAGCGACGTCTTGCCGGCACCGCTGGCGCCGGTGAGGAAGACGAACTGGCCGCGGGCGATCTCGAAGCTCACCCGGTCGAGAGCGGTCTGCCCCCCCGGATACCGCTTGGTCACTTGAAAAAAATGGATCACAGGCGCGGCGCCGTCGTGCGCTCGAGCGCCTGCCGCAGGAGCTGCTGGACGGACTTCGGCTCCGCGCGTCCGGCGGAGCGCTTCATCACCTGGCCGACGAGGAAACTGAGGAGCTGTGCTCTGCCGGCCCGGTATTGGGCCACCTGGTCCGGGTGGTCGCGGACCACCTCCTCGACCCAGGCCTCGATCTGCGACATGTCGCTCACCTGGCCGAGACCGAGGCGGTCCATGGCCACGGCGGGCTCCTCGCCGGAGGTCCAGATCGCGGCGAAGACCTCCTTGGCGGCGCTGCTTGAAAGCTTCCCGGCATCCACCAGGCCCACCAAGGCGGCGAGACGGGCCGGCGGCAGGGCATCCCTGCTCTCGGAAATCGTCGCCTTGCGCTCCTTCAGCTCACGCAGCACCTCGGTCATCACCCAGTTGGCGATCCCCTTGGGATTCGCCGGCAACGCGGCGACGGCCTCCTCATAGTAGTCGGCGAGCTCCCGCACGCCGGTGAGGACGAGAGCGTCGGCCAGCGACAGACCGTACCGCTCGACGAAACGGGAGCGCCGCTGCCAGGGGAGCTCGGGGAGCTCGGCACGCAAGGCGGCGACCCGCTCGGCGGTGACGACCAGAGGCGGCAGGTCGGGCTCCGGGAAGTAGCGGTAGTCGTGCGCCTCTTCCTTCGAGCGCATCAACCGGGTGACGCCGGCGTTGGCGTCGAAGCTCCGCGTCTCCTGCACCACCCGGCCGCCGGAGTCGAGCAGGCCGATCTGGCGGCCGATCTCGAATTCGATGGCGCGGCCGACGTTGCGGAAGGAGTTGACGTTCTTGACCTCGCTCTTGGTGCCCAGGCGCGCCTCGCCGCGGCGGCGCACCGAAACGTTGGCGTCGCAGCGCAGGCTCCCCTCCTCCATGGTGCCGTCACTGGTCTCCGTATACAGGAGGACCTGATGGAGAGTCTGGAGATAGTCCTGCGCCTCGGTGGCGGTGGACATATCCGGCCGTGAGACGATCTCCACCAACGGCACGCCGCAGCGGTTGTAGTCCACCAGGCTCTGCCCCGGCAGCGCGCCGCCGCCAGGCGCCTCGTGCAGCAGCTTGCCGGCGTCCTCTTCGAGATGCAGCCGCTCAATCCGCACTCCTTTGTCCTGCAGGGTGAGAGGGAGCAACCCATCCTCGGCCAGCGGACGGTCGTACTGGCTGATCTGATAGCCCTTGGGCAGATCGGGATAGAAGTAGTTCTTGCGCGCGAAGATCGACTGCTCGCGGAGGGTGCAGCCGAGGGCCGTAGCGAGCTTGACCGCCAGATCGACCGCATGCCGGTTGGGCACCGGCAAGGTGCCGGGATAGCCGAGACAGATCGGGCAGACGAGGGTGTTCGGAGGCGCGCCGAAACGGTTCGGGCACCGGCAGAACATCTTCGTCTGAGTCAGAAGCTGGACATGGACTTCGAGCCCGATGACCGCTTCGTAGTCGTCGTGGGCCATGCGCCGGTAAGTCTACCGCATAGAATGTGCGGCGTGCGCCGAACCGCTCTCGTCACCCTGTTCGCTCTCTGCCTGGGGCTCGCCGGCTGCGGTCCCAAGGCTCCGAACCTCGATTCGCCGGGAAAGACCATCGTCTGCCTGGGCGACTCGATCACGGCCGGCGTCGGCGCCGCGCCCGGATCGCCGTATCCGGAGCTCCTTGCCGCGCTCCTCGGCAAGGAGGTGATCAACGCGGGCGTGCCGGGTGATACCGCCGAGCAGGGTCTCGCCCGGGTGGACGACGTCCTCGCCGCCGATCCGTGGCTGGTGATCGTCGAGCTGGGCGGCAACGACATCCTGCAACAGGTCCCGCCGGAGCGGACCGAAGCGGCCTTGCGCTCGATCCTCCATCGCCTGCTCAAAGCCCGTGTCGTGCCGGTGCTGGTCGAGCTGCGGGTGCCGTTCGGAGGCAAATACGGCGAGATCTACGGGCGGCTGGCCAAGAAGATGAAGGTGCCGATCGTCGAGGACACTCTGCACGACATCCTCCTCGATCCGGCGCTCAAGAGCGACGAGATCCATCCCAACGCGCAAGGCTATGAGCGCCTCGCCGCGGCGATCGCGCACGAAGTGGAGCCGCTGCTCAAGGCGCGGCGGAGGCGGCGGTGATCCGCGTGGCCGATACCTGGGTCTGGCGGGAACGCCGCAGCGACGTGGAGGTCGTCTTCACCGGCCGCGGCCCGGCCGGCGAGCGGGACGAGGTCCTGCGACAGATCGATCCCGCGGCTCCGCAGGTCGCCTGGGCGAAGCAGATCCATTCCGCCCAGGTGCTGTCGGCTGAGGTGCCGGGCCTCCAGGGAGAAGGAGATGCGCTGACCGCTGGGAGCACAGATCTCGCTCTCTGCATCGTCACGGCCGACTGCGTTCCGGTCCTCCTCGCCGGCCCGGAAGGCCTCGCCGCCGTGCATGCGGGCTGGCGCGGGCTTGTCGCTGGAGTGATTCCCGCGACTCTCGCTGCACAACCCAGGCTTGAAGATTGGACCGCGTGGGTCGGGCCGGCGATCGGCGCCTGCTGCTACGAAGTCGGCCCCGAGGTCGCCGAGCAGGTCGCCGCGGCCAGCGATCCGTCGATCGTGCAGTCCCGTGGTCCAGGGCAGAAGCCGCATCTCGATCTCCACGCGGCGGTGCGGCACCAACTCGCCGCCGCCGGAGTCGGCGAGGTCGTCTGCGTGCCGGGCTGTACGCGGTGCGATGCTGAAAAGCTGTGGAGCTACCGCCGCGAAGGCGCCCGGGCGGGCCGCAACCATGCCTTCATCTGGCGGGAGACTTGAGAGCGAGCCCTGCGAGTCG
>Ga0307508_10007660_pt1 | contig 10040 bp, 5 predicted proteins | sample 9_EM_MG_FD_203089 | JGI IMG/M metagenome (GOLD analysis project Ga0307508, IMG submission 203089) | Populus trichocarpa ectomycorrhiza microbial communities from riparian zone in the Pacific Northwest, United States - 9_EM | ecosystem: Host-associated > Plants > Roots > Unclassified | place...
GGTATTTGAGAACAGGGTGCTTGAACCATTCGCTGTGTTCATGCTTCCTTCGGTATTGGCATATAATGACTGGTACCCATTGGCCGTATTACCTGAACCGGTAGTATTGGCATACAGCGATTGGTAGCCTATAGCCGTAAGCCCGCTGGCCGTATTGAAAAACAGCGACTGTGCACCGATAGCCGCATTGAAGCTGGCGGTGGTACCGGCGCTTAAAGCATCGGCGCCCATCGCCACATTGCTGTGCCCGGTTGTATTGGAATACATAGCCGACAGGCCGGTGGCTGTATTGGCCTCACCGGTGGTATTGGCATATAAAGCGGAAAACCCATGCGCGGTATTGCTATTGCCGGTGGTATTGGCATACAGGGCGCGATAGCCGGAACCGGTATTGTGCACGCCCGTAGTATTGGCAAAAAGCGATTGATGGCCATAGGCGGCATTATCCGCACCGGTGGTATTGTTTTGCAATGCGCCCGCCCCGGCGGCCGTGTTTTCATTACCGGTGGTATTGTGCAGCAGTGCGCGAAAGCCAATGCCGGTATTGCTACTGCCGGTATTGACCAGGCCGGCGGTATAGCCCCAGAAGGAATTTTCAAGGCGATGATCGATGCGGCCGGCAGGTTGATTGTTGACACGGATATTAAAAGGCACATTATCTTTTGTGCCTAAAAAATTTATCCCGTCTGTCGTACCACTATTGCCGGTAAGCAGCCAGGCGGAATCGGCTACTGCGAGGGTGGCGGCGGAAGCCATGTTTTGCCATTGTGTACCGGTATTGTACCAGAAGGAGCTGGTAGTGGTATCGTACACCAATAGACCCTTTGTATGGGGGATAACAGATCGGGCCGTGCTGCTCACGCGCGGAATGAGCAGGCCTTTGTTAAATGATTTAATGTCGAGCATGGCATTGGCGTTGGGAAGCGAGCCATCGGTATTGATGGCTACGTTTTGAGAATGGGCATGCAGCATGACAAGCAGGCAGGCTACCGCCAACAGGTAATTTTTTTTCATTTCCTGGTGTTTAATGTTTAATGGTTATAGATACAAGACCGAGGGTAAGGACTTGCACAGGAGGATTGGGCGGGGGGATTAGTCGCTTGCTGAGGTTGTCAATGCAGATGGGTACTGTTGTCTGCCGGCGTTATGCCCATGTTATAAAACATAAACGCATATTTGTCGGTGTACTCCTCTATCACTTTCGACAGTGAGGCGCCGGAGGCGCCGTGGCCCTGGTTGCTTTCAATGCGTATAAGGATGGGATTAGGGCCCTGCTGCGCTTCCTGGAGGGCGGCGGCAAACTTAAAAGAATGGGCCGGTACGACGCGGTCGTCGTGGTCGGCCGTCAGCACCAGGGTAGCGGGATACGCCGTGCCGGGCTTTATGTTGTGCAGGGGCGAATATTTATAGAGATAGGGAAAATACTTTGCGCTATCGCTGGAGCCATATTCTACCGTCCATCCCCAGCCGACGGTAAACTTCTGAAAGCGCAGCATATCCATTACGCCTACTTCGGGAATGGCCACTTTGCATAAATCGGGCCGCTGGGTGATGACAGCGCCTACGAGCAGGCCGCCGTTGGAACCGCCATTAATGGCCAGCCTTTCTTTGCTGGTATATTTTTTATCGACGAGATAATCTGCCGCCGCAATAAAATCATCAAAACAATTTTGCTTGTTGAGCAGGTTGCCTGCCTTATGCCATTTCTCACCGTATTCGCCGCCGCCTCTTAAGTTGGCGATGGCCAATATGCCGTCGTTTTCCAGCAGCAGAAAGGCGGAGGTGCTGAAAAAAGGAGTGATGCTGATATTAAAGCCGCCATAGGCATACAGCAGGGTGGGGTGGGAGCCATCCATGACCAATCCTTTTTTGTGCACGATGAACATCGGTATCCTGGCGCCGTCTTTGGAGGGGTAGAATACCTGCTCCGTTTCGTAGCCGGCCGTATTGATTTTGGAGACGGCTTTTTTAAATACGGTCGACTGGCCGGTTTTTATATCGTACATAAAAACGGAAGGCGCATAGGTAAAGGAGGAAAAATCGTACAAGGCTATTCCGTCATCTTTATAACCGCTGATGGGAGAGGCGGAACCGATGGCCGGTAATACCACTTCATGCTCGAGGGCGCCGCCGGTGCTGTATTGGTATATACGTGAGGAGGCGTCTTTCAGGTAGGCGGCAAACAGCTTACCGCCGGCCGTGCCGCAGTTTTCCAGCTTCTCTTCTTTTTCGGGGATGATGTCTTTCCAGTTGTTTTTTTCGGGATGGGCGGGGTCTACCGCCACCAGCTTATAATTGCCCGCACCGTTGTTGGTATACACGAGCAGCTTATCGCCGGAGGAGGTGATAACATTATAGTTGAAGTCAAAACCTTTGAACAGGAGCTTACATTCTTTTTGGTCTTTACTTAGATCCATGTACCATACTTCTGTGCCATCGGTGCCCTGCGATTTATAGATAAACAGCCAGCGTTCGTCTTCGGTTACCTGCGGGAAGATATACATTAAGGGATGCGCTTTGTCTTCGTATATGAGCGGGTCGTTTTCCTGTTTGTCGCCCAGGCGATGATAATATACTTTCTGGTATTCGTTTTTTGCCGACAGTTCGGTGCCTTTGGCCGGCTTGTCGTAGCGGCTGTAATAGAAGCCATCTCCTTTCCAGGCAGCGCCGCCGAATTTTATCCATTCCAGCTCATCGGACATCTTTTCGCGCGAGGCGAGGGCCATCACGCGCATGGTCTGCCAGTCGCTGCCGCCTTTATTGGTATGGTAAGCCATGTATTTTTTGTTGTTGGAAAATCCGTCGATACCCACCGACACAGCGCCGTCGGAAGAAAGCTTGTTGGGATCGATCAGGGTATCCGGATGGCCCTGGGGACCGTGCTGGATATAATACACCGATTGGTTTTGAAGGCCGTCGTTTTTGGTGAAGATAATATAGTCGCCCACTTTACCGGTACCGGAGAATTTGGCATAATTAAGTATTTCCTTATAGCGGTCGCGGAGCTTATCGCGAAAAGGGATTTTAGACAGGTAATCATCTGTAAAGGCTTTTTCCACTCTTACCCAGTCTTTCGTGGCGGCGGAGGTATCGTTTTCCAGCCAGCGATAGGGATCGGTTACGCGGGTGCCAAAATAAGTATCGGACTGATCTGTTTTGCGTGTCTGGGGATAGGATAAATGAGCAGTGGAGGCGCCGCAACCGGCTATGAGCGCGCCCATTATAAAAAGAGCGACGGTATAACGTACTGACTTCATGGCGAACGAGGTTTAAAATGGCATGGTAACCGAATATAACCAATTCCGGTGAGTGCGCGGGTGAATAAAGTTATGCCCGGATGAATAAAAAGACAAACGGGCATTGTGTGGCCAGGGTAGCCGGTATGCGATTGACTACCAACCTTTTCCACCCAAGTTTTCCACAGGCCGGAATTGCTTTTGATAATAATAAATTAATAGGCTTATCTTTGCATGACCTCTCTGAACTTTTTCTAATAAGTTCTCCTTAGGTCATTTTTGATTGGGTGGGTTGCATTTTCACAAATCTGTTTTTATTCGATTGGATCATTGAGTTGGTAATTGCCATGAGTTCACACAACGATTAGGAAGCCTGTTGTGTAAACCGCCCCTTTTTTATTTTATATATATTATTATTCACCACAATATAGAAAGTAATTAACCTTTTTATGGCCAAGTATATTTTTGTTACCGGAGGAGTAACGTCGTCGTTGGGTAAGGGAATTATAGCCGCATCGCTGGCAAAGCTGTTGCAGGCAAGGGGTGTGCGGGTGACGATCCAGAAGTTTGACCCCTATATCAATGTAGATCCGGGTACGCTGAACCCGTACGAGCACGGCGAGTGTTATGTAACCGACGATGGCGCCGAAACAGATCTTGACCTGGGCCATTACGAGCGCTTTCTCAATATTCCCACTTCGCAGGCCAATAATGTTACCACGGGGCGTATTTACCAGACCGTTATCAACAAGGAGCGCGAAGGCGCTTACCTGGGAAGAACGGTGCAGGTGGTGCCGCATATTACGGATGAGATCAAGAGAAGAATGTTGCTGCTGGGACAGGATGGTAAATTCGACGTGGTTATCACCGAGCTGGGGGGTACGGTAGGGGACATCGAAAGCCTGCCGTTTATAGAAGCCGTGCGCCAGCTGCAATGGGAGCTGCCGGAAGAAGATACTGTTGTTATCCACCTTACGCTGATTCCTTATTTAAAAGCCGCCAAAGAACTGAAGACCAAGCCCACCCAGCACAGTGTGCGCATGCTGAGCCAGGAAGGGGTGCATCCCGATATCATTGCCTGCCGCACCGAGGAGCAGCTGAGCCCTGAAATAAGAAGGAAAATAGCCCTGTTCTGCAATGTAAAGCCGGAAGCGGTTATCGAGGCGGCCGACGCCAGCACCATTTACGAGGTGCCGCTGACGATGATGCGGGAGAAGCTGGATTTGATATGCATGAAGAAACTGAACCTTACCAGTTTTAAAGAACCTGAGCTGAGCAGGTGGAAGGAATTTCTCGACAAGCTGAAATATCCCAAGAGCAAGGTAACCATCGGGCTTATTGGAAAATACATAGAGCTGCAGGATGCCTATAAGTCGATACTGGAAGCATTTGTGCATGCCGGTGCGATGAACGAATGCAAGGTGCAGGTGGTAAATGTGCACAGTGAGTTTATTACGGATGAAAACGTGGCTGAAAAGCTGGGTAATCTTGATGGACTGCTGGTGGCGCCGGGATTTGGCCACCGCGGTATTGAAGGCAAAATCATTGCGGTGAGGTATGCGCGTGAGCGCAAGCTGCCTTTCTTTGGTATCTGCCTGGGCATGCAAATGTCGGTGATAGAGTTTGGCCGTAATGTGCTGGGCATTGAAAAAGCCCATTCTACCGAAATGAACCCCGAAACGCCGCACCCGGTCATCGATTTGATGGAAAGCCAGAAGCAGGTAACTGCCAAGGGCGGTACCATGCGCCTGGGCGCTCAGCCCTGTACGATTACCGAAGGCACGCTGGCGTATACCATTTACGGAACGACGCAAATCAGCGAGCGTCATCGTCACCGCTGGGAGTTTAACAACGCCTATCTTTCGCAGTACGAGGCTGCGGGTATGGTGGCCAGCGGTAAAAATCCCGAGAGCAACCTGGTGGAGATCGTAGAGCTGCCCAATCACCCGTTCTTTATCGGTGTGCAGTACCACCCCGAGCTGAAGAGCACGGTGGAGAGCCCGCACCCTGTTTTTGTGCATTTTATTAAGGCGTCGAAAGCGTTTGCCGAGAGAAAGGATGCGGTGAAGAACCCGTTGTTGCAGAGTGAGATGATTTAGGAGAAGCTGTTAGCCGCAAGCTACAAGCTGCAAGTCGTTTGCTATGATATTCGGGGTGCCTTTGGCACCCCATTTTTTTTAACACGGAGGTTCGCAGAGGTTGGTTCACAGAGGACACAAAGCCTTTGCTACGCAATAGGAAAATCGCCGCAATTGCCTTCGATGCGATGGCAGACCGCACACAACCTCTTTCGACTCAAGCGCCTTTGTGGCCTCTGTGAACCAACCTTTGTGTAACTCTGTGTTAAAATATTCCGCGCCGGAGGCGCCACCGGCCGATTCTACGGCCCCACGGCTCGTGGCTTACAACCCGCGGCCCGTTTCCCGGCCTCCCACCGATTCCCCCTCCCGGGCTTGATCCGAAACCCCTATCTTTGCAGCTTCTCAAAAAAATAATTACTCATGCAAAGCATGGATCGTAACACGGTGATTGGTTTTGTGCTGCTGGCTCTTTTATTATTCGCCTACCTGTTTTATTCTACCAAGAACAGCCATGAACTGGAAGCGCGCACGCTGCGCCATGATGACTCGGTGGCCCGGGTAACGGCCCAGAAACAGGCTGCTGCCGACAAGCAGGCGGCCGCTGCGGCTGCGACGGTGGTAAAAGACACTACGCCGCTGGGCAAGGTGTTTAACGGTGATGAAAAAACATTAACAGTTGAAAATAATGTGTTCAGCATTGTGTTTTCCAACAAGGGCGGGCAGCCTAAATCGATACGGCTCAAGACCTATCGCTCGATGACCGGCGGCCCGGTACAGCTGGTAAACGACAGTACCGATAAAATATCATATACTGTTAACACCGGCAGCGCCGACGCATCGAAAAGCACGGCTTCCTCCTCCGACCTGTATTTCTCGGAAGGCGCGGTGACGCGCAATGCCGACAGCAGCCAGACGGTGACCTTCCAGGCGAACCTGGCGGGTGGTGAAACGATTACACACCAGTATACCATTCGTCCCAGCAGCTTCCTGCTCGATCTTAACCTGCAATTTGGCGGCGCCAATAAATTGTTTACGCAAAATACCTTTAACCTGCAATGGAAGACAAAGGCCGTGCAGCATGAGCATACATCGAAGTATGAGCGCGAGCAATCGCAGATAGTATACCTGCTGGACGAAGGCTATGACTATAATACGGTGCTTAATAAAACGGAGACCAAATTTGAGCAACCCGTATCATGGGTAAGCGTAAAGCAGCAGTTTTTTAACGTAACGCTGATTGCGAAAAGCAAATTTGAAAGCGGGCAGATACAATGGACGCATGAAAACGTCGATACGTCGAATATCATCACACAGGCCACGGCCAGCTTTGTAAAAAAGCTGCCTGCGGGCGCTACCTCGAATGTAGACCTGCAAATGTATTATGGCCCCAACGATTATAAGATACTGCGTAACATAGGCGTGGAGAAAATGGATAAGATTGTGAACCTGGGGCAGGGAATATATTCGTTTGTACGCCCTATCAACCAATTTGTGATTATCCCGGTATTCGATTTCCTGCGCAAGATTTCGGGCAGCACGGGGATGGTGATATTATTGCTGACCCTGTTTATCCGCCTGCTTACGTCGCCGCTGGTATATACCAGCTACCTGAGCGGTGCGAAGATGAAGGCTATGCGCCCCGAGCTGGATATACTTAAGAAGAAGTTTCCCGACCAGCAGGCCTACAGCATGGAGCAGATGAAGCTGTTTCGTGAAGTGGGTGTTAATCCTGTGGGCGGCTGTATACCGGCGCTGTTGCAGATCCCCATCTTCTTTGCATTGTACAGCCTGTTTAACTCCAGTATTGCGCTGCGGGGAGAGGATTTTCTATGGGCAAAGGATTTATCGACGTATGATTCCATCGCGCATTTGCCGTTTTCCATACCGGGCTATGGCGACCACGTGAGCCTGTTTACCCTCACGGCGGTGGCTACCAGCTTCCTGATATCGCTGTCTAATATGGGTATGACGCCCGACCAGAGCAACCCCGCGATGAAGTATATGCCGTATATCTTCCCGTTTGTGCTGTTATTTATCTTCAACCGCCTGCCCGCGGCCCTTACCTGGTATTATACGGTGTCTAACTTTATCACGCTGGTGCTGCAGTGGGTGATTAACCATTATATCATCGACCACGATAAGATACTGGCCAAGCTGGAAGAGAACAGGAAAAAGCCCAGAACAAAATCGAAGTGGCAGGAGCGCCTGGAGCAGATACAGGAGCAGCAGAAGAAGATGCAGGATACGAAGAAGAAATAAATTGATAGCTGACCCTTCGACAAGCTCAGGGTTGACGGTTGACAGGCGTTTGCGTCGATAACCGTTGTTTGATGGCCGTTGTTCGATGTTGGGCGTTTAAGCCGATACCGGACAGCGGCCATTGTATTTCAATCATCCTCTATCCGCTACTAACTAAAAGCCAATGGAAATGCTAAAATCTGGCGGGGCTTTCTTATTTTAGACAACGTATCCGCTTTTAAGGTCGTCTTATAAACAGGCTATTCAACCAATTGAATCAACATGAAAATCGTGTACTCCGTTGTATCCCTTCTTTTTGCCCTGCTGGTTAGCGGCGCAGTAACAGCCCAGAAAAAAGTAGCTGAGCTGACGCTGGTATATGATGCCAGCATCAGCACGGGCGATAACCAGCCCAAGCTGGCGGATGCATTCGACGGGGCTACCACTACCGTGTATATCAAGGGTACCATGAGCCGCTCCGAAATGGTGAGTACGCTGGCCAGCTTTACCACCATTCACGACTCACGTACGGGTTCGGCCGTGGTATTGCAGGAAATAAGCGGGCAAAAGCTGCTGATACATATGAAGGCGGAAGACTGGCAGGACAAGAACAGGCGCTATGAAGGCATTACGTTTACCAATACTGCCGAAACGAAGACGATTGCGGGCTATAGCTGTGTCAAGGCCATCGCCACGATGAAGGACGGCGCTACGTTTTCGGTGTATTATACAAAGGATATCGTGCCCGGCAATTCGGATTACAATGTACAGTTCAGGAACCTGGACGGCCTGCCGCTCGAATACGAGCTGGTGCAGGGCCGGCTGAAGATAAAGTATACCGTCTCCAAAATCAACCTGAACCCCGTGCCGGCCTCTAAATTCGATATCCCCAAGGCAGGGTACCGCGAATTAACCTACGAGGAAAGCAAGAAACAGGGACTCTAATAAGCGCTAATTGTAGCGAATTATCGCTAATGGCGCGGACAGGGGGCGAGCGACATGGATATAGGTGAATAATGCAATAGGCAAACGGCGCGAATGGCCGCGACATTAGCGCTCATTCGCTACAATTCGAAAAAATTAGTGTTTGATTATTTGTGCAACCGCAGCTTCATATTGAACAGCTGCAGGTTCGATTTGGTATCGAAAGTATTGGTCTGCACTTTGTACCGGTAAGGGAGAATATAGGTGGTATTACCTTTCTGGTAAGTAACGACCGAATTGAAGGAGACAACGTTCTTTATTCTTTCCTGGCCAAAAGTAATGCTGCCACGATAAGAAGGGCCGGCTTTTAAAGTAAACCCGTTGATGGTCCTGATAGGTGTGAAATCAGCTCCTTTTACGGATTTGTTTTTTGACTTGTTTCCACCGCCGCCCATGCTGCCGAAAGCGAATACAGCCATTCCCAGCATGAGTAAGCTGGTAGTAGCCTTTTTGGGTAAACGGTTTAATATGGAACTAAGTCGTAACATTTTAACAAAAGTAATAAAAAATTTCGCTAATTAACGAACCTTTTATCCCAAATTTTAGACTTTTCTTAACGCTTAACATAAAAATCGTGCAAAAAACTTGGGTTTGAACGTATAAATCCTTAACTTTCAATAACCCATAACTACATGAGCAAAAATCCATACCGCCGGGACAAAGAAGAGATGAGGGAATTGCTGAAGCAGTACCAGAACCTGAAAGCTGGCCGCAGCCATAGCTTCCTGGATGAGGAGTCTTTCGAAAAAATCATCGAGCATTACGACGAGGGGGAAGAAATCCCGCTGGCATTGGAAGCCGCCGAACTGGGGGTGGAGCAATACCCGTATTCCTCCGTATTGCAGCTTAAAAAGGCCGATTTGCTCATAGCTTCCCGCCGTTATTACGATGCGCTGGATGTGCTGGAACAGGCGGAAATACTGGATTCCAGCGATATCAACCTTTACATACTGAAGACGGATGCCCTGCTGGCGCTTGACCGCCAGGAGAAGGCCGTAGAGCTGCTCGAAAACGCCCTGCAGCATTTTGACGGGGAAGAGCGCATCGACCTGCTTTTTGAGCTGGCCGACGTATACGACGATTACGAGGAGTTCGATAAAATCTTCGACTGCCTGAAAATGATTCTCGAGCAGGACGCCGTAAACGAGGAAGCGCTGTACAAGATCTGTTTCTGGACCGATTTTACCGGTCGTAACGAAGAGAGCATCCGGCTGCATAATAAAATCATCGACAATTTTCCTTACTGCGAGCTGGCCTGGTTTAACCTGGCGGCGGCTTACCAGGGCATCAAACTGTATGAGAAGGCGATAGACGCCTACAAGTATGTGCTGGTAATAGATGAGAAATTCGACTATGCCTACCGTAATATGGGCGATGCCTATATCCGCCTGCGCAAATACAAGGAAGCCATCGAGGTGCTGGAAAAGGTATTGGAGCTATCGCGCCCCGAAGACGTTATATTCGAGGCCATCGGCCACTGTTATGACCGGGTGAAGAACTA
>Ga0307508_10007662_pt1 | contig 10037 bp, 8 predicted proteins | sample 9_EM_MG_FD_203089 | JGI IMG/M metagenome (GOLD analysis project Ga0307508, IMG submission 203089) | Populus trichocarpa ectomycorrhiza microbial communities from riparian zone in the Pacific Northwest, United States - 9_EM | ecosystem: Host-associated > Plants > Roots > Unclassified | place...
ACGCGAACATGCGCTTCACGTCCTTCTGACGGATCAGGAAGAACACGGCCGCCACCACCGACAGCAGGCCGAAGCCCATCATCAGGCGACCCGAAAGCTCGCTGTTGTGCAGCGCGCCGTCGGTCAGCACCTTGCATCGAAGCACCGCATACAGCGCCACGTTGAGCAGCAGACCCGACAGCACCGCCGACACCGGTGTCGGACCTTCGGCATGGGCGTCGGGCAGCCAGTTGTGCACCGGCACCAGGCCGACCTTGGTGCCGTAGCCGATGAACAGGAACGCGAAGGCCAGCGTGATGATGTTCGGATCGAGCCGGCCCTTGACCGCATCGAGCTGGGTCCACAACAACGCGCCGCCTTCGGGTCCGATGACCTTCTCGGCGGCCATGAACAGCAGCACCGTGCCGAACAGCGCCTGTGCGATGCCGACGCCGCACAGGATGAAGTATTTCCACGCGGCTTCGAGGCTGGCCGCGGTGCGGTACACGCTGACCAACAGCACGGTGGTCAGCGTGGCAGCCTCCATGGCGACCCAGACGATGCCCATGTTGTTGGTCGTCAGCGCCAGCAGCATCGTGAAGGTGAACAGCTGGTACATGCTGTGGTACAGGCGCAGCCGCGGCGGTGTCATCTTGCCGTGGTCTCGCTCCACGCGCATGTAGGGGCGCGAGAAGATCGACGTGGTCAGGCCGACGAACGCCGTCAGCGTGACGAGAAAGACGTTGAGCGCATCGATGTAGAACTCGCGGTCCCACACCAGCATCGGGCCGCTTTCGATGATCCGGGCGGTCAGCACACACGCGGCGAGAAAGGTCGCGAAGCTGAAGGCGACGTTGACATCGCGTGCGCTGTCGCGGTGGCCGAACAGCGCCAGCACCACCCCGCCCGCCAGGGGGGAGGCGAGCAGAAAGGCCAGCGCGTTCAGTTCGAAGTGCAACTCAATCCTCCTTCAGCTTCTCGAGATGCCGAATGTCCAGGCTGTCGAACTGCTCGCGAATCTGGAACATGAAGACGCCCAGGATCAACACGCCGACAAGGACGTCCAGTGCGATGCCGAGCTCCACCACCATCGGCATGCCGTAGGTGGCCGCGGTCGCCGCGAAGAACAGCCCGTTCTCCATCGCCAGGAACCCGATGACCTGCGGAACCGCCTTGGCGCGCGTGATCATCATCAGGAACGACAACAGAACGCAGGCCAGCGCGATACCCAGCGTGCCGCTGGCGAGGGCCGACGACAGGCGCGAGATCGGCAGCGCCAGGTTGAAGGAGAAGATCACGACCACGATGCCGATCAGCATCGTGGTCGGAATGTTGATCAGCGTCTCGACGTCCCAGCGGATGCCGAGCCGGTCGATCACCCGATGCAGCAGGTACGGAATCAGGAGCACCTTCAGCAGGAAGGTGAGGCCTGCCGAAAGATACAGGTGGTGCTGGTTCGTCACGTAGCCGACCACGGCAGTGGCCAGCGCCAGGGTCGCGCCCTGCATCGTGAACAGGTAGATCAGCGACAGGATGCGCCGCTGCGAAATCATCGCGAACGCGAGCATCAGCAGCACCGCGCCGAGCAGATTGACGAACTGGGTCAGCAGCATGCTCATATATCAACGGGCCAGCAGCAGGTGCACCAGCATGCCGATCACTGCGAGCAGGAACGCTGTGGCCAGGAACTCGGGGACACGAAAGATGCGCATCTTGGCGCTCGCCGTTTCGAGCGCCGCAAGCAGGAAGCCGCCGACGGCGAGCTTGAACACGAGGACCGGCAACGCCAGAAGCATCTCCAGCGGCGCTTGCGCCTCGGCCACGCCCCAGGGGAAGAACAGGGCCAGTCCGATGCAGGAGTACGCGAACAGCTTCAGGCTGGCCGCCCACTCGAGCAGCGCCAGGTGCCGACCCGAATACTCCAGGATCAGCGCCTCGTGCAGCATCGTCAGCTCGAGGTGCGTGGCCGGGTTGTCGACCGGCACGCGCGCGTTCTCGGCCAGCGACACCATCGTGAATGCCACGCCGGCGAAGGCCAGCCCGGGGTAGATCGCCAGCTCGCGATGCGCGAGCGTCTCGACGATGGTGGTGAGCGACGTCGACTTGGAGATCAGCGAGGCCGAGAACAGCACCATCAGCAGGGCCGGTTCGGCAAGAAATCCAACCAGCATCTCTCGCCGGGCACCCATCGTTCCGAATGCCGTGCCGATGTCCATCGCGGCCAGCGAGATGAAGACGCGGGCCAACGCGAACAGCCCCACCAGCGCGATCGCATCGGCTGCGGGTGCCAGCGGCAGGTCGGTGGACAGCGTGGGGATGATCGCGCAGGCCAGGACCATGCAGCCGAACTTCACGTAGGGTGCCGTGCGAAACAGGCGCGAGGCATGGTCGGCGACCATCGACTCCTTGTTGAACAGCTTGTGCAGCATCCGGTACGGCTGCCACAGGCTGGGGGCCGACTTGTTCTGCAGCCACGAGCGCCACTGGTTCACCCAGCCGGTCAGCAGCGGCGCCAGCGCGATCGCGATGACGATCTCGAGCAGCTGCGACAGAAGACCGGTGAGGCTCATGTGCGGCTATCGCATCACCGCCAGCAGCGTGGCGGCCAGCGTCAGAAAGCTGTACATCAGGTACACCGAAATGCGGCCCTGCTGCATCAGGCCCATCAACCGGGCCAGGTAGTTGGCCAGATCGGCAAGCGGAACATAGAGCCAGCGCCAGAAGTGATCGTCGACCGTGACGTGGTAACGCGGGCGTTCGTCGAAAGGCGTCGGCAGTTCGCGCCGCATCACAAAGAATGGCTCGAATATCTGGCGGATCGGCTGTCCGAATCCCTCGGCCGTGTCCTGCATGCGCGCCGTGCCCCACGGAAAACCGCAAGCCCACGGCAGGCCACGGCGCATGCGGCCGTGGTACAGCCTGCGCACCAGCAGATAGGCGATCGCGAAGCTGGCAAGAATGCCCAGCAGGAAGATGACCGGGCCATAGCTCGCCTGCTCCATGCTGTTGGGCGCCAGCAGCCAGCCACTGGCGGCCACCCGGGCACCCAGACCAGACTGGACGAGCTGCTGCGTCACCGGGTCAATGAGTTGGATGAACTGGGTCGGCAACAGGCCGAGCGCCACGCAGCCGAGTGCCAGCCAGACCATCCCGGCGCGTTCCCAGTGGCCGGCATCGTGGGCGCGGGCAAGCTTCTCTTCGCGCGGCTGGCCGAGGAAGATCACGCCGAAGAACTTGACCATCGTGTAGCCAGCCAACGCCGCCACCAGTGCGATCAGGGCCGCGACGACCGGAATGAGCATCGTCAACAGCGGCACCGGCAGGCCCGGCGTGAACAGGAAGCTCTGCAGCAGCAGCCATTCCGAGACGAAGCCCCCCAGCGGTGGCAGGCCGGCACTGGTCAGCACGCCCAGCAAGGTGAGCCAGCCGACCCAAGGCATGGTCCGGATCAGGCCGCCCAGCTTGCCCAGGTTGCGCTCCGAGGTGGCATGCAGCACGCTGCCGGTGCCCAGGAACAGCAGGCTCTTGAAGCAGGCATGGCTGGCCACGTGATAGAGCGTGGCGGTCAAGGCCAGAGCGGCCATCGGCATCATGGCGTAGCCGGCGAAGATCAATGTCAGCCCCATGCCGACGAACAGCAGGCCCATGTTCTCGATCGACGAATAGGCCAGCAGGCGCTTCATGTCGGTCTGCACCGAGGCGAACACGACGCCGAACAGGGCCGTGCCCAGGCCAATCGTCAGCAGCAGCCCCCCCCACCACCACAGGCGCATGTGCAGCAGGTCGAGCGACACGCGCAGGATGCCGTAGATGGCGGTGTTGAGCATGACCCCGCTCATCAGCGCCGACACCGGTGAAGGCGCCGCCGGGTGCGCCTCCGGCAACCAGACGTGCAGTGGAACGATGCCTGCCTTGGCGCCGAAGCCGAACACGGCCAACAGGAAGCCCGTGGACGCCCAGAACGGGCTCAGGGCCTGCGTCCGCATGTTGGCGAAGGTGTAGTCGCCGGTATTGGCCTGCAGCACGCCGAAACAGAGCAGGATTGCGATGGCACCGATGCGCGCCATCGTGATGTACAGGTAGCCGGCGCTGCGAACTTCGGGGATGCGGTGGTTGGCCGTGACGAGAAAGAACGACGACAAGGCCATCGTCTCCCACATCACCATGAACGAGTAGGCGTCGTCGGCCAGGAGGACGCCCACCATGCTTCCGAGGAACACGTGATATTCCAGGCACAGCAGGCCCGGCGCGGTGCCTTCGCCCTTGCGAAAGTAGCCGGCCGCAAACGCGGAGATGCCCGCCGATGCCGCGCCGATCACCATCAGGAAATAGGCCGAAAGGCTGTCGAGTCGAAGGTGAAACGGCAAGGCCGGCAGGCCGATCGGGAGCACCGCCACCTCGGGCGTTCCGAGCAGGGCCCACAAGGCGAGGCCGAACAAGACCAAGCCGAGCAGCCCGCCGACGGGAAAGAGCACGTGGGACACCACGGCAAACCGGTGCAGCGCGACCACCCCGGCTGCCCCCACGATCAACCAGCCCGCCACGACCAGCAGCACCCAGTCGAGGCATAGCCATTGCGTGACGGGTGGCAGGCTGCTCATGACTCAGGCTTTGCGACGCCCCGCATGCCGTTTGGCCGGAGGTGGCAGGTCGCGCCTGGTACGCGTCTTTGCCTGGATGGGTGGGGCCTCGCCAGCGGACCGGGAATGGTCCGCCGCCAATTCACCCAGCAGGCCCTCGACCCCGTGCTGGGCGAGGTAGTCGCGAATGAGTTGGCGCACCACCTGCGATGCAGTCCGATCCTGCTGCGCACACAGTCGCTCGAAGGCTGCCTTCTTGTTCGGATCGATGAGCAGCGTCAATCGCGCGGTCTTGAGCTCCATGGACCCTCGACAGGGGAATCGGGCAATGACATGCCATGTGCATCGTACATGAATGCCATGCCATTCTCGAGCACTACCGCTGCTGATCCTTCAATGCCGCTGAAACGAGCGCGAATGCCGCAAGCAACTGGTCGGCGCCGGCGGCTTCGAGGTTCTTCGGCCGCCGTACCGCCCCGATTCGATGCCGGTCGAACGCGTGGCCCTTGCACGCAAATACGATGCTGTTGCTCATTTCGCCGTCATCGACCACCACCACCGATCCATTGAAGCTGCGCCGGATGCGATCGAGGAAAACGTCGTAGTGCTGGTGTCCGTAGTGCAGGTTGACGACCATGATTCCGCCAGGCTGCAAGGCCTCGTGACAGTTGTCGTAAAAGCGCCGAGACACCAGACGGGCGGGTAGCCCGTGGCTGTCGAAACCATCGACGAGCAGCACATCGACGCGGGCCGGCGGGTACCGGACAAAGCGCGCTCCGTCACCGCGAATGACGTGGAATCGCTCGTTGTCGGGCGGAACGTGAAAAGCGTCGCGCAACGCGATCACGTGCGGATTGATCTCGACGACTTGGATGAGCGAGTTCGGCAGGTAACGATGGCAGAACTTGGCCAGCGACCCACCGCCCAGACCGATCATGGCGATGTTCCTGGGCTCTGGATTGAACAGCAGGAAGCCCATCATCGTGCGCGTGTACTCCAGGTCCAGCGCATGCGGGTCGTTGAGCTTCATGCGACTCTGGATCTCGCTGATCGAGAAGTACAGGGCCTTGGAACTCGGGCTCTCGTAAACAAAGGGTTTGACGTGCTGGACTGACTCTTGACTGTCGGGCATGGTGAAAAGTGGTTCGAAGGCGCCGGCTTTTGCCCAGCGTGTAGTGTTGATTTCTGCGACTGTCAGGGGTGCGACGACGTGTTCGGAGCGGCTGTCAGAGCGTTGCGCTCGTCAAGCGGATGCCCGGCCGATGTTCCGAAACGACGCTCAGCTGGCGATACCGAGCAGGTCCAAGATGCCGCACACCACGGTCAGCGGGTGCGGCGGGCAACCGGGCACGTACAGCGTCGGCTTGACGCGCTCCAGGAAGCTTCGCTCGACGGCCGACGACCCCTCGAATGGGCTGCCCGAGATCGCACAGGCGCCGACCGCAATCACCAGCTTGGGCTCCGGCATGCCGTCCCAGCACAGTTGCAACGCCTGCGCCATGTTGCGCGTGATCGGCCCGGTCAACACCAGACCGTCGGCATGGCGCGGCGAAGCGACGATGTCGATGCCGTAGCGTCCGATATCGAAATTGACGTTGGTCAGCGCGTTGACCTCGAGCTCGCAACCGTTGCAGCCACCCGCCGACACCGACCTCAGCTTCAGCGAGCGGCCGAAGCGTTTGCGCAGCGCTTCCGACACCCGCACCGGGTCGGGGGCCGGACGAGACCCGCTGATCACCAGCCCGGTGCGGTCGTTGCACGCCAGTTTGAAGTCGTTCGTGAACGAGAGCTTGCCGACCGGGCACGCGGGGGCACAGTCGCCGCACAAGACACAGCGCCCCAGGTCGATCTGCAGCGGATTCGACGCGATTGCGGCCGTGGGGCAAACGGCGACACAAGCCTCGCACCCGGTTTCGCAAGGCGCAGGGCCAAAGACCGGCTTGCCACGGAACCCGACCGGACTCGCAAGACGCGGATCCTTGATGTACTGGGAGCCCTGAGATCTTCTGACCGCGATTGCCTTGAACACGGCAGCTCCTAGAGATCGTTCCCGCAATAGGAAAGATCAAAACTCTTGTTGCAGATGGGAAAGTCCGAGATCTCGTTGCTGCGCACCGCGAGCGCGAGGCCGAACCAGTTCAGAAACGACGGGTCTTGTACCTTGTAGTGCACCAAGCGTCCGTCGGATCCTGTCTCCAGCACTTGAACCACCGGCCCACGAAAGCCCTCGCGCACCGAAACACACAAGGTCTCGTGCCACAGCGGCCCAGGCGCGACCAACGTCGGCGTTGCGAGGTTCGGCGCCGGTGTGTGCAGGAGCTGCGCGAGCCAGCGAACGGACTCGTCGATCTCGCGCATGCGCAGCTTCAGGCGCGCCCAGCAGTCCCCCGTGTCTTCGGTGAGCGCCATCACCGGGTGGGTGGTGTGGAGGCGCCCTGGCAGGCTGGTGCGGGTGTCCAGGTTCACGCCGCTGGCGCGCGCCGCCAAGCCCACGAGCCCGATCTCCTCGGCCGCCTTGTGGCTGACGAACCCGACGCCCTGGAACCGGGATTGCACACTGCGGGCGCTGAGCATCAAGTCATTGACTTGCGCGATGTCCTTGGCGAAAGCGGCGAGCGTGGCGAGCAGGTCCCGGCGCAGCTCGTCGGTGATGCCGAAGCGCACGCCGCCGGGTCGCAGCCAGCCGCGTCCGAAGCGACTGCCGCAGACACGCATGGTCGCGTTGATGATGGCCGTGCGCAGCCGGCCGTAGGTGGCGCCGCCCTGCAGGAATGCGATGTCGGTGGCCAGCCCGGTCAGGCTCACGAGGTGCATGGCGATCCGCTCGAGCTCCAGCGCGATGCCGCGCACGAGCTCCGACTCCATGCTCACCTGCACCCCGGACAGCGCTTCGATCGCCGCGCAGTAGCCCCACGCGTAGCCGATGCTCGTATCGCCCGCGATGGACTCGACAAGCGATGTGAGGGCCAGCGGCGGGGGGCGCAGCAACAACTCCTCCACGCCACGGTGCTGGTAGCCGAGCTGGATCTCCAGGTGGTGCACCTGCTCGCCATGGCACATGAAGCGGAAGTGCCCCGGTTCGATGACGCTCGCGTGGATCGGGCCGACGCCGACTTCGTGCACCTCCTGGCCGCGCATCGTGAAGAAGAGGTGCTCGTTCATGCGCTGCTGGCGCGCACCTTCGTAGCGCACCGGCTTCAGCCAGGGATGCCCTTCGGGCGTGAGCCCGGTCTGCTCCCAGAGTTCGCGTTCGAACATCTGCGCGCTCGGGTACCGGGCGGTCAGCGACGCAAACGACTGGCCGCGCCGTGCGTGCCCGCGCAGCACGTCAAGCCGCCCGTTCGCCCCTTGCAGCACCGCTGTGGTGATCACCTCGTCGCCGCTGCCGGGACGCCCGAACAGCGTCATCAAGACGTTGCCCGCGGCAAGGGCCTGCGCGCAGGAGTGTGCCCACTCGGTCAGACCAAGCGGCTCGAGCTCGCGCGTCAGTCTCGTGGCGATGGGCTGGGCAGGCCCCATCAGGGTCCCCCGATGGACTGTGCCACCTGCACCAGCAGTTGACTGATGGGCGCCGGCGTGTACACGCCCAGAAGAATCAGCATCGCGACGAAGCCGAGCTTGGGCACCGCGGTCACCCAGGATTCGGCAACCGGAGGGATCTGCCGGTCCGAATGACCCCAGATCATCGGGAAGATCGAGCGGCCGGTGGCGACGAAGATGATCGTGAGCATCGTGCACATCAGCGTGAAAGCGATCAGGTTGCCAGACTGCACGATGCCCGAGAGGATCAGCATCTCCGCCATGAAGCTGCCGAAGGGCGGAAAACCCAGCAGCGCGAAAGTGCCCACGGCGAACAGCATTCCGGAGAACGGCAGAACCCGGATCACGCCGCTCAGCGCCCCGACCTCGTTGGTGCGATACACCGCGCGCAGCCGGCCGGCAGTGAGGAACAGCAGCGCCTTCACGAAGGCATTGCTGACGACGTAAAGCAGTACGCCGTAAGCGGCCGCCTTGCCGACGGACAGCCCGATCGCGATCACCCCCGAAGAGCTCATGCAGGCGTAGGCGATCAGCCGCTTGTAGTTGCGTGCGGCCATCACCTGAACGGCTGCCACCGTCAGCGACAGGCATCCCATGATCAGCAGCTCGTACGACACGAAGCCGGTGTCCCGTCCACGCAAGACCTGCAGGATGCGGAACACCGCAACCACGCTGATGTTGAACTGGACCGCCGCCAGCAAGGCGCTGGTGCTGGTGGGCGCGGCCTCGTAGGTCGCGGGCAGCCAGCTGTACAGCGGCGCGAGGCCGAGCTTGCTGCCCAGGCCGAACACCATCAGCGCGAGGCCGAGGCGCTGCCAGCTGTCGCCGGGCGTGGCGATTCCGTTCGCCATCTCGTCGAGCGCGAAGCTGATCTGCATGCCATGCAGATGTGCCGAGCGGGTCAAGCACATGATCCCCAGAAAGGTCAGCGCCAGCGACATGCTCGAATACAGCAGGTAGTGCCAGGCCACGCGGCGCGGTGCCAGCGCGTCGCCTTGTGCCACCAGCGGCGCGGCACACAGGGTGGTCAGCTCGATGAACGCCCACAGCAGCAGCAAGTTGTTCGCCATCACACCAAGGTTCATGGCCACCATGAGGGCAAGCGAAAGCGCAGTGCGCGTGAGCATGTTCTGCGCGAGCACACGCGACGTACTGACCCGCGAGGACATGTACACGCTGATGCCGAGGAATACGCTGTTGATGACCAGCAGAAACAGCATCGAGGTGGCGTCGAGCACGAAGTAGCGTTGCACAAAGTACAGCGGCATTTCGGTGAGCGATGTGCGCACGAAGGCAGTCGCCCAAAGCAGCACGCTGGCCAGCGCGACGGCGACCAAGGCCGGACCGATCCATCCCTGGCGCACGGGTTCAGCGGCGGCGGCTTTGCCCAAGTGAACCATATCGGCCTGGCTCACGCGCGATCCTCCGCCATCGGAATGTCGGCAACCGGCGGCGGCGACTCGGGCGCCCCGATGAGCCAGCTGCCGAGGCCAACCGTCGCCAGATAGATGACGCTCAGTGCGCCATGCAGGGGCAGCGGCCAGGGTTCGGGCAACAGGGACTCGAAGAGCGCCAGCGCGTTCTCCATGAAAAGCACGGCGACCAGTTGCGCCGGCGGCGAGTCGTTGGTCGACAGCAGCAACAAGGCAACAGCAACCGTCGCGCCGATGGCGCCGAGCGTGAGCGCCTGCCGGTCGGCCATCGCGGACGCACCGAATCCGAAGGCCAGCACGATCAGCGTGATCGCGATGGCCCAGGCGAACAGGTTCGACGGCATCAGGTCGAGGTTGGGCTCAGCGCGCAGCCGGATGGCGCGTCGCAGCAGCGCCGGTGCGATAACCGCACGCGCGATCAACACCTCGAGCAGCGCGGCGAAGCTGTGGCCGGAAAATTCTGCGTCAGGCGCGAGGCCGTTCCAGCCCAGCGCCAGCGCTTGCA
>Ga0307508_10007664_pt1 | contig 10036 bp, 10 predicted proteins | sample 9_EM_MG_FD_203089 | JGI IMG/M metagenome (GOLD analysis project Ga0307508, IMG submission 203089) | Populus trichocarpa ectomycorrhiza microbial communities from riparian zone in the Pacific Northwest, United States - 9_EM | ecosystem: Host-associated > Plants > Roots > Unclassified | place...
GCAACGCAGCAGGCGGCGGCATCTCAGCACGACGAAGCCATCGCCAAAGTCCGAGGTGACGCCGATAAGAAGCGCGCGGCCGCCGTCGCGGAGGCAGTAGCGGTGGCGCGGGAGAAGGCGACGTGGCGGCACGAGAAAGCCATCGCCAAAGTCCGAGGTGACGCCGATAGGGAGCGCGCGGCCGCCGTCGCGGAAGCGGTAGCAGCAGCGCAGCAGGCGGCGGCATCTCAGCACGACGAAGCCATCACCAAAGTTCGAGGTGACGCCGATAGGGAGCGCGCGGCCGCCCATTGGGGGGTGCCCCAGTGGCAGCTCGTCAATGCGCGGCAACAGCGCCACCGGGCCGAGGCCGTACGCGAGCGCCTACGTGAGCACCGGCGCGAGGAAGCGCGCGGGCTTGAGTGGCAGTTCGCCCCAAGGCGGACTAACGAGCGCGCTACAGCCGAGGAAGCCCGCGCCGCGAAAAACAAGGGCGTTGCCGATTTCGTCGATTCCCTCTTCTGATCTCGCGTATCTTGATTTCTCGCACTATTATTGGTTTCCGCATCTTCTTATGCACGTGTATGCTTAGTGCTGCTCCTGTTTATTCCTTCCATCCTCTGTCAAGCTCTCTCAAACTTGTGCTAGTATCCACCACGTCAGATGTAGCATCCAGCTTGTGTTTCGCCCTTCCCCTACGTATAGTTATCCACAGTCCAAAAGGAACCAATACACAGGACATCACCGACGCACGTGAGAGACATGGTGCAATAAGCCACGCCAGCAGCAGCAGGGTAGGATGTTCGTCCGATAAGGGACGCAAAACACCTCCACTATGCCTCGTGTTGCTGCCATCAAATGTTCGCCGTGTGCGAGATCGATGTGTTCTCGCGCCTTGCCTTTTTTCTGGCGAGGGGAGGGGTGCGGTCGGCTGGACGTCGTGCGTACGGAACCGCGGGTATTAAGCGACGGACAAGCCAGGACCAATCACAGTCGGATTCCAGTTACTTTTTCCTTTCTGCAGTATCTATATTGTGGGCAAACCCACTAGTTTTAGATGGTGTGGTAACAATGCTGGCTCCGTGCGGTGTTATCCAGGCAGTTACATAGGACGCCCCCGCCGCGATCGGTTCTCCCCAGGTCTCCGGTCGCCTCTGTTTCGCGGCGTGACGATGTGTCTTTGTGGACACATTGAGCAACGGGCGGATCGATTGTTCGGGGTATGAAGGTAACTTGGGTCTACTCCGTCCGACGATAGTACGGACGGCTATATACTGCCGCGGGTAATCCGCCAAGATGGCTGGCGGGCGGCTTCGCTCACACGGCGGAAGAAGCTATATGGGTCGGTGGGGTGTACGGTCGATGGGTATCGCTGTTGGTGCGAATAGGATTCCAGTTTGTTTTCTGTCGTGTTTCTCCCTGATTGTGTTCTACGGTGTTACCCAGGTGTTATGTACATAAACGCAATGCACGGTGTCAGGATCGGACACTCTATCTACCATAGATATCGACATTCCGCAGCATCGGCCTCACCATGCTCGTGTCTGGGGATGTCGACGTGGGCGATTCCAATTGGTAACCTGTCGCGCTTCCTTCAACTCGCAGCTGGCGGGCGCGATTACATACCACACGGCCGGCGAGCCAATCACCATCGTACATTCGTGGTTCTTGCTGCCTGGCTCGCAATCCGGTTAGATTCCAGCCGCTCCGCAGCCGACGGACGGACGTCATACGAGGCCCTCGTCCGCGGGGGTTCGCGGAAACTTACAATCATCCTCTCCCGCTCCTCCGGACTGCACGTCCCAATCCCACTGCCATCGATGGTAGTGATGCTGGTATATAGTAGCTGGTAGTAGACGTTCTCCTTTTGTTTAGCTTGCCGCCAGCCAACCAGAGTCTTTGTTTACATGTAGACGGACTTTGCCGGGAGCGCACTTACGCCGCACTCAAGCGGGAGATTTCGGAGAAAAAGTGGGCGGAAGCCCGGCGATGGGCTGGGGGTCGGACCTCCAAGGAGAAATACAAGATGCCGGAAAGTCACAAGCCAAATGGCGCGGTCGCTGGGAGCACCAAGAGGCTTGCCTCGAGTTCTACCAGCTGAAGACAGGGCACTGCTGCACGGGGCAGTACCTTCACTGGGATAAGGCCCGTCCCACCGCCCGGTGCTGGTGGTGTCGATGCCCCTCGCAACGAGAGACCGCCTCTTCGAGGTGTGTCCGGAATGGAAGATGCAGCAGGAGATCCTGTGGACGGAGGTGCTGAAGGAGACCAAGAGGTGGAAGAGCAGGTGGACGGTCCGGGAGTTGCTGGCCGATGAGAGATGTGGGCAGTCAGTACTGGACTTCCTCTCCACTAACTACGGATGTGGGAAGGCTGGTGCCGCCGCTGGAAGAAGAAGGCGTTGCCGGAAGTGAGGTCTCTGAGTGGGAGCTCCGGGAGCGCCGGGAGCGGGAAGAGGAGCGGGTGGCAGAGGCGGAGGAGCTGGGAGCTGCGGGGGATTTGGGTGATGGGGGGGAGCCACCGCTGTTCCTTCCCACCCCCTCATTCATAGCATCCGCAGGCGAGGAGTAGGACCCGGGGGACGGTTTCCTTTGTTCTTCCCTTTGTCTTTCTTTTGTTATTTCCTTGGTGCGCCTCACATCTTCTTGGGACAAGCCTGGGCGGAGGGCAAAAGGGGTGGTCGGTAGGGTTTACAGTACGGTCGATGGGTATCACTTGTCGGTGGGAATAGGATCCCAGTTTGTTCTGGTCTTTTTGTGTTTCTCCCTCATTGTGTTCTGCGGTGTTATTCGAGTTCATACCTAATAAAGTGTATACACAAGTAGTACTTGCTGGGGGCTGCCGTAGATGGCTCACGCAATGCATCGTGCTAACTAGTATGACGTACTTTCTTGCGGCCACACCCTGACGACGCGAGCGGTTCTGATTTTGGCAGCCCGTCGCGCTTCCTTCGACTCAGCTGGCAGACGCGATTGCCCACGGCCGGCGAGCCAATCACCGCCGCACATTCGTGGTTCTCGCTGTCCAGCTCCCAATCCAAAGGATTGCTGTCCCTCCTGTTAGATTCCAGCCGACGGATAGACATCATACGAGGCTGTTGGAAATACTTCTCGTCCCTCCGGCGTGGCAACACCGACGGGAGCAACGCCGGGTTGCAAGGGAGCCAGATTGAGACTAGTGTTGTGTAACGGCTTGGCATTCTTACTTACTTAGCTCTTTCTTCTGCGTTCTTACTTCTTTTCTCTACAAAACTAATACAATACTGAGACCCGTCTTTCTCGAGTAGGTCTACTGCGCGACCACAAACGAGCATCTCTCTCTCTCTCTCTTTTCTTTTTCTCATCAGTTGTGGATTCTCTGTTTCAGTCGTGATTGGCGACTTTCGACAGGGGCTCTTCGTCCGCGGGGTAGGTATCAGCCGCTTTAGCTGCTGGAGCTCGCGGAAACTTATAATCACCCTCTTCCGCTCCTCCGGACAGTGCGTCCCAAACCACTGCCATCGACCTTGTCTATCTCCACCCCCGCCCTCGATGTCGTACACCAACACCGCTCCGGTCAACATCCCCGCCTCACCATACGGCATGGCGGGTGCCAAATCGCCTCCTATTGCCTGGAGTAGTTGGCGACCGGTTCGAAGGGGGAGGAATCCGGCGCAGCGAACGCCATCAGTCGAGCGGACTCCGCCGCAACGCAGGAAGCTAGATCCCTCCGAAGATTCCGCTGCGCTGCCGCAGACGCCTCCGCCGCGTGGACTCAGGCTGCCATCGCCGGGTAAGATCTTCACCCCGCCGACTCCGTCGGACGACTCTTCAGCCAATACAACTGCCTCGTTCTCCGAAGAACTGGTTCCGGACTACGCGTTGAACGTCCCTGCGCCCGTCCGCGAGAGCGTGCACCCACTGTCCGCGAAAGTGCAGCGGCGCTTCGGCGCCTGCGCTCCCACCCGCCAGGGGCCAGGCACGCCGACCGCTACCGAAACAGCATTTGCACAGCATCCGCTGACTCCCTTCGAATCCCCGCCGACAATGCTGTGGCCTCCCTCTGCGCTACCCGATTCGCCAGCGAGCGAAAGCGACTACGCGGATGTCGCGATTCCCGGGTCTACCCGCGGCCAATCACAGCCACCGAATACGGAGCCTGCTAGGCCCGTCGGCGCTTCGCACCGGGACCACACCATCCCCGATTTGACGCCGTGCGGGAAAGAGCAGAGATTCTCATTCTCGTTCACTTTTCCCCCTCACCCGGGCTTCGCCCCGCCTAGTCCGGCCGTGCCACAAAAACAACCCTGCGCCGGGTGTGCGGAGGGCCGCCGGCAGATCGAGGAGCAGCTGCAGCGGATCCGCTGGAATCAGGAGGTGGTCGCGCGGCAGCTGGCCGAACTGGAGCAGCGGGATGCGGGGCGGCAGCTGCGCGAGGCCGAAGAACAGCGTCGGGCCGAATCCCTCCAGGAGACCCGGAAGCGCGAGGACACGCAGCTGGCGTCGTTGCTCGAAGCCATGCGCATGGTGGCGGTTCGGCTGGTCGAGGTGGCGACCGACTCGCGACGCCGCGAGGACGAGCATCGGGAGCAGAGCGAGAGGAGGGAGACGGCTCTGCGGCAGGAGCTGGAGGCGGCGCGCGAGGCGCAGCAGAGCGAGCGCGAGCGCGCGCAGGAGAAGTGGGACGCGCTGATTGAAACGTTCCGGCAACACGCGGAGACCGCCCTCGAGGCGCAGGCCGGCATGGCGGAAACGTTGATGCGGGCGTGGCGCGACGCCGAATCGCAGCGCGCCGAGGCTGTCGACAAGATCCGATGTAACACCGTCCAGGAGCACGCGGCCGCCATGGCGGAGGCGGTAGCAGCGGCGCAGCAGGCGGCGGCATCTCAGCACGACGAATCTATCGCTAAAGTCCGAAGCGACGCCGATAGGGAGCGCGCGGCCGCCGTCGCGGAAGCGGTAGCAGCAGCGCAGCAGGCGGCGGCATCACAGCACGACGAAGCCATCGCCAAAGTCCGAGGTGACGCCGATAGGGAGCGCGCGGCCGCCGTCGCGGAAGCGGTAGCAGCAGCGCAGCAGGCGGCGGCATCTCAGCACGACGAAGCCATCACCAAAGTTCGAGGTGACGCCGATAGGGAGCGGGCGGCCGCCGTCGCGGAGGCAGTAGCGGTGGCGCAGGAGAAGGCGACGTGGCAGCACGAGAAAGCCATCGCCAAATCCCGAGGTGACGCCGATAGGGAGCGCGCGGCCGCCGTCGCGGAAGCGGTAGCAGCAGCGCAGCAGGCGGCGGCATCTCAGCACGACGAAGCCATCACCAAAGTCCGAGGTAACGCCGATAGGGAGCGCGCGGCCGCCGTCGCGGAAGCGGTAGCAGCAGCGCAGCAGGCGGCGGCATCTCAGCACGACGAAGCCATCACCAAAGTCCGAGGTGACGCCGATAGGGAGCGCGCGGCCGCCGTCGCGGAGGCAGTAGCGGTGGCGCAGGAGAAGGCGACGTGGCAGCACGAGAAAGCCATCGCCAAAGTCCGAGGTGACGCCGATAGGGAGCGCGCGGCCGCCGTCGCGGAAGCGGTAGCAGCAGCGCAGCAGGCGGCGGCATCTCAGCACGACGAAGCCATCACCAAAGTCCGGAGCGATGCCGATCGGGAGCGCCCGGCTGCCCTTTGGGGGTTGCCCCAGTGGCAGCTCGGCAATGAGCGGCAACAGCGCCACCGGGCCGAGGCCGTACACGAGCGCCTACGCGAGCGCCTACGTGAGCACCGGCGCGAGGAAGCGCGTGGGCTTGAGTAGGAGTTCGCCCCAAGGCGGACCAACGAGCGCGCTAGAGCCGAGGAAGCCCGCGCCGCGAAAAACAAGGGCGTTGCCGATTTCGTCGATTCCCTCTTCTGATCTCGCGTATCTTGATTTCTCGCACTATTATTGGTTTCCGCATCTTCTTATGCACGTGTATGCTTAGTGCTGCTCCTGTTCATTCCTTCTATCCTCTGTCAAGCTCTCTCAACTTGTGCTAGTATCCACCACGTCATATGCAGCGTCCAGCTTGTGTCTCCCCCTTCCCTTACGTATAGTTATCCACAGTCCAAAAGGAACCAATACACAGGGCATCACCGATGCACGTGAGTGACATGGTGCAATAAGCCACGCCAGCAGCAGCAGGGTTGGATGTTCGTCCGATAAGGGACGCAAAACACCTCCACTATGCCTCGTGTTGCTGCCATCAAATGTTCGCCGTGTGCGAGATCGATGTGTTCGTCGCGCCTTGCCTTTTTTCTGGCGAGGGGAGGGGTGCGGTCGGCTGGACGTCGTGCGCACGGAACCGCGGGTATTAAACGACGGACAAGCCGCGTAGCATGCAATGCTGGCTGGTTGGCGAGGACCAATCACAGTCGGATTCCAGTTACTTTTTCCTTTCTGCAGTATCTATATTGTGGGCAAACCCACTAGTTTTAGATGGTGTGGTAACAATGCTGGCTCCGTGCGGTGTTATCCAGGCAGTTACATAGGACGCCCCCGCCGCGATCGGTTCTCCCCAGGTCTCCGGTCGCCTCTGTTTCGCGGCGTGACGATGTGTCTTTGTGGACACATTGAGCAACGGGCGGATCGATTGTTCGGGGTATGAAGGTAACTTGGGTCTACTCCGTCCGACGATAGTACGGACGGCTATATACTGCCGCGGGTAATCCGCCAAGATGGCTGGCGGGCGGCTTCGCTCACACGGCGGAAGAAGCTATATGGGTCGGTGGGGTGTACGGTCGATGGGTATCGCTGTTGGTGCGAATAGGATTCCAGTTTGTTTTCTGTCGTGTTTCTCCCTGATTGTGTTCTACGGTGTTACCCAGGTGTTATGTACATAAACGCAATGCACGGTGTCAGGATCGGACACTCTATCTACCATAGATATCGACATTCCGCAGCATCGGCCTCACCATGCTCGTGTCTGGGGATGTCGACGTGGGCGGTTCCAATTGGTAACCTGTCGCGCTTCCTTCAACTCGCAGCTGGCGGGCGCGGTTACATACCACACGGCCGGCGAGCCAATCACCGTCGCACATTCGTGCTTCTCGCTGCCTAGCTCGCAATCCAGTTAGATTCCAGCCGCTCCGCAGCCGACCGGCCGACGTCATACGAGGCCCTCGTCCGCGGGGGTTCGCAGAAACTTACAATCACCCTCTTCCGCTCCTCCGGACCGCACGCCCCAATCCCACTGCCATCGACCTTCTATATCTCTATCTCTGCTCTCGATGTCTCACGCCATCACCACTCCGGTCAACATCCCCACCTCGCTGTGCGGCATGGCCAGCGCCAAATCGCCTCCTATCGCTGGCGTACATGACGACCGGCTCCAAGGGGGAGGAATCCGGCGTACGGCGTGTTCCAGCCCTGCACACCGTCGGTGGACGAGCCGCGGACGCCGTCGACCGAGCGGACTCCACCGCAACACAGGAAGCTGGGTCCGTCCGAAGACCCCGCCGCGCTGCCGCAGACGTCTCCGTCACGCGGGCTTGGACTGCCGCTATCGTGCAAGATCTTCATCCCGCCGATGCCGTCAGACGACTCTTCATCCAATACGGCTACCTCGTCCTCCGAAGAACTGATTCCGGGCTACGACATTCCCGCGCCGGATGTCGCGATTCCCAAGCCTACCCTGGGCCAATCACGGCCACCGAATACGGAGCCTGCTGGGCCCGTCGGTGCGTTGCACCGGGACCTTGCCATCACCGATTCGACGCCGTGTTGGAAAGAGCAGAGATTCTCGTTCTCATTCACTTTTTCCCCTATCCCGAGCTTCGCCCCGCCTAGTCCGGCGGTTCTACGACAACAACCCTGCGCCCAGTGTGCGGAGGACCGCCGGCAGATCGAGGAGCAGCTGCAGCGGATCCGCTGGAATCAGGAGGTGGTCACGCGACAGTTGGCCGAGCTAGAGCAGCGGGATGCGGGGCGGCAGCTGCGCGAGGCCGAAGAACAGCGTCGGGCCAAATCCCGCGAGGAGACCTGGAAGCGCGAGGACACGCAGCTGGCGCCGTTGCTCGAAGCCATGCGCGTGATGGGGGTTCGGCTCGTCGAGGTGACGACCGACGCGCGACGCCGCGAGGACGAGCATCGGGAGCAGAGTGAGAGGAGGGAGACGGCTCTGCGGCAGGAGCTGGAGACGGCGCGCGAGCGCGCGCAGGAGAAGTGGGACGCGTTGCTCGAGACTTTCCGGCAACGCATGGAGACCGCCCCCGAGGCGCAGGCTGGCATGGCGGAGACGTTGACGCGGGCGAGGCACGACGCCGAATCGCAGCGCGCCGAGGCCGTTGACAAGGTCTGATGCAACACCGACCAGGAGCACGCGGCCGCCGTGGCGGAGGCGGTAGCGGCGGCGCAGGAGGAGGCAGCATGGCAGCACGACGAAGCCATTGCCGAGGTCCGGAGCGATGCCGATCGGGAGCGCGCGGCAGCTGTGGCGGAGGCGGTAGCGGTGGCGCAGGAGGAGGCGGCATGGCAGCACGGTGAAGCCGTTGCCAAAGTCCGGAGCGATGCCGATAGGGAGCGCGCGGCCGCCGTCGCGGAAGCGGTGACAGCGGCGCAGCAGGCGGCGGCATCTCAGCACGACAAAGCTATCGCCAAAGTCCGGAGCGATGCCGATCGGGAGTGCGCGGTCGCTGTGGCGGAGGCAGTAGCGGTGGCACAGGAGGAGGCGGCATGGCAGCACGGCGAAGCCATCGCCAAAGTCTGGGGCGGCGTCGGTTGGTAGCGCGCGGCCGCCGTGGCGGAGGCGGTATGTTGCAGTGGTGCAGCCCGAGTCAGAAGCGCAGTGCGTCCAAGCCATCACGACAGCAGTCAATAGGGAGCTACCCAACGTCAGTGCCCGCCTCAAGACCAACCTGGAGAGGAGTGCGCCAGAGCAAAGCAAGCCCGCCTCCGCACAAAACGCAAGGGCATCATTGCCGGCGGTATCGATTTTCTCTTTGAGAATTGATAGCACTTTTTTTGCTTTCACAACTGATCTGATGTATTTTGATTTTACGCACTTTCCTTCCATCCTCCGTCTCGCTCTCAAACCTTGTGCTATGTAGTCCCGCCACGTTAGATGTACAGTAGTTATCTAGCGTCCAGCTTGTAACTCGCCCTCCTCCTGCGTAATTATCCACAATGGGTAGCCGGCCCTCTCCCCCGCCGTCATCCTGTGATTTGTTTTGATTTGTCGTTAATTGCGCGCGACCTATGTAGAGCATGGCGATACACACAGTCACTGTCCTTTCGTTGTGACTCTCGCTATGCTCCACCCTAGGTTGCCTGTCCCGAGAAAGTCAGACCACACCAAAGAAACCTCTACGAGCCCTCTTCCCCTCCACTCCGCCGGGAGCCCCCACTCCGGCAACCCCGCGCGGGGCGCCTCCCTTGGGGCCAGCCTCCCCACATCCGTAGGGAGAGTGGAGAGGAAGTCTAGTATGGCAAGGTCCCAGAACTTGAACCGGCTCTTTCCCCTCCCTGGCTCCTTCCACACCTATGCCCACAGGATCTGTTGGGCCTATCCTCGGGGCGCTTCGAGATGTTCCCTCGCCTGCGTCCGGTACCGACACCACCACCACTGAGCGGTGGGCCGATTCTTCGTCCAGTGCAGGTACCGTCCGGTGAGGCAGTGACCAGTCTTCAGCTGGTAGAACCTCGAGGTGAGCCTCTTGGAGCTATTGCAACCGTGCCTTCCGGCTTCTGCGTGCTCGGCATCTTGTACTTCTTCCTGGAGGCCCGGCCTCCAGCCCATTGGCGGGCTTCTGCCCACTTCTTCTCGGAGATCTCTCGCTTGAGGCGTGCGAGGGATCTGGGGGGGGCGGTATCGTACGTGCCTCCGCCCGGTCTGAGTAGCCTAGCCATTCCGCACCGCGGGCGTTTGGCTCCTCCGCCACGAGCTTGGCCCGTTCGTCGGCATTCTCGTTTCCTGGGGCCCCATTGTGCGCCGGATGGTTCCGTGCGCTGTTAACAGTTGCAATGTGCCCGCCGCGATCAGTTCCCTCCGCCGAAATTAACCGTTGGGGGGGGGGGGGGGGGGGGGGGTCCGGGGGCGGGTGTTTGGGGGTGTGCCGAAAAAAATTTGC
>Ga0307508_10007665_pt1 | contig 10036 bp, 8 predicted proteins | sample 9_EM_MG_FD_203089 | JGI IMG/M metagenome (GOLD analysis project Ga0307508, IMG submission 203089) | Populus trichocarpa ectomycorrhiza microbial communities from riparian zone in the Pacific Northwest, United States - 9_EM | ecosystem: Host-associated > Plants > Roots > Unclassified | place...
GAGGGCACAAGGGGAGCTTGCAACGAGCCGTCACTGCGCGGACTGCGGACAGGAAAACTGGGCAAAATGTACGCCGCCATGATCTAGATAGGTCGTATGCGAGTATGATTAAACAAAAAAAAAAAATCCCATTCATGCTTTAAAATACAAACGCCACGTATTCCCTTTTAACCAACCGACGTAAGACTCGTTACGAAAAGGGGGGTGGTATACAGTGACCTCAAAGTGTCTTGTCCATTCTTCACTGCGAGCTGCAGCACCTAATAAGTATCTACCAACGTCTCACTTTTCCACGCCTCGGCTCGGCACACTAAATATGAGTCAATTCAACTTCGGTAAGACCTACTTTCTTTTCATTTCACGCCATCCTCACAGTCACCACCGCTTGTCAGAAATCAATATCCTCGCCGTCCTACTTGTCGTCATTCTCCGCGTTGCCATCTGACTGGCCGCCATCACACTCATTGCATCTTACACGCCATCATCCTCGTCACCGGCTTCATCGCCATCCTCATCACCAGCCTCATCGCCATCCTGATCGACATCGTGTTCGTTACATCGTATTGTACAACCCTCCACTGTCTCTGTCACTCCGAGAGCTGCGCTAACAATGTCACAACGCTCTCCATCATATTCGTCGTGTATTACTCGCCATCATACTCGTCGTGTCTTACTTGCCATCATACTCGTCGCGGAGAGCAATGCTGCCGATGTCTTGCAGGCGATGATCGCGGTGATTGATATGAGATTGTGTGTTTGCACTGTGGATAGCTGAATGTGGTAGCATATTTTGGGGGGTGACGGGGGCCGGTCGAAGTGGGGCGACGAGACAATGATAGGGGCCAGTCAAAGCGATACAGTATATAGATGAACATTAGATATAATGAATAAAACTGGATTCCACTGCGTGTTTGAAAATGTAATGGAAGTCTTTGCTGTGATTACGCCACCACCGTAACCGCTATGTTGCCAACGTGTAGTGTGCGTCCGCAATCCAAGAAGCCACGTGCTACGTCGAGAAGCCACGCGTTAAGTCACGGCTGCGTCAAGAAGACACGGCTGCGTCCGGAAGGAAAATGCCCTGACACTCCTCGTCCGGAAGGCAGATGCCATGCCATGCGTCGTGCGGAAGACATTTACCTTGACATTCTGTGTCTGTAAGATACGGGCTGCGTCCAGAAGGTAGATGCCATGGCATAAGTCATCCGGACGCCGTTTACCTTGACATTGGTCGTCCGGAAGGCCAATGCACTGCCAACATCCGTCTGGTATGCATATGCACGGGCGGGTCGCGTTCGGAGCGGCATGTGCGCTGACATACGTCGACCAGACTGAGACTATGATACCTTGCCAGGTTGCGTCCTGAGCGTCTTGACGTTTCCGACGCGTATGCTGTGTCCGGACAAAGAATTTATTTCCTGATAAAGTTTCATTCCAGTGTGCTAGTACTACAGACTGTATACACCCCCATGGGGCTCCATCTTTCCGAATAGTAACCCGCCTTCCTCTGGCTAGACGAACAGTCCTTCTGGAATCGGACCATCCTCTCAGTACCCATCTAGCTACATATGACCCGGAGGTGATAAAGTATACGAGCCCGGGCTCGCCTTCTTGTCATCTCAAAAGAAAAGAAACAAAGGAGAGGGTGTGGTCGTGTAAGCGGAAGCCTGTGGCCTCCGAGAAGGTGTGGAGGTGGCAGCGGACGCCATCTGTGCATGGCAGGTTACATGCGCGGTGGTGAGGAATGGCCATAGAGGTGTGAACGTACAACGGGTGGTGTTGGAGAACGTGGATGCTGATGCATGCGACCGGTGGTGGAGGGTTTGGAAGGAGAGGCAGAAGCATACGACCCATCGAGTCAGAACCGGGGTCCTGGTTTTCGAGAAGGCTACCATCCGATCCAAACGCCCTCCTCTGGGAGACCGTACCAACTCTAAGCGCAGTGACAACACCTTGGAGCAATAAGGAGTATGGTGTACGTCGTTGGGTGCTTGTTTCGCATAGGTCCATGGAGTGTTTCTGATCTTTGGAGCCAGTGCAGGTTCCATTGTCCAAGTTGTGGAGGTGGACTGAGAATGTGGCGGGATGGTTTTGCTGCATGCTGTTGCTTGCTTGGGTAAGGAGAGGGGTTCAGGGAGGAAATGGTGAGATGGTTTCGTCAAGACTTTCTATACACTGTATTCTATCCGGAAGGTCAAAAGTCTGCGACCATGTGACTGAAAGTGCCATGCTCATAATACATTGTAGGTCCGACTATATAGATAAGAGAAACAAACCATAGAAGTGTGAAGACACACCGAAGCTGACACATAGAATTTGTTTGCAGTGCTGAAGTTTGGCTCCTATGTAGGCGAGATTTTTTCCATTTGGACTTTTGTAACAACACCCTCCGTCCAGCATATCTAGGCTACATACCTAGTCATGGCCTACTACGTCCCCTCCAATGTCCATTTAAGCAAATAGCATTTGTAAGTATATGGCTATTATATTTGCATGATCCGTAGTATCGTAGTTAGATTGGGTACACACGGATGGTGGAGAAGAAGTATCACTACTTCTTTGCACTCTTCTTCGATGCCCCCCTAGCGGGATTCCCCTTCGCCTTCGCTTTCCCTTTATCGCCACTCCCACCACCTTTACCTGCTTCTCCAAACACCTTGACCTTTCCCACACCCACGTAGGCGATAGCCTCAGTCACCTTCCACCCCCGTCACCAGCTCTTCTCCTTACCCCGCATACGTCCCTTATCCCACATCCAGCCGTGGAGCACCTCCCTGATCACCTTGCCCTTCTTCTGGGCTCCAGGCTGCAGCTTGACTCCGTACTTGTATCGGCCCATTGCACCCCAGGGCGCACATACTGGATGTCGTCAAGGATCACCATTCACCGTAGCAGTCGTCTCAACACGCATAGCATTCGCCTCGTGAGCTTGTGCCTTGCGCACGTTGAGGTCTTGCACGTCTCGCAGTCCCGCATACGCTTCTTATAGTCCGTTCTGGCGGCCTTCAGTCACTTCACCGCTGCCGCCTCCCGCTCTCTCAGACAGCTCTCGAGCTCCTGCGTCTCGATTGAGGAGAAAAACGTATCGACCGTCTTGTTGAACCCCTCGTATTCCAGCGTCGTGAGCCTTGGGATGCCAACGAACTGTCGTAGGAGGAACGGGTGAAAATCGTCGAAGACAAGTCCCTTCGCCACGCCCTCCATCTGTACCACCTGGGGATGCATCGACTCCATCGCCTCGGTGCTTCCAAACGAAACCGTTTTCCTTCTCCCTCTCCTCCTCCATCTCCTCTTTGGGCTCATCCTTGACATCCTGCGGCTTCTTGGCGACGATATATCCTCTCATAGTTCCCTCACCCACCGTGAGCTCTCTGATGATCTTCTCCACCTCTCCGAAGCCCTCGACCACTTTCACCAACAGCTCCGCACTGGCTAGCATGTCAGCCGCCTTGAACACCGGATCGACTCCCACCCCAAAGAGCGTATGCCCGATCAGCACCGGCAAGAACTCTGACAGCCGAACGCTGAGCACCCACTTTAGAGCACTGTCGACCTTTTTCCTTTTCCGCTGGAACTTCTTCTCGCCCGCTGTCGCCGTTGGCCTCTCCTCCAGCAGCTGCTGCAGCCTCTCCTGGGCCGTATCGACAGCGTAGGTGAGTACCTTGACGATGCGCTCCCTGGTGATGGTCCCGTTGGCATTGGTGAGGATGATGTTGCCACCGGCGAAGAACTCGAGGTAGAGGCTGTACAGGCCGTCGCTGAACTGGATCCAGAGGATGCCGTTAATGCCAAGCTGGCTGACGTATGTCACACGGCGTGTCCGCAGGTACTTGCGCAGCTTCTGCATGAATGCGCTGGGCATCGGCGATGTCTCACGCGTCAACTGCGTCAGGTGCACACGGAACCCGGAGTCGATCACCAGCAAGTACTTCGATGGCCCCCTCGTAAACTTGAGCAGGAAGATCCGTGTCGTCCCCACGCAACAACCACGGCGTCCCCCATTTACTGGGTTCAACCAGACCTCCGAAACAGTTGTCTGAAGGACTTTTAGTCAGCTTGTAACAGGTTTCGTCCTGTGGTGGGGGTACGGGTATCCAATTGCTGTCCGCTATATCATATGCGGCATGATCGTATCCGGCGACGTTCGATCTTCCCATGCAACAACCACGTCTTCCACCATCTACAGGATTTCACCAGATCTCCGAATCAGTTGTCTGAAGGGTTTTCCAGTCAGCTCGTGATGGGTTTCGTCCTGTGGTGGGGGACCGAGTGTACGGGTGTCCAATTGCTGTATGCTGTATAGTATACCGTATGTTGGTAATGGACAGCGTTCGATCTTGCCACACAACTGTAACTGCGGACCTGGCAGGCGGGTAGGGCCTCCAAGTAGCAACGTCGCAAATGCGCAGCAAGGAATGGGGAACGAGAACTCAGGCGAACGCTTTGACAAGCGGATGCCGAGAAGAGGAACAGGCGAGCGCTTCGACAAGCGGACGCCAGAGACGGAGGAGACGGAACCGGGCGAACGCTTTGACAAGCGGATGCCGAGGGGACGGGTGAGACTAAGGAACGACCCCAACAAAGGGACAGGAGCGGGGACGGGACAAGGGACAGGGCAGCGGGCAACAGGGAACGGGATAGGAGCAAAGAGCGGGATCGGGGAGTGGAATGGGAGTGGGAGCGGGGACAGGAGTGGGGAACGGGGAAAAGGGGCAGGAGTGGGAACGGAGACGGGAGTGGGGAACAGGAGCAGGAGCGGGGACGGGAGTGGGGAACGGGGAAAAGGGACAGGAAGGAGCAAACGTCGACGAGAAGAATGCCGGGACGAGCAGACGTCAACGAGATGAGTGCCGGGACGATCAGACGTCGACGTGACGAGAGCCCCACAGGGACGAGCAAACGTCGACGTGATGAGTGCCGGACAGGGACGAGCAAACGTCGACGTGACGAGTGCCAGGACAAGGACGAGCAAACATCGACGCGACGAGTGCCGGACAGGGAGTGGCCAGACGCTGTAAGCCGAATACCGGAGATGGGGGAGCGGGCCGAACGCTGGACGAGCGAACGCCGTGGAGTGAGGAGTGGACCGAACGCTAGACGAGCGAATGCCTCGGAGAGAGGAGCGGACCGAACGCTGGACGAACGAACGCCGTGGAGCGAGGACAACGACAAAGATGGGGACGAGGAAAGGATGGAGACGAGGTAAGTACAGGGATGAGGCAAGGATGGGGACGGGGATGAAGGTAAGGACGGGGATGAAGGTAAGGACGGGGATGAAGGTAAGGACGGGGATGAGGCAAGGACGGGGACGAGGAAAGGATGGAGATGAAGGAACTGGAGGAACAGGAGGAACCGGAGGAACTGGAGGAACTGGAGGAACAGGAGGTACCAGAGGAACCAGAGGAACCAGAGGAACCAGAGGAACCAGAGGAACCAGAGGAACCAGAGGACGACAGCGAGGGCAGTGGTCAGAGGTCAGGTTAGAGATCAGAAGATGGGAACGGAAGGACAGAGATCTTGATTCGTAGACAGAATAGTGAATGATCCAAGTAAGATAACAAGAGGTTGCATGAGGGAGAAGAGAAGAAGAAGAGACAACACACAGCAGGAGGCCCTTCTTATATGCATGCGTACTCGTACTGACTACTCTCATGCAACAGGACCCAGAACCGATACGCCTTCCAAGTTGTCGAACCTTCCACGACCGAAATCCACCAACCAAACCCAAACCTTCCTAACGCGCAAGCAGAATCACGCAAGCAACTCAAACCTTCCGAAGACGTAAGCAACTCAAACCTTCCGAAGACGCAAGCAACTCAACCCTTCCGAAGACGCAAGCAACTCAAACTTTCCGAAGACGCAAGCAACTCAAACCTTCCGAAGACGTAAGCAACTCAAACCTTCCGAAGACACAAGCAACTCAACCCTTCCGAAGACGCAAGCAACTCAAACCTTCCGAAGACGCAAGCAACTCAAACCTTGCACGCTCCGAGACCCGGTCGATGGGAGAGGCGTTCCTGAGAACCAAAACAACCAAACCTTCCGCACGTTGAGACCCAGTCTACGGGCGAGACGTTCCAGACGCTGGGACCTGCGCCGTGACAACAACAACCATGGCTTCTGCCATCTACAGAGTTAAACCATCTCCTAATCAGTTGTCTGAAGGACTTCGTAGAGCTTTTGACGGGTCCTGTCCTATGGTGGGTGTACGGATATCTAATGGCTGTGTGTTGTATAGTATGCGTGATGTTCAATACCACCACGTCACAACCAAGGTATCCGGTAACTCGTAGATGTATCCTAGCCTGGAAACCACCTTGGAGATGCTTGTGATATAAAGAGTGTGACTAGATGCAACATTACCTCAACCTACGACCTGTAGCAGCGTTACTACTGGCACAGACTGTACAGAATATTGCTGGTTTCCTTGTGTGGCGGTTGTAGCAGTATCGAATCTACCGGTGCCACCAGCTGTTTAAACTGCTATGGAGTATCGTACTATCGTCTTTGGGTTTAGCACACCACATAACTGGCGTCCGGTTCCTCCTGAAAAATACCTTCCTCAAAGCCACATTGGAGATAGCAATTCTCTCCTGTGGCGCACCGCGTGTGTCAAGGTAGCAAACGCATGGCGGACAACCTACATGTCATACGCCGGTAGCGTGGGGGTGACAGTGAAGGAGCTCCGGTGCACAGCAAGCGAGTGATTTTGGTGAATCAATCAGGTAACGAGGAAGAGTGCGAAGTAGTGATACTTCTTCCGCGTGTACCCAATCTAACTACGATACTACGGATCATGCAAATATAATAGCCACATACTTACATATGCTATTTGCTTAAATGGATATTGGAGAGGACGAAGTAGGCCATGACTGTTGAAACCAACGCTGTTACACCTATATTCCTAGGTTCGATATGTGGTGACAGCACTCGGAGGAACCAATGCCGTTGCCCCTGTGAGGCGGTGGTGCTCAGACAATGCGTTATTTATCGCTCTCTGTCTCCTTTGTACAATGCGTTATTTATCTCTCTCTATCGCCTTTGTACAATGCATTATTTATCGCTCTCTATCGCCTTTGTACAATGCGATATTTATCGGTCTCTATCTCCTTTGTACAATGCGTTATTTATCGCTCTCTATCATCTTTGTACGATGCGTTATTTATCGCTCTCTATCTCCTTTGTACAATACGATATTTATCGCTCTCTATCACATTTGTACAATACGTTATTTAGAGAGGGTGTACCCAAGTCGAGCACGTACGTAAGTCGAGCGCTAACGCACTAAGTAGGCGCTAGTGCACTAGCGTACTCTTGGCGCGAGTGCTATTTAGATACAAATATTTTCTTTTTCTTCAGGGGTAAAATCAACACGAAATGAGCTGACAGTGAGCTTCTTTCTTGCAACTACAGCATATCACCATGTCGAACACAAACGAGGAGAGTCTTCTGGAAAGCGTTCAATTTCAGGAAGCACTTGATATGTACAACTCAGGAGCCATTTCAACCCATACCGATGCTGCAACAGTTGCCGAAATGCCATGATCAACCTTCTTACACCGAGTCCATGGAAGACGGTCAGCAGAAGACTACAACAAGGGACATCAGCTGTTGAACACCGCAGAGGAGCGAGTCCTAGTGTGGTACTGCGATATTCTACAGAGGACTGGATTTCCTCTGAGCGTGAAGGACGTTACTGCCCTAGCCAGAAAGATACTGAGAAAGCGAAAGCCGAATGCAACCGTTGGCCCTCGATGGATCGATCACAGTTTCTATATACGACATCCAGAAGTGAAAGCACGATGGAGTCAGCAGCTAGACAGGATTAGAGCAGTGCACGGAAATAATTTTGCAGCGCTTGAGCTGTTCTTTGAAATGGTACGTACTAAATAACAAACTATACAGGAATTTACTGACATGGATATAGCTATATGAGGTAGTGATTGAGTACGAAGTCAAGCCTCGAAACACCTATGATGTCGATGAGACTGGATTTGTGATGGGAAATACGCAATCACGACGAGTTTTAGAGGTTATTCGACATCCTCGAAGTGTGAATGGGCGACCTTTTCCAGCGGACATGAAGGACTTACAACTCCCACCTGGCACCTGTGTTCAAGAGGGGTCCCGCGAGTTTGCTACGGTCATTTGTTGTATCTGTGCGAATGGATCCTACCTCGACTCCACAGTTATCATGAAGGCAAAAAACGGGATGCAGGACTCGTGGTTCCAGAATATGGTCAATGTACCTAGCAACATCCTTTTCGGGGTATCACCCAATGGCTGGACAGACAACAGTAAGACTATGGGATGGCTAAAACACCACTTCGGGCCCGGGAGCATCTCTGAAGTCAAGGCTGCTGGCGAATGGCGGATGCTTATCTTTGATGGTCATGTCTCCCATATGAATGGAGAATTTTTATCTACCTGTCTTGACTACATGGTGTTGCCTGTTTGCCTTCCTCCTCATACAACCCACTTCTCACAACCTCTCGATGTTTCCATTTTTTCACCTCTGAAGGCAGTATATTCGGATGTTCTTCACTGACGTACGCAGGCTGGAGAAAAAGGAGTTCGGAAGGGTAACTTCTACAAGCTATATGTTGAGGCACAAGAGATTGCCTTTACACCAGAAAATATTCGAAGCGGTTTCTGGAATACAGGCCTGGTTCCCTTGGACTTTAAAGCCCTATGTCGAGTCCTCAATATATCTACCTGTGCAGCCGTCAGCAACCCAGCACCACCACGACCCTCAACCCCACCCCCTCGCGTGCTGTCGTCGATGTCCCCTACCGAGAGCTATGCGATTACTACACCCTGCGATCAGCATTCCTTGGAACACCTCTTCCAATCAGTGTCTCTCGATCTACAAGGTAGTAACTTGCCGGGGACTTCGAGGATGAAACATGTTATTGAAAAGTTCAAAAATACGGGAGTTACTTTTGGCCACGAGCGGGATTTGATACAAGAGCGACTTGGAGCTACAACCCAGCGGCAGAACAATCGAGAAGCAAAGCCCAAACGCTGACGGAGGATTCCAGAAGAAGGTGTCATTTTCAAAGACAAGAAAAGCTTGAACAAGCATATCAAGAAGGTTGAGGCTGGCTCACGACTTGCACAGTTGGGCAAGCTACAGAGATGGAAGGAAAAAGCTGCCAAGTTGGATCTTCGGGTGCAGGAGTTGGCTGCAAAAAAGGAGAAATACCGGACCATGGAACAAGAGGGCAAAAAGCTACCAGCAACCTGGAAGTCTGTAGCTAGACTGGAGGAGGAGGTGAAGAATGAACTGGACCAGTTCCAAAAGTTGAAGGAGGAGATAGAATTACTGGAGGCAGAGTGCGCTGAACTTGGAGAGAGTGGTTCTGATAGCGATGATGGCGGCGATGCTGAAGAAGAAGATGACCAGGAGGTGTTTGTACTTGGTATTAGGTAGATAGCTCAGGTTCTGGATTATTTTAAGTCTTTTTTTTTTTGAATCGATTGGAGAAAATTTTAGGTATATAAGCAACGATAATTTTTGTTTCCGTTGCGTGCTGCGGCACTGAACCTTCGGGCGTCGCGGCGCTGAACCTTCGGGCGTCGCGACGATGATGTGCGGCCCCAGACAAAAAAAACCACCTAAGGCGTGCCAATCGAGGACCCGGCCGGGTGAAGGCATGGTTACCAAAGCCTTTACCACAGTAGGTCCAATTTGTGAGGCCGTAGCTCGTACCGCCACCAACTGTGTTTCAGGCCCCTACCCCAACCACAACCACATAATTTAAAAATTGTTGCAACATTAGGAACACTAGTTAAATATCTCGATTTTCGATTTCTGAAGTCAGATTAAAAAAAAAGGGGGTTTTCGTTGCGTGGCGAGCGGCATTGTGGGCGGAGTCATTTGCGCCTCGGTTTTCACACCAAGCCGGTGGACTAAAATTCTGCTACAATGGGGAGCGCTGCAAATAATTAAATCTAGAGACACTTTATTGGCCGGAGGGCAGCCAGAAGAGGCTGGTGTTCTCTAATCTTTATTTAGCGAGTCTGGTAATTTTAT
>Ga0307508_10007666_pt1 | contig 10036 bp, 14 predicted proteins | sample 9_EM_MG_FD_203089 | JGI IMG/M metagenome (GOLD analysis project Ga0307508, IMG submission 203089) | Populus trichocarpa ectomycorrhiza microbial communities from riparian zone in the Pacific Northwest, United States - 9_EM | ecosystem: Host-associated > Plants > Roots > Unclassified | place...
AGAAGCACCAATACGGGATAGTGAACGGACGGAGGCAATTCTAAATCTTCGTTATTGCGGAGCTGTTACAGTGGGTGCGAGTTGATGGGGGAGAATTATTGGGAAAATCACGAGCAACAGATAATCATGGACATGGATGAGGAAGCGGTCGCGCCATTGGTAAATTCACGATCGGAGATTTTAGAAAGACATAGACCTTGGGAGTTGCAATTATTTGTTTTATAAAAATTTAGTAGCTGGTCTCTTCGACGTGCAATAGCAACAAGCAAAAATTGGAAGTAGCAAAAAAATTGGAGAACCGTGTTGTAACGAGACTGGCTGGCAGGGCTCCAGGTAGTGAACAGAAAGGTTGACGTGCCGCGAGCAACAGGTACGTGAGCGACGGGGCTCCGAGCAGAGCGCACGAGCGGACACGAGCGAGTAGGCGGGCACCGAATGTACGAGCAATGAGCAAAGTGTTGTAGTTGAAGTGATAGTTGGTCGACGAGGGATCGTTTGTGTGGGAACGTTGTGTGGATGGGGGGTGGTGTGTTTTTTAGGAATAAAAATAAAAAATAAAAAATAAAAAAGGGAGCGATACCAAATTCGACCAGCTGGCAGCCACACCTAGTCATTGCGCCACACGCTAAAATTTAGCGTCATGGCCGCTTGAAAAGGACCCAGGAAATCACAGGAATCCGGACAGGCTAGCGTGCCTAGACAAAGCTGAGACTGTTGTGTCTAAAGCCTTGTTGTCGGAAAACTGGGATGTCGAAGCCGATCCGACATAGTAACAGAACATTTATCGACCTAGCCATCTGTGCGCGGTTCCATCAAACAAACAACCAAACAACCAACCTTCTACAGAAGCCCCGCAGCCTACGGGAAGTGCACTCCCGACGAGCCCACGCCCCTTGACAGCAACCCGGACTCCACATTCTTCAGAGGCCCTTCAAAGCTCAGACAGTCTCACCCAGCTTCTGATAGATACCAATGGATATAGAATTCCAGTCGCGAGGCCCGAGCCCGAGCCCGAAGACCACACGCTGGGCCTAGGGGCACGGACCGCTAAAGAGCTTGAGCGGGTCCCAGCTTTCTTCCTTGGGCTTGTCTGCTCTGTATGCAGTATCTCAGCCGTCTCCCCAAGGCTGGCGAAGGAACCCCTTTTGCCTACATATCTGTAGGATTGCCCCAACAGATGGTTGTTGCCGGGAGAGCTCGCCCACATCCCCCGACTTGAAGGCTCGTAGCCAGCGTCAGGTGGGTGATGGAACCGATTGCTGGGCCACGGATGATCTCTCACCCGTCGGCACGGTCGGAATAGCATGGGCCGCTCGAATACGCACCAGTTATCACGTCTTGCATGCCAATCGCCGGCCGATCCCCAAGGCCGGCGCGCTGCCTGCTGCCCGCCGGAAGTGGTCGGCACGAACGGATGCTGTGAAACGCCATCAGCAAGGGCGGATCGTCTGAGGTGGAAGGCAGTTCGCAGCCACTTTCCGATATCCAAACTTCGGCATAGCCTTCTGCGGACCGCGGTGTTTCTCCCTCCGTCCCCGCTACTACAGGACGTCGAGGTTCTGTTGGGTAGGAAACCAGCTGCCCTGTCAACAACGATTTTGCTGATGCTTGACACCGAATGGATAATTAGTATGAGCAAAAGATTTCTGGCACAGAGCGCGGTGTACGTATCAAACTCTCTTCCATCATCGTAGTGGCCGATACGATGATGATGATTCATTAATCGTGTGCGACCCTACTGGATCATGACGATATTATATACAGTCCTTTCCTGTTCACCGTCCGCCGCGACCTCCCACAGTCCGCCGACGGCCCGCGGTAACTCCCCCTGCCCCCGCCGTAGTGGCCGATACGTACCAAAGCCAGCCTGCACCGATGCCGTCCGTGGTCAGTGATATCTCATGACCCAATGCCACTTTTCGGGAGCACTTGCCGGAACAGAACTCGAGCACCGCCAAGCGCCCTCGCTATCGACAGCTTTCGGAGACGTCTGCACAAACTCCGCAACGGTCAGAAGCCGGTTCGAGGCCTTTTGTTCGGATGACATGAAGTGCCAGTCACGTGGCACGGGGGTACTCCCCGTCGGAGCGTGAGATGGGGGATGAAATGTGGAAGCTCACGGCGGAGGGGAGGACCGCGTCCGATCTCGATCACACTACCCGGACATATACATACGTACGTGGAGTACCTGGCATCCTATCTACCCATCACCATTCTACATTATACTCCACCCACGCCACCGTCCATGCCGTTCTGCCGTCCACACGAAATATGAATCGCATATAGCGCGTCCCCGGTAGTACTAGAGGACTTCAAAAGTGACTGGACACGCGAGTGGGGACTACTACCGCGCGTTGTTCGGCCTCACTAACAGGCTGGAAAGGAGTTACCTTCAGAACTGTCCTTCCATCCTTCTACTTAGCAGATTGCAATTGAGCGTCGTTACCGCCGTCGTGTCAGTTGCTAGGTAGTGTGTGTTTGGTTTCTTAATACGTCTATTTGCCCATTTTTTTGGTGAACTCGCCCCAATACACCCCACTTTCGGCGAATAATATTTCATGATCAATCAATATGTAGGGGATAGCCCAGCGAATACAAACAGCCCCTCCACACTACCAACGCAGTTGAGCAAAAGTGTCTGCGATACCACCCTCCTGGTCTCGCCCCCGTGCCTTGCGAGTGTGCGGTCGGGGTTTGCACTAGTCGTAGGGACCACCGCGAGTATATGCCCGCCGCATTCACCCCAATAGCTTCAGAAACCTCCCACCTATCGATCGGAATACCTTAACCGACCTCCCAGGCATACCAACACTCGAGAAGGGGAAGGCTAACTGCCCAGAGAAAGCGGAGGGGTGATGCGGGGAGACCGGAAGGTGCGCAGCTGAGTGTCGCCGAGGAATTAGGAGGTGTTCATAACCGTGCAGAGGCGCGATGATATAGAGTACTAATATCATGAATTTCCTGAGCTGTGCTATCCCCCCCCCCTGCGTGCGCTCAGTTGGTGGATCATGGGTGTATTAGAGCAAATATAGGATCTCGAGGCGTAACTATTGGGGCGAGTTCACAGAAAATGTATACAATAATATACCCTCATTTTTGTACAATCATCAAGTGGATTTACAGAGGACAGGAAGTAACCCCACCCCGCCGCGCGTTTAACAATTTAAATGGTGTGTCGCCGCCGATTAGATATTCTTCATCGCCGCTTACCTCTTACACGCCATAGCCTCATGCACCTCTCATCGGGGTATGTATATCTATGTGAACACCACCGAGCCGACCATCCGGATACTGTACATAGTACCTTTTTTTTTGCAGGAAGAGGCAGGAGAGGCACTCTACTTCTCTAGCCTACACAACGCTTCCAGAATCCCAAGCTCCGGAATTAAGGAATAATAAGCGATGCAGGGGGGGTGTCGACTTCGTTCCCGCATAAATGGTGGATTGGAACGTAATAATATACATAGATACGCAGAGTCAGTCGGGGACACCGTACGTAGATACATACATTTGTACCGCACACATCGCCGCAGCGGGTCCACCATATGGATATGGAGATACCGAGGTAGTTATGTATCGCTCCATTGGGAGTCCTCTGGGGATGTGGCTGAGTAAGATTCAGAAGAGGGAGGAGCCGCCCCTCCACATGTAGATACTAGACTAGTGTCTTTCAAACTATCTCCATTTACGAAGGCCACTCTGGCCTACCCTCGGTTACTCTACGTGATGGCGCCTGATACCTAGATGCCGCACTCCCCTCCAGGGTGCTAACAGGTATGTACTCTACTCTATAAGTTTGCATTGGCCCGTCTGACGTCCCTCAAACTGCCGACCTCGTACCGACGCCGATGACGATGGGATTTCCATGTTTAATGTCACATTTCACGCACGGCGCTTCGGGTTCCCCTGTCGGTATGATATATATGGGGGAGAGCTGTGGTATTGGAATCCGATAGGACAGCACAGATGGAGCGATCGACTGCCTGGGGCTGCGAGCGATGCAAGGCTAAGCGCTACATACGTTGCGCTGCTGGCGGTGGTGTGCACCGGCGACCGTCATCTGGACGACTTTCGGACGTCTCAGGTGGGCCTCGCAAACATGTGAAAGCGGGGGTTTGGGTCCGGGTTCGCCGGTGGTTGTGGTGGTTCCGGGGGGGCGGTCTGGTGATATCTGCGTACATACCGCGTGCCTGGACGGGCGCTCGCATTGGCTGGGTGACTGGCTGCTGCAGCGGATGTACTCTAGAGTACCTGCGTACTTTATATGTGCATAGATATCGAAGGGAGAAAGAAGAGAACTGGTGCCTACTTCCCATCCGTCATAGTTGCATCTGCTGACATACCTCCGACAAGTGAACCCGGTATCGCAGCACTTGTTCTCGCGGCGTCGGCCAGGGAGTGCGAATCGTATGCACTCATCCCGTTAAGCTTGCTTCTTACTGGAGGAACGTATTACACGGGGAAGAAGGGTGCTCTGCGATGGTGGAGTGAATTTACGCACTGGGCGCTGATCGGGGGCTGGGGTTTGAATTCCATCACGGACGTTTGACACAGCATTAGATAACAAGCGGAGGTCCACAGCTGGCGGTCTTTCTCTCTCTCTTTTTTTCCCCCTCTTTTCCTCCCCTTCAACTGCCCTGCCAGTCCACCTGGCGTCCTACTGCTGGGTGACTGGAGACGGAAGCACCTCCGCCGCGGTGCAATCGTATCTATGCACGATGAAAAGCTGACGCGATCCGAAGATTCTGTTGAGTTCTGCACGCAGTCGGTTAACACTGCAGGCTAACGACGTGGGCACCTTGCGCTTGCTTCTGCAGGTTCACCTGCGATGCTGCTGGTCTGTTCGCACAGCATGTCCGCCCTTGCATGGGAGAGTTGGCGGAAACAGGCAGCACGCGGAGCAAGTGCGCGGGGGGAGGGCAGGTGACATGAGCAGGCGGGCCACGCACGCGGCACGAGGGCGGATCACGTGAAGTGAATGGGAATAGAACGGAAAAAGAAACGACGGGAGCGCCGGCTGCAAAAGCACTTCGATTTCCAGCCGTCTCCGCAATCTCCTCCACCCAACGGTGTTCGCTGCCCAGCTCGTCCTCCAGCCCGCGGCGTGCATTCCGGATCGCGTCCTCGCCACCAAACAACGGCCACGGCTTCGGCTTCTCACCTATCTGCGGGCGTGAGCTCCTGTGCTAACTCCAATCCGCGCAAGCCCGCGGAGGGCGTCGGGCACGGGCAAGTTCCGCGGATCGAAGCCACTCCGGTCCCAGCAGCTCGCCTGCACGCAAAAAAAAAAAAGAAAAGAAAAGAAAAAGAAAAAAGGAACGAAAAAGGGCTCGAGTTGAGACGGCGTGGTCAGGCAAGGCAGGTCACTCCCCCGACTCCCCCGACTCCCCCACAGCTAGCGTCCGCTTCTTTCTTTTTGTTCTCCCAGACCGGGCCGAAGGTGGCTCGTGTGTGTGAACGAGTGATCAGCGCAGCATCGCGAGGCGTCCGACTGCAGTTGCGTGCGTCTGGTGCTGCTCTGTGCATCGCTGGCTGCTTTCGAAGCCTGCGTCTTATTAATTTCGTCTTGCTCGCTCGTGCGGAAGCTCCAACGAGGCGATAGATAGAGAGAGGAGACGGGGTTTCCCGCTCCAGTTGCTGTGCGTCCGTCCGCAGGGTGTCGAGCCGCCTGTTTCGTTGAGAGTGGCTGTTGGCTAAGAGAGACGGCGTTCGCAGCACGCTCGAATCTTTCAGCACAGTGCCCGGCCCCCACCCCAGGCGTTGCTTTGCTCGTCTGCCGCACTCGGTAAAGCCGCCCGTCCACCGCTACGCCGCTTCCTGACTACTCGATCCGGCCGGGGATAGATGCACAGTCGACAGGCCCGGCGTCCTCTGCCATTGCCAGACTCCGGGGAGCGCGGACTATACTAAAGGACCGTTCCCCTTCTTCTTCGCCTGTTCCTCCCACTTTGTTTGCTCCTCCTCGCGCTTCGTGTCTCGATATCACTGCTGCCAACCGTTTCGCCTGCAAGTCCTGCGGGCTCGGGCACCATCGCCGTCGTCACAACCCCCAGCCACGGCCACTCGCGTCGCCGCCGTCGCCGCCCCCCTTCCGTCGCACCACCAACGGCCACTGCCGCTTACACCCCGCCGCTCTGCGTCCGCGATTGCCCGTTCGCCCCACGCCTCACCTCCACCGTGCGAGTAACATCCGTCTTGTGTATGCCCCGTCCGTCCTCAGCTCCCAATAATCGATTCGGAAATCATCGCTGCCGGACCCGCGACTCGGCGTTCGACCGCAGCACTGCCCCCCTGCATACTTACTCCCCTACGCCCTGTGACGTTGCTGGCTTCTCCGCTCCAATCGGGAGGCATTGTCTGGCAGATCTTCTTCGTGATTCTGATTGGCCGCAGCAAGACGGACAAAGACTGTTCGGGCCCCCCAGCCCTCGCCTCTGCAATCTCTTCGCCATGTCGGACGACCGTGCGCAGACTCCTCACTCATTCATGTCGGCGTCGACTTTTCTATCGTTCACTCCCAATAATGCGCCTTCGACAACTCCGACCACTCCGTCTTCAACCACAGCTCCTGAACCGCACGGTCTGTCTCCTCGTGCACGAAACATCGCAATGCCTTCGCCTGGCGGCCTGCCGTTCGATGAATGCATCGCTGCGACTGGCGGCGGATTCTTGGGGGCCGGAAGGAGGCCCGATGCGTGTACACTACGCAGCTACAATAGGGCCAGGACGCTGAGCAACGTTTCCTGTGTCTCGAATTCGACGTGGTGGAGCGCTGTCGCCAGTGTCTCCAACGAGCCACTGGAGTCGGATGAGTCCACCGAGAACAAAGAGAGGAAAGAGTCGAAGCCGTTGATCAAGATCGACACGTGGGAGGGTGTTCGGGAGCGGCAGGAAATCGCCGCGTCCCGTCCCAGCTCGCGGCGAAACAGCAACGCATCCGCTGCCCGATCGTCTAGGCGGAGCTCGAGGAACAAGGAGAACGAGCGACCACCGTCGACTCGCACTGAGTCCAGGACGCCGAAAATGCTGTCGCGCCAGAGCACGTCCGCGTCAACCGCGTCAACCGCATCGACCGCTGCTGCCAACAGCAGTCGTGTCGCCCGCCAGCGCCGCCCATCAACATCGGCAGAGGTCTCCATCATCTCTTCGTCGACAACACTCAATGCCCGGCCGTCGTCGTCGGGAACAGGGGTCCTCACCCCACCCGCCTCCAGCAATTCGCAGTGGCCGCAGTGGAGCTGGGACTCGGCACAGGGCATCACCGAGGCGAGACGGCAGAAGCGGCTGGAGATCAAGCAATCCCTGACGCAGAAATACCCCAACGACCGGGTGCACGGTGAATTTCTGCCCTTCAGCACAGGGTTCTCTCACTCGGCGGACTCACTCTCCCCTGTCCAGTTCCTGCCACCACGGCACACATCATCGTCCGGAGGGGAAACCATGGTCGCCCCTGCCACCCCTCTGGAACCCACTACGATCGCTTGGAAGGACCTCGAGTCGCTCAGAGCCGAGTACGCAGCCGCCGACAAGCGGAAGCGGTCGGCATGGGTGTGGATCCGGCAACGTGTTCTGTGCGGGGCGGGAATCCTAGGATGTGGCGGGAAGAACGAGTTCTGGGAGGATGGCGACGAGGATCGGGGCAGTGTCAGGCGGTATCGTCTGGAACTCCCGGACAGGGACGACGCCGCGGGTGCGGTTAAAGTGCCAGTCAGAGTGCGGAGCGTCGACGTCAAACCGTCGGAGGGAGGACCAGGGAGCATCGGAAAGTCAGCAGTGGGAGCGCTCTCACTTGACGGTGTCGAGGAGGAGAAGGAAGGACAGGAGCGATGGAGCATTGTCGGCATCTGCGACGGCAAAGGAATCGATGTAGAATTAAGCCTTCCCGAAGATTTCCGCGAGTCCGAGGCTGCAACGCCGGTACTGGAGAGCACTGTCCGAGGCGTGGTATAGACGAGCGCGCGCACCACATGATCCAGCAACATCCCAGGTGTACAGGTTATTTCATTCTCTCTTTTCTTTCTGCCCGGACGGTCGTTTCGTTTCGTTAGTCTCGATACCAATCCACAATCCACCAAGTAACTGTTTTATTTCCCTTTTCGTTCTCTTCTTTTTCTTTTCATTACGGCGTGCGGTTCAGTGATTTTTTTTGTTTTCATTCCTTTTTGAAGCTGGGGTTTCGGAGTTACGATTGATTACCTTCCCGCCCCCCTTTCCTGTCTCTTGTGGGTTGTTTTTCTCTTTCCTTTTCTTCACATTTTTACGGTTGCTTAATGTTGCCTTCGGCTTTTGGGCAGATGTTGGAAGTAGGAGTTCGGACTAGAGGAAGAGGGAGTACATACCGAGTTCGAGTTGCCTAGATTTGTTTACCGGGTCGTTGCTGGAGTTGGCTGAGTAGAGGAGGGGAGAGACTCAGGAGGAGCGATTGTACATACTGTTCTACCTACTTGTGCACAGTCCGCATCCGATCGTACGTGTTCTTGATGGAGACGGAAATCCGAAACCGTTGCCCAAAGCCGAGTGAACTACAGTGACGATATACTATGGGTATATACTGCCACACCCAAATTGGTACTAATCACCGCCTCGCTAGCTCAATCGGTAGAGCGTAAGACTCTTAATCTTAAGGCTGCGGGTTCGACCCCCGCGTGGGGCTCTATTGTGCCGCTTGTGCTCTTTTTTCTTTTTTAAATAGCCATCTTTCCCTCCGCTGAGCTCACTCTTTTCTTTCTTTCTTTTTTGCTTCTGCTCTTTTTGTGTCCAACCCGTCTAGATACTAGATAGAGCAAATCAAGGGTATCCGCACACACGCTATGTACAGTGGCAAAGATACACTTGGCAGCCGTATCCGAGTGATACCCCATGTAGGCGACTGATGTACTTACTACATATCCGGCGCGGCGCTGCTCACCACCACTGCGTCCGGCGCTGGCAATACGTATTGCAGCCAACCAACAATTAACGATTTTGTATTTAGAGCAAAACAAGATATTAAGAGAATAAAAGGACAGTAGTTGGGCATGGTACTTGTTGCCTCCTTTCACAGAAAGGCAGCGCTGCGTGGTGGTTGGTAGTCTTGGAATCTCGTTGATCTCCTCCAAGATGAACCGGTCCCACTCCTCTCGCAATGCAGCTACCATTGCTTCACGGGTAGTAAGCCCTCTCAAGTCCCCCCCCCCCTCCTTGTGGGTCCTTCTCTTCATCAGGCCGCATAGCCGCTCGATAGGATTGAAATCTAGGAGTTGGCTGGCTGGCGATTTGCTCTCCGGGCTTCCCTGGTCCCCACTTTCAAATAGTTCGGACTCTTTCGTGTGCTCTCATCCCCCCACCTCCCCTGCGGGATTTCCCAACAACGAGGCTTGGAGCATATCTCAGCCTTGTCTGGGCACGCCAATTGGCGCTAGGTATGGTTATAGCTCTTAGTCTGTCCGGATATCCGTGATTTGGTCTAGAGTATATAGCTCGCGGCAGAGCCCACCTCCGAGTCGCAGCGACGGGAGTGGAAAGGCCAATCGAGCCGGGGCGGGCGAGCGGACTGTTGCTGTCGAGTGACGTCCAGTGCCTGTGCACTTAGCCTGCCGGATACGCCCACACCACCGGGCGGACGGCAACCCGCGCTCCTAAGGCGGTGGGCCGTGGGGTGTCATGTCTTGCAGCGGCGGCGTGGCTGCGGTCGAGCTTGGGCTGCGAACACCGGCGCGGGAAGGTGGTATGTAGGTAGGTATCGGCTCGTGCCCACGCGGAAAAGTCTCGACTAGCCTGCTGGGGAGAACGGAACCAATGCGCTAGGTGCGTGTAGCACGCGGCGCAGTCGAATGCGAACGATGTAACGAAAAACATACATACAAGAAGGTGTATTTACATCCCATAGTCCCTCCACGTACGTACTTATGTTATGTTCCAGCCAGATCCATCCCCACTCAGCCCCTCGACCTCCCGCCATCTGGCCCGCCCCCGATTCCACGATATCCCCGTCCCCTCTCCCCGGCCCCTAAGTCCCTATGTGCCCCCCTTTTTGACGCCGTAAAAAGTAATGATC
>Ga0307508_10007667_pt1 | contig 10035 bp, 9 predicted proteins | sample 9_EM_MG_FD_203089 | JGI IMG/M metagenome (GOLD analysis project Ga0307508, IMG submission 203089) | Populus trichocarpa ectomycorrhiza microbial communities from riparian zone in the Pacific Northwest, United States - 9_EM | ecosystem: Host-associated > Plants > Roots > Unclassified | place...
CATCGTATAGGGACAGAAGCCTCTGCGCAAGCAAGCTGGGTTTCAAGAATCGTGACCGTGTTGCCAGTCCCGAGGGGAAGACCTCAATAGTTATTGTTAATCCGAAATTTCTACGAGGCGTTTAAACTGAAAAGCATGAGGGTCCGATATAACAGCTCTGCAGTGCGGTGCGGAGTCAAACGGGCAGCAGCACTGTCGCGACTTGACACGGCGTGTCCTCGAATACGTGGCAGAGCGCGGGGGCGCGCCACGCAAGGGTTCACTGAACTCGCCAGGACGTGAGACTGTTCGTTGCTGATTGGAGAGAAGGTGGGTACCAAACACATGACAACACAGGAATTGGATAACCATCAAACGATTGGCAGGAAAGTCAAGCCGGTACAATACTACCACGACTAATTCAATGTTATCTTATCGCGACACATCCATCAGACTTGCGGCGCTGTGTTTAACACACCGCAAAATTGCCGCGGGAGTGCTCCAGACGAACATATTCGCACAAGCACTAGGCACGATGGTGGTGGTACACGCATGAAGGGGAATAAAAGCAGGGAATGGTTGCGTACTCTCGAATCATTATTTGCGAGAAGGAACGAAAGAAAATAGTGATGAGATGGAAGAAACGGCACTGGCAGTAACACACTAACATGTATATCCGGTATTGTGTCCCATCAGTCATGAGTTGTGTGACTAATTATATGCTGTATGACTGAGAGAACACACTGAATGCAACAAGGCCGAGTAGACAGACGTCCAGAAGGCCCGGGCCCACGACCGGAGAGCGCTAGAAAACCACGCCAGGCAATTGGTTCCGTGGACAGTAACGTTCGCTACAAGCATCACATTATCTTTGTATCACAGAATGCTAGCCCTTCCGGACCAACTCCCGTCACGCAAAGATATTAAGATTCCCTCTTTTGTGTTCAATTGGGCGTCATTTGCCCGCCGCGGTCCACTGGTTGAAACGCCTTGGGTTGTGTTGGTATCAATGAAGCGTCGTCAGGAATTTATAGGGTGTTGAAGTTACTGGAGCCTCAGTCTGGAGGCCATTCTGGCAGTGTGAGGCGCTTGGATCGGTTCATGTACCTGAGTTGGATTCAACCGCGCGCTGCTCACTTTTGAGTGTAAAGCGTGTTCTCCGAAGAAAAAGCGTTTTGATACTGTGCTCAGTGCCGCAGCGCCAGCCCTCCAGAGTGCGGTCGCCCGTTTACTGTAAACAAATATAAACACCTATTTCCCAACTTGAGCACGACATCACTTGAGTGTACCGGGCTATTTTCTTAGCGGGATTATGCTCCCATATAATCTCTGCTCCCAAATTCAAAATGGCTTCCGTGGTCGCCAAGCCCGCATGGCTGTGCCGCACACTGTGCAAAACTTGGCAATACTCACAATTTTGTTAAGAGAAGGTGCTCGAGAATCCTTGTTGTTCAGACGAAAAAGACAAGAAGCTCACGCTTTAACCAAAGGATTTATATCATCTGTGACGCGTGGTTCTGCCACCACACCTTCGCCAGAAGAATGGGCTATCGTGCCAGAGTCGCGAAAACGAATATGGGCGACGTTGAAATATCGTAACGACAGGCCTGTGTTATCAGCCATGGAATCTATATCGAAACCTTCCCGGAGGATATTCTTAGATGAAGTCGGCATACGACGTCTTGTGAGCGGACACCGCGCTCAATTCGTCAAGCCTTTAGGCATGGGCGAGATTGCTGTCATCAAGACGGGTGATAGACGCTGGATGGAAGCACGCGAGGCAGTCAGGTTAAATTTGGGCGGTGAAGTGATATGCCGGGCTCGGTGATTGGATTTTGCTGTACGTTCTCACTGCTATCCCATCCGGTCCTCATTATGTTGCTCAAATTCTCGAAGTTAGTTGTTCACAGCATCTCATTATTCGAGCGCACTTGCTCGATATCATTAGACATTAATGTGCTTAATTCTATTATAAAAACTCTAATCCGATTCCCATCTGGAATCCCCTCCGCATTGCGTCCGTTTTTGAGGCTACCAGTGGGACACCAAAGTTCACCTCGAGACGGACGGGGTCTAGTTTATATATTAAACCAAAACCCGCGGAGACTGCAGGTTTCACAAACAAATCACGAGCGGTCGCACTTAGACTTTTTTCTGCAATGAATTCCACACATGAGAATCTATGAGTGGTGTGTTTTATCAACGTACCGAGATCCAACCGATCTAGCCGCCCTGCATTTATGAACATGTGCGATTTCAGCGGCCAGTGTGCTTTCCGTGGTATATCGCTGATAAGGCTTAAGCCGCCTGACCACATGAGCTCGCCACCCACGGAATCCACTAAGAATGAGAGGGCCGTAAAGTGCCGTGCAATGGGGAAGGTCAGGAAATACAGACCATTGGCGGTCGAAAGCGAAACTGTACCTCCGTCTTTAGGACCGAGACCATTCTGCCGGAACATACGCAGGCTCGTTGGGCCCCCCAGCTGGAAACGGTCGTTGAACAAGGACGGCTTGCCGAAAAGAGGTATGAGCGAGCCAGCTCGTGCAGTGAGCGTGATTGTCTGTAGGATTATTTGCTAAGTTTCCACATTCACAATTGAAGATGACGTACCGTCCCCCGAAACAAGGACCGGGATATAGACACATCCGTTTCGGTCTTCAGGTGGTGGGCATCGCCGCCAAGACCTGCTGCTTCCTACAGAAATTGAGCGAATATTCATGCCAGCAGATAAGAGCCGTTTATTACCTGTGCGAGCTTGAAGTACGACCCAATGCTCCCCATAATTGTACTGTCTCTTGAGTCATGCACAATGGTATGAAATATAGATGATTTGACTGTCTGGCCTGCAGACTCACGCACGCTGTCGGATGCGTCAGTGATACAATTGCATAAGATTTGTTAAACAGAACACCTCGCGGACGCGGCGGGGGTAAGGTCTTTGATGCGTCGCAAGGCTGCCTCATATCCGAACTCATGAGCGCCGAGCATTGAACGTGTCTACACCAGTAGAAGCAGATTATTGAAGATTCCAATGGAAGGTTGCAAAATAGCTCACTCGCACTGTTGCCTTCAATCCAGAAACATTTTCTGTCGAACTCGCAAACACGGATTGATCTCGGTCGAACTGAAAAGCGCTGATCTCGCCACGAGTGTCCAAAGTCGATGTCAACGGTGACTCTATTCGGATTTGAACCGCACGACGGGTTGTTGTTCCGAAAGACATACTCCCTTCGAGAGTTTCTGCCCCACCGAAGACGTTGCGCAGTCGCGCGGTAGCGGTCTATGAGATGACAATGAAAGTCAGCTGCGCGAAGCGACGGATTTCACAAGAACGCACAGCGCTTCCTTCGCCATTCCCTGTTTCTGTGGAACCTTTAAGAAACAGTCTTGAACGATCCTTGACTTTTAGGATAACGTCGACACTATTCTCTCCCGCGAGTGCCGATCTGCTTCGTTCTACAGTAGCTTGTACCGATGAAAAGATGTCGGTCCGCTCCAATGCATCAGTCATGCGGTCGACGCGACGGAGGACATCCTGAAGTGAACCTTCCGTTATTGAAGGTGGGGCTGGCGCATTAAGGTGGGGTCGAATGAGAAACCCTAAGAACGAAGAGCGCGTCGCTGTAGGACCTTGGACGCGAACGTCCGCAATGCGAGCCGGTGAATCCAGGCTGGCCGAAACCTGCCAAATGTAAAAACGCCATGCTATGATAATACGAGGAAGGAAGACTAACAACATCGTTGAGCCGTCGGGCGGTTGATTCGTATTCTCCCCGTAATCGCCTCTCCAGACGTTCGCGCTGCCACTGCCGTAGTTTTTCCTCTTCTGTTGGTTCTAAATCTCGTCGGGCTGCGGTGTTCACCAGCGGCGGACGAATATTGACCCCCTCTCCGCTGATAAGCTATCATTGATAAGCTAACCGTAAAAATAAATCCTCATATGATATGAGAACACTCACCTCGCTCATAGCAACTTCGTGTTGTAGGTACTTGTGTGGCCCGAGTCGCGAAAACGCGACTCTGCCAGTGACGGGATGGACGCCAAAAATGTTGTTTATGTGGTATCCGAAGCCCTGGCCAAGGTAGCCTCCGGACATACAACCCTTGGGGACCCTCTGAAGGATAACATTTGGGCAGGCAGCCTGTTGTCTACCATCCAACCTAGGTCGTTCTGCTCTTGTTCACTCTCTAGCAAATGCTCTTGGCTTCTTTCGACGCGAAACATTGTCCAATCTCCAGCCAATTAGGCCATCCCCTGCATCTCGCTCCGATCTATGCGCTTTTCATGATCCTGAATATATTGGTGAGGGCTAACCTGCGGTTTCCAGCGTATATCGTTGATTTCCGTCCAAGACTTTCTTCTCAATTGGTCTGGAACAAGCGAAGAGGAACAAACTGCTGAGGATTTTGGGCTGGAGCATGTTGGGTACTTGGTTTTGAACTGTGTTTGGCGGAACTCAACCTTTCTTAGGATTGCCCTTACTTTCCCGCTCTGCGAACCTATGTCCGCCATGTGATAGGAGCGGTTCTCGCTGCAATCAAAGCCCTAAAGGAACAGCCTGTTGATGTTGCCATTGTCTGGGACGGGGGCAGGTGAAGTTGATAGAAACGCGCCTTCCATTCGAGGTCATTGACGCAGGACTCAGACACCACGCCTCCAAGTCTCAAGCGTCTGGTTATTGCTATGTCAATGATTGCAACATTGCTATCCTAAGTCTCCGTAAAGCTATTCCTAGGCCGAAAATCGTCAGTATCTTAGTGGAGGAAGCACAATTCCTCTTGCGCTGAAAATTGGCTCTTCCATCAGCTATATGTTGACCTCGATCTCCACTACTCAGATGGGGTCTCGGAGGCATTTCAGAGCACTTCCAAGACCCCTTCGATCTTGACGCTCTCGATACACCATGCAGCGCCCGGTTTCTTCCCAGTTTCTGACCGTGCGAAGCTAACCCCACTTGACACTGATCATCTAAACTCACTATCTATTCCGCTATTGGAGGGCGCGTCCAATGCGACTTTTGAGCGCATATGGTTGAATTGTGTTGAACCTGTGAAGGATGCCTTCAAGCCCGACTTTGTCATCATTCAATGTGGGGTCGACGGCCTTGCTGGGGACCCTTGTGCAATATGGAACTTAGGGTTGGATATACGCATACCAGGTTCCCTTGGATGGATGATACATCGAGCGCTAGATTGGAACAAGAAAATACTGCTGCTTGGAGGAGGTCAGTAAATTTTGTGTTGTGGTAACCACGACAAGGCGCGTTTGTTGCACTCTACTCTGCAATTGAATTAGGCGGCTATAACTCGGCAAACGCGGCACGAGCGTGGGCCTACTTGACTTCTATTGCTGTCAGTCACTCACCCGTTTGTTGATACCATTTGACACACCAACTGAAATGGCCGTCGCCAGTGTGGATATCCTTTGTCACTGGAGGCATCGATACCAGATCATGCGTCATTTCCGCTTTATGCACCATCCTTCACTCTGGATGTCGAACCAGGTAAGATTACACAATTTTGCCTTCAATGTCCCAAGTGTAACATAGAGATGAAATCAAAGGAAACATGATAGATCGCAACACAGACGGCTACCTGGCCGAAGTGGAGGGTCGCTTCGCAAGCCTCGCCGATGTTATCAAGACTCATTCGGACTCGCATTAGCAAAGCGCGTGTCGGAACACTGCCACAGACCCCGTGAGGCCATGAGGACGGTTATTGATTGCGATTAATTGTTTTGAGATACATGATGATATAATAGACGCAGGTTCGTGGAGGCGTCGCCTCTATATTGAAGGTTGTATAAGGGATTTTGGATCTACTTGAGGAATTGGATACACTTTCAACGGCGTTCGCTTTGTTTACTGTCCAAACAGTCCACCACAAGGGGGCGCCTCTCATGGATGGGGGCGGCGACTACGCGTTTTTCACGCATCGTGTTGACTCGTTCAAGGGTAGAAGGGTCGTAGTACCCACTGCGAAGAACCCTCGTGCCGTCAAGACGTTCCTATGGCCTCACCCGGACAATTGGGGACCAACACCACTTACCTTAGCAGCGGCAGGTTTCTTCTTTGCGCCCGAACCAAACTCTATCGACCGTGTGGAATGCTTCTGCTGCAAGCGAGGACTCGGCAGCTGGGAAAAGACGGATAATCCTTTCAAAGAACACTACGAACGTGCCGAAGATGAGTGCGCATGGGCTGCAGCGCGCTGTTCACTCGAGAAGGACCGGAAGGGCAAAGGCAAAAGCATCAGGTCTGTTGCAATGTCACCTTCGGTTGAAGCGACGCGTTAACAACGGCCCAACAGCTGGAGGTTTGTAACAGATGATCGCGTGCCAACGAACCAAACTCGATACGAGGCCAGGCTGCAAACTTTCCGCGATTGGCCTTTAGATGGTATCCGAGGTAGCACATGTACATCCAAGGCGCTCGCTCGTGCGGGTTTCGTTCACACTCCTGAAGCGGATAACGAAGACTTGACGATTTGCTTTTATTGTGATCGCAAACTTGGAGGTTGGAAGGCTAATGATGATCCCCTGTATGTGTGGCAACTCTGAGTTTGCCTTGCGATTTAAGTTGTCTTAATAAACTTTTAGTGAGGATCATCGACGCGGTGATCAGTCTTGTCCATTTCTTGAAGCTTACGACCAGGCAGAGTCTGGGAGGAAGAAGAGGGGGCCAACCCGCACCGTTCTCTCGAAGACTATCTCACGTGCTTCGCTCGCTAGGCAGTGAGTTGCATCTTACAATGTGCTGGGCGTTACTCATTCTAGTACAGTAGCCGCACTGCATCGTCAACTTACGCGTCAGAGGCTGAGCTGCCTGGGAAGCGTATTGCGCGGAAGGGCTCTCGATACTTTCAAAGCGAAACGGATAGGGAAGCGACGACCGCAACAGACGCTACACCGCCCTCCAAGTCTCGCAGAGGTCCAGGGCGTCCAAAGAAAACAGCCAAGTCTCGTATACCCTCTCCAGTCGAGGCCGCCGAGGCCTCTGGCATTGACTCATATCCGACACGACCCAAGAGGTCAAAGCATACCCCCGGAGTCTCTAAGACGCAAATGGTGGCTGACTCCGAAAGCGAGGCTCCTGTGTCAAGACCCAAACGTGGCAAGAATGGTCCGAAAGCTAAACCTGCGAACTCGGACGACGGGGTTAGGCCACTCGCCTCACGACGTGCACCCCGCACGCCGGCTGTGGAAAGTCGCCAAGCTAGGTCGTCCGGTTCGAGTTCGGACGAGCTTTTGTTGCCGCCATCGCGGCGAGGAACTGATTTGGATACTGGGTCAGAAAACGAAGATGTGGGTCGAACCCCTTCCCGTGCGTCGTCTCGAGCGCCTTCCCGTGCTGCTGCGTCCAGGATGGCGTCCAAGACCCCAGCAACGAGCAAAGGCAAGAAGTCACGCAGAACCCGTGCCTCACGCGCAGCGTCATCTGCCGTTAGCGACGACGAAGACAGCGGTTCGGGAGCGGAGTCGTCCCGGAGTGGCACGCGAGGTCGTGCCAGAGGTTCTTCGCGTGGGCGGAAAACAGTCACAGCCCGCGATGTGGCGCAGCAGCAGCCAGCATCACTGCGCAGATCCTCTCGAACCCCGGGTCGCTCGATTTTTAATGAGCGGCCTGCCGCTACAGAGTCAGAGACGGACGTTAATGCCCTGCTGAAGGCGGCTGCCGCGCGTGCGGCTGCTCGCCATGCTTCTGTATCGGATGCTGAAGGCAAGACAGGGTCTAAGGAAGGCAGCATCGCTGGCTCCCTCAGCCGGAGCACGCGCGCTCGCGCGGTCCCAGCTCTCGCTTCTGACATGGATGAAGAGTCTGATGCTGTCGTCACGAGAGCCAAACCTCCCTTCAAAGTCCAGCAAACAGCTGCAATAATATCCCGTAAAGCATCTCCCAATGAATCACGACGCCCCGGCAATGCATCGACCGTTCAACGTTTGCACAATGGTTTGGACCCTGCGGAACTAACGAGTGGTGCTTATTTAGCTGCTTCTGATTCGGGGGCTGATGACGTGAGCGAGAGCACCCCTCAGCCCCACAAAACGTCAATTTCTGCGATTTCTGCCAGCGAGCACCGTTCCATTCCACCACCAGATTTTTCGGGGGATATGTCAATTTCAGTCTCCGCACCGAGTGAGCGGTCAGCGGTGAACGAATGGCGGGAATTAGCGACTCAAGGCAAAGCGCAACGCGCCGCAGCGGAAACTATCGCTGCACAACTTGGGGCGGGTGTTGGTGACGCAAACACCGATGTGCACGGACTGCCTCGTATCATTGCACCGTTGAGAAAGAGCAAAGGACACGCATTCCGTCCTATCCATCATTCGCCGAAAGTCAAGATGGAAGAGGATGACAGTGTCATCATGATCTCGCCTCCTCGTCCGCCTCGCAGCCCCACACGAGTCCCTCCCGGCATCGACCAGACCCTCTCCGATAAATCCAACCAGGGACTCGGCGCCGTAAAGTCGAAGACGGTAATTCAGAACTGCCTACCTTCCAAATTGCCGACGCCAAAAGCTCGCACACCGCAACGGGCTGTAAATCACGTTGATACAGCGGCTGACTCGATGCGAGCCGTTAGGTCGCCTACTACGCTGTCTCGCCCTGAGTTGCGGAAAGCGCTGATTGCGCCAGCCGTCACGAACCCACAGCAAGGTTTCGACGATGCACACGTCGAGCCGCAAGCCGATCCCACTCCAACCCCAGCACCAACGGTTCCGCAAAACACCGAGGAGAACACCCCGAAATTGTCCATGTCCGCTCCCGGACTGCAAAGTGAAGCGCTGGACGCTTTACGCCATGTATCGCCACTTGTCATTTCCAACAACGGACTTATCGAGGATCAGCTCAACAGTACACTAGAAGAATTCATCCGTGCTGAGACGCAGCGTAAATACTCGGAGATTCAAGCGGAGGGCGAGCGATTGCTCCGTGAGCTCCAAGAAGAGGGGGCCAGAAGTCGTGCAGCCATCATGGATCACTTACATGTCTCAAGCCAGATTTGAAATCGGACCACTTCTTTGTCAGTGCTCATTTCAATCAATTGCAAAATTCTTTGTCGCACTCATATTCTAACCATTGGTGTATTGTTCGTTCTCTTGGCCTGTTGTTGCACTGTCGTATGTATTCAATTATTGAGCAATCAATCATCCTAAATTGCATGGATCATTGCGCATAGGTTTAACACAGAGTAATAGATGGATTTGCGTGTGCATAAGTCGCATGGAAGGGGATACATCGCAAACAAATAGAGTATAATGGTCACTGCAAAACATGTGGGTATTATCACGCATGCGGGATTGAAAATGCGACGTACGAAAGTAAGGGCGGCACCCTTGGTCTTCTTATCACCACCGAGCTCGAAGCTGCAACAGTACCAATTAGGATCGAGATTCCTTGCCAATGAATCGTCGCAAGTGCGAAGTGGACGTACTGCTTGCATCGCTTCAATGCTATTTGCATTTTGTATTTGCACACGGTGCACTCCATTCGTAGGACGACCTTCTTTGTTGTCTTGGCCTTTTTGTGGAAGATGGGCTTAGTCTGCCCACCATACCCAGACTGCTTTCGGTCATATCGTCGCTTTCCCTGAGCAAACAACGATGCTTTCCCTGTCTTGTACTGGGTGACCTTGTGCGGGCTATCGAACGGCGAATGAGGCAGAAACGTCAGAAGTCAACGGATTATCGAACGAGTTTACGAGTACTACAGACGTGTGTTTTCGGCAGTCCTTGCCCTTGCAATCTAGATAACATCAATGAATTAGTTCATACACAACTCCTCCGGTAGCCTCTGATCTCTCGTGAACGCTCACAAGTCCGGCGAGTCCTGGAAATGTGACCTCATTAAATACAGGTATCGATAGGATACCAAATTGTCTTACTTGGGAATGTTAACCATTATCGGACTGTTAGGAAACCCAGAGGATAAGACAGTTTGCCCAACAACAATTCAGAGACGCACGCACGGGAAGGGATGAAGGCGAGGTTGCTAGTTGTTGCTAGTTTGGCACGTGACGAGGCGCTTACTTCCGCCACCAGGGCTTACACTA
>Ga0307508_10007669_pt1 | contig 10034 bp, 8 predicted proteins | sample 9_EM_MG_FD_203089 | JGI IMG/M metagenome (GOLD analysis project Ga0307508, IMG submission 203089) | Populus trichocarpa ectomycorrhiza microbial communities from riparian zone in the Pacific Northwest, United States - 9_EM | ecosystem: Host-associated > Plants > Roots > Unclassified | place...
TTCCTTTTAGATCTTGTTAAAAATATTTAGGATACATTCTAGATCTCTTCTTGGGCACATTGCCAGCTAATTATGGTTTAAATGCTGCCTAATTTGTTGCTGTCGACACCTACCTTTGTCATCTAGCCTTGCCTGCGATAATGCTCGCCATTTTTCAGCTTGTACAACCATATTTTTTCTAGCTGTTTCAAGTAAAATCCTGTCATTTTCGTACTTTTGGCCTGCAAAATGTTTAGCTTCAATGGACCAACTCTGTGTTTTTTTGGCAGATGGGAAGTCTGAGTTTCACAAATGGACCGTCATTTATAAGATATCTATTGGAATAGCCAAAGGATTGGATCATCTTCACGCTGGATTGCAGAAGCCAGTAATTCATGGGAATCTCAAGTCAAAGAATATATTGTTGGATCGCAATTTCCATCCGTGTATCTCCGACTTTGGCCTTCATCTCCTCTTGAATCTTACTGCTGGCCAGGAAATGCTTGAAGCTTCTGCAGCTGAGGGATATAAAGCTCCTGAACTTATCAAAATGAAAGAGGTCACTTTGGAGACTGATATATATAGTCTTGGAATAATTCTGCTTGAATTACTCTCAGGGAAGGAACCGATCAATGAGAATCCAACCGCTGATGAGGATTTTTATCTGCCAACGTTCATGCGAAATGCAGTCCTTGATCGGAGAATTGCTGATTTATACCATCCAGACATACTTCTTAGCAATGGCGATGATAATGAAAGACCTGTAACTGAAGAATGTGTACTCAAATACTTTCAGCTGGCTATGGCCTGTTGTTCTCCTTCGCCTTCTCTTCGACCAAACATCAAGCAAGTCCTTTGGAAACTTGAAGAAATTGGAAGACAATAACATCTTTCAAAAATTGAACAGGGTTTTGGTGGCAGGGCACTGTGCAGTTGATTTCGGGCTAAAATTTTTACATTTTCATTTCTTTCAAGATCTTGTTCAATGGTTATGACAAAGTTGATGACAAGGATGATATCGTCGTAACGTGCGTGGGAAAAGTTGAAATGGATGTCCACCTCAAGCAAAAAAGTCGACAATTTCAGCTACAGCACATAACAAGAAGTGGGGTTTTGTGAATTGCGATGCTATCTTTTGTGGTGGAGAAAGTTTGAAGCAGGAATTCTAACTTGAAGCAAAGTCTTGCACATTCCAGCCATCAGACAAGAAATGTGGAATTGGTGATTGGCTTTGTCGGATTCCGAGACTACTTTGTTGCTAAAAAGCACCAGCGACACAAGATTATGAATCTGATATGGTCCCCCGCTTTGTTATGTGGATGCATATATGTTTACGAGAAAGGGCCACTTATCAACAGCAAAAGTGTCATGCTTATTTCCACTACCCCATCAATTGTACCTGCAAACCTCTCCAGAATCCAATGGTAAGTTCATCTTAAATTTGCAATGCAACGAGGCACTTTTACAATTCTGTGGAGAGGTAGCTAAACATTTACTCTCTGCCCTATTCCTTGGACAAGAAACAGTGGCAGCACATGAAAGATACTGATGCTTTGGGCTAGTTAGATGCTTTACTCTTGCTCTACTACTTGATTAACCCAGTATTGCTCACATGGTTACATGTATATTAAACCAAAATTGACGTGGGAAATTTGTATAGAAAATCAATTATCATTTCACGTTTCTTTTTCTGTGCCTCTCCTTTGATAGCATTTCCTGTTAGCTGGCATTGAATTGTGGTGGGTAGCTTTTGAATATTGATTGGTCTAAACCATGAGAAATTGAGAGATCACTTTCTGGTTGAGTCAGGCAATAACTCAGCTTTAATTTCATAATGCAATTTCAACTACTTGATAATAATGGCACTTTTGGTCAATGGCCGTCTGTGCTTTCCCACATCATCCATCGCTCTGGGCCATCGGACCAGTTCTTTAACATGGTGCGGCACTTTCTCAGCAGTGGGTGGACCACTGCTCATCCAACTTGGTAACAAGTAAACTTAAGCCCTGGTCTGGACTTTGATGTTTGCATATGTTCTAATGAACCTTGAAATATTTCCCAACTAGCGTCACCATCCATAAATGCCACCTGGACTTCTTCTTGCGTGCTTTGCTTGAATTGAATATATGCGTCCTATGATATTTACTATGAAAGCTGATGGTCCATCATCTTCGTAAATAAATACAGGCGAAACACTTCCATTCTCAGGGCCATTTCCGGTTAGCAATGTACAGGAAGAAAATAACATGTCTAATCTAAAATTTGCCCATCACGAAAAGAGTAAGTGCGCTTGTTGGCCACCTTTTCTTTTTTCTTTCTCTTTGGGCCATTCTTCTCTCTTTCCTTTCCTTCTCGTCTTCTTTAGTGGGTTTAGTTTGGCAAAGATTTAGAAACTGAAATGAAAAGGGCAAGAAAATTGTCTAGCGCGTGAAGAAAGGTACCTTTGTCCGATAGTAGCCTTTCTTGGTGGCGTTGGCCGGCTCCATCTCGACGAGTTGCACCTCCTCATTGGTCAGTGAGGCTTTGATAGCACTTTGACGACATCTCTCTCTCCTCTTTCTTTCTTGGATTCCGCTCGAGCTTTCTTTTTTCTCTCTCTCTCTTTTGTTTTTTTCTTGGGCTCGGTTAGGCATTTTATTTTGACCACTTGAATCATTAAAAATTTACCAGAGCTCAAAAAATCAAAACAAGAAATAAAATGTGAAAATGGAACTCAAATTCATCACGTCAGAATCAAACAAACATAGCCAAAATTAAACAACTGAGCTTCGCTAACAGAAACAACGTCAAACACAGGCAAGACTCTCAACATACTGATAAACATTGAACATTACAAAGTTCTTTTCCTTGAAGTCATAGGGTATCACTTTGCCTGGTATGTGCAGCAGCACTGAAAATGAGTCCTCGTCACTTTCTCCCCTAACAAAAGCCAGTATCTCAAAAGCATAACTAGTCAACTCCCAAAATTCCAGAGATGAGCTCATAATCATCTCTGGAAATGCACCAGCAATTGCATTAAGATCGATGTGGTGCTTCACAAACCATCCGGAGTAGTCTGCCCTCATCTCATAAACATCAAGTTGTGTGTTAGCTTGAGGGGGAGGGCCATGAATCTCAACAAGAAGCAAGCGCCCCCGAGATTCTCCGAAATACCTAACATTTCTCTGTTCCATACCATCATCGATTTGAGGAATCGGAGGCATTGGCATTTGCTTAAGCTGTTCTCCGTCAACATCGAAACATAAAGAAGAACCACTTGAAATATTGAGCCAGTGAATAACTCCATTACAGAAGACACTACCCTCGAATAGCATACGGTCTTCTGTGGTAAAAGGACCACCAGAAACCCTCCATGGAACGTTGTTTGATGAATACATATCTATCTGATAATGATGTTGTCAGGTGATTCTTTAACAAGCCATCTTGGAGCTGATTCTCAAGCAAGTTTATAGTTGTTTTCTTGGTCTTTATATGAAGCAGCTTTGGGTTGCTTTCTTGGAATAGACCATATGGAGATGAAGGCGATAAAGCAGGCATGTTTCTCAATTATTTTAGAGATTTATCATGATTTTCAGTTATATATATATATATAATACGGAAGCTGATGTAAGGCGTATTGATGGATATAATTAGATCAAATTTGTACCCATAATCATATTAAAGTACAATATTTATAAAATATTTTTTATTTAGAAATGTATTAAAATATATTTTTTATTTTTTAAAATTTATTTTTGACATCATCACATTAAAACAATTTAAAAACACTAAAAAAAATTAATTTTAAGTAAAAAAAACATTTATCAGATTTTTGACAAATAATATTTTGGTCGCAATGCCAAACACACACTAAACCCAACTTCTAATATTTTATAAATTATAAACCCGATCCATTTAATTTTTCTTGGATTCGAGTGGGTTGGGCTAGATTTTTTGTGGATATTTTAGATATCCACGGAATTAGGCTTAAAATTACATTGCTAATTTTCATGGGTTTGTATTTAACAACGGACCTATAGCATAGATTACACCCTTAATGTTATGTCTAATTATCATAAATTACACCACCATTAAATTCTGTTTATCTTCCCCTTCCCATCAAGCAAAAAATAAAAAATAGCTCTTTTATGTTGTATAGAAATTTAATAAGAAATCCACTAAAATTGAAAAAATATTAAATAAAATAAAAATAAAAAATCAATCTACATACTATTAAATATAAAGATAAAGAAATATATGGTATAGAGCGGTCATTTCAGGTTAATTGAGTTTCAAAAATTTTAACCCATCACTTGACTTGTAATATTTATTTCTTTATTTTTTTTATCTATTATTATCAATAATATTTATATTATTTAATTTTAACATGTTAAATCAGATAATATAAACATTACTGATGAGCAGATTTTTTTTTTTAACACCAATCTTACATAAGCAATGTTTTGGGTGGAAAAATTCCACAAGAGATGCTGCTTTGCTGCCAGTCTTCAAGAGTCAAAAGGACTAAAAACAAAATAACGAAAAAGGTGAGACACTCAAATAAAAATAAAGAAAATTGTACACTCAACATGCAATTCTCTTTCATAATTTTTGTTTATATTGGAGCCCCTTTTTTGTCACTTATCACAAAATAAGGATACATTACCACTCAACAAAATAATTTAACGGTAAACACTAAAATTAAAATAATAATAATAACTTAAATAGATAAAATTAGTTTTGTTGCTTGCATATGTGTCGGTAACAATTTTATTAGCATTTTTTTTTAAATTACAGGCGTGAATTTATAACATATATAAGATAATCCAATCAAAACTTGATTTAATTAATAAAAATTAAGATGATGTTGTTCTGATTTTATTTTTTTTAAAAAAAATTAAGTTATGTTTTTTTTTTAAAATAAAAAATATTCAAGTCATGGAAAACTCTTTAATAGTATCATTGAACCTGACCTAACAAGTTAACCTTGAAACCTCTTAACCCAACTATTTATCCAGATCAAGCTATAAATTGAACGTGTGAGAATTGACTTGACATGACTCAATTGATTTGGTGAATTCAAAAGCAACTCGGGTGACCAATTAAAACATAATTTGACTTAAAAAAACTAAAATAATATCTTTTTTTTTAATATTAAGTGAGGGAAAGGGAGTAGAGAGAGGAAACTCATGTTATTAAAGAGAAAAAAGAGGAGTAGAAAACTTTGACTTGTTAACATTCAAAGTTTATATCATTATCGTGTAAGACGTTATAAACTCGATTGTACAAGTTTAAGTAAAGATTAATAAAGTTTATGTAAAAAATCTTAAATCTTAAATTAGGTTTATTAAATGTTAAATTGTGAAAATGTGATGTTCTTGGGATGTAGTATAATATAAATGACTCTAAATAAAGCATAATTCAAGAAGAAAAATTGGTATTTATGGTGAAAGTAAAGCCAACCATTTAAGAGGGGAGAAATGAGAACTTTTGGAAATAAGATAAATGTTTGTTAGTTATGTGTATTTAGTATGTGTTTTTGTATTGATGAGGATTAAAATGGACTTAATTATGTTTTTTTTGTTGTAGTTTAATTTTCAATATAACTTAAAAAAAGGACCATGAAAAATTGACAATGTAAATAATTTATGATTATGTGCTAGGTTGTGATGTACAAAATGAATGTTTGTGATGTTAGGATGGTGTGAAAATGGTTTAGGGATGTTTTGATGTATTTCAGTATATGTGTATTTTCAGGTTTTTTATTATGTTCTAATTAGATTATTTTATTTAGTCATGGATAAGTTTGTCATTAAAAAAAGCAAAACGTTGAGGATACACCCATTGCTAATGATGTTAATGTTATAAATAATGGAGACACTTTATCAAAAACAACTTACATGGAACTCAATTTAGATGATCTTCCTCTAGATCCGGGGTTAAGAAAGAAATTTTCTGAATATCATCCCAATGATAGAGACAAAGTTTAAAGATCCTACTTGTAAAAAGGTTTGTGTTAACCTTATAATTATAATTTTTCATAAAGAAAGATTGGGATTATATATCGACGATTTGTCTCAATTTGGTTTAAGGAGCATAGTTATTGGTTAGAGTATAATAAGGATGGCGATTCATTATTTTTCTTATGTTGTTATCTCTATAGGTCGGATATGGAAAATCAAGCAAATGGTGATTATTTTGTTGGCATGAGATTTAAGAATTGAAAGGATAAAAAAACATTCAAGATTCATGTTGGAGATCCTAATAGTGCTCACAACCAAACTGGGAGGAAATGCCACGATTTGATGAATCAAAGGCAACATATTAAAGTTGCTTATGTTGGAACTTCAAATCAATCTTGAAGATATTATCGAACTCGGTTGACTGCAACTGTTGATTGTATTTGCTTTCTTTTGTGTCAAGAACTAGCTTTTCGTGGTTGTGATGAATCTAAGAACTCAAAGAATCAATGAAACTTTATTAAGCTTCTACGATTTCTTGCTGAACATAATCAAGGAATTACAGATGTTGTTTTAGACAAATTTCCTGATAATCTAAAAATTATAGCTTATAACATTCAAAAAGTTATTGTATGTGCTGCTATAATAGAAACCACCAATATCATCTTAAATGATCTTGGTCATGAGTTCTTTGTTATCTTAATTGATGTGTCTCGTGATGTATTAGTTAAAGAGAAAATGGTTGTTGTTCAACGTTGTGTAGATGTGAAGGGATGTGTTATTGAATGCTTTATTGGTATTGTGCATATTAAGAACACAATCGCTCTATCGCTTAAAGAGACAATTGAAGCATTGTTTTCCAAACATAGGCTTAGTATATCACATCTACTTGGACATGGCTATGATGGAGCTAGTAACATACAAGCTGAATTTCATGGCTTGAAAGCTTTGATAATGAAGGATAATCCATCCACATATTATATTCATTGTTTTTCCCATCAATTGTAACTAGCTCTTGTTGGTGTGGCAAAAACCCATGTTCATATTGCTTTGTTATTCAATATGGTTTCTAGTTTGACAAATGTTGTGGGAGCTTAATGCAAGAGAATAGATCTTTTTCGTGAAAAGTTATATAACAAGATAGTTGAAGCACTTAATGATGGTGACATTTTAAGTGGTCGAGGTTTACATTAAGAAACTATGCTTTGAAGAGCCAATGATACACATTGGAACTCATATTATGGATCTTTGGTAAATCTAATTATGTTTTTTTGCCTCCGTTATTGATATGCTTGAAGTCATTGTTGAAATTAGTGTAAATTCAAAGCAAAGAGACGAAGCTTATGCACTTCTTGACTTGGTATAATCCTATGAATTTCTTTACAATTTGCATTTGATGAAAAATATACTAAGAGTTATAAATGGATTATCTCAAGCATTGTAAAAAAAGAAAGATCAAGATATCATAAATGCAATGTCTTTGGTTAAAGTTTCAAAACAACGACTTCAAATGATGAAGGATAGAGGATGAGAATCTTTAGTTAATGACATTTCTTCATTTTATGAAAGATATAACATTGATATTCCAAAAATAGTTGATATGTTTATCATTCGCGGTCGATCAAGGCATAATACTTAACAATTAACAAACTTGTATCATTACGAAGCTGAGTTGTTATATACAACAATTGACATGTAACTTCAAAAGCTTAATAATCATTTTACTGAGGTAAACACATAGTTGCTTCTTTGCATTTCATGTTTGAATCCAAGTGAGTCTTATTATACTTTTGATAAGCAAAAGTTGATTCATCTTACTCAATTTTATCCATTTGACTTCTTTATGGCTGAGCTTGGAGCACCCTGAAACTTACATTTTTGACATGAGATTTTGTGAAGAATTTTTGAAGCTAAAAGGAATCAATGATCTTGCTCAAATATTGGTGGAGGTAAATAAGGTTATGGTATATCCTTTAGTCTTTTTACTTGTAAAATTAGCATTAATTTTACCAGTGGCCATTGCATTAGTAGAGAGAATATCTTTAATGATGAAATTGGTTAAAAGTCGGTTACATAATCAAATTATGGATGATTGGTTAAATGATTATTTGATTACTTATATTGAAAAAAAGATATTTGAAAGTGTTGATAATGAAAAGATCTTACAACGTTTTTAATATATGAAGTCTTATATACGATTTTTTTTGTGGAGCGACTTTTTATAAAACATGTGAAATTTTGAGCTTTATACAAGAAACTTATAATTTTTGAACTTTTTGAATCTTAACTAATTTATTTATATATTTATATTATTTTTTCCCTACTGAAGTTGGATCCTGGATCCGTCCCTGCTAGTCTCCAATAAAAGTACATGATTGAATTTTGTTTTTTACAATATGCAAATCCATATTGCAATTATGTGTTAATACATAATAGAAGAATAAACAATGAATTATCTATCTATTATAGTTTTTTCTTATATTAAAAGCTCGTTAGGTGTTGTGATAATGATTATTTTTTAAAGTGCTTTTCGCTTGAAAATACATTAAAATAATATTTTTTAAGTTCATTTTTAACATTAGCACATCAAAATTATATGAAAACACAAAAAAATAGTTTGAAGCAAAGAAAAAATAAAACAATTTTAAATTTTTTGAAAAGCACTTTTAAAACGCAAAAACAAACGGGCTCTAAAGATAATGAATTCAAACATAAAAAATATATTTCAAATTTGAAAAAGACTTGTCCAAAATAGATGAAATAGTAATTGGAGAAACAAAGTCTGAGAGATAAAAATAAATTGCTTTTGAGTGAATTTTTATGTTTTTAAAATACAAAATACAAGGAATAGGTGACTTTTGTCTTCCAGTCTTTTATCACACGTTTAGAATGGATAATCAAGGCACATAGGTTGTATTCTTATCTTAAATCTAACACATACTAGTGGGTGTTTGGAAGTGTGATAATAATTATTTTTAAAGTGTTTTTTTTATTTAGAAATGCATTAAAATAATATTTTTTTATTTTTTAAATTTTATTTTTGATATTAGCGTATCAAAAAATTCAAAAACATAAAAAAATAATTAAAATTTTAACCCAGTTTTGTTGAACCCGCAGTCCCAAACAGAGAGTAACATAATCATACCATAAATTGAGGTTTTTTTTTTTTTTTTTTGTCAAATTAGCACAACAAACTTAAAAATTTTTTGGGGAATGACACCGTTTGAAAAAGATTTGGTGAAATGACATAATTTGATGTTGTCGCGCTTTTGAAGCGCGACATCCACTAAATATCGCGCTTCTGAAAAGCGACAACTACATGACGCGCTTCTGAAGCTCGACAACTTAAGATGTCGTATTTCATAAGCGCGATATTAATTAAAATTTTAAAAGATCGAAGACTAGATTGAACACACAATGTTGTCTCTCTCTCACGAAAAAAACTAGCGACACCCTCACTTCTCTCATAAAAAACTTGTTAAACACTTATATTTTTCCTTTAAATCAATCAAAAATCAAACTCATCCTAGTCTCTAAAAATCCTTTAATGTTTTTGTATTGAAAATCCATCGCTCCCTTTGCTGCCACCACCGTTGCCATGGCTGCCCCAACCATTTTTATGATTACAGACGAGGAGTATATGATTTGATACATGAGTATAACACGATAAATTATTACTTGAATATTTTGGGATTACTTAATATTGTAATATTAAATTATTTTATATTTATTTTGCATGTATATATGTTTTTTTTCTTTTATATTCATGGGGCTACTTGTGATTATGAAATATGAGAATATGTTGAGTTTAATTAGAATTTTTTGATTGTGGTTATTATGGTTTTTTACAAGTTTTTTTCAGCGAGATAAAATTTTAGGTATAATTTCTATATAGAGAAAAATTTGTTCAAATTTTGAAAAATATTGTAAATATTTTAAATCTCTAAAATCATAAAGTAAATAAAATTTCAGAGTAACAAAAAAATTATAATTTTATAAATTTTTTTCTGGCTTAAAATACAAAAACAACCTAAAATCTTATGATAGCTAAAATGGTTTGAGAGTTTTGACTATTTTTTTTTAACTATTTTATCAATTACCTAGCTATTTTTTAAA
>Ga0307508_10007670_pt1 | contig 10032 bp, 7 predicted proteins | sample 9_EM_MG_FD_203089 | JGI IMG/M metagenome (GOLD analysis project Ga0307508, IMG submission 203089) | Populus trichocarpa ectomycorrhiza microbial communities from riparian zone in the Pacific Northwest, United States - 9_EM | ecosystem: Host-associated > Plants > Roots > Unclassified | place...
GCCGGCGGCCGCCTGGTAATAAGAGCCTGCTCCTTTATCGCCGGCGAGGTTGAATGCATAGCCCGAGATCCTATTTGTGCGCCCCGAATCATGCCCCACCGTGGTTTCCCGGTACATCCGGCAGGCGTATTCGCATTGCCCGTTTTCGCGTTTGCCCATCCAGTGTACATAATTACTTTCATCCATTGTTTCAAAAGTCAGCACATCGGGGCGTATCCATGCTTCGAGGGTTAGGATACCGGTGGCGGGAACGGACAGGCGATTGTTGCTGGCGACTTGCACATATTGCGTGGCGCCGTTAAATACCCATGACCCTTCGCCATTGGGCAATGCCGTTATGCCGGGGTTGTTGAATATCGTGCCCTGATGGCCATTGGCGCTGAGATCGGCGCCGGCAGTATTCCAGAAAGCCACCGGGTTGTGGGATAAAACAAGGTAATCGTACCCAAACATCTTTTTCCCATGGGCAAGTATCCGGGTACTGTCGAGCTCATAATTATATACAGCTACTTTGCCGATGGCCCCTTTGAAATAAGAATTAAAGTTGCGGGTGCCGATGCGAAAAGGCGCTGTACCGCCCAGGAGGGTATTGGTATTTAATGCGTCCTGGTCTTTAAAGGATACCCATGACCCGCCGCTGCTTTTGCGGTATACATATAGTTTGGTGTATCCATTGGGATACTGTGTGCTGGTAGCTGCTTTATTAATGATGAATACATAGTGCAGCCATTCGCCGGCAGCCAGCGCGCCGCCGGTGGATGGCTGATAATAGGAGCCTGCGGCGGCATCGCCATTTAAGTTATAGGCATTGCCTACGATGCGGTTGCCGCGGCCTGTATCGTTGCCGGTGGGGTTTTGTCCATACATCCGGCATGTATATTCATGTTGTCCCGGTTCACCCTTGCCTATCCAGTTTACATAACCGGTGCCTTCCATCTGCGGAAAATCCAATACATCGGGCCGGAGCCATGCTTCCAGCGTGAGAATGCCGGAGGGGGGCACCGACAGATCGCCCGCATCACTTATTTCTGCGTATTGTGTAGCGCCATTGAATACCAGTGAGCGATCGCCATTGGGCAGCGCCGTGGTGGCGGGATTGTTCATGGCGGCGCCATTGTGACCATGGCCGGTGATGTCACCAATGGTGCTATCGTTCCAGAAAGCGACGGGCTGATCGGTTAATACCAGGTTATCGTACGGGCTGAGAGAAGCATTGAGGGAAGTGTTTGTTTTGATGGCGGGGGGTGTTGCCGCTTCTTTGGAAAGGTCTGCTCCGAACTCATTGTTACGGCGGCAGGCGGCGAATGATATCAACAGGGTCATAACGACCAGGACAGGTTGGTTTTTCATAGCTGAGGTTATACGTTAGGTATAAGCCTGTAAAAGTATATTTCCCGGGCGAGAAATGCAAGGTTTGGCGCAACGGTGAGCCAGTTAGCCGGGCGCATGGCAGGACCCAAACTGACCCACCGGCTGAACAGCTATTTCTTCTTCATAAATGCATTAAACCCTACTTTGAGCAGGGCAAACAGCCCCATTTTGGCGGCGGCGCCGAGCAGCGGGGAGCCTTCCTGGCCGTCTTCTTTTTTGGCAAACAGCTTATTGACGAGGTTTTTGCCGAAGTGAATGGCGGTGCCGGTGATTTTGCCCGCAAGAAAACGGGGAACAATGGCATTGGCGCCGGCGGCCAGCAGCTCGCCCGGCACCTGCTTTACACGGTCACGCAGTTCGGCTTCCTGCAGGCGGATACGCGCCCTGAGGCGGCGCTGCTCACGCTGGAGGTCGTGGAGGCTGTCGATATTCGACCAGTCATTTTTTGTCTTCTGTGCTGTCATCGTCGTCGGCGGTTGTATCAAAGAAAATGCGGACTACGGTATCCGCAATGTATTTATCGAGCACGCGCTTGCGCAGGTAGAGTATCACGACCAGTAGCAGCACATAGAAAATGGCCACAATGCCGAAACCGGTAAATAAACTCCCCGTTTTCTGTGCAAGGAAATACCCGGCGGTGATACTCAGGAACAATAAGATAAAAAAACAGAGCAGGGCCATGACCAGCACGGTAAGCAGCAGCGATACCAGCTTAGCCGATTTTTCGGCCGTTTGCAGCTTGAGCAGCTGCAGGCGGTTGCTCACATAGTCTTCTACCAGGTCCTGCGTTTCTTCGAAAAAGCTTTGCTTTTGTTCTTCCATGATCAGTTGTTTTCAACGGCAAAATCCGTTACCTGCCGGCTGATATTATCAGCATATTCCCGTCCCCTGCCTACTACGGCGCTCAGCTCGGCCCCGAGGCGGTTGGCGGCATCCTTCAGGTCGTCGCCGGCTTTTTCGGCAGCGTTTTTAAGCTCGCTGATGATTTCCTTTCCTTTTTCACTGTTGAGCAGGATGGCGATGGCCGCCCCGGCAGCGGCGCCTACGAGCAACCCGGCGATGAATTTAGAATTTCCAAGCATGGTATAAAAGTTTGGTGTGGGTGAACTAAATTACATTTGTACGCATCACAATTTACAAATAGTCTGCCATTATACATTTAATAACCAAAAACCAAATACGTGCCAGCTCACCACACCGACCACAAGATCAATAAATACTTCTTCCTGGCGATTATATTGCTGTTCGGTGTTTTTCTTTTTTCCAGCCTGGTGGAGTTTTTTACCGCTTTCCTGGCCGCGGTCATGTTTTATGTACTGGGGCGGCCCTCGATGGAATACCTGGTTAAAAAGAAGCATTGGGGCAAGCGCTGGGCCGCGGTGGCTATCCTCTTTGTATCCCTTTTTATCATCCTGCTGCCCATAGCCCTGCTGGCATGGATGCTGTACAACGAGGCCCGGCTTTTTTTGCAGGACCCGGATATCATCCTCAATACGCTGCGAACGGTGGAAACGAGCGTCAATGCCAAATTTAACATCAAGATTTTTTCGGAGTCCAATATCAACGAGATTCAGTCGCTGGTAACCATGGCGGTGACGAGCATCCTGAACCAGGGGCTCAACCTGGTGGCTACTATCAGTATGGCCTATTTCTTTTTGTATTTCATGCTTATCAATATCAACCGCATGGAAGCGGCTATCGTGTTCTTTCTTCCTTTTAAAAAAAGCAAGATTTACCTGTTTGGCGCTGAGCTGGTATCGCAAACCTTCAGCAATGCGGTGGGAGTGCCCATGATAGCCGTTGTACAGGGCGTTTGCGGGCTGGTGGCCTATCTTATCGGCGGACTGCCACAGGCGGGCTTCTGGGCTATTATCACCGGGTTTGCCTCTATTATCCCCGTGGTGGGTACGGCCGTTGTGTGGCTGCCTGCCGGCACCTACCTTATTGTGACCGGCCATACGCAGTCGGGTATTTTTGTGATGGCATGGGGCGCCATTATACTGGGCAGCGCCGACAACGTAGTGCGTTTCCTGCTGGCCAAACGCATGGCCGATACGCATCCTATCATTACCGTGCTGGGCGTGGTGGCGGGGTTAAAGTATTTTGGTCTTACCGGCCTGATCTTCGGGCCGCTGCTGATATCTTATTTCGTTATCCTGCTTAAAATCTATTACCTGGAATACCAGAATGAAACGCCGCCGGTAAAGAGGAATAAAAATATGCCGGTTCGTTTTAACTTGCCGTTTTTAGGCAATAAACCTTCCAAAAAGCCGCAAAAGAATGATGCATCTGACAGAAGTAACCAACCGGGCACAGGCACAGGAATTCATACAGGCAAACGCGATCCTGAACAGGAATAACCCTCACTATATCCGCCCGCTGGATAAAGACATTGAGCAGGTGTTCGATCCGAAAAAGAACAAAAGTTTCCGCCACGGCGAATGCGCCCGCTGGATACTGAAAGACGACGAGGGCAACATTGCAGGCCGTATTGCCGCCTATGCCAACCGCAAATACAAGAATAAGGGCGACGAAGTGCCGGTGGGCGGTATTGGCTTTTTTGACTGTATCAACCGGCAGGCCGCCGCCGATATGCTGTTTGACGTGGCCAAACACTGGCTGACGCAAAAGGGATTTGGGGCCATGGACGGCCCTGTCAATTTTGGAGAGCGCGACCGCTGGTGGGGCCTGGTGGTGGAAGGCTTCCAGGAGCCGATGTATGGTATGAACTATAACCCGCCCTATTACCAGGCGCTGTTTGAAAACTATGGCTTCCGCCTGTATTTTCAGCAGGTATGCTTTGGCATGAACCCCCAGCTGCCGATGAGCAAAAAAGTGCAGGACAGGCATGCGGCCTATGCCGGCCGGCCGGAATTTAAAGCGATTCATATCGACAAAAGCCGGCTCGAAAAATTTGCGGCCGACCTTACCATCGTATACAATAAGGCATGGGCGGGCCACGGAGGCCTGCGCGAATTGAAAAAAGACCAGGTGATGGCCATGTTTAAACAGATGAAACCGGTGATGGATGAAAAGATCATCTGGTTTGCCTATCACAACGAGGACCCCATCGGTATGTTTGTAAACCTGCCCGACTTAAACCAATGGTTCAGGCACCTCAACGGAAAGTTTGACCTGCTGCATAAGCTGCAATTTCTATGGGTTAAAAAAACAAAGCCCAATAAAAAATTCACGGGTATCCTGTTTGGCATAGTGCCGGAATACCAGGGCAAGGGTATCGATGCCTTTATGATCAATGAAGCGTCTAAAACCATCATGGGCCTGTCGTACAGCGAATATGAAATGCAATGGATAGGCGATTTCAACCCGAAGATGATCAATGTGGCGGAAAACCTGGGCGATGTATCGCGCACGAGGACGCTGACGACATACCGGTATAATTTTGACCCGACCAGGGAAGTGAAACGGTACCCTATTATATATTGAGCTTTTACCCGTCAGCAACGATATTGAATGTTCCGTGCACAAAAAAACCCCGCTTATCAGCGGGGTTTTATATAGCAGGTGGTTTCGGTTATTGTACTATCATCGGGAAGGATTGTGTTTTACCTCCGCTGATGACATTCACAATGTAGAATCCTTTTGATAATCCTGATGTGGGTAGGCTACTGATAGTAAGACCAGCGGCCAGGTTGATTCGCTGCACGTATACCACATTCCCTGTGGCGCCGATTACCTGGATGGTAGCGGGAGCGGCCTGCGTGCTGTTGATATTAACGCGTACCGGCTGACCGCCTGTGACCGGGTTGGGGGCGATGCCTGTTTTGACGGTAATGAGCTGTTCGGACCGGGCGGCGGCCGTTTGCGTAGTGGCGGCAGCAACGGCTGTGCTGGCAGTGGCTACGCGGGCTGTGCTGGCCGATGCCGGCGGGAACAGCTGCGATTGCGGAACAACCGCTTTGGCCGTGGACGGGCTCGACCACCAGAGGCTGGCTACCGCACCACCGGTTTGCTCATAGTATTCTATTGCGATATCGTATTTCACACCGGCGCTAAGGGTGATGGCGCCACTGTTTTCGATGGTGCCATGCACGGTCCAGTTGTCGATAATCTTCTGTCCGTTGACCCATACACGGATACCGTCATCGCTTTGCGTATAGAAAGTATAGGTTTCGCTGTACAGCGGCAATACCTGGCCGGTCCAGCGTACAGAGAAGTAATCGCTGCCGATACCGGAGCCGGGCGAATTGGGCCAGTTGAAATTGACCGTAGCATCCGTCTGGCTGTAAATAACAGCACCGCTCAGGTTGTTTGTATTATAATACTCGCCTTTCAGGCCGGTACCCGTGGTGGGGGTAACGGTGGCGCCCGATGCGGGGAACAGCTGCGAAGCGGGTATGATGGCTTTGGCCGTAGAGGGGCTGGACCACCAGAGGCTGGCCACTGCACCGCCGGTCTTTTCGTAATACTCTACCCTGATATCATATTTTACACCGGCCGTGAGCGTAATGGTGCCGCTGTTTTCGATGGGGCCGTGGTCGGTCCAGTTATTGATAAGCTGCTGGCCGTTGACCCATACGCTGATACCGTCGTCGCTTTGCGTATAGAAGGTATAGGTTTCGCTGTACAGCGGCAGCACCTGGCCGGTCCAGCGTACAGAGAAGTAATTGCTGCCGATACCGGTACCGGGCGAGCCGGACCAGTTGAAATTGATCGTTGCATCCGTTTGGCTATAGATAATGGAACCGCTCAGGTCTACCGTATTATAATAATCGCCTTTCAGACCCGTGCCCGTAGTGGGGGTAACGGTGCTGCCCGATGCGGGGAACAGCTGCGAAGCAGGTATGATGGCCTTAGTCGTAGAGGGGCTGGACCACCAGAGGCTGGCCACTGCGCCGCCGGCTTTCTCGTAGTACTCTACTTTAATATCATACTTCACACCAGCTGTCAAAGAAATGGTACCGCTGTTTTCGATGGTGCCATGGTCGGTCCAGTTGTTGATAAGCTGCTGGCCGTTGACCCATACGCGGATACCATCGTCGCTCTGTGTATAGAAAGTATAAGTTTCTGTGTACTGGGGTAATACCTGGCCGGTCCAGCGTACGGAGAAATTATCGCTGCCGATACCGGTACCGGGCGAGCTGGGCCAGTTAAAGTTGACCGTAGCATCCGTTTGGCTATAGATAATGGAACCGCTCAGGTCTACCGTATTATAGTAATCGCCTTTCAGACCGGTGCCCGAACCGCTGCCGCTGCCTGTGGAGGTACCGGCGGCGGGAAACAGCTGTCCCTGCGGCACGATGGCTTTGGAAGTAGACGGGCTTGACCACCAGAGGCTGGCGACGGCGCCGCCGGTTTTCTCGTAGTACTCTACTTTGATATCATATTTAACACCGGCGGTCAGGGAAATAGTACCGCTGTTTTCGATGGTGCCATGGTCGGTCCAGTTGTTGATGACCTGCTGGCCGTTGACCCATACGCGGATACCGTCGTCGCTCTGTGTATAGAAAGTATAGGTTTCAGAATATTGTGCCTGTACCTGGCCGGTCCAGCGTACGGAGAAATAATCGCTGCCGATGCCGGTACCGGGTGAGTTGGGCCAGCTGAAGTTGACCGTAGCATCCGTTTGGCTATAAATAATGGAACCGCTCAGGTCTACCGTATTATAGTAATCGCCTTTGAGGCCGGTACCGCCGGCGGAGGCCACCGGTGCTGCGTTGACGGTAACCGTCACGGTGCTGGTAGCGGTAGCGCCGGCATTATCGGCCACCTTAAGCTGGAAGGTATAAGTACCCTGTACCAGGTTGGATGCGGTGGTAGCAGCTGCGCCGGTATTGGATAAGCTGGCGGTAGAAGGTCCGCTTACCTGCGACCAGGTATAGGCGGTAATAGAACCGTCGGCATCTTTGGAAGCGCTGCCATCGAGCGACACCGAATTGGTGGGCAGGGTGATGGTTTGGTTGGACCCGGCTATTGAGCTGGGCGTTTGATTGGACAAGCCATTCACTGTAACCGTGACGATGCTGGTAGAAGTAGCGCCGGTACTGCTGGTGACAGTAAGCTGGAATTTATAAACGCCTGCCACCAGGCTCACTACGGCTGTTACGGGAAGTATGGGCGTAGCGATAACAGGTGTGGCAGGACCGGAAATAAACGTCCATTGATAGCTGCTGATGGTACCGCTGGATACATAGGAAGCGCTGCCATCGAGCGTAACAGTGGCAATGGGCAGCGTTACACTTTGATCGGCCCCGGCTACGGCCACCAGTTGTGGTGTAGCGGAGCGGGACTGCGTCAGGAACCATTCATATAGATTTGGCCGGGCCGTAAAATTAATATTGGTGGAAGCGCCGCTGGTGACGAGGCTGCTATCGACCGCGCGGGTGATATGGCCGGTGTCGTAAGCATTGTTCCAGGCGCCGCTGTGGCCGCCGCTGAGATAATAGGTATACCGGGGTGTGGGCTTCATGCTGCCACAACCCATGCCCAGCACCATCTGTACGTGCTGTGTATTGGTATAGGCTACTGTGCCATCGTCCTTGCAATGGAAGGCCCAGATAGGCAGGCTGGCCGCACCGGCGGAGGCGCAGGCATTGGCGTCATTACCATCATCGGTAGCGCATACGGGTGCGATGGCCGCTGCCTGTGCCGCGTTATCGTAACTGGTAAAGGCGTACGTCCATACACCGCCGCCACCCAGGCTGAGGCCGGTGACGTAGATCCTGTTGGGATCAATCTGGAGATTGGCTTTGGCATATTTAATCATTTCCTCCACATACCAGGAGGGCCAGGAGCCGTAATAAGAATTCAGCTGGGGCGACAGCACGACGAAGGATGACGTTTGCCCGTTGGCCGTAAACCGCATGGTAGCCCCTTTTGAGCAGAGCATTGGTATACCGTTGGCGGCTACATTCTGCACCTGCGTGGTGCCGTTTCCTCTTTCACCGATACCATGCAGGAAGATGATAAGCGGGTGCTTTTGTGACCCATAATCGGAGGGACGAAATTCGAGGAACCCGATAAATTGTCCGTTGGTTCCTGTAATGCTTTTTGCTACTTGTTGCGAGTACGTCGTGATCGAAAGGGCGATCAGACTTAACCAGAGTGAAAGTGTTTTCATACTCAGACGAATGGATTTTTTAATTGTTGTTGTTGTGGTTTCCGCATAAAAATTCCCAGGGCCGCGGGGTAAGCCGTAGCCGAAAAAACGTCCTTGATGCCCGCCACAAGATTGCATAAGACACCTGGCCGGTACACTTAACGCAGATCACCTGTAGTGATTCCTGCCATCAAAAGTGCCGTTGGGCAAAGCAAACCCGTGAATCGCCATTTGAACCGATAAGTATTTAAGTGGGGAACTAAATAAACAGTTCTTTTCTTGGTCGGTAAAAATTTGCAATTATTATACCAAAAAAACTGCTTGTGGAAAACTACGCGTTGATGATAATCATCTTTGAAAGTAATCCACATTTTTTTTCATTGTTGCAACAACGAAAAACGGATTTATTAAAGGAATGTGCAGTATTCTGCGGTTGCCTGCATTGGTTTCTTTAAACGACCCTTTATCTCGCCACGGAATAATAAACGTCTGAAAGCCTTGCTGCTGGTATGTTTTAACACTCTTTAACATTTAAATCTTCAACAGATCAAGGTATTCACTTAACCCGTGGGGAATTAAATTCCCATCCCTGTCGTATAATTACGACAACGTATTATGGGTATAACTTTATATGGCATGTGCAAACGCTAATCGCCGAAACTGATGCCGCATTGCAAAACAAGCATGTTGGCATTGACGCGCTGTACCTGGTACATGAGATAATTACCTGATACGACAATGCTATTGCGGAGAACGGCTTTATATTCACCATTAATGTAATACATGGCCCGGAAGGTGAACGCGGGCTCCTCCCTGTCTTTGCCGGCCCATACAAATCCGCAGCCGAGGCCGGTGGTAAAATTATCATCGTGGTATTTGGCGGCGAGGTATTGGTTATCGTCTACCAGCGACTGGGCGAAGGTTTTATCATATTTGGTATTGGCCCAGTAGCGGCCCCAGCCGGCAAATCCATCGGCAAAAGGCCTGAAGCGGCGCCGTGGTCTTTCGCGATCATCGGAGGTGGGGTCGATGCGCACCAGCAGGCCATAGTTGCCCGACCAGAACTCCGTTTTGAGGTAGGGTTCGTTATTATAGGTATACTTATCGCGGCCCAGGTAGTTCCAGCCCAGGTCGATGCCCAGCCATACGGGGCTGTAGTTTTTGGTATGGCCCAGGGCCAGAGGATTGAGTACGAAGCCAATATTGCCCGACAGCCCGAGCCCGCCCATCTTATTATTGTATACGCGTTGAAAGGATTTGCCGGAGATGGCGGCGCCGCCCAGTAAAAAACCGCTTATAGAGCGTTGCTGGGCAAGCGCTCCCGTGGTAATAAATAAGGTAAAGAGGTGTATAACTATCTTTTTCATTGACGTAGGTTTGGGTTATTTTGGCTCAAGGTATTAAAAAATCTTTTCGCGTACCTTTGCAACCGGTATGGACAAATTCATCGTATCTGCCAGAAAATACAGGCCACAGAACTTTTCAACTGTCGTAGGTCAGTCGCACATCACGACCACACTGAAAAACGCCATCAGGAACAACCAGCTGGCGCATGCTTTTTTATTTTGCGGACCCCGGGGGGTGGGCAAGACCACCTGTGC
>Ga0307508_10007671_pt1 | contig 10032 bp, 10 predicted proteins | sample 9_EM_MG_FD_203089 | JGI IMG/M metagenome (GOLD analysis project Ga0307508, IMG submission 203089) | Populus trichocarpa ectomycorrhiza microbial communities from riparian zone in the Pacific Northwest, United States - 9_EM | ecosystem: Host-associated > Plants > Roots > Unclassified | place...
TTTAATTACCTATGCATGTATTATGCGATTTTCCTTCTATGCTATATTTTATTCTTACTATATTTAATCTATACATTATGAAATTGCAGGTCCTCCAGATTCACGCCAGGAGTAGTGTTTTAGGTCTAGTCTCCTTTTGTATGATTAAATAAAAAGATGAACATTAATGTATTTTGTCTTTAATATACTATTTTGTATTTGTAATCTTAATGTTTGTTTACTTCCATTTATTATGAATTATATGTGTTAATGAGAAAGAAAGGAACATGTGAAATGTTATGCATGTATAATGAATGATGTGTTGTTGAGGTTCTACATGATTATGATATGATTGAGAAATGAGTATAATTATACAGGATGATTGTCGATAACTTGGGACCTCCAGGTATAAGGGAAACTCTGCCGAAATTTCGGCGGGAATTTCGGCAAGTCTTAGATAAGTTTGATGGAAGAAAAAAAAACCCTATTTTTTTAAGTTACTACTCAAAGTTCTTTTACGAATGTATTAAATTATGAGGTGTTACAGGGACACTGGTTCTCCTCTTGTTCTCCCTCTCGAACAATAGGAAAATTTAGGCAGCAAGGTAACCCTTTTTGTGGGTATAATCGCAATGTAAAGTGTCAGCTGTGTTATGAGTATGGGCATACTGTCCAACAGTGTTCTCGGTTGGTACTCATCCTCTCCAAGCCAATGCCAATCTCGTATTTAATAATGCCCTTACAACTACTCTTGTTACTTGGTTTCCTGATACAAGTGGAAATCATCATGTAACGTCGGATCTTGCGAGTATGACGAGTTCAAAACCTTACCTTGGTAATGATCATCTGCATGTGGGTGATGGTTAGGGCCTTGTTATTTCAAATATTACTCACTCTAAAATTCATTCACCGAAATGCATGTTTACTTTATCCAATATTTTACATGTTCTTGATATTAAAAAACCTCTGTTATCTATTCAAAAGTTTTGTCTTGAGAATAATGTCTTCTTCGAATTTCATTCCTTTCTATTTTATGTTAAGGACCACATGACAAAGAAAGTGCTTCTTTCCAGTTGGAGTAGAGATGGTCTATATGTTTTGTTCGAGTCATTTGCAACGTCATTGCCTCAGGTTTTCTCATCTACATGTCTCTCTACTTCCGCTGATGTCTGGCATCGTTGATGTGGGCATCCTAGTCCACACATTCTGCATATTTTTGTAAAAAATAAAAAGGTGTCATTTACGTCAAATCAATTTAATTTTAATTGTCCTACGTGCTATCTGGCAAGTCGTCTCATCTGACTCTAAAAACTATGGGTCATCAAAATCGAGCTTCTCTTGACCTGATTTTTAGTGATGTTTGGGGTCCTTTCCCTATGTTGTCATCTAATGGTTTTTGCTGTTTTGTTATCTTTTTGAATGCTCATACGAAGTTTATCTGGTTTTATCCTATGGTTGCTAAGTCTGATGTGTTTAATATTTTTCATCAATTTCAGGTGCTCGTTGAGCGCCAATTTTCTTTAAAAATTAAATATGTTGAAACAGATTGGGGTGGTGAATATCAAAAAGTCAATACATATTTTAAAACAATTGGTATTCATCATCATGTGATATGCCCCGCACACTCAAGAACAAAATGACATGGTTGAACACCGTCATATACATATTGTTGAAACTGGGCTTACTCTTCTTGGGCAATGTAACGCTCCCCTTAATATTGGAGTTATGTTGTTGAAAGTTCTGTTTATTTGATTAATCACATGCAAACTCCGTTTCTTAATCATAAGACCCCTTTCGAATGTCTTTTAAAATCATCTCTTGATTATGCTTTTCTTCGTACTTTTGGGTGTCTCTGCTTCCCATTCCTTCGTCCATACAATGCTCATAAGTTAGATTTTTGTTCGTCTTCTTGTGTTTTTCTAGGATATAGTAACTCTCTTTTAGGTTATCGATGTCTTGACTTGTCATCCAAAGGTATTTATCTTGTTCGTCATGTCCGGTTTCATAAAAAAAAATTTCCTCAAATCTTGCTCATTGTACTCATACTTCACACCCTTCTCTTCTAATACTATTCTCACTCTCATGCCAAATAGGCTTACCCTTGTATCCAACAATGTTACAGCCATTGTTGAAGTGGCAAAAACTTGTTCAACTAAGTGAAAGAAAGAAATTCTTCAACTATATCATCCAATCCAATTCTCAATTGGGTCTAAATAAGAAAGTCTCAATTGGATCCTCCATCTATTGGGCAGTCCTTAATTAGTCCTTTTTCTCAAATTTATCTTTATTAATTTAAATCATAAATTTTGATAGAGGGTTAATTTGGTAATGTTTCATAGACGAGGGATTCAATTGGAAATTTATTTTGTTTAGAAACTTAATTGGTACTCATGTGATAGTTGGGGGACAAATATACCCTTTCCCTTCCTCTTTTTTTTTTCAAAAAATCTTATCTGTGCTTGAAATTATTGTTACAAAGAATTAAACTCCAGTGGGTTGATGTCCTAGAATATCATGTGATTTAGGTTTTAAATTGAATTAAAAAAAACATTAATCATTTAAAACTTGGTTGATATAAGTTTTTTAGTCATCTATTGGCGTAATTAAATTTGACCAGGACATATCAATGAATGTTTTTTAAAAAAATTATATTAATTTATTAAAATTAATTAATTTAGATTGACATGAAAATCAATAACCTTTTCCATACCAATTCACAAATCAATACCATAATTATGCTTTTTTAGAAAACTATTGTACTCTCTCACCGCAAATCCAACCCAAGTCACTTTGTTATTGATGAAAATAAAAGTATAGGTGTTTAAATAAAATCTCACATGTCATTCTCTACAATTTAACAAATTTGAGGTTTTCAAGGAAAATTATTTTTTATTTGTTATTTTAATTTTTTTCTATTTTATAAAATTAAAAAAAAAATATAAAAATAAATATCACTGTGGGGGGGGCTGTTTTGTTGCAAAGAAATTTTTCATGGAAGAAGTACAAATGGGGGAAGGGGAGAGGAGGGTCGAGCGTCAGGTCATATATTAAATATTACTATTGAATTTACCGATAAAATTATTCTGATAGTGACTCCATCGGTCATTCTATCGATATCAATAATGTCATGTCACTGTATGATTTTTCTCTTTGAATCCCACTGTAATTGTGTCGTTAACTGCGTCTGTAAAAACTTACATGTCATCGCATTGTCTTATTTTTTTATTCATTCTATTCCAACTATGATTCCCTTGGTACATATTTCAACGATATATTTCCGTCGTTGTTTACCAATGGAGTTAGCGATGGAAAAATTCGGTTAATAAATATCACTGTAAAATACCGACAGAAAAAATCCGTCAGTGTTTCCATTTATATTCGTCAAGTTTTTGGTAGTGATGCTCAAGCTTATAGTCTTTAGGTGGATTTTGACCTAGAAAGCATCTCTCCAAGAAAGGGGTGGTACCATGTGTTTATAAACTGCCCAGACCTTCAATTTCTAGCCCATAAACGATATTAGTATCATCATAAACTTTAGATAGCGTTTGGTTACTCTTACAGGGCAAAAGAGACAATAGAGATAGAAAAGAAAAAAGAAAAAATGAGATGGAGACTGAATGTCTTTGATAGTGATGTAAAAGAAAAAGTGATTATCTCTGTATCTTATTTGATTTTGTTGAACAAGACAAAATAAAATAAAATAAAATTTATTTTACCCTTAATATAAATTATTGCCAGACTTATTTACTTTAAAAAATAATGAAATATTTTTTTTATTTTAGTTTATATTGAGTGTTGAAATTAATAATATTATAATAATCAAGGTTATAAAACTAGGACTGACTTAATGGGTTGAGACATGGACTGATCCAAGTTAAAAAAAAAAAAAAAGGATTAACTTGACCAATATTTATATTAAATATGTTAAGCAGTGATTTTAAGATTGCTTGGAAAAAAAAAACTAAAGTGTCAGAGAACATTAAAATATTCTTTTAAGATTGCTTGAACTAAATAAAAATGATTCATCAACATGTATCATAGATAAGGAAATACGTATTAAAATATTCCTCAGTTGATTGTAAACTAGTCTGAGAATATTTTTTAAACAAATACGTATCAACTAAATTGTTAATAAAAAATGATAAAATGGTTATCCATACCATAATCTATCAATTTAACATAGACTTTTATTATACATGTTGATGTTCTATCATGAAATCAACCATATCTTAATTGTTACCTCAAGATTCGTTTCAAAAAAGTTCTTGCAGCTTTCCTCACCTTTGAGTGATTTAAACTAGGAAACTCAGAGAAAAAAAGAGAACTCAAATTACACGAACTTTTCTTAAAATTTAACTAGTGGTATCACTTGTGGTCATGCACTACATGACATATTTTGAAGTTTCATGGAAACTATGATGATGGTGGTCCAAATTTGTCATCTGGTTAGCCTCTCAAGAAGTATCATTTCATGCTTGGGTTTATAGTCTTTTGGTGGATTTTGTCCTAGAAAGATGTCTCATAACGAGAAGGGTGATACCTAGAGTTTATAAATTATCTAGACCTTCAACTTCTAAACCATGAAGGATATTAGTATCATCATTATCCTTACAGTTGAGGGGCTTAATTAGAACTTGAGAGTACATAACTCATGTTTCCAAAAATGACATCACTAATAATATAGGTGTATATTTGTGACATGACTGACCTCTTAAAAGTTATTTGTTCCAAATCCGTTACATGACTGACCTCTCAAAAGTTAAGAGCACATAGCCTCACAGTGAATTTTGTTCTAAAAAGACTTTTTTAAAATGAAAAAGGCAGGGGCGGAGCAAATTAAAAGAATTACTCTAAAAGGGATTAAAATTTCAAGGGAGGGGCTGGAAAAAATTTTCCTTGCAGGGGCCCAGCCCCCCCTTCCGCCACTGGAAAAAGGATGTACTTTAGACTTATAAATGGTCTAAATCCTCGACCCCTAGCAGTTATGAGATATTGGTATCTTACTGTCAATTCAACCTAATATCAGTAATCACTCCTTTCTTGTTTGATGTAGCCGTGATTTTGATAACCAGAAGATAGTATCTTCTATAACTAAATAAGAATCTGCACAAGATAAATTATATGGATAACCAAGTAGATGTATTTATGGATTAGTACGATAAATCCAGGACTAGGGTTGGCTCTCTTAACATGTGACTCGGGCCTTCCCAAGGTCGACCCCTCAAGTTAAATTTTAAAACTATGATAATGACCATTTTTTTTCTTTTATTGACTTGGGTCAGTGGTTAACCCCACTCATGACCTGAGCCTTTTCTTGGGTCGACCCTCGAATCAAATTTGAAAACTATGATAATAACCATTTTTATTTTTATGCTGACTCGAGTCAACCCGACCTAAGACCCGAGTCTGGACTAGTGACCCAGGTTTTGCCCTGGATCAAATCTCAAGTTGGGTTTTAAAATTATGATAATAACATTTTTATCCTTACATGTCTTAGTTGGATAGTTTTGGAATTAAGAGTTTTGTATAATGATAAAAATAATAAATATTGTCTCTAGAGAAAGCCTTTGCCTTTCTCCCTATAAACGATGATGATGAGTGATGCAACCATATTATTTGATAGTTTCACCTACATTTAACTCATGTTTTGCCTTTTATATATATATAATGCCTTGATAATCTTTATTTTATGTTTTGATGGCACTTTTGGATGAAAGATGCAAAAAGGAGTAAATTAGAGGTAATTGACAAATTTGACCTTCCTTCAGTCGATGTTTTGTGCAGAGCGTGATCTCTAGAGGTCAAAATGAAGTGATTCCAGTGGAATTAAAAAGCTGACACCATACCTTTCTAGACATCTAACGCAAGAAAATAAAATAAGGAAGAGCATGGAAATCGCAGCCTTTAAAGTCAAATCTCATCTGCCAGTGTTGACCTTCGGTCATTCCTACTTAAATATGTGGAGCTATAGAAGTCCAAAAATGATGTCTTATGAGGGAGATATGATTTTTCAAAGATGACAATTGAATTCTGCCAGTAAACAGGTTTTGTGAAAAAACGAGTTCAAATTATGTTCCGAAGCATTTAAACCGACATCCAAGTTTTTATTTCAGCAATTTAGCTCTTCTAAGTCAAAGCTTGAAGATTTCATGCAAGGCTATTTCTCTTTTTTAGGATAATAGTTATTGAAGTACTTAAATGTAAACTGTCTACTTAAGGGAGGACTATTTTTTTAAATAGAGACTAGGATTTCCTAAGATATAAAAAGAATGAGAGAAGAGAACGAGAGCCAACCAAGAAGAGAAAAACACCCCCTTCTCTAAGAAACCTGAAATCATGCATTCCTCCTTCTTTTTTATTAGTTGTTCAACAAACATGCAAGGCTAAACTCTTTATCTTGGTTGCAAGGACATGGAAACCTTCGGATTTCAAGAACTATGAGATCTATTTTACCTTTTCTTTTCAGTTTATATGATGAATATGTTTGTTCTCCTATGCTTAATTTTCCTATGAGTGTTTATTTTAATTGCTAGAGCGTACTCTAAGTTATTATTGTAGACAATCTATTGCTAAGGTTTGATATCAAAACCGAAGTTGTGGTATATGAACTTTAGAAGCAACTGAGTTTAATAATTGTGGCGGATCTATGTTATTAATATTAGAGAGAACATTCAATCAAATTAAACATAAACTGCGGACAATTATGTTTTCTTGATTAATCAATTTATCTAGTTCTTAAGGTTGCCATTGAATTAAATTACTAGTGCGGACACTATGGTTGTTTGATGGTTAGGGTTAGTTATACGACGAATCCGTTAACTAACCAATGTTAAGAAGAGATAAACATCTAGAATATAAATTGGTATCTCGTTTCCATGATCAAATTTGTTTTCTATAGGTGGACATTTACTTGTGACCAAGGTTTGTTCTCTTGATAATTTTCTGATTTTATTTAATTTCGCTTGATAGTTTTCTATTTTCTTTTGCTTTATCCTAGATAACGTCCAGACCCCCTCCCCAAATTGCATATCATCTAACATAAAAATTTGACTTGAACCTTCCTCGTGGGATCGACCCCTTGCTTGCTCTATACTATCTTGTGTGTTGTGTTTTAATCTAGGGTATGTAAACGATGATGATGAGTAGACTAGATATCAACTGTAAAAGTTTTCATCAAGTATTAATAAAAAGGGCATAGATCCAACCATATGAGCAATATCTCTTTATGATGAGTATATTTTTATTAAGCATTGGCTCATATTAAATTTTCTTGTATGTTATTTTATTTTTATTTTCTTAAGAAAAATCCAAAAAAATTAAGAAAAAGTTTAAAATTCAAAAATATATTTTTCTCGGGTCAACCTTATTTGTTACATAAAAAACGAGCTCACTAGGTCAATACATGAAATTACTTCCTAACTTAATCAAGTAAGCTTAAAACAAAAACATATAAATCAAACATTAAATCCAAACTTCTCATGCTTACCTATTGACTTTCTTCCAATTTCTCTTCTCTTCCAAAGTTAGTCGAATTCCCTTTCTCAATTCCTCCTTCCTTCACTTGATTTAGTGTTTTATAAGTTGAACTTGCAAGTTTATAAGGTTATTCTCTCAATTTTCTTATTGTTTTTCCTTACTTTTCTCTCTTTCTCTCATGTTCTATTCTGTTCTTTCTTTTCATATTTTGCTTCTGCCCAGTTGGCAGTTTATAAAAGAGAAGGAGAGTTTATTTGTTTTCTTTTTAATGGCAAATAACCATTTTACCCTTAATGAGTATTTTTCCTTTTATTTGACGATCCTTATTTTTTTGCTAGCACTATCGAGCTCCGTTCATCCTAAAATTTTAACTAGAATTTATTCAATATATTTTAAGGTTCATCATAAAATTTCAGCTCAATCTGATGGTCGAATTGAAACTTACGTCCAATAACATAAAACTAGTCAAATTGTGATTTTTCGTCAACTTTCTAAATTTCTCTAAAAATTCTGAAATTTTAACCCAAGCTAAGGCATCATATTAGAAGACTTCACATAAATTTTCAGAATTTTTTGATAACTCAATCGAGAGTTATGAATTTTATTTTGTTTTACATGAAACTAGTCAATTTATGATTTTTCGCCTAGAGGTTTTACATAATTTGAATTCTGCCAAGGAGATCGGTCTGCTAGCCGCAGCAAGTTTATCAAACAAGGCCTTTGGCTTTTGCAAGTAGATGTTGGCAGAATCATCATTTTGGCGTAAAAAATGCAGAATACGTGGACTAGGATGCCCACATCAACGATGCCAGACATCAGCAGAAGTAGAGAAACATGTAGATGAGAAAACCTGAGGCAATGACGTTGCAAACGACTCGAACAAAACATCTAGATCATCTCTTCTCCAACCGGAAAGAAGCACTTTCTTTGTCATGTGGTCCTTAACATAAAATAGAAAGGAATGAAATTCGAAGAAGACATTATTCTCAAGACAAAACTTTTGAATAGATAACAGAGGTTTTTTAATGTCAAGAACATGTAAAATATTGGATAAAGTAAACGTGCATTTCGGTGAATGAATTTTAGAGTGAGTAATATTTGAAATAACAAGGCCCTAACCATCACCCACATGCAGATGATCATTACCAAGGTAAGGTTTTGAACTCGTCATACTCGCAAGATCCGGCGTTACATGATGATTTCCACCTGTATCAGGAAACCAAGTAACAAGAGTAGTTGTAAGGGCATTATTAAATACGAGATTGGCATTGGCTTGGAGAGGATGAGTAGTCAACCGAGAGCATTGTTGGGTAGTATGCCCATATTCATAACACAGCTGACACTTTACATTGCGATTATACCCACAAAAAGGGTTACCTTGCTGTCCAAAATTTTATGTTGTCTGAGAGGGAGAACCAGTGTCCCTGTTGTCCAAATTTCTGACTTGAGGTATAACTATGAGTGCTGAAGTTCTGGGCAGAGCCATTTCCATGATTGCCATGATAAGAGTTGTTGTGATTGTTATATCTCTAACCCCCACGAAAACGACCTCGTCTGCTAGTATTGAAACTAGAGTGATGCTACACAAAGAATGAAGTTGGTTGTTGCGTTGGAGCTGGTAACAGATGAGCTGTTACAGCAGGTTGGAGAGCAGCTTTATGGAGAAATTCATGTGTAATAAGAGTGTTATGAAGATTAGTGTAGGAGATGGGATCAGCCTTAGTATACAAGCTGGTGACAAGATCCTTAAAGTCGTTGCGTAACCCCCGAAAAACATATAAGTTGATTTTTTCCAAGGAGATCAGTCTGCCAACCGCAGCAAGTTTATCAAACAGGGCCTTTGGCTTTTGCAGGTAGATGCTGGAAGAACCATCATTCTGGCATAAATCTTGGAATGAATTGTGAAGTTGCATAATCCTTGAATTGGAAGGAGAGGCAAGAGTTGTTTCCAGTGTTCTCCAAATATTATGGGATGTGTTACAGTACATAACCAAATGCAGAACTTCCACCGAGAGAGAGGATAAGAGGGCGCTCCTAATTAAGTGATCTTGCTGCTTCCATGACAAATATACAAGATTGATAGAGGGTGAAGATGTCACAGCAAATTCCATATGAGAAGAAAGACATGGTGATGTGCCATCAACAAAAGGGTACACGCCTTGTGATTAGTACTTAAAAGTGCATTCTCATTAAGGCTTTATATCATCATATTGCACTAAAGTATCATTAAATTCCCTAACTAAAGCATGTTTTATAATAACAAGTCTGATAATATAATATATCTTTAATTTATGATAAATGCTTGTTTTGAATGCTGGTATGTCTCACAATTCAAATGATTGATTGATGTGATTAACTATTGAAACTAAGAAGACAAAGAAAGGGCTAAGAGAAGAGATGCTGGTTCAAACTGGAACACCATTCGGTTATTAGATCATAACTGGAGTTGTAGACCTTATATTTAGGTCTGCTTTATATAGATGGAAATCTAAGACATAGACCTAAAACTTTCATACGGAATCCAAGAATCAATTCTGCCGTTTTCAAGTTCAAATCTTAGCAACAATGTAGAAGTCA
>Ga0307508_10007672_pt1 | contig 10032 bp, 8 predicted proteins | sample 9_EM_MG_FD_203089 | JGI IMG/M metagenome (GOLD analysis project Ga0307508, IMG submission 203089) | Populus trichocarpa ectomycorrhiza microbial communities from riparian zone in the Pacific Northwest, United States - 9_EM | ecosystem: Host-associated > Plants > Roots > Unclassified | place...
CGGGTGGGGCGGAATTCATGAGGCACAATCATGGCAACATGAAAACGGGACGTAAAGTGCTGGAGCATATCTTCACATTATCACCCGCGAATCTTCAGATCCAAGAAGAAATTCGTGAGCAAGGCAAACGTCTCGAGGACACTGCGGCCGGGTCTGTGCATAGGGAAGAGATTGAGCGGATGATCGCAAAGCACAAAGCGGAGATGGCGAGCCTTCAGGAAGAACTGGAGACTTTACAGGCGAACCAGGCGGCAGAGAGGCAGGAGATGAAGGAAGAGCTAGATAAGGTGAAGCAGCAGTTGGCGCGAGAGACGCAGGAGAGATTTGATTTGAGGAAAGGTCTAGACAAGGCGATGGAGTCTCAAACGCAGCTGAAGCTGGAGGTTGCGGAGCAGAAGGACTTGCGCAACAAGACCGAAAGGGACCATCGCCAGCGAATTTGGAATATGGAAAAGCAGCTCAACGAGGAGAAGGTGGTCCGGAAGGCAACAGAAGAGGAGTTGCAGAAGCGAGTCCGCGATGAGCAGGAGCAAGAGATTCAAGAAAGGGAGAAGAAACTACGTGATCAGGAGAAACGAAAGCGGGAAAGAAGGATGAATGAGGAAATTGAACGAGAGGCTCGGAGGAAAGAGGAGGAGCGTCGAGTGCAGGAGAGGGCAGAGCGGGAGAGGCTAGACAGGGAGTCGGAACGCAACAAGTCCAGAGAGCAGAACAGTTGGATTTCATCACTCTGGACACTTTTTTCCTCGACTTGATAGATGACAACATGATTAGACTGTTTTTGTCTTTACTGGTTTTGCGCGTTGCTATTATTTATTTATTGAACCTCTTTGTTGAATTGTCCACGGAGGAAGGTCATAGGATAAAGTGTACTTACAGTCGCGCTCAAGTGTGTTTTGACACCCCTCGGATTTTCCTCTCCCTTTATAAAGTGCTCTTGGTATCTGGTGCCGAAGGTCGTAAATTCGTTTATCTTCTTTACATCGAAAATCAGCTCTTAGGGATTTGCTCAACCTTCTGGAAGACAAAGTGCATAACTCAAATGTTGAGGCCATTTCGCTTGTGGCCAAGAACCGAGCTTGACCAATGATAATTGTCAATGGACATGCCAGTGTATTCCTTATCTAATATGTAGAGTCGACACACTATGTTCCGAAACCGACTTCAACCCGTCCCGGTTGAAAGCGACGAAGGTTTGCTTGTCATTGTCTGAAGATTTGATCCCCGACGTTCAGCCTTAAACCCAATGAAGCAACAATTTCTTAATGAAGGAGACGAGGGCTTCTCTGCCATCGTCGCTTCCATCAGCCCCCTGCATCTTCAAGAGCTAGCACTCACAACTCGTCGAAAGATAGGCTACAATGATCTTCCAGAAACTTCATGCGCAGTTTCCACTCCACCACGGATGGGATCCTTTAACATCGTGTACGAGGTTACTTTTTCTGATGGAATTAAATGGGCGATTCGCATGCCTGCTACAGGCAACGTCTTCAGCCCCTCCCGTTTACGTTCCTTCTGCCTCGACATCGTCACCCAGCGTTTCATCTCATCCAAGACTTCCATGCCAGTACCCCGTATTCATTACTGGTCCCTTGATTCCCACAACGTCCTCTCATATCCCTTTGTCATTATGGACTTCATGCCGGGCACGAATCTCTCAAAGCTTTGGAACGACAAAAATTGGATCTCAGACCTCAAGCGGGAAAGAATATTCGAGCAAATCGCACGTTGGATGACAGAGCTTGCCGCACTCGAGTTTGATCAGATTGGTCGTCTTGATTGGGACGCCACCTCAGATATGTATCGTGTTGTACCATTCCCTGACGAGTCAGCTTTCATGAGAGACGTCCAAGGTTATAAAGAACCGGACACTCCGATTCCTTTTGGCCCCTTTAACACTGCTCATTCGTTCCTATTTTCCCTCTTGTCCATCCGACGACACACCTCCGACTCGCCTATGCTAGCAGTACTTCACCTATTCCTTTCTGCTCTCACCGACAACACACTAGGTGGACCTCCCTTCGTTTTGTCTCACCCAGACTTTGACTTCCAGAATGTGCTTGTCGATGACGACGGTACCATTACCGGAATCATCGACTGGGATAACGTGGACATTCGTCCCCGCCAGGGTGCTGCGGCAGCATATCCTATGTGGCTCACAGTAGATTGGGACCCGCTCTTCTACGGCTGGTCCAAAGATGCTTCCTCAGAAAATAATGCAGTGTATGACTCGCCTGCTGAACTCGCAAATTACCGCAGGGCATACCTCGACGCAATCACACGTGCGTCCAGTGGAAAACTTACGCACATTACGTGCAACTCACATATCTGGACCACGTTGTACATTGCTCTTTCCAATGGAATGGCGACTTCTGGAATTGTTGACCATCTTTCAAAGTTTGTTTTTGGGAGTGGGCTACTTGGGTATGAAGTGGAAGAAGGAATTAGGAGAGGGGCTTGGTATGCGCTAGGGCAAATACCTGGAACTATCGCAGAAATTACAGGTACATCACAATGTTCTCATCTTTCTTAGTATTTATGGATTGCTGTAGATGATGCAAGCCCTGAATCGTCAGAGGACCACGGAACGAGCAAGGAATGACTGGACTCCTCCTCGATTTAGTTCATGCAGTATAAATAAAAGATTTACATGGAAAGTCTATCAAATCGCTGAGAAATGACGTGTTTCTACCGTCTGCCAATGTGTATTTTGATGTTGTCGGCGCAACAATAAGATGCCTTCAAATGTAACCTAACTAACGAAGGGCCCCTCATTGGCTGGTGAGTGCGCCTCCCACCATGACGCCCTGGTGTTAACCAATCTCGCCCCTCTGTCTGGAGCAATAGTTCTGCCCCTGCTTGTGGCTCAGTCTCTGGTTCGAGAAGTGACTAGTATTGAGGTTGACGTGTTGGAATTTAAGTCCGATATTCTCCTCCAGATTCCGGGCATGTTCAACGTTGTCAGTGGTTCAACTTCAAGGCCCACGCACTGCGCTCTACTGTGTAGAAGTGTCATTATCAAGTAGCTGTCGAACACATTTTGTTATTTGTGGCCAAATTAATAACATGCAATACGAATTCTTATCGCAGTCTGTCAGATTACTTAGTCCTATTATCCATCTTGAAATGCCATCAGAGGCCATCAGAGGCCCATGGCATTTGTCGAACTGAACAAAACTTCCACATTTGCATAACTTCGTCCTCCACCAGGGGGTCCAACAGAAACTGGAGAACGTTCAACATCAACATTGACAATCCGGAAATTTTTGAAAACGCACATATTCCTTCCTTCTTATTATCTTCTTTTGAGAGCTGAAAGATCTACGAGGATTCGCCGAGGCGGCGTCACAAATTCTAAATCGAAATGTCAATGACTTGCCATGGCATATCTTTCTGAATACAACTTACCTATAGACAGTTCCACTATCACGCTGGAATGGGAGAACGACCCACTCCGTCTTCCGGTCTGATGCTACGATGCGATCTCTATCCGCATGAAGGAATAACTCTCCATCGGGGTCTTGGTCAGACAAAGTAAATTTGGAAGTATGGTCATGGGCATAAGTAACAGTAAACTACGAAAATCATTCAGAATGAGCATTCTGCCCAAGTGCGACAGCATGAATATGATGATCTTACCTGTGTTGCTTCATGTATACCACTGACCAAATGTAGATCACTCGACGATGAAACCGCTAAGTAGTGGTTGTTTTGGCAAGATTCAAGGATGTAAGTTCCAGGTTCTATAAGTCGTTCTGTATGAAACGTTGCTGGAGCAAGTGGCTCGGAAGTTTCGAAGAACCAGATCTGGCTTGGTATATTCTGTGATTCCAAAAATGAGTGTTCTACGAAATTCATTTAGAAACAAACGCTCACGTCCCTGGCCTGAAGAATAACCTATAGCGTATAGCCCTCAGAACTGCAGCTATGAGACAACGTATATATTTCAAACACACACCTCACTTAAATTTTCAGCATCGTAGTTCGGGAAGCCGATCGACAACGGGTCATCTGGTAAACCAATACTATGGATTTGCAATTACTAAGGGCTAAAAAATCAACTGTAGATCAAGGCTTACAAAAACATTACACCCGGACCGAAGGTGTGTATACCCCATTCAAACGCAGTTGATTGACCGATAAGATGAGCCCCTTTCACGAGATTGGAGGCAGAAGCACCTAAATATAGTTGGGTTCCAATGTTCCTGATCGTATACAAGTCATTCGATTGCTGCACAGACCACTGAAAAAGGAATTTAAGTGAGCAAAAAAGGTAGCATAATGAGGCAACTCACCTCCTGAGCATTGTTATCTTGCACCTGTTTTCTAACATAGGGTCTTCCGTTTTCCTCCTCAGCCGTCATGAGGACATAGTTACCAATAAATGAACGGATTCGATAGTTGCCATTGGGGAGAGGATTCTTGTCAACTATGAATGGGGCCACTAGCAGAAGAGGATCTGTGACGGGATCCAAGTGCCACATGTACCTATTGGGCTGTTGATTACAGGAATTGTACGCAAAGGCCTTCATTATTCGATATGAAAAGTCAGATTCCAAACATAGACGATCGTTATGATTGACACACTGATGTCGCAGCATAGATATGACTGTCGGTAGGATCGACAATATAGTACCCAGAGGAACTGACCGCACTAAATGTCGACAGCTCATTAGAAGAAGAGGCGGTAGGAATAACACAAATGACTCACTTGATCTTAAAAGCGGTGGACTCGGAGTCCCAAGAAACCTTCCAGGAATAAGGGATTGCTGAAGGGGAGACTACATGAAATCCATTATAAGCAGTATTGTGGTCCCCTCGAACACCCAGGTATTGACTATTTCCAATATTCTGAATGAAGTAATCAGCAGAAGTGGATCCGGCTGGGGTGAATTTCCACTGTATACGGTTTAGCGTCAGAAGTTATTTTCGCAGCAGGAAAGTGGGTACAGAGACACCTCGATGCTTACTTGATGAAAGGGATCTGCAACCTTAGCACCAGAGGTTACTTTCGGGCCTGAAACATGGAGACATTGGTAATGATGGGCATTTCGAAGGTAGTAGGTATTCCGAGTATCAATACGGGAGGGCATATTTTGCAGGAGGTGTCGTAGATGCAAAGCACGATATAAGTTGAATCTAAGCCACTTTTATAACATGCTCGAACTTCGTATTATATCCAAGATCGGAAATCTAGCGTTGTTTCTAATGGGATCCAATTGTAAGGACTTCGCCGCATTCAACTCGAAATAACTGTACTTATGTAAGCTGCACGTCACACTTATTTGCCTCTTAATTTGCTTTGCGGACAAGGTATTATTCGAAGGAGGTGCAGAAACCATACACGCGACTGTCGACACAATCATGGACATGGCGCAAAGCGTCAACTCATAGGCGACCAACTACCTGCATGGCGCACGAACAACATACCAGCTAAACGACGCCTGGGTTACCGAAGGAAAAGAGGTTCAGGAAAGTCGAAGACTTAATAGCGGTTTACTTACCGATGTCAGCTAGAAGGGATTCTTTTCTTTTTGCTTGGCTGAAATTTTTCTATTTCATGTACCATTCTTCTACGTCCACCAGTGAACCGAGATCAAGTTGCTAGCACCACATGTTTCCCAGTTAGCAAGAAAGTCGCCCGTTGACTTGTCATTAGAGGCTGTGGTACCCGAGAAGTCAGCTGTTTTTCCTGGACGAGTTCACGGAATCGCTCGAAGGACAATGGGCCCAAGCTGGTAATGTTGGAACTTTGCTTTGTACTGAGGCAGCCTTCTATTGTAGCCGTCTACTTCTCCTAGGTTCCGACAATTCGACTCGAACTATCTAGTCCGAAAACATGCATGCTGGCAAGGTCTACCTTTCTGAGATGTCGCCTGGCAGGAAACATACATTTTTGACGAAATACACTCCAGTCGCAAATTATTAATAGCCCAAGTCAGAGGCCAAAGAAGACGCCATGCTAGAGTCCGTGCTCTCGCTCCTTAGGTTTTCAGGCTGTCACTTATCAGGATTCGACCTGGGCGCTGCAAAAATAAGGGAACTTGAAGATAATGCTTGGCCTCTTGTGGTCCAATCCCAGGGGATGAAGTAGGTCTACCAAAAATCATGGCAACTGACATGTAGAACACCAAGAGTTGTGCCGACGGTACGAAAAATTGAAGCAGTTAACAAGGGTACTGACGCCAACTAATACAGTCCTCAAGTCACTGTCATGGATGCGCTGGGCAAATATCACGATTTCCCTTGGACAGCGGGGCAGTCGTCATCCCTCTGACCTCTGCCGTGGCCTTTTCTTTGGACTTTAGACACTCTATAGAGGGTTTCTAAAACGCTTTTGGAACCAGAGGGGTTTTTCATGTGTCAAACAGGGGTTCGTACGAAGCGGAATATGCTGATTGCATCCTAGAAGCCCAGGGATGCAGGCCGATTGCAAAAGTGGTTGTGGTGTCAATGGACCAAATCCAATTCCTTTGGCTTTAAGTTTGGAGTAGATAGGTGGTATGCATCATCAGTTTCCGCCTGCAATTTCTTATCGGTGTCACCTATTTAGCTCCTGCTTTCAATGTGAGCGCGACTTCTTTGTGATGACCTTGCCTTCGCTTCAAACTGCGATAGTTCCATGAAGGGTGAAAGTGATCCCACTTATGCTTCGACTGGGTAAGCAGATTGAAAAAAAAAAGTTCTGGTGAACCGCACAAGACACGGATTTCGAACGTTCAGAAGAAGATCCAAACATCTGAAATGCAAGATGTTTTTGACCAAAGACGTACGACTTGGAGGAAGATCATTTCCGAAACGATTCACAAAGTCGCGCCAAACCAAGAAACACGACGAGACAAAATGTATTCCGTCCCCGATTTTGTAGATTTTGCGGCGTTGGACCATCGGGTTATTGTCGCCGTCCCCGAAGGGTGCCTGTCCCAGACTGTGGATTGCGTCCCAAGCACAGCGCATTGTATCCTTTGATGATTTCGGAATACCATTATCGTTGTCACGCATACCGGCAGTCGCCATAATGTACAACGGAACTGTTCTGTCGCCAAGACTGGGAAGATTCTCCACACCGTGGTTTAACAGTGGTATCAAATGGGCCTTCGTAGCATTGTAAATGAGCCCTACATCGCTTATGGGACCCTCGCCTCAGTTCTCGTCAAACTTATGCAACAAAGTATGGGCGTTGGACATGCTTACTTTCTTTCTCACAGACCTTGATCTCCAGAGGCTTCGTATAGCGTTCGTGGGTTCCGAGGGCCCCTATACGCTCGTACATGGCAAGCCGAGGTCTGGCCGTGCCTCCGTGCTACTACAGTTGTCCCACTCACCACACAGGTGTTGGCACTCTACTGCCGAAGCACTCTGTTCGTCGGCATTTCTGAAACCATACCAGAACGCCAGGAGTACTTGTTGGTATTGGGTCTCCAGAGTCCGTGGGATCATGGGGCACCTGGTGCTAAAGGCCCGACGACAACAACTTGAACATGCCCTCGAATACATGCATGACTAACGAAGGCCCCCCTTGGCTGGCGGTGAGTGTGCCTCCCACCATGAACGCCGTTACAGTGTCGGCGCTAACGGCCATGACACCCTGGTGTTAAACGAAGCAATGCCAAACACGAGTGAAGAACGACCAGGACGGATGTTCCCTTCCTTATCTATCTGAAGCAAAAGTCCCGGTTCTGGCTCAATCTCTGGGAGAAGTGAAATCACACACGCGACACAACATTGGCGCAGAACGTCAACTTATGGGCAACCAGGCCCACAAGTTCCACCTGCATGGCAGACGGGTTCCGATTCTTCGACTGGGATCACAAACGAGTCGCCCGTCGCATATCGCAAGTTGGCTCAGTAAACTTGCTGGTAGGATTCGATCTGGCCAAATCTGGCACTGCAATAAGGGAACTTGAGAAGACAACGCCGTTACTGTATTGGTTGGCGTAACTGCTTCGATTTTTCCTACCTGTTCTACCTGTTCGTTGCCATAATTTTGGTAGACCTACTTCCTCCTGGGACTGGACCAAGTCCCCAAGTCAGGGCCATGGAGGCGCTGGGCAAATATCACGATTTTGGCCCTTTCTTGATAGCCTACAGATAGGACGACTGGAGGCAATTCTTTTCTGAAACAACTCACAAAGACCCTCAAGAACGGATGGCCTCAGGAGTTGCCGCGTCCGTGCGTTTTCACTGGAAATTGTGGTTCTCCGACTCCGCTTACATCCCGAACAGCCCTTTAATAGCTCATTTCTCCACTATACATCATGATGGGCCGTCTTTAGAAGAAGTGACCACGGTCAGATGAAATATGAATGGTTGGTGACAACTCACGACTGCGGAGGACGTCTTAAAGGAGATCACTGAATTCCTACTCGACCAGTGGGTTGTTTCCGTTTCTTCTTCCTTCGTTTTGTACTAATGCTAATTGTTCAAGTATGACAAGAAGCGAAAGCTGAATGGTCTCGTATACTTTCTGACCTATGGTTCAGTGGTCCTTCAGTCCACAGTTTGGGGTTGTTCAAGAGACTTTGTGGCAGCGAGAATTACAGGAACGTACCAGGATCGCATTGCCACTCAAGAGGAAGGTCCTAAATGGGAGATGTTGACGGAGGCACGCATTTCATGAGACACGAACCCGACACGATGGAAACGGGGCCCAAAGTGCTGGGGCATATTTTCATATTGTTACCCACGAAACATTCGGATTCAGGCAAGTATCCCGAGGCGACTGTAGCCGGATCTGTGTATAGCAGCGGATGATCGCCAAGCAGAAGGAGATGGTGGTGGGCATCCAGGAAGGGATCAAGGCTATCCAGGGAACTAATACGGCAGAAAGAGAGTCAATGAAAGAAGAGCTAGATGGGTTGTTGAGGCAATTGGCGCGCCAGAAGCGAGAGCAGGAAATGAGGAGAAGCGGGTGTCGAAGAAAAGAGCGGAGGAGAAGCAGGAGGCGAATGCATGAAGAATTGGAGTGGCAGGCCCGCTGGGAGTTAAATGGGGCAGGGAAGGGTGGGAGGGTGGGAGAAGCAGGATCTGGAGAACTTATGTCGGGGTCGGGAAAGGCCAATTCAACACGTGGTGCCGAAGGCCCGACAACAACAATATGCGTTGAATTCATGACTAATGAACTTGGCTGGTGGTGAGTCTGCCTCCCACCATGAATGCCGTGTCGGCGGTAACGGCCACGATACCCTGGTGTTAACGAAGCAACGCCGCTGTGAACACCAGTGAAGAACAACCGGAACGGACGTTCCCTTCCTCATCTGTCTTGCGCAAAAGTCTTGCCTCTGCTTCTGGCTCAATCTCTGGTTGGAGAAATGACAGCAGCGAGCTTGACGGGAGCATGGAATGTGTTGAAATTTAAAGTAGATTCCGCCCCCAGATTTCGGGCGTGTTCAACATAGTCAGTGGTTAAGCTTCAAGGCCCGTGCACTGCGCTCTACTGTGTAGAAGTGTCATTATCAAGTAGCTGTAGAACACATTTATATTTTGTTATTGAGGCCAAATTAATAACATGCAATACGAATTCTTATCGGTCAGAGAGTCTGTCAGATTAGTCCTATCATCCATCTTGAACAATGAAACGCCATCAGCGACCATCAGAGGCAGACATTTGTAGCACTGGACGAAACTTCCACATTTGCATAACTTCGTGCTCCACCAGGGGGTCCAACAGAAACTGGAGAACCTTCATCAACCAAAACATTGACAATCCGGAAAGCTTCGAAAACGCACATATTCCTTCCTTCTTACTAATTTCTTCTGAGAGTTGAGAGCTCTGCGAGGATTCGCCGAGGCGGAGTCACAAATTCTAAATCGAAATGTCAATGACTTGCCATGATATATGGATATCTCTCTGAACACGACTTACCTGTAGACAGTTCCACTGTCACGCTGGAATGGGAGAACGACCCACTCTGTCTTCCGGTTCAAGGCCATAATGCGATCTCTATCTGCATAAAGAAATAACGCTCCATCGGGGTCTTGGTCAGACAATGTAAATTTGGAAGTATGGTCATGGGCATAAGTAACAGTAAA
>Ga0307508_10007674_pt1 | contig 10031 bp, 10 predicted proteins | sample 9_EM_MG_FD_203089 | JGI IMG/M metagenome (GOLD analysis project Ga0307508, IMG submission 203089) | Populus trichocarpa ectomycorrhiza microbial communities from riparian zone in the Pacific Northwest, United States - 9_EM | ecosystem: Host-associated > Plants > Roots > Unclassified | place...
CCACCCCGGCGTCTCCCAATGGGAAGCCACCGGGATCGCGAGCCGTGAGAACAGCGCGCAGACCGCCTGCTACGGCCCGACCGTCTACACCGATCTGACGTACCCGTCCTTCCGGACATGGCTACAGTCCTGCCAGCCCGCACCGCTGCGGCCCTACACGCCCATGCTCACGCTTGACGCTGCCGCTCGCCACCGCATCAATCTCCTGAAACCCCTGATCGTCAGGTAGCTCGCAAACCCCGGTCCGGCCGTACCACGCCCCCGCACCCTGCAGACCGAGGGCCTGCGGCCGGACCGGCCCGCCCCCACCCGCTCACCCAACAAAAGGAAACGCCATGCCTCGACATACCCGCCCAGCCCGGATCGAGCTCGCACCCGGGAGCGCCTCATGACCACGCTGACCGCGTCCACCCGACGAATCGCTTGGGATAGGTTCCCGTCGGGCTGCACGACCAAGAACAGCACGCTCGATATCGACCGGCTGCAACGGTTCGGCCTCCGTCTAGGCTGTCGGCACCCTTCGGACTCGTTTCACCGAATCGGAGGATGCACACGTGGCGAACGATGAGCAGGCGATCCGCAAGCTCGACACCGGCACTCCCCATACCGCGCGGATCTGGAACTACCTTCTGGGCGGCAAAGACAACTTCGCCGTCGACCGGGAGGTCGGCGATCAGGTTCTCCGAGGTCAGCCGACACTCGCAGAGAACGCCCGTCTCGGCCGCGCCTTCCTCGTCCGTGTGGTGCGCTACCTCGCGGGCGACGCCGGTGTTCGTCAGTTCCTGGACATCGGAACCGGCCTCCCCACCGCGGGCAACACGCACGAGGTGGCCCAGTCCGTAGCGCCAGAGAGCCGTATCGTCTACGTCGACAACGATCCGCTGGTGCTCGCACACGCCCGCGCACTGCTTACCAGCAGCCATGAGGGCGTAACCGACTATGTCGACGCCGACATGCACGACGCCCGCCTCGTCGTGCAGGAGGCAGCCCGCACGCTCGACCTCTCCCAGCCGGTCGCGGTCCTGTTCATGGGCGTCCTGGGCCACATCGAGATGGACGTCGCCGCGCAGGCCGTCGTCCGGACGGTCATGGACGCCATGCCGCCCGGCAGCTACCTTGCGGTGCGCGACGGCACCGATCTCTCACCTGAGGTCGTCGAGGCCGCCCGCATCTGGAACCGGTCCGCCGCCCTGCCATACCACCTGCGCAGCCCAGGGCGCCTCGCCATATTCTTCGACGGTCTGGAACTCGTCGAACCCGGACTGGTCACAGCGACCAAGTGGCGGCCGGACCTCGAAGTACACGAGATCGATCAATACGGCGCCGTCGGGCGCAAACCGTAGCGCTGACGGGCACGGGGTAGCGGCAACTGGTCGATTCAGACCGATCACCGTACGAGATCAGCACACCACCCGGCAGCCAGTCCCGCGCAGAATCTCACGCGCAAAGCGGCTGGACCTGTTCGAACGATCACAGCTCCCGACATCCTCTCGTGCGGCCAGGGGTGTCCGACGGGCGCACGATCGTCGGGGGATGCGTATTTGGTCAGCTCCCGTGTCGTGTGTTTGTTGTCTGGTGTACCGGCCGCAGCTCAAACCGCGGTGGGCGAGCACTCCGTCGGTGTGCGCGGTGTGCCGGTGGCGGTTGTGCCGGGACGTGTCGGCGATCGACCGGCTGCACTACCAGCTATCCGGTCCGGACGATCTGGTGGTCGACCGGCGGCAGGTGGCGGTGCTCGACGAGGACGGCGGCGTCACCGGTGAGGTGCGCTGGCGCGACCCGGCGGCCGCGGTACTGCCGGCCGGAGCGGTAGCGTCCCGGGTGAACGCGACGGCCGGGGTCTCCGGCACGCGGAATCCGCAGGCCCCGACCAGCCTGGATGCGGTGGACCTGACCGGGCCCGCCCGGCACGCCACGATCCATGACCCCTACCACGATCAGGTCGGGTACGTGTCGGCCGCGACCGTGCTGGACAGCTGGGTCCGCCTGCTGCGCGTGGAGCTCTTCGGCCACCAGCGGCTGCCGGCCGCCACGGTCGGCAGCCTCACCGATTGGCTGCTGGCCGGTGGCGTGGTCAGCCGGCTGGAGATCGCGTGCAACCGGTTCGCCGCCGTGGACGAGATGACCGTCGAGCTGCGGGACCTGCTATCCGCGCTGCGTTCGGTGGCCGGCGAGACTGAACCGCCGCCCCGCCGGTATCTCGGTGTGCCGTGCCGCGGCTGCAACGTCGTGTCGCAGTTGGTCCAGGAAGGCGACTACATCGAGTGCGAACACTGCCAACTGTTGCTGAACCCCGATGAGCTTCAGCAGTGGTTGACCACCGCGGCCCAGCGTTGGGGTATCCGCGGGACTCATTGACTTCGCGCAGAAGCACAAAGTTGCGCCGTCACGTCGCCCCACACGGGGCGACGCGACGGCGCTGCCAGATCGCAAGGCGTATGCGGCTGGCCACGGTCTCACTGGGCTGGCCGGGTCCGTGGTTGGTCAGCCGGCGACGATGGCGGTGTCGTCGACCTGGACGTCGGGGTCTGTGGTGGTGTCCGTGTCGGGTACCGGGGCGGCGACCTGGGTGCGGATGAACATCGAGGTGGCGACGGCGACGAAGGACATGATGACGGCCTGCTGTTCGCCGGATACGTGCAGGCCGAAGCCGAGCCCGAGCCCGAGCAGGGCCTGGGCGGCGCCGAGGATGGCGGCGAGAATGCCGTCGCGGGTCAGCAGCGCGACGGCCATGCCGGTGATCGCCGCGGCGGCGGCGTTAATGACACTCTGCTGGTTGGCGCTCAGGTGCAGGCCGAAGGCGGTGGCGAGTTTGAGCACGGCGGCGAGCAGGCCGAGCCAGAGCGCGGGTTCGCGGCCGAAGATGGTCAGCGGCGCGGTGGGCAGGGTGATCCGGCGGTCGAACAGGCTGATACGGGGCATGGGTTTCTCCTTCTCGGAACAGGAAAGGCCGCTCGACCGGGGTGGTCGAACGGCTGCGGGTGGGCCGGGCCGGCGGGTGCCGGTCGCGGGAGTGCGGGGGTCAGGCCGGTGGTTGGTCGCCCTGGCCGGGTGCGCTGGTGTGGCCGGTGCCGGGGTCGATGCCGTGGCGGTGCAGGTATGCCTCGTAGCGGGCGGCCCGCCGTTGGGTGTCCTCGAGGTCGCGGCGTAGTGCGGCGTTGGCGGCGAGGGCCTCGTCGAGCTCGCGATCGACGCGGGCGTCGAATCGGGCTTGCCTGCTGTCTGTGGTCTCGGTGCGTTTCGTTCGCAGCGCGAACCAGCCGGATGCGAGTCCAATCAGGAGGCTGACCGACTGGGTGGCCCAGAGCAGTGCGACCGGGGTGCCGGTGCCGCCGTTGGCGGTGATCAGCCACGGCAAGAGCGGCACCGTGCGCGCGGCAGCAAGCGTGGTCATGGTCACCTCCAGCGGCGCAGCCACGGTTCGGTGCGGGCCGCGGCGCAGGCGGTGAAGGCCAACAGCGCGGCCACGACGAGGCGGACCGCGTCGATCGGGTGTGGGTGGGCGAGGGCGGTGGTGGCGGCGGTGCACCCGGCGGCGGTGGCGTGCCAGACGGTCGATGCGGCCAGCCACCAGCGCACGCGCCGGCACCGATCCCGTACGTGGTGGGTGATGCGGCTCGCCGCGCGCCGACCGGCCCACCGGGTGGCCAGGACGGCCAGGGGTAGTAGCGCGATCAGAGCGAGCACCGGCGGCGGCGACGGAAGCAGGAACAGCGGTTGGACCCGGCCCGGGTAGGCGGCCGCGACGAGTTCGTGGATGGTGGCGTCGACGGCGGTGACCGCGAGCAGGATGGCCAGCCAGATCCGCCACCCGCGGCCGTGGACCCGGGTGGCGGTGGGTGGGGCGGCGTGGGGTGCTCGGGTCAGGAGGTCACGGTGGCTCATAGGTCGATTCCCCAGATGGCGGCGAGGGTGGTGGCGGCGTCGAAGGTGGTGGTCATTTCGACCCGGACGATGCCGTCGAGGGAGGTGATGCCCTGGTAGTGCACGGTGATCGTGGTGCCGCCGTCGGTGATGTCGAGCCAGCCGTAGCCCTGCAGGGTGGCGGGTGCGGTGTGGTGATAGCCGGCGGACCAGGTTTCGCCGGGGGCGACGGAGCCTTGCTGGATCGGGGCGCCGCCGGCTTGCGGGATGCCGTACGCGCCGGCCGCGCTGCCGTCGTCGGCGGCGAGGGCGTGTCGGTCGCCGAACAGGACGTAGACGTTGACCTGGTGTTCGGCGATGAACGCGTTGATGGCTTCGAATTCGGTGGCGTAGCTGCCCCACCGGCCGCTGGTGGCGGCGTCTTGGCGCCAGTAGTAGTTCCCGCAGATGATCTTGACTGGTTCGGGTTTCAGGAGTTGGCCTTTGAGCCATTGCAACTGCTCGGCGCCGAGCATCGACTTGGCCGGCCCGTCCGGATCGGTTTGCGGGTCCCGGTAGGAGCGGACGTCGAGTTGCAGGAAACGGATCCGGCCGATGACCCAGGAGAAGTAGCCGCCCCGGCCGTCGGACGCCGGCAGCGGGTACGACGCGATGACCTTGCGGTACCCGGCGGCGACGAGGTCCCCCGCCGGGGCGGTCCGGTCGCTGGTGTCGCCTCCCCAGTCGTGGTTGTCCCACTCGTATGTCCAGGGGATCTTGGCCAGGGTAGGTGCCATGCTGGCCGAGCCGAGGGAGGTCATGTACTGGGCGAGGATGTCGGCGGCGGTGGTCGTCGGTCCCCAGTCGCGGTAGTGCAGGTCACCCATGTGGATGCCGAGGATGGCGCGCCCGTACGGTCCGGTCTTGGCCAGGATCGCCGCGTAGGTGGAGTCGGCGGGCACGGTCCATTGGCAGCTGCCGAACCAGATCGAGAAGGACGGCGCCGTGCCGGGCGCGGGAAAGGTCTTCGCTTCACCGCGGCCGGCGTCCAGGAGCCGACCGTCGGTTTCGATGCCGTAGTAGTGCTGGGTGTTGGCGGTCAAGCTGGTGACCGCAAGCTGCACCATCCCGTCGGCATCGGGTGTGGTGGCCGTGCCGTAGACGGGCGTGGACAGGTCGGCGGAGCTCGAGGCGACCAGCCGGGCGGTGCCGCCGCCGCTGAGCCGGTAGGCCGCGGTGAACCCGGTGGCGGTCACGGCCCCGGACCAGGGGCCGTTGACCACCGTCGCGGCGGACGCGATGGCCGGCCAGCCCGTCGTGGACCAGTCGACGTCGTCGATCACGAGCGTGTACCCGGGCAGCCCGGAGCGGACCGCGCCGGCCTGGCAGGCGATCGTGGCGCCCGCGCCGAGCGTGTCCAGCGTGGCGGCCGAGGTCAGCGTCTGCGCGGCCTGTCCGTTGCCGTCGAAGATGACCGCCTGCAGTTGGCCGGCGGTGGCGGAGAAGGTGAGCACGGCCAGGCCCAGGTCGATCCAGGAGTTGGCGACGTTGGTGGTGCTGGAGGTGGCGAGGATGGCCGCGGTCTTGTCACGCAGTTGCAGTTTGCCGAGGTTGGTGATCCGCAGGTCGCCGAGGAAGGCCCCCGTGCCGTCGGCGACCACGAGCAGGCGGACGCCGGTCGCGTCGGCCGGCAGGGCGGGCATCCGGAACCGGGCGCGGCCGTAGACCTGCCCGGCGATGTTGACGGCCACGGAGGTGGTGCGTTGCAGGTAGCAGGGTGTCGCGGTGGTGACCAGTTGGCAGGCCTGCACGCCCCGGTAGGCGTTGACGTTAACGATCGTGGCACCCGTGACGCCTGCGATGTAGTCGAAGCCTGTAGCGGCCGCGGTGGTCGCGCCCAGTGGCAGCCCTTCGAAGGTGGCCACGGCCATCAGGCGCCGGCTTTCGCCGCGACGACCTGGATGACCAGCGCGCCGTTGCAGGTGCCGGATACCACGTCGGCGGTCAGGTAGTCGCCCGGGGCGAACAGGATCGTTTCGGCCGGCACCACTTTGCCCGAGGTGTAGGCGCCCGCGGTGATCGCCGGACGAGCGTCGGGGGTGCTGAAGATGGTGGAGCCGTTGCGGCGCACGTCGAGGACCAGCGTCGCGGGCACGGCGATCCCGGCTGACGCCCGCACGGCCGTCAGTTGCAGCGTCGCGGAGGTGTCGTTGTAGATCCGGGACAGGCCGATCGCGGGGCCGGTCACCGGGTCGCGGACGGTCATCGGGGGCAGGATCAGCTCGACGGCGGGGATGAGGTTGTCGAGGTCGTTGGTGACGATCAGCAGCCGCGGCCCGGAGCCGGCCTGTGCCCACATCCGCTTGATCGTGTCGGGGCCGCGGAACGGGGGCAGGACGCCGAGGCCTCGGCCGCCGGGTGTTCCATCGGCGGAGACCACGGCCGTGATGGGGTTGCCCTGGTCATCGAGCAGGTCGGTGTACTGGGTCCCGCCGGTCTCGGCGCTGAAGAAGGTGACCGTGACGCCGGCGGTGAGCTGGGCCAGGTTGGGGGTGGTTCCGCTGGTGGTGATGCCGATGACGTAGGCGGCGAGGTCCGCGCCGAACTGGTACCGCATCAAAGTCCTCCGATCTGATCTCAGAGGGGCCAGGAGGCGGGGTGGACGGAGGCGAGGAGGCCGGCCGGGATGGAGCGGGTGTAGTTGTGCAGTTCGACGGCGCCGCTGGCCTGCACGAAGCCGCGGGCGAGGTAGGCGCTGTCGAGGTAGGCGAGGATCGGTGTCGCCGAGGCGGGCCGGAATCCGGTGGGTACGGTCGCGATCGTGGTGTCGGTGCCCGCGGCGAGGGTGGTGCTGTTGCGGGTGACGATCAGCCGCAGGTACACCACGCCGTTCTTGCGGCGTACCGTGCCGCACCAGCTCGACAGCGTCCAGCCGGCCGCTGCGGTGAGTACGACGTCGCCGGAGTCGTCGAGGATGGGCGTCCACGTCGTGCCGGTGGACAGGTATGCCCGCCCGGTGTCGGTCTCGTAGATCCGCCGGCCCGGGGTCATCGGCGGCCGTCCGGTCGAGGTGCACAGGATCTGCCCGTCATCGCCGAGGTACCAGGCCCGGGTCGCGGTCAGCTGCAGGGTGCCGTTCTGCACGGACACCTCCGCAAGGGGGATCTCGTACCAGTCGGTGGGGCCTACACCGGTGGAGGCTGCGGGTGCGGTGGTGCTGGTTCCGGTCCGGATCGCGGCGCCGACGCGGTAGCCGTCGTCGCGGAGCAGGCGCAGCACGACCAGGTCGACCCGGGCCGCCCCGGACAGGTCCGGGGTGAACACGATCGGGGTCAGGCCGCTGGCCCAGGGGAACCCGCGCAGCAACCCGGTCAGGCTGGCCCGCACGATGACCTGCCCGCCGGAGACGCTCACCGGCGCGGTGTCGTTCGGGTGGCCGATCAGTCCGTCCGCGGCCTGCGGGTGGGCGAGCGCCTCATATTGTGGTTCGGTCAGCGACCCGGTCGCGGACAGCGGAGACTCTTCGGCCATGCGAACTCCACTCCAAGAAGAAGGTGGGAACCAGGGGTGAGCGGCACGATGCCCGGTCGGGCGTGACCGGCTGGGAGCGGCAGTGGTCGCCTGATCAGGCGGGTAGCACGGTGCGTTCGAGGCGCCCGACGCGGCTGTCGATCGCGCGTAGCCGCTGGACCCAGGTCGGGTCGTAGGAGGCGGCTTGGGAGCCGACGGTGGCGGTGACGACCTCACCGGCGGTGGCGTAGGCCTGCAGGTGCACGGTCTGGACCCGGTCGGTGAGGACTTCGCCGGGCCAGATCTCCACCGACACGGTGGTGCCGATGCCGTAGTGGATGCCGTACCGCTGGGTCGGGGTGTCCATCGTGGTCGTGGCCAGCCGCGCGGACTGCCCGGCCTGCGCCAGGGCCTCGTCGCCGGCGGCCTGCAAATCGGCGAGGGGGTCGGTGCCGGGGCGGCTGACCAGGGTCTCGACCCGCCCCCACGCGGCGATCGAGCCCGCGTCGGTGCGTTCGATCAGGTACCGGTCCGCGCCGCTGCCCTGCCCGCCCACGATCGCCGCGCTGACCGTCGGCGCTTCGACGGTGTAGCCGACGTATTTCAGGTTTCCGATGTCGAAGGAGAAGCGGACCTCGCTGGAGCGGTCCGGCGGCGCGAACGCCTCGAACAGGATCCGGTCGCCGTCCTGCCGGGTGCGGAAGCCGAGGCCGCCGCCGGTGTCTGCGATCCGCCGCAGCACGTCTCCGGCCGCCTCGAGTCGGGAGCTGACCGACACGTCGGTGCCGATCCCCGCGGTCGGGCCGAGCACCAGCCGGGGTACCCGCCGTTCGGGTAGGGCGTTCGGGCCGGCGTTGAGGTCGACCAAGGCGCGTAGCGCCTGCTCGGCGTTGCCGGTGAACGTCCAGTTGTCGATGTCCTGCTGCTGCGGGGTACGGGCGGGGTTGGGGTAGACGATCCGTCCGGCGATCCACGCCGAGTCGTCGGCCCAGGTGATCGTGAGTTTCCCCGCGCCGCCGTTGTCGCCGTCGTCGCTGCGCTCGTACAGGCGTTCCTCGATGGGGCCGGCGAGCACGACTTCGCCGGGGTAGTCGAGGCGGGTGTCCGGGCCGCGGATCGCGACGATCCGGTTCCCGGTTTGGATCTGGTCGCGGATCCACGGGTATCCGGGCAGCACTGCCTGCCCGGAGCCGGGCTGGTTGATCCGTAGCGTGAGGTCGAGGCTGATCCAGCTGACGATCGGGTCGCCGACCACGGCGAGGTTCCGGTCGGTGACCAGCAGCGTGTACTGCATGGCTGGCCCTATGCCGTCTCGTAGCGGGGTTGGAAGGACAGCACCACGCTGGTGCCGTCGTCGGCGCCGGCGACCTCGAGGGTGACGTGGTTGGCGCCGGAGAGCACCGGCCACAACATGGCGCCCGGCCAGTTCAGCGCTCCGGCGAGGTTGCTGTCGCCCGGGCCGCGGATCGTGGGCCGATCCGTGGTGATCGTGATCATCTCGCCTACACCCAGCGGGTAGACGATCGTGAAGCCGCCGCCGGCCTGCGGGTTGGTCGCGGTGAACGCCGTGGCAGGGCCGGTGATCACCCAGGTAGGCCACGCGTCGATGTCACCCGGGTTGACGATCGTCACATCGCCCAGCACCCGAGACGACGACAACGACGGGTACGGGTTTAGGAACGGACGGCCGGTGGTGTACCGGTACTGGCTGACGATGGGTTCGGTGGCCCGCCAATACCCGTCCGGGCACATCAAGGTCAGGACCGGGCTGGCCGACAGCCAGCCGTCCCCGGCGTCCCCGCCGAAGCCGTCCTCATAGAAACAGGCGATCTCCCGGGCGGCCTGCCAGCCGTCCGGGCGGGCCACCCGCAGGATCCCCGGCGCCTGCCGGTAGGTCGTGCGGGCGAACGCGCCCAGCAGGTTGCGGTACCGGCGCACGAACTCCAGATGCGTCTCGCCGAAGATGTGCAACGGCCACGTTAACCGCCGCGGGTGCGCCCTGATGAACCGGACCTCTTCCCCGCCCCGCGCGAGGGGGTCGGTGATGATCTCGATCGGGGTTGCTCCCCAACCCGCGAGGCCTGCGGCGGTAAACCAGCCGATCTCGTCGCCGGGGTTGGTCAGCTGCCACAGGTTGCCGTCGGGATCGGTCCAGGTCGCCTCGAGGGAACCGGCATCCTCGGACCACACCTGCAGCTCGCCCGCCGGAGTCTGCTCGGGCATGGTTTGCTGGCTGGCGCCGATGGACAGGGGCATCACGACCACCTCCGTCCCATGGCGTCGCGGTACGGCTGCTCGGGACCAGGCCGAGGGCAGTCTCGGCCTAGCGGGGGCGGTGGACGCGGCCGAGAGCGTCTTCGCGGTCCTGCAGAGCGCGCAGCTTGGCCGGGGTCAGCGTCGTGTCCGAGAACTGGAAGTGGTACTGGTTGCCGCTCTGATCCGCGCCGCGGGTGGTGTGGTCACGTAGTTGCTGCCACTGTGCGTCGGTGAATACGGGCTCGGGTCGGCCGGTGCCGTTGGCCACGACCGACAACCCTGGTGGCAGGTAACCGCCCTGGTCGTAGAGGGTCGGCAGGATCCCGCCGTTCGCCATAGCCCAGTGCACGTGGTTGTAGTGTTCGGCGGCGACCGCGCTGGAGTAGACGTGTGGCTGTCCGTCGTGGATCTGGCGGCTGCCG
>Ga0307508_10007675_pt1 | contig 10028 bp, 8 predicted proteins | sample 9_EM_MG_FD_203089 | JGI IMG/M metagenome (GOLD analysis project Ga0307508, IMG submission 203089) | Populus trichocarpa ectomycorrhiza microbial communities from riparian zone in the Pacific Northwest, United States - 9_EM | ecosystem: Host-associated > Plants > Roots > Unclassified | place...
TGGGCTCGTCGCTGCGGCTGCTCGAGCTGCTCGATACCCGGACCGACGTGGTCGAGCTGCCCGGCGCCCCCGGCCTGCCCACCATGGCCGGCCGCCTGACCTTCGAGGGGGTGAGCTTCGCCTATGCCGCCCCGGCCCCCGGCGTCACGCTGGCGCCGGTGCTGTCCGAGGTCTCCCTGGAGCTCGAGCCGGGCGAGATCCTCGCCGTGGTGGGCCCCAGCGGGGCCGGCAAGACCACCCTGGTCAACCTGGTGCCCCGCTTCTACGACCCCACCGCCGGCCGGGTGCTGATCGACGGCGTCGACCTCCGCACGGTGAGCCTCGCGAGCCTGCGGCGGCAGATCGCCCTCGTGCCCCAGGAGACGCATCTCTTCGGCGGCACGGTGCGCGAGAACATCCTCTACGGCCGGCTCGAGGCGAGCGAAGAGGAGATGATCGCGGCGGCCCGGGCGGCCAACGCCCACGACTTCATCACCGAGCTGCCGGAGGGCTACGACACGGTGGTCGGCGAGCGGGCCACCAAGCTGAGCGGCGGCCAGCGCCAGCGCCTGGCGATCGCCCGCGCCCTGCTCAAGGACCCGCGCATGCTGCTCCTGGACGAGGCCACCTCCGCCCTCGACAGCGAGAGCGAGCACCTGGTGCAGGAAGCCCTCGAGCGGCTGCTGGCCGGCCGCACCGCGATCGTCGTCGCCCACCGGCTGAGCACGGTCCGCATCGCCCACCGCATCGCCGTCCTCGACCGCGGCCGCATCGTCGAGCTCGGCCGCCACGATGAGCTCATGGCCCAGGACGGCCTCTACGCCCGGCTCTGTCAACGCCAGGTCCAGGATCTGCGCGAGCCGGTGGCACCTCTCTCTTGACCCGCACCCGGGCCGCGCTTACCATACATTGACGATCATGAATTTCTCACGCCGCCCCCGTGAATCGAGGCGTCCCTCAGCGCGAGGGAGGTCTTTTCGAGAAACGCTGCTATTTAAAGGAGCAGGCGACATGGCCAATGTTCAGGCGAGCACCCAGGCAGTCGAGAAGTTGTTCACACAGGTTTTCCGTGACGGCAACTACGACCTCGCGGACGAGATCCTGACCGAGGACTTCCGCTTCCAGTACCCCTTCCCCGGCTTCGCGCCGGGTCCCGAGGGCATCAAGCAGTTCTCGCGCGAATTCCACCATGGTTTCCCCGGCTTCGAGGTGGAGGTCAACGACCTCTTCGGCACCGAGACCCAGAGCGGTGAAGCCGAGGTCTCCATCCGCTGGACCCTGCGCGGCCAGCACACCGGCCCGTTCCTCGGCATCCAGCCGACCGGCAACCACGTCACCGTCTCCGCCATCGGCATCTACAAGGGCCATCCGCCGACCGAACCGACCGCCCCCGGGACGACGGCGGCGGAGGGCTCCCTCAGCTCCGGCTGGCTGGAGATGGACACCCTCGGCCTGCTGCAGCAGTTGGGCGCGGTCAAGCCCTTGCAGGAAATCGTCCCCAAACTGCGCTACTGATCGTCGGGGGCGTCCCTCAGCGTGAGGGAAGTCTTTTCGGGAAACGCTGTTATCTAAAGGAGTAGGCGACATGGCCAATGTTCAGGCGAGCACCCAGGCAGTCGAGAAGTTGTTCACACAGGTTTTCCGTGATGGCAACTATGACCTCGCGGACCAGATCCTGACCGACGACTTCCGCTTCCAGTACCCCTTCCCGGGCTTTGCGCCGGGCCCCGAGGGCATCAAGCAGTTCTCACGCGAATTCCACCAGGGCCTCCCCGGCTTCGAGTTGGAGGTCAACGACCTCTTCGGCACCGAGACCGAGAGCGGCGAAGCCGAGGTCACCATCCGCTGGACCCTGCGCGGCCAGCACACCGGCCCGTTCCTCGGCATCCAGCCGACCGGCAACTACGTCACCGTCTCCGCCATCGGCATCTACACCGGCAAGCCGCCGGTCGAACAGCTCGGCACTGGGACGGCGGCGGAGGGCACCCTCAGTGCCGGCTGGCTGGAGATGGACACCCTCGGTTTGCTGCAGCAGCTTGGCGCGGTCAAGCCCTTGCAGGAAATCGTCCCCAACGTGCGCTTCTGATCGGAATGACCTGCGTCGCGGCGGCGCCGCTACGCGCCTCGGAGGAGATCCAGGGCAACGTCTTGGCGCCATTTCCCGAAGAGCATCAGGCCTTCCTGATGCTCTCCTTGGCTGACCCCGGAGGTGCCCGCCGCTGGCTGCGGCGGGTGCTCTCCGGGATCACCGCCACGGCGCAGGCGAACGCGGCTCCCGTCGCCGGTGAGTCTGCCGTCTACCGGAGCCTCGGTCTTTCCTATCGCGGGCTGGGCCGGCTTTCGCCTGCGGCGCTCGCCGGCCTGGAAGCCTTCGAGGCCTTCCGCCAGGGCCCCGCCGCCCGCGCCGCCAAGCTGCGCGACCGCGGCCCCGGGGCGCCGGAGCGCTGGGCTTTCGGCGGTCCGGGCCAGGCGCCCGTCGACGTCCTCCTCACCCTGGCTTCGAGCTCGTTGGAGCATCTCGAGGGAGTCCTTGAAGAAGAGAGGCGGCACGCCGGCGACGGGGTCGACGTCGTGCACGTGGAGCGTGGCGGCTTGCTCCCCGGAGCCATGGCCGGCCGCGAGCACTTCGGCTTCCGCGACGGCATCTCGCAGCCGGCGGTGCTCGGCCACGACGATCCGGCGGCAGGCGAGCCGGAGCGCCGGCTGACCCCGGCCGGGGAGTTCGTCCTCGGCCACCCGCGCCACGGCGCCGGCGGCTTGGGGCCGCCCATCGCCTGTCCGGCGTGGATGCACAACGGCACCTTCCAGGTCTTCAAGCGTTTGCAGCAGGACGTGCCGGGCTGGCGCGCCCAACTGGCCACGGCGAGCACGGAGCTGGCCGGCCGCGGGGTGCCGATGTCGGCCGACGAGCTGGCGGCCCGGCTGATCGGCCGCTGGCCGAGCGGAGCTCCTCTGGCACACTCTCCCGAGGTGGACAACGGCGCTGCGCCGGGCGCCGTCTTCGACTACGAAGACGATCCGCACGGCCTCAAGACGCCGCGTTTTTCTCACATCCGCAAGATGTACCCGCGCTCCAACCTGGTAAGCGACCGCGAGTGGCACCGTTTGATCCGGCGCGCCGTGCCCTTCGGCCCGGTCTACGATCCCGAGGCCGGCCCCGGCTTCGGCCCCGATGTCGAGCGCGGCCTCCTGATGAACTCATTCATGGCGAGCATCGAGCAGCAATTCGAGTTCCTGCTGCGCGGCTGGGCGCACGACCCCGACTTCTTCGAAGCCGACGACGGGCCCGACCCCCTGATCGGCGAAGACGCCGCCCCGGTCACGCTGCGCTGCCCCCTGCACGGCCGCCAGACCCTGTCCATCCAGCGCCACGTCCACGCCGCGGGAGCGGTCTACGCCTTCGTGCCGTCGCTCAGTGCCCTGCGGAATCTGGCCGCCGGCGAGCTGTAGAAGAACCCCTCACCCTACCGAGCGCAAAGCCTCGGAAGGAGGCAAGCGAGCAGCACGCGCGGCAGGCAAGTAAGAGGCCGCGGCAGCGACCAGGAGAAGCACCAGGGCCGCGAGAACAAACGTCAGCGGATCCCGGCTCCCCACCTGGAACAGCAGCGACGCCAGCAGCCGGGTGGAAGCCAAAGCCAGAAGCACGCCGGCGAGGATGCCGAGGCCGGCGACCAGGAGCCCATGACCGAGGACCAGCCGGCGAATGCGGCCGCCGTCGGCCCCCAGGGCCATGCGGATGCCGAGCTCCCGGGTGCGCCGGGTCACGAGATACGACACCACCCCGTAGAGCCCCACTGCCGCGACCACCACCGCCATCAGCGACGCCAGCAGCAGCACCGTGACGGTGAACGCCATGCGGGCCCAGGAGTCGCGCACCAGACTGTCCACCGTCCGCACCTGGGTCATCGGCAGGTTGGGGTCGACGCTGCGTACGGCATTGCGCAGGGACGGTGCCAGAGACGCCGTCGGCAGGCTGCTCGCGACCACGAAGGAGAGGCTGGCACGGAGGTCCTTGCTGCCGTCGGCGAGGCCCAGGAGGGGTTCGTAGACCAAGTCCACCGGCTCCTGGTCGAGGCCCTCCAGGCGCACGTCGCCCACCACCCCGACCACCGTGTACCAGCCCTGCTGTTCCGCCTTCGGCGCCCACGACGTCATGCGCTTGCCCAGCGCGCTGCCCTTCGGCCAGTAGCGGCGAGCCACCGATCGGCTGATCACGATGTGACCCAGACGGTTGCGGTAGTCGTCGGGCTCGAAGGTCCGGCCTTCCAGGAGCGGGATGCCCAGGGCGGTGAAGTAGCCGGCGCTGGCGTTCGTCTCCATGAAGACCGGCGGCACCTCTCCCGGCCCCAGGGGGAGCTCTTCCACCACGAACGCGGAGCCGCTCTGAGCGTCGGACAACGGCAGGTAGCTGGCCAGGCCCACCGCCCCGACCCCCGGCACCGCCGCCAGCCGCTCCAGGGTCTTCTCCACGAAGCGCACCCGGGCTTGCGCATCAGGATACGTCGCGGCCGGCAGAAACAGTTGGAAGGTCGTCGCGCCGCTCGTCCTGAACCCGGGGTCGACCTTCTGCAAGGCCAGGAGGCTCCGCACCACCAGGCCGCAAGCCACCAGCAGGACGATCCCCAGGGCGACCTGGGCCGCCACCAGGGCATAGCGCAGGCGGTGCCGTTCGAGGCCAGCGGAGGCGCGGCCGCCGTCGCGCGCCACGTCCGCGAGGTCGATGCGGCTCGCTCGCAAGGCCGGCAGGAGACACGCCAGGAGCGCCGCCAGGAGCGCCGCACCGAGGGTGAACAGCACCGCCACGGCGTCGATGCCCACCTCGTGCAGACGCGGCACCGTGCCCGCGCCGAACCGGACCACCAGGCGCAAGGTCCCCCAGGACAGGACCACGGCCACCCCACCGGCGAGGGCAGCGAGAGCCAGCCCCTCGGCGAAGAGCCCACCCACCAGCCGGCCGCGGCTCGCACCCAGGGCGCCGCGGACCGCCAGCTCGCTGGAGCGTTCTTCGAAGCGCACCAGGAACAGATTGGCGACGTTGGCGCAGGCGATGGCGAGGATCAGGCCGGCCGCGGCAAGCAGCGTCCACAGCACCGGCCGCACCTTGCCGACGGCGTTCTCCAGGAGGGTCTTGAGCACCGGCCGAAAGCCCCCGTCCTGGAGCGGCTTCGCCGCCTCCTCGTCCGGGAAGGCGCCCACCAGGTCGCGGGTCAGTTGCACGAGCTCCGTCTGTGCCGCCTCGAGCGTAACCTGGCTGCGGACGCGGGCGACGGCATGATCGTTGAAGTAGCCCAGCCGTGCCTTGCTGGGATCGAGTACCCGCGGGACCCACAGCTCGGTGGTGGGGTTGGGGAAGTCGAAGCTGGCCGGCATCACCCCCACCACCTCGCGCAGCGTGCCATTGACGCGGAGCGGCCGGCCGAGGATGCCGGCCTCGCCCCCAAAGCGGCGCTGCCACAGGTCATGGCTGAGGATCACCACCGCGGTGCCGCCGGGCCGTCCTTCTTCTTCGCTGAAGGCCCGGCCGAGCTCCGGCTTGACCCGCAGGATGCGGAACGCGGAGGGAGTCACCGCCGCCCCGGGCATGCGGACCGGATCCTGGTCGCCGGTGAGGGTGAAATCGGCGCTGCTCCAGAGGGCCATGCCGGCGAGGGTCTTGCTGTGCTCCAGGTAATGGAGATACAGCCGCGTCGACATGTCCAGCTTATCGAGCTTGAGGCCCGGGACGGCGTGGCTGACCTCCACCAGGTGGGCGGACTCCGGGTACGGCAGTTGGCGCAGCAGCACGGCGTTGACCAGGGTGAACAACGTGACCACCGCCGCCAGGGCGAGGGCCAGGGTCAGCACAGTGATAGTCGAGAAGCCGGGCTCCCGCACCAGACGTCGCAGCATCTGCTTCCATCCGCTCATGCTCATGCCGGGGGATCATATCACGCGGGCCAGGGTCGCCCCGCTCACGCATCGCGACCATGCTGTCTCTCCTCTATCGAACGTCCCAGTCCGGCCTGGGTAGCAGCAAGACAGCACGCCGTCGGTTACAATCAGCGGACAATTTGCGACGGGAGGTACACCATGAACAAGGAAGCGTCGTCGAATGAGAGGCCGGCCCCCGATAATACCGAGCGCGCCTTGATCTTCGTCCTGGTGACCTCTCTTCTCCGTCACTATGACGAGTCGCTCCAGGGGAAGCCGCATACGGCCCCCAGCCTTGAGGCTGTCGTCCCTCACTTCTGGATCACCATGGCGCGAGCCGCCACCGTGCTGGCCGCCCGCGATTTTGGGACCGATCCGGAGGCCGACGAAGACATGATCGATCTGGTCCGGCGCTGGGTTCACAACGGGGTGATGCAGTCCTACGTCCCCGACATCCTGCATCCCGCGGCGCAGATCCTCATGGAGGTCGGCCATCTTGGGCTCAACGTGACCGAAGCCCAGATCACGGGAAATGACGACCAGCGCTTCTTCGAGGAAGCCTCCGTCTTGCTCGCCGATGCCGCCAAGATCTCCCCCGGCCGGCATGACATCCTCTCCGACCTGTGCAAGGCGCTCACGGTCCGAGCCAGTCTGGGCGGCGCCGGCGCGACGGCGCTTTTGCGCGACGCGCTGGCCCGTTGCGATGAGGCCCTCGCGTGCTTTACCGAAGCGAACCGCTATGTCGCGAAAACCAGAAAGCTCCATCCCGGGTATGCAGCTCTCCTCTCGGCAGCCGGCATGTTCCGTTGGCTAGCCGCGACCAGAACAAAGGACATCGGGAAGAAGCGCGTACTTCTTGAAGAGGCCCGCCGCCAGATGGGTCTGGCGATCAAGAAGGGAGGCCTCGACAATCCGGAGATCCAAAGGGCCTATGACGGGGCCGTCGACGATCTGGCCCAACTCCCAGAAAATCCACCAACGCGGCGCGCTCCCTGACCGTCGTCTCAAGGGCAGAGCAGGTGATCAAGCGGGCGATCGTCCAGTTGCATGTTCGCCAGGAGCTCCGCCCTCAGCGAATTTTACCATGGCCTTGGCCACGGGCCGTGCACTGCCGGAGCGCGCTCTCGCGCAGACACCAGCCTCATCCTGCATGGCGCCTCTACCGCACCACCGGAGGCTCGCGCAGGTGGCTGCCGAGACCGACCGGCCGCGCGCCAAGTCTTTCAGAGGAAGTCCTTGAGGGAAAGCCGGCGGAGGTGACGGAGGAGTTTTTTCGGGTGTTGAGCTCGAAGGGGTGAGAGGGACTCGTCCTTGGTGTCCTGGCAGTCCTTTATGTCCTTGCACTGCCGGGGTGTAGAATGAATTCGTGCTCGGCGGAGCGTCGCCCGTCGACCCTTGGAGAGACCCATGCAGAAAACCGTTGCTCTCGCCGAGTTGGGCGAACGCTTCCGCGCCGTTTTTGACGAGGTCACCGAAGACCACCTCCCCTACGTGGTGACTCGCGGCCAAAAGCCCGAGGCCGTCCTCGTGCCCTACGCCGAGTTCCAGCGCCTTCTGAAGAATTCTGACGACGCGGTACTGCGTCGTTTCGATGAGGTCCGAGCCCGAATCCGGGAGCGCACGGCCAGTTTCAGCGAGCAAGACATCGCCGACGACGTAGCTGCAGCTCGTGCTGAGCTGCCCGGCTGATGCGCGCAGTCATCGACACCAACATCCTGGTGCGGGCCATGCTGAAGCCGGCTGGCTCAGTCGGGCCGGTGGTCGACTTCCTCCGCGACGGCCGCTATGTCTTTCTCTACTCGGATGCGACCCTGAACGAGCTGATCGATGTCCTGGGCCGGCCACGCATGGTCCACCGGTATGGCCTTACGGCCGCCGAAGTTGATGCTCTCTGTGCCCTTGTGATCCTCCGAGGGGAGCTCGTTCATCCTGACCGCGCCATCACGGCTTGCCGCGACCCGAAGGACGACAAGTTCCTCGAGGTCGCTGTCGCGGGCCGAGCCGATGTGATCGTGACCAGCGATGGAGATCTGGAGGTTCTCGATCCCTTCGAGGGGATCTCCATGATCTCGCCATCTGAGTTCCTTCGGCGGCTGAACCCTCGCTAGAAGAGCCCTACTGCAGAAGCAGGCGGACAGCGACAAAGAGAGGGATCTGATCCTCCAGATGCTCCGCCAGTCCATCTTCGGAGACATCCTCCTCGTCGCCGTCGCCGGGGGAGTCTGAGAGATCCTCAAAGCCGTCGCCGTCGTCGGCCCCTGCCTGCCGACCCTGACCCTGGAGCAACAGCTCCTCAAGGACTATTACCAGGAGCGCTTCGAAAAGGGCTTCGAATACTCCTTCGTCGTCCCCGGAATGACCCGAGTCGTCCAAGCCGCCGGCCGCCTCATCCGCTCTCCGAGAGACACCGGAGTCATCGCCCTCTTCGACCAGCGCTTCCTCCACGCCCCCTACCGCCACCACCTGCCGCCGGACTGGCTGCCGGAAGAAGGGGCAGGGGCGCTGGTGGGGGATCCGGCGGAGGTGGCGGAGGAGTTTTTTCGGGTGTTGAGTTTGAAGGGGTAGGGTGGGCGCCTGTCAGACAGGTCTCGATCTTTATGATCGCGCCGAAGCGGCTTCAATCTTAAACCGGGATATGCGACGAGTTGTGCAACTCGAATTGTTGTGGATTGCTGTGGGTGTTGGTATTCCGCAAAACCTTGACAGACAGAGATCGACTCCGGCTCGAGTTTACGTACTGCCCTACGCTCGCGAGGTGATCGCCTCGGGTTCGTCGCTCACCTCGATCGCCCGGTAACGCCGCGCCCAGACTTTGTCTCCCCAGTCCGCCAGGCGGCACACCTCCCGCGCCAGGTTGGAATTCAAGTAGCACATGAAGTCCGCCAACTGCCTGGCGTCGTTCACCCGGACGAGCAGGTGATAGTGGATGACGCCTGGCGGGCGCCCGCCTACACCGGGCTTGGCGCGGCGGACCAGGTTTTGTGGGATGGCATTTCATGTCGCCCCGATGAGCAGATCGACCTCGCGCTGCAATGCGGCAGGGGCGCCGCAAACGGGCGGAGGCGCCGAAACTTACCGCGGCCTCAATCGTTGTCCAGCAGTCCCTACAATCTTTCGACGCCTCGTACTAGAATCAAAAACGGGGCACCGTAAATATCACGGCCTGAATAGTTTTCCGGCGGGCCGCACAATTCTTCGACGCACTGCGCAGTTCTTCAACGACTCGCACAGAATAGGAACGCCTCGCACAGTTCTTCGACGAGGCGTCGCAAAACTGTGGGAGACACCGTAAATTACCACGGCCTGAATAGTTTTTCGGCGGCCCGCACAATTCTTCGACGCCCTGCGCAGTTCTTCAACGCCTCGCATAGAATAAGAACGGCCCGCACAGTTCTACAGCGAGGCGTCGCAAAACTGTGGGAGGCACCGTAAATTACCCACGGCCTGAATAGTCTTCCGGAGGCCCGCACAATTCTTCAACGCCCTGCGCAGTTCTTCAACGCCTCGCATAGAATAAGAACAGCTCGCACAGTTCTTCGACGAGGCGTCGCAAAACTGTGGGAGGCACCGTAAATTACCGCGGCCTGAATGGTTTTCCGGCGGCCCGCACAACTCTTCGACGCACTGCGCAGTTCTTCAACGACTCGCACAGAATAAGAACGGCCCGCACAGTTCTTCGACGAGGCGTCGCAAAACTGTGGGAGGCGCCGTAAATCTACCGCGGCCTGAATAGTTTTCCGGCGGCCCACACAATTTTTCGACGCCCTGCGCAGTTCTTCAACGCCTCGCATAGAATAAGAACGGCCCGCACAGTTCTTCGGCGAGGCGTCGCAAAACTGTGGGAGGCGCCGTAAATCTACCGCGGCCTGAATAGTTTTCCGGCGGCCCACACAGTCCTTCGACGCCCTGCGCCGGGAGAGGGTTCCCCCGCTTGGCGGCGGCCCCGAGACCCGCTCAACTCGCCCACCGGACAGACTTCATCTCAACAACGGGCTCGAACCAGGCTCGCTTTTGGCCGCGAGCGGCACTCTCTAAAGAAAGAGGACCGGCAGGAAAGCAAGAACGGCCGGTCGCGAGTTACCTATTTCACATCTGACGATAGGAGGCCGTCTGCAATGTCCCGGCCTGTGGCGACGTCG
>Ga0307508_10007676_pt1 | contig 10028 bp, 13 predicted proteins | sample 9_EM_MG_FD_203089 | JGI IMG/M metagenome (GOLD analysis project Ga0307508, IMG submission 203089) | Populus trichocarpa ectomycorrhiza microbial communities from riparian zone in the Pacific Northwest, United States - 9_EM | ecosystem: Host-associated > Plants > Roots > Unclassified | place...
CACGCTAGATCGTGCGACCAGCGATCGGCCGACAGGAGCTTCTTGGCGGTGTCCTCGCTCAGCCGAGCCGCCGCGGCGTCGAGCATCGCGCGCTGGGCCGCCGAAGGAGGGCGCACCGCATCGGCGAATCCGTCGATCGCCGGATCGCCGTCCGCATTGACCAGCGTGGAGAGAGCCTGCACGAGATGGAACGCCGGACTGTCGAGCCGGGCCCGGTTGCTCGAATGGACGTCCTTCTTGGGACCCCGCCCCCACTTCTCGCCGCTCGATACCAGCTCCAGCTCGACGACGCCCTTGGCGCCGAGCGTCACCGTCACCGAGCCGTCCGGATCCTGCGACGCCGCCGGCATGAAAACACCGGTGCACCGCTTGAGAGCCGCGAGCACCTCGGGCCGCCGCACCACCTGCTTGAAGTGCGGCGAGCCGATCTCTTCCTCCCCCTCCGCCACAAGCACCAGGTTGACCGGACACTTCCGGCCCGCGCCATGGATCGCATGCAGAGCGGCCAGAAACGCCGCCTCCGGCCCCTTCTGGTTCACCGCGCCGCGCCCCATCAGAACCTTGCCGAAGCCGGGCTTGTCGACCAGCGCCGCATCAAAAGGCGGCGACGACCACTCGGCTGGATCGACCTGCTTGACGTCATACATGAAGTACAGCCCCACCGTCCGCGCCGCGCCGGCATCCAGCGTCGCGAAGACGCCCGGCTGGCCATCCGTAGCGATGCGGCTGACCTGCTGGAAGCCCGCCTCGCGGGCAAAGCGCATCAAGAGGTCGCACCCCTCATTCATCCCCCGCCCCTCGGCGGCAATCGAAGGCTGCCGCACCCACTCCTGAAGGCGTGCGACGCCCTCCCCATGGCGCTTGACGATCTCCGCCTGAATCGCATCGAGGCGGTCCTCAGACCGCAGAATCCGAGGGAAAGCGAGAGTAGCCGCAGACGCGGCCGTGGCACCGAGAAACTCGCGACGGGAGAGTGGGCTCATAGGGGGGAGTTTAGCGCAAGTCAGCTTGACAGGAACCGGGGAGCCGTAAATACTGCTGAAGTGAAGACGACCTTCGATCTCCCCGATCCGCTGCTGCGCAAAGCCAAAGCGCTCGCCGCTCAACAGGGGCGCCCACTTCGCGACCTGGTCGCCGAGGCCCTCGGCGAGAAGCTCGACGGCGCGGTGGGTGCCGTGAAGGCCGGCCGGCGGAGAGCGCCGGGCGGCCTGGGAACGCTGGAAGACCCGGCTCGAGCAGCTCCCGGACGGTAGCTGGTTCAATCCCGAGGGCATCGAAGACGAGTCGTTCTTCAACTCCCTCGACGAGATCCGGCGAGAGCCCTGGGCATCCCGCGATCCTTTCGGCTCTGCGTGATGTTCCTGGTCGATACCAACGTGGTCTCCGAGCTCATCCGCCCGCGGCCCAATCTGCCGCTGGTCCGGCGCCTCCTCTCGACCGACCCGGCGGTTCTCTTCGCTTCCGAAATCACACGCTACGAGTTGCGCTTCGGCGCCGCGATCCACCCGAATCCGAGCGACGTCTGGGGTAAGGTGGAACGCGAGATCCTGCCTCTTCCAGTCTGGCTTCCGATCAATGAGGAAGTGTCGCTCGCGACCGCCGACCTTCGAGCCCTGCTCCGCAAGAGCGGCAAGCCGATCGAGATGCCCGACGCACTCCTCGCCGCGACCGCCACGGTGCATGATCTCGTGCTCGTGACTCGGAATGTACGCCACTTTCAGAACGTCCCTGGGCTCGCGGTGGAAAACTGGTTTTCCGAGGAGTAGCACGCACCGGGCGTCCTCAGGCGACCGGCACAGACACGACTCGCGCCGCGTGCCGCTTGGCTTTCTGGGCTGACGATCTCCATGTCACGGTCCAGAAGGGTCACAAAGCGCAGTAGCCGTTCGGAGGAATACCCAAGGCCGTTCACCTCGGCACCCTTGAGAGCTTCCATCCGTCATCTGCGTGCGAAGTATAGCGACAGGCCAAACATCAAGACGTTGAGTACTGTTAGAGCTGTGATGACGATAGTCATCGTCCGCATCTGCCGTGTGTAGATCAACATGGTGTTCATCGTCTTTTCATTTTCTCGCCTAGCAATCTCTTCCCTATAAAAGCTTAGGCCAGGTGACCCTGTAGTTTCGGCAACGCTGTCGTACCTTTTGACAAGGCTATCCGTTGACATCTTGCGAAGCTCAGCTAGCGTCTCAGTCATATTAATATCCTCCCTTGTGGCTTCCAGATAAATAATCTTCGGCCTCGCAGCGCTCGTATCATTTAGCGCCCTATTCTACACCGAAGGCGATCGGCTGCCGCCAGGCCGCGTCGGGTGAGCAGGATCTGCTCGGCGTCGAAGCTGACGATCTTGACGCCTGCGGAATGGATAAGCAGATCGAGCTCACGGCCACCCGCCGGTCCCTTGCGTGCGTGAATCACGATAGCCGTTTCGAGCGCCGAGACCGCACTCATCAGCCGTTTCGGATCGCCGGCGATCGCCTGCGCGAAGGGCCCGGCTTCCGGCTCTCGAAGCAAGATGGCCAGCACGGCCGAGGAGTCGATCACCATCAGCGGAACGCGCCGATGTCGTCGTAATCCAGGATCTCGTTGGCGCTCCGAGTGTCCAAGTCCGGTAGAGAGCTGCACCGGCGGCTGAGCTCCATCAGGGTCTCGACGAGATCCGGCGCGGACCGCCGTCCTCTGAGACTCTCCAGGCGCTCTTCCAGGGAGTGGATAATGGCCTCGGTAAGGCTCTCGCCGGTCTCGCTCGCGACCTGTCGAGCCAATCTTTCCGCCGTGTCGTTCTTGATGCTCAGGGCCATGAAGCCTCCCCTGCGTATAGAATCCAGACCGAATTCTAGAATCAACCAGCCGAGCCGGCAAGCTCGAGAGGACAGGGACCGGCGCTGCCATTCCGGCGGCATGGTCGGCGAGGCCGACCGGGCCGGCTGGAAGCCAGCGCTCCCAGCGAGAGCGTGGACGCCGATTTTGACGAGCACCTGCCGCCGCCTGTCAAGCGTTGGACCAAGCACACCAGCGGTCCGGTCTGGCACCGGATGGTACGTGTGGTCCCTCTGAGCTTGGAAGGACAAGGCCGGCTCGTCGCGCACGTGCTGCTTACCTCTCGTGAGGACGTGATCGAGGCTCTAAAGTCCGACGCGGTCGGATGAGCTGGCAGGTCACCCCACGACCTTGTCGTACTCAGCGTGCGAACCAATCCACACCCAGTAGATGCCGGCGTCGACGGCCGTACCGAGCGCGCGGTAATGATCACCGACCCGGACCGACCAGAGATCTCCGATTCGTTTGAAGTGAAGAGATGGGTGACGCGAGTCAGCCTTGAGGAGTATGTAGTTCTTGTCCGCCAGCTCCCGGACTTCAGCCGGCAAGGACTGATAGAGCTTCCAGAAACTGGGCGATGCGAAATGCGTCAAAGCTCGCGAGCTCTGCCTGCTCTGTAATCCTCAAGCGCTTCGGCAATCAGGCCATCGAGCTTTCCTGCTTTGGCGTCAGCTTCAATCTGCTGATCCCAGAGGCGAGCGTCGAGCTCGAAGAACCAGGCTCGGAGCTTGGAGAGGTCTTCCTGGGAAAGGCTCTCGATCTGCTTCTCCAGCTCTTCAACTTTGCTCATGGGCATCCATTCTACACCGAGGGCGATCGACCGCCGCGTCAGGTTCAGGCCGCGGCCGAGACGGTTCTGCGGAAGTGCCCTCGGAGACGATTCAGAAATTCGGCGGAAGAATGGCCCTGAGGCCCGGTCAGGGACTCTCGATACCAGCGGGCCAGCAGGCAAAGCTCGTAGAGATGCACGTTGTCCTTCTTGATCTCCGTGGCTTGGCCGGCGTAGGACTCGAGAAGGCGATCCAGGCCGCCCGCAATCTGGAAGGGTTGCCGCGCGCCGCGTGTGACGATGGCGAGGTCGTAGGCGGGATCGCCGAGCTGAGCCCTTTCCCAATCGATGAGTCCCAACGCCTCCCGAGGATGGAGGAGGATGTTCTGCCCGAGCAGATCGCCATGCAGGAGAACGGCTGGCTCGTCGGGCGGGAGATGCTCCAGAGCCCACGCGTGGACTTCGCGAGCGAGCGGCTCATCAAGGTCAGCGAAGACGGAGAGCTGTGCGAGGGCATGATCTCTCCGCGTCCGGGCTCCCGGCAGCTCCAGGCGTCTGTCACGCTCTGCCGAGAGGCTCTCGACATCGAGGGCGTGCACCGCGGCTGCCACTTCAGCGACCACTTCCCACGGGCGGACCGCCGGCTGCCGGCCGGCGCGGAGGTCGAGCGGGATGCCGGCCACGAGGGTCTCGATGAGAGCCGGCCGGCCGGCGTCCGGAAGGAGGCCAAGGAGCCGGGGAGGCCGGAACGGCAGCTCGATCGCGGCCAGCCGGTCCAACAGCCAGGCCTCGAACCTGGCCCGTGCGTTGAATTCTGGCTCGGCGTCCCGAAGCGGCAGCAGAATCACATAGTCACCGCTCAGGCCATGGCGATCGGGATAGACATCGGCCGCGGCGGAGAACGCCTTGCGACACAATCCATCCGCCAGATACGAGACCCAGCCGACGTCCGGGCGCCTTGATCCGCGCGCTGTGCGAGCGCGTTGGCGAGGAGACGTTTGGTCCGTACCCAGCCGGCAGCGCTGTCCTTTTCCTCCGACATTTCACGAAACTCAGTGACCGTCATCCCGTAGGGAGCTCCGCCTTCAGTGAAGCCGGCGGCCCAAATGCGCTCACCGCCCCATTCGACCCAGTCCTCGCCTTCCGCCAGTGGCTCGCTGTCTGGACCCAGGCGCTTCCTGACTTCCAGTCTGGGCTGCCGTGCCCTGGACGCGCCTCTCCGAGATCGTCGTTTCATTGGCGGTGCGATGCTAGCAGGGCTGGCGGTGAAATTGGACCCAGCAGTCCAGCTCGCTACAATTGGTGAGTGCCTGACGCCCGGAGGTTTCTCACCGCAGACGAGCGCCTGGAACAGTTGTATCGCGACCGCGAGCGGCTGCGCCGGGAACGGATGATCCGTAAGGCGGCCGGCCCGGTGTGGCACCGCATGGTGCGCGTCGTCCCTCTGAGCTTCGAGGGACAGGGCCGACTCGTCGCGCGAGTGCTCCTTGGCTCTCGTGAGGAGGTGATCGAGGCTCTGAAATCCGACGCGGTCTTCGCGGTCGATACGGCGATGCGTCTCGCGCACGGGGCCGGATTCCTGGCGGTCCAGGAGGTCCATGCCTATCTTGCAGGGGCGGAGCCGCTCGACCGGCTCGCCACGTCGGGCCTCATCTCCGCGGAAGACTACTTCGACTCCATTCTCGTGCGCCCCTGGCCTGGCCCAACTCGCTTGCTGGCATGCCTGGTCGATGAGCTTCCGCCGTCGCGCGTGGTCCAAGGCGGCTATCGCGTCGTGACCCGCGAGCGGCTGGGCCGGGAGCTGATCGGCACGGTTGGACCGCGGACCGACCTGTTCGGCCTCTATGAGAAGGTTGAGGGGATCGAGCCCTCGGCAGCCCCTGGCAGCGCATAGAATCCTTCGCCATGCCGCCGCGCCACGAGACCTTCCTCCGCTCGCTCCAAGTCCTCCCCGAGCGGATTCAGAACCCGGATGCCTTCCCGTTCACCATTCCGGCGATCCGGACTCTCCGCAGCCTGGAGCTCGATCCGCGGATCACTTTCTTCCTGGGGGAGAACGGCAGCGGCAAGTCGACGCTGATCGAGGCGATCGCCATGGCGGAGGGTTTCAATCCGGAAGGGGGAAGCAAGGGCTTCTCGTTTTCCACGCGGCAGTCCGAGTCCGGGCTCTGGCGCTGCATCCGCCTGGTGCGCGGTGCCCGCAGACCGACGACCGGCTTCTTTCTTCGGGCCGAGAGCTTCTTCAATGTCGCCACCGAGATCGAGAGGCTGGACGCAGAGCCGGGGCCGGGGCCGCCGATCCTCCCTTCCTATGGCGGCGTCTCGCTGCACGAACGATCCCACGGGGAGGCGTTCCTGGCCTTGGTGGAGAACCGCTTCGGACCCGAGGGCCTCTATATCCTGGACGAGCCCGAGGCGGCGCTGTCTCCGGCCCGCCAGCTCGTCCTCCTGCGCCACATCCATCTCCTGATTCAGGACGGCTCCCAGTTCCTCATCGCCACCCACTCCCCGATTCTCCTCGCCTTCCCGGGCGCCCTCCTCTATCAGCTCTCCGAATCCGGCATTGAGAAGATCGACTACGAGGAGACCGAGCACTACCGGCTGACCCGCGAGTTCCTGCTGCGGCGGGATCTGTTCTTCCGGGAGCTGTTCGCGGACGACGAGTCGAGCTAGAGGCCGATGCGCTCGGACCGCTCGTCCGCCCCTTCGAGGAGCAGCTCGGCGGTCCGCATTCTTTCGCTTGGGCAGGTGCGAAGGTCGAGCTCCGCGAAGCCCACGTAGGCATTCTGATCGAGCCCGTTTCTCCGCAGCCATTGGATGTAGCGCGAGCTCGCACCCTGGGCGGCGGAGAGCGTGGTGTCGCTCACCTTGCTCCAGTTGTCGGCCGCAGCCTCGATCTCGCAAATTTCGATGTTGGCAGGACCGCGAAACTGAAATGTCATGATCTGTCCGGTCGGCTGCCTTTGGCTGCGCAGGGCCACCACGGCGACCAGGCCGCCGGCGGATGGCGCGGTGAGCCCGATGAGCGCCGGCCGTCCACGATCGCCCTGCATTACATCCCGCTGTTCCAGGCTCGCTACGTCGGCGAGAAGCTTCGCCCAGCGCTGACTGCTCGGTGCCGGATGGCTGGGGGCAGGGAGAAGAGGGGCGGCGCCGGAGAAGGCGTAGTTGATCGGCAAGGCGTAGGCCTGCACCGGGGCATTCTCCAGGGAGATGACGCCGACGACGAGGCCGTGTTTGTCCAGCAGCGGGCCGCCGCTGTTGTGCTCGTTCAGATTCGCCTGGATATCGAGAAAGCCGACGCCGAGGATGCCGTGCAGCCGGTTGCTGAGAGTCCCTTCCTGGATCGTGTCCAGCCCTTCAGGGGCGCCGACCGTGAGCACCTGATCGCCCTTGCGCAGGCTCGTCGCATCGCCCAGCGGGAGCGGCTCGACGTTGGCGCCCGGTACCCGCACGAGCGCCAGGTCCAGCCGATCGTCGCGATGTTCCGGCGTCGCCGGCAGCTCGCGGCCGTTTGCGAAGACCGCGCGCAGCGACTCGCCTTGCCGGCAGAGGATGTGCGCGTTGGTCAGCACCAGGTCCTTGGCGACGAAGAAGCCCGATCCGATCGAGCTCGCGCAGCGCAACGAAACCGTGGCCGTCGTGGCGCGCTCGGTCATCTCCTTTCGGCCCAGCTCCGGCCCCTGCGTCGTATCGGGATCGCCGAACCCCAACTGCTCGGCCTCGGTCTCGTCCTTCAGGTGCTGGATAAATTTCCAGAGCGGGATGCCGCCGACGACCAGCAGGAGCGCCATGATGCCAATGGTCGTCAGACGGCCGGTCTTCCGAGCCGCGACCGGCGCATCCTCAGTCGCCGCCAGGGTCCGCCCTTGCCCACCGTGTTCCTCGACGATCGCGAGCGCCTTGCGCGCCACCTCCCGAGTCACCGCGGAGACCAGGACCGAGCCGGGGATGGCGACGGTTTGCTGGGCGGCAGCGAACGACGGCGCGCCGGGACCGATCTTCGACAGGCCGCGGGCGATCTGATAGCGGGAGCGTCCGTCCGCCGGCGCGGTCACCAACACGACATCCACAAGGAGCTTTCCCTTGCAATGCGGGCAAACCGGGTCCGCCAAGGAAACACGCTCACCGCAGCGGGGGCACGGCTCCTGCTCGACCGGCTCGGACATTTCAGTATATTACAGCAGAACTGCTCACTCCTCCGGCATCGCCGCGCCACAGTTGGGGCAACTGGGCGTGTCGAAACCGATCACGGCGCCGCAGCGTGAGCAGGTCCGGTCCAGGAGCTCGGAACCGCCGCCAACGACGAGCCCGCAGCCGCGGCACTCGATGGCGCCGAGCGGGTGCGGCGTTCCACAGGCTGGACAGACGGTGAGCTCGGCCCGGATCTCGGGATCATCGCCGACGAGAGACCTTTTCCCCAACTCGGCTTCGACTGCCGCCGCCGCGTCGCCGTCGGCGGCCAACACATACAGGCAGGCGGCTTCGGATTTCCTTTTCGCCAGCAAAGGCTCGAGGCGATGGGCGATCCCCGCGTCGTCGAGCGCTCCGGAGAGCACCTCAATCGCGCTCAGGGGGCGACAACAGAGGCAGACCAGATCGTCGCTCGGCGGCAGCTTGCGCAGGGGGCCGGCAAAGGGGAGCGCCGGCGGAAGATCCAGGTCCAGATCCGCGGGCGGTTCCTCCCAGTCCTCGGAGAGGTCCGCGGGGAAGACGAGCTCGACGCCGCAATCGGCGCAGATTGTGGCGTCCGGACGGTACTCGCCGTCACAGCGCGGGCAGACCTTGTAGTCCGCCGCCTCTTCTTCCCTTTCCGGCTCGCCGGGCGCCTCTCTCCGCGCGCGGGCCTCGTCCACGGCCTTCGCAGCCTTCCAGTCCTGCTGCCGCACGCAGACGGTGAGCAACCCGTCTTCGCGCGCGCGGCGGCGGTCGATCCGGTAGCGGATGCTTTTGCGGTTGAGGTCTGCCGCCAGCGCCAACGCCCAGGCGATGGGAGCGGAACGGAGAGCCATGAGGCCGGAGGTGAGCGGCAGCTCGCGGGCATCCCGGAGCGCGATCTGCTCCGGATCGACGAGCGGCACGTCGCAGTCGGCGCAACGCTCGATCTCCAGACGGTACTCGCCCGCGCAAACGGGGCAGACCTTGAAGTAATCCAGATCCATCACCGTATTGTAGTCCGGGGCGGTACGAAAACCCCTTCGCGGACGCGTGAACGCTACTTCGGCTGGCCGAGACTGAACCAGTTTCCGAAGGGGTCCTTGAAGATGGCCTCGACGCCGTAGAAGCGATCGGTGGGCGGGGACAGGAATTCCACGCCCTTCTCCTTGAGCTCCTCGTATGTCTTCTGGCAGTCTGCAGTCTCGAACACCCCGGCGCCGAGAGCCCCTTTGCCGATCAGGGTGCGCAGCATCTCGGCCGCCTCCGGGCCGGCTTTCTGGTCCGCGCCCACCAGCATCAAGATGACCTCGAGGTCCTTCTGGCCCTTGGGGCCCACAGTGAGCCAGCGGAAACCGTTGTCCATCTTGGCGTCGGTCCGTACCTCGAGGCCGAGCTTGGTAACGTAGAAGTCGTAGGCGACGTCCTGGTCGAGGACGAAGATGGCGGCGTGGGACATGCGCTGAATCATGGCGTTTCCTCCGTGACGAGAGCTTTGCACGGCTGCCGGCGCCCGCGCTTCTCGGATCTTGCGCTTTCGTTGCGCTACAGGGGCAGGCCCGCGAAGTAGCGCAGGAAGCAGCCCGGCACCGCCCGCGGTACCCAGCGCTGTGGCACCACCGTCCAGCAGCGCGCCCGCCGCCGGTACTCGGAAGGAGAACAACCGGCGAGCTCCTTGAAGCGCAAGCTGAAGGAACCAAGACTCTCGTAGCCCACCGCGAAGCAGACCTCGGTCACCGAGAGCTCGCCGGACGCGAGCAGGCGCTTCGCCTCGTCGAGCCGCAGTCGCGTCACGAGCTCGTGCGGCGTCTCCCCGAAGGCGCGACGGAAGAGGCGGTGATAATGAAACGGAGACAGAAACGCGCACCCCGCCGCCTGCTCCAGCCGCAACCGCTCGCCGAAGCTCGCGGCCAGAAAGTCCCGCGAGCGGCACAGACGGCGGAAGGTGGCATCATCGATCAGACGGCTGGAGGCAACCAGTGAAGGGCGAGGCATCGCGGAAGCATATCAGCGCCGGGCGACACCGTCGCCGGCCAACAGCCGGCCAACCAGGGTCCCGTCAAAGTTCCTTGAAGCTTTCTTAAAGTTCGCATCAACTTGGCTCGGAGAGGTCTGCCGGTCCAGAACGGCATCGCCTCGGAGCGAGCGCCGGGTTCTTGAAGAGTATGGCGGGGTCGTCTCCGACGCGACCCGGCGATAGGACGACCTCGAGAGCCCGCCGGCTCTTCCAGCGCTCCCCAGTTCGTGGGTGTTGCCGAGCGACTACAGGCGCACCAGGGACAAA
>Ga0307508_10007678_pt1 | contig 10027 bp, 7 predicted proteins | sample 9_EM_MG_FD_203089 | JGI IMG/M metagenome (GOLD analysis project Ga0307508, IMG submission 203089) | Populus trichocarpa ectomycorrhiza microbial communities from riparian zone in the Pacific Northwest, United States - 9_EM | ecosystem: Host-associated > Plants > Roots > Unclassified | place...
ATGCATTTCGACGCGCGCCCCGATCAGCCGCTTCACCTCGCGTTTCTCGATCACGTCGGGCGTTTTCACCCACGGCGCGGGCTCGCTCTTCTCGATCTTCCAGGGTCCTGCGAACACCCCTTGCGCCACCGCAGGCTGGGCGAATGAAACCAAAAGCAGTGGGATGGCGAACATCCCGTGAAAGATACCTGATGAAACACGAACCGAACGCCATCGTATCGACACGTCAGGCCACCCTGTCGCGCGCGAGCGGTGTGACGATTTCGGACTGGACGTGTCTTGCGATCTCGCGCGAGATATAGCGCGCTGTGATCGGCGTGCCGTCGAAGTGCAGGATAGCGATGAGCACCGCTGGATCGATGCCGAACTCGTTGATCAGCAGAGAGCGCAATTGCCCGTCGCGATTCTGCTCGACGACGAAGACCTTCTCGTGCGCCTTGACGAATTCGTGCACGCTTTCCGGGAACGGAAACGCACGTATCCGCAGCGTATCGAAGACGAGGCTGTCACGACCGAGCGCCTCGATCGCCTCCGCCATCGCGGGGCTCGTCGAGCCATAGAAAATCACGCCGTGACGCGCGTTTTCGCCGGTCACTCGCAAGAGCGGCTGGGGCACCATTGCCTTTGCGGTATCGAACTTCCGCAACAGGCGTTCCATGTTGTAGATGTAGTCGGCGCCGCGCTCGGAGTAGCGTGCATACGGATCGCGGGACGTGCCGCGCGTGAAATAGGCGCCCTTGTCCGGATGCGTTCCCGGATAGGTGCGAAACGGGATACCGTCGCCGTCGACATCCTTGTAGCGGCCGAAATCCTTTCCGGCCTCGAGTTCCTCGGCGGTCATCACCTTGCCGCGGTCGTACTCGCGGGAGTCGTCCCACGCGAAAGGCGCGGTGAGCCGCTGGTTCATGCCGATGTCGAGATCGGTCATCACGAAGATCGGTGTCTGCAGCCGATCGGCGAGATCGAGCGCCTGGGCCGAAAATTCGAAGCATTCGTGTGGGTCTTCCGGAAACAACAGAACGTGCTTCGTATCGCCGTGCGATGCGTACGCGCACGCGAGCACATCCGATTGCTGCGTGCGCGTCGGCATGCCGGTCGACGGGCCGCCGCGCTGAACGTCGATGATCGTGATCGGTATCTCAGCAAAGTAGGCAAGGCCGATGAATTCGTTCATCAGCGAGATGCCGGGCCCGGATGTAGTCGTGAATGCGCGCGCGCCGTTCCAACCGGCACCGACACACATGCCGATCGATGCGATTTCATCTTCGGCCTGCACGATCGCGAAATTGTTCTTGCCCGTTTCTGCATCGACGCGGTACTTCATGCAGTATTTCTGGAACGCCTCGGCAAGCGACGACGACGGCGTGATCGGATACCACGCGCATACGGTTGCGCCGCCGTAGACGCAGCCTAGCGCTGCGGCGACGTTGCCATCGACGAAGATGCGATCGCCGACGTTGTCTGCGCGCTGCACCTTGAGGCCGATCGGCGCGAGATGCTGCTGCGCATGTTCGCGACCGAGATTGAGCGCCTGCACGTTCGAATCGAGCAGCTTTTCCTTGCCCTTGTATTGCTCAGCGAACAGTCGCTGTATCTCGCGCGGATCGATGTCGAGCAGCACGGACAACGCGCCCAAGTACATGATGTTCTTGAACAGCTGGCGCTGGCGCGCGTCGGCGTAGGTACGATTGCAGATCGCCGTCAGCGGCATGCCGATGACGTTGATGTCTTCGCGGAACTTCGATGGCGGCAAAGGCCGCGTCGAGTCGTAGAAAAGATATCCGCCCGGTTCTATCTCCTTGAGGTCCGCGTCCCAGGTCTGCGGGTTCATCGCGACCATCAGATCGACGCCGCCCCTGCGGCCGAGCCAGCCGCGTTCGTTGACGCGCACCTCGTACCAGGTCGGCAATCCCTGAATATTCGACGGGAAGATGTTGCGTGGGCTGACGGGCACGCCCATGCGGAGTATCGAACGGGCGAACAGCTCGTTCGCCGATGCCGAGCCCGATCCATTGACGTTCGCGAACTTGACGACGAAATCGTTGATGGCGGCGATGCCTTTCATGCGGCCTCCCGCTTGGTGGGCTTGTGGCAACCCGGCCCCGCCTGTGTCGTCTCGAGCAGAAACTTGCGCATGTCCCAGGCACCGGTCGGACAACGCTCTGCGCAAAGCCCGCAATGCAAGCACACGTCTTCGTCCTTGACCATTACCCTGCCCGTCTTGAGCGTTTCGGAAACGTAGAGATCTTGCGTCAGGTTGAGCGCCGGCGCCATAAGTTGCGTGCGCAGCACGTCCTCGTCCGCGTTGGACGTAAAGCTGATGCAGTCCATCGGACAAATGTCCACGCACGCGTCGCATTCAATGCAGGCATCCTTCGTGAAGACCGTCTGCACGTCGCAATTGAGACAGCGCTGCGCTTCATTGAACGCCGTCTGCGCGTCGAAGCCGAGTTCGACTTCGACCTTGATACTTTTCAACGTCTGCGCCTTCTCGCGCCACGGCACCGCGTAGCGCTGGTCGTCCGAGATGTCGTTGTCGTAGCTCCATTCGTGGATGCCCATTTTCTGGGAGATCAGGGTTACGCCGGGGTCGGGCCGTTCGCGGATGTTCTCGCCGTTGAGCTGTTTGTCGATCGAGACTGCTGCGGCATGCCCGTGGGCCACGGCCCAGATGATGTTCTTGGGTCCGAAGGCCGCGTCGCCGCCGAAAAAGATCTTGGGATGCGTCGACTGCATCGTCACTTCATCGACTTTCGGCATGCCCCATTGATCGAATTCGATGCCGATGTCGCGCTCGATCCAGGGAAACGCGTTTTCCTGGCCGACCGCAATAAGGACGTCGTCGCATTCGACGAACGCATCCGGCTCGCCTGTCGGCACGAGCTTGCGCCGTCCCTTGTCGTCTTTTTCGGCGCGGACTTTTTCGAACGTCATGCCGATCAGCGTGCCATCGCGATGTTCGTACGTCTTGGGCACCATGAAGTTGAGGATCGGGATGCCTTCGTGCATCGCGTCTTCCTTCTCCCAGGGCGAGGCCTTCATTTCGTCGAAGCCCGAGCGCACGATCACTTTCACGTCTTCGCCGCCAAGTCGCCGCGAAGAGCGACAGCAGTCCATCGCGGTGTTGCCGCCGCCGAGGACGATGACGCGTTTCCCGATGGCCTTGATGTGTTCGAAATATACCGACGCGAGCCAGTCGAGACCGATATGGATATGGCCGCCCGCTTCGTTGCGCCCCGGCAGATCGAGATCGCGTCCGCGCGGTGCGCCGCTGCCGACGAATACCGCGTCGAAATTCTGCGCGAGAATGTCCTTCATCGAATCGATGCGCTGGCCACCACGGAAGTCGACGCCCAGATCGAGGATGAATCCCACTTCCTCGTCGATCACTTCTTCCGGCAGACGGAAGCGCGGCACCTGCGTGCGCATGAAGCCGCCGCCCTTCTTCTCGGCCTCGAAGACCGTGACCTCGTAACCGAGGGGCGCGAGATCGCGCGCCACCGTGAGCGCGGACGGGCCTGCGCCGATGCAGGCGACACGGCGTCCGTTTTTGCGCACCGCGGGCTTGGGCATGCGCGCGCGCACGGCATCGACGTCCTTGTTGTCGGCAGCAACGCGCTTGAGACGACAGATCGCGACGGGCTCAGGCTTGCTCTTCTCCGCGGCCGCGCCGTTGTTTTCCTCGACCCTGCCGCGTCGGCACGCAGGTTCGCACGGCCGATCGCAGGTGCGTCCGAGGATGCCCGGGAAGACATTCGACTTCCAGTTGACGACATACGCGTCTGAATATCGCCCGGCGGCGATCAGACGGATGTATTCGGGGACCGGGGTGTGGGCGGGGCAAGCCCACTGGCAATCGACGACTTTGTGAAAATAATCGGGGACACGAATATCGGTCGGCTTCACCCACTCCCTCCAAGGCGTGCGGCCGTCAATCTGGCGTGGCGTGCCGCTTGCATCGGAGTCTACGCTCGCCCCCGCCGTAATAAAAGCGTCGCAAGCCGTTGGTATTGCGCAGTTTGCCGATTGAAACCACATGCGGCCAAGTGGGGGCGAAGTCAATTGTCCATTCGGCCAGCCATCGCATTGCAGGACCAAATGCGCCACAATGTTGCAATGCGGTAAAACCGCTCTCGATCGAGGCTTTCATGCTGTATCACCTGCACGAGTTCAATCGCCTTCTGTTCCATCCGCTGATGGCGTTTTCGGAAAGCAGCGCGCGCATGCTTTCCTCCCCGGACAGCTGGATGTCGCACCTGCCCGGCGCCAACCGCATGGCGGCGAACTACGAGCTGCTCTACCGGCTCGGCAAGGAATACGAGAAACCCACGTTCGACATCGGCTCGGTCGAGGCGCACGGCAACAAAGTGCCCATCATCGAGCAGATCGCACTCGCGAAGCCTTTCTGCAACCTTCTGCGGTTCAAGCGCTTCAGCGACGAGATCCCCACACTCGAAGAGTTGAAACGCGACCCGGCGGTCCTCGTCGTGGCGCCGCTGTCGGGCCACCATTCGACCCTGCTGCGCGACACGGTGCGTGCGTTGCTGCAGGACCACAAGGTGTACATCACGGACTGGATCGACGCGCGCATGGTGCCGACGGACAAGGGGCCGTTTCACCTCTCCGATTACGTTGCGTACATCCAGGAATTCATCCGTCATATCGGCGCCACCAATCTGCACGTCATTTCGGTATGCCAGCCGACCGTGCCCGTGCTCGCGGCAATCTCGCTCATGGCGTCCGCAGGCGAGGTGACGCCGCGCACGATGACGATGATGGGCGGGCCGATCGATACGCGAAAGAGCCCGACGAAAGTCAACGATCTCGCCAGCACGCAGTCGATCGGCTGGTTCGAGGCAAACGTCATCAACAACGTGCCGCAAAACTATCCGGGCGCTGGCCGCCGCGTCTATCCCGGTTTCATGCAGCACGCGGGGTTCGTCGCGATGAACCCGAGCCGCCATTTCGAGTCTCACTGGGACTTCTACCGCGACCTCATGCGCGGCGACGATGAAGACGCCGAAGCGCATCGCAAGTTCTACGACGAATACAACGCCGTCCTCGACATGCCCGCCGAGTATTACCTCGATACCGTGAAGACGGTATTCCAGGATCACTCGCTGCCGCTCGGCACCTGGAAGATCGGTGCAGATCTCGTCAAGCCCCAAGACATCAAGCGCACGGCGCTGTTCACGATCGAGGGCGAACTCGACGATATCTCCGGCCTCGGCCAAACCGAAGCGGCGCACGACTTGTGCAAGGGCATCAAGGCGCCGAACAAGAAACACCTGACCGTCGCCGGTGCAGGCCACTACGGCATCTTCAGCGGCCGCCGCTGGCGCGACGTCGTCTATCCGCAGGTGCGCGATTTCATCCGCAAATATTCCTGATACTCGATCGAGCCGACGCCGAGCAATCACGATCTTGAGCAATCGCGATGCCGCAGATGCGATGCGGCTCGGGCTGATTTCGGTGAAGGGTGCGTTTCGTTAGCCCGCGATTCTGAGCGCGCGAGCGACCCGACAAAGCCGACGGCAACCGCTCAATGACGGATCAATTGGGCGAACACCGACTCGAAAAATGAACTAGGCAGTTGTGCGCGCACCGGTACCTCGAAAAAATTGCCGCGTGCAAACCCGTCGCACTTCACCGCGTCCTTCTGCGTCATCAACACTGGAGCGTCGTCGCCGAACGCGAAATCGGACGCGACGAACACATGGTGATCGGGAAACGGATGCTCGTCCACGACGAGCCCCAACGTCCGCAACGTTGTGAAGAACCGCGCGGGATTGCCGATGCCCGCCACGGCGTGGACACGCGTTCCGACAAGTGATGTGAGCGCGATCGACTCACGACTGCCCGTCATCGCCACCGCTTCATCCCCGACCAGCGACATCGGTATTTCGTCACCTAGCGCCACGCCGCCATTGCACACGCGAAGCGCGATGGACCGCAGCCGAGACAACGGTTCGCGCAAGGGGCCTGCCGGTAGCAGGCTTCCGTTGCCGAAGCGCCGAGCGCCATCGATCACGCAGATTTCGATGTCCCGCCCGAGCGCGTAGTGCTGCAGCCCATCATCGGCAATCACCGTATCGCAGCCTTCGGTCAGCAGCAGGCGCGCCGCCGCGACGCGCTGGCGCCCCACCGCAACCGGCACGCCCGTCGCCCGCCGCACGAGCACGGGCTCGTCACCCGATTCGCCAGGTTTGCTTTCGGCGACAAGCAAGCGTGCGTGCGCCACCGAGCCCCCATAGCCGCGGCTCACGACACCCGGCTTGCGACCCCGTGCGCGCAAGGCTTCGACGAGCGCAATCGTCAGCGGCGTCTTGCCGGTGCCGCCGACCGTGAGATTGCCGACGACGATGACGGGCACCGGCAGCCGCTGGGTTCGAAGAATGCCGGCGCGATAGAGCGCGCCTCGCAGCCGGACGATGCCTCCGTAAAGGCAGGCCAAGGCGCGCTGTGCGAGCGACGGCGGCGCGCCCGCGTACCAGACTGCGTGCAGTTGGTCTTCGCGCCAGATCACGGGTACACCGGCCCCATCGCTATTCGTCGTCGCGGAACTGCATTTTATACAATGCAGCGTAGCGCGCGCCGCGCGCGATCAGCGCTGCGTGCGTCCCCCGCTCCACGATGCGGCCGGCATCGAGCACAGCAATCTGGTCGGCGTGCTCGATCGTCGACAGCCGGTGTGCGATCACGAGCGCGGTGCGGTCGTGCATGAGTTTCTTGAGCGCATCCTGGATCAGTCGCTCGGACTCGGTGTCGAGTGCCGACGTCGCTTCGTCGAGTATGAGAATCGGCGCGTTCTTGAGGATGGCCCGGGCGATCGCGATGCGCTGGCGCTGCCCGCCGGACAGTAGCGCCCCGCCCTCGCCCACCTGGCTGTCGAGTCCGTTGGGCAGGCGCTCGATGAACTCCATCGCATTGGCTGCACGCGCGGCCGCTTCGACCGCCTCGCGCGTCGCGGTACCGAGTGCCCCGTAGGCGATATTGCGCGCAATCGTGTCGTTGAACAGCACGACATTCTGACCGACCCAGGCGATCTGCGCGCGCAGCGACGCAAGGCGATATTCGGTCAGAGGATGGCCGTCGAGCAGTATCTGGCCCGCGCTCGGCTCGTAGAAACGCGGCACGAGACCGACGAGGCTCGACTTGCCGCTACCCGAGCGTCCCACGAGTGCCGTTACCGTTCCAGGTGCGCAACGCAAGTCGATGCCGTCGAGCGCTGCGACATGCTGCCCAACGTAACGGAAAGACACACCCTCGAATGCGATCTCGCCGCGGACGTTCGTCGCCAGCGCGGCGCCGCGATCCACCTCGGCGGGCGTGTCGATCAGCGCAAACAAGTCGTGCGCGGCAACAACGCCGCGATTGAGGCTCGCCTGAACCGTCGTCAATTGCTTGAGCGAGGTCAGCATGACGCTCATGCCCGTGATCACGGACATGAACTGGCCCGAAGTGATGTGGTTGATGATTCCCGGCCGCGTCGCGACGAAAATGACGGCCGCAATCGCGCATGCGGCCACGATCTGCACGAGCGAGGTCGAAAGCGCGTTGGTGGCCGACACCTTGAGATTCAGGCGGCGGTTCTCGTTGGTCACTTTCTCGAAACGTTCGCGCTCGTAGTCCTGCCCACCATAGATCTTGACCTCGCGCTGGCCGAGGACGATTTCGTCGATCGTTCCGGTGACCTCGCCCATCGACTGCTGGATACGTGGGCCGATGCGCCGATAGCGCTTGCCGACGAGGTAGACGATCGCGGCGATCAGCGGCGCGAGGATGAACAGCGCGGCCGTAAGGCGCGCGCTGTAGTAGAGCATCACGGCGGTGAATCCGATGATGCTGAGCGAATGCAGGACGAGGATTTTCAGCGAATCGGTGCACGCGCCCGCCACCTGCTCGACCGTGAAGGTCAAGCGCGAGATCATCTGCCCCGATGTTTCCTCGCTGAAATAGCTTGCGGGTAGCTGCAGATACCGCGTAAACACCTCAGTGCGCATGCGGTGGATGATCCCGCGCGCAACGCGTGCCATGCCGTAGTCGGTAATGTAGGTCGCGATGCCGCGGACGAGAAACAGCACGATGATGATGACCGGCATCCATAGGATCCAGAATGGATCGTGGGCGGTGAACACCGAGTCGATGATGTCCTTGATGAACTTGATGAACGCCGATCCGCAAGCAGCGTCGAGCGCCATGCCGACGAACGCGAATGCGACCGTCCCGCGCAGCGGCCATAGGTAGCCGAGCAGGCGCCGGTACGTTTCCATGAAGGAAACCGGCGGCGCCGCGCTCACCGTGGCGGGGCTCCGCTGGCGTTGTCCTTCGTGCGGGTCGTCGCGATCGACAGATGGACGAACCCGAGCTGGCCCAGCGCATCCATCGCCGTGACCACCGACTGGTGCGGCGTCATTGCATCGGCGCGCAGGATGACGGGCCGATTGCGGTCGCTGCCGGCGACGCGCGTGATCGCTTCCTTGATCGTATCGAGTGCAGGGTTGAGCACTTCGTTGTTGTCGACGAAGTAGTGGCTGCTGCTGTCGATCAGGATGATTAGGGCATCGTGCTGCGTCTCGGTCGTCGTTTCCGAAGACTCGGGCAGCGCGACTTTCATCTGCGAGTGCTGCACGAACGTCGTCGTCATGACGAAGAACATGAGCAACGTCAGCATCACGTCGATCAGCGAGATGACATTGATTTCGAAATCGTCCTGACGCCCGCTCGCCAGGCGCATGTCACACGGTCTCCGGCGGCCGCGCGGGCGTGCCGCTGCGCGGGCGCGGCGGAGGGCGCGGTGCGGGCGGCGGTGGCGCCTGCGTCGCCGTTGCCGGATCGGCGTGCGCGGCGAGTTCGTCCATCAGAAGGATCACCTGCTGCTCCATGTCGACGACATAATCGGCAACGAGCCCCCTGAAGTATCGATGGAAAAAATACGCCGGAATCGCAACGCACAGGCCCGCAGCCGTACATACCAACGCCTCGCCGATGCCGCCCGCCATCTTGAGCGGATCGCCGACGCCCGACACCATGACGGCGAAAAACATCTTGATGAGGCCGAACACCGTGCCGAGCAAGCCGAGCAGAGGCGATATCAGCGCGATCGTGCCGAGCGTGTTGAGGAATCGCTCGAGGCGATGGACGACATGCCGGCCCGTGTCCTCGACGCGCTCCTTGATGATCTCGCGGGAGCGCAAACGTACGCTCAGAGCAGCGGCAAGGATTTCACCGAGCGGCGCCGTGTTGCGCAGTGCGTCGATATGCTGCGGATCGAGCTTGCGGTTTCGCGCCCATTCGCGCACTTCGGCGCCCAAGGTCGGCGGAATGACCGCCGAGCGGCGCAGGGACCAGAACCGCTCGAGGATGATCGCGATCGCCACGGCCGAGCAGATCAGGATCGGCAGCATGGCCCAGCCGCCGGCCATCAGGATTTCTAGCACGTGAACTCTCTCGGGTAGGGGTTTGAATTTACGGGCGAATGATAGCAGCGATCTGCGCAGGAGGATGCGAATGCGTCCGCGGTTTGAGCGTGCAGCCTCGCCAAGGCGCACCCGGCCTCGTCAGGGCGACGAAGCCTTTCCGGGGCGTCCGGATCCCACTGGGCGGCGTTACTCGCGCCAGTAGGGATGTCGGTCGCGCCGCCCGCGCTCGACGATGCGCGGAGGCGCCTTCGCGGAGAAGCGGACACGAATGAAACCCTCGGTCGCCGTATTCAACAACTCGATGCGTTCGAGCGCGTAGCGCGCGACCACTTCCGCATTGGGGTGATGGAAATGATTGCGATAGCCCGAAGACACGAGCGCCAGCCGTGGCTGCAACGCCGTCAGAAACGCGTCACTCGAGGATGTCTTGCTGCCGTGATGAGGCACCTGCAAAACCGTGAAGGCAGCCTCGGGCGCCAGTGCGTCGGCGACGCTTTCCTCCACCTCGGAAGTGAGGTCTCCCGTGAGCACCATGGCGCTGTCGCCGCTACGCACCTCGATCACGCAGCATCGGTCGTTGTTTCTGGCAGACAATGGCTCGCGCG
>Ga0307508_10007679_pt1 | contig 10026 bp, 8 predicted proteins | sample 9_EM_MG_FD_203089 | JGI IMG/M metagenome (GOLD analysis project Ga0307508, IMG submission 203089) | Populus trichocarpa ectomycorrhiza microbial communities from riparian zone in the Pacific Northwest, United States - 9_EM | ecosystem: Host-associated > Plants > Roots > Unclassified | place...
GCCTTCGACAAGGGCCTGGAGAACGACGTCGGCATCTCGATCGAGGATTTCATCCTGAAGCCGGTGCGCGTCAACGAGCTGCTCGACTGGCTCGGCACGCGCTTGCAGCTCGAGTGGATCGGCGCCGTGCCGGCCGCGCTGCCGGTAGCGGAGCCGGGTGACGCGATCAACGGCGCCTTGCCGGACGCTGAGCATTTGCAAGCGCTCGACGAGCTCGTGAGCCTGGGCTACTTCCGCGGCATCGTGCGCAAGCTCGACGAGATCGAGGCGGCCGATCCCGCGCACGCGGGCTTCGCGGAGCAGCTGCGCGGCCTGGCGCGCCAGTTCCAGCTCGATGCGATGAGCCGCGTCGTGCGTCAGGCCTTGCGCGCTCGCCCGGGCACCTGAACGCAGCGCTCGCGCGACGCGGGCGATTCGCAAAAATGTTCCGACGAACGGCTCGGCGAATCCGACCAGCGGTGTTTGTGTCGGCTTCGACAAGGAGTCGATATATTGTCTTGACGTCGCCTTGCCAGACTCGCTCCGAATCACCAACGGACCGGGATCTCGATGAGCCGACTCTGCAAACACTGCGCACGGGCAACGCCGCACCTTCAAGCCGGCTTCACGCTCATCGAGGTCATGATCGTGGTGGCGATCGTCGCCATCCTGGCGGCGATCGCGCTGCCGGCCTACAACGACTACGTGATCCGCGGCAAGCTGGTCCCCGCCACGAATGCGCTGGCGGCACTGCGCGCGCAAATGGAGCAGTACTACCAGGACAACCGCACCTACCTGAGCGTCTCCAGCAGCATCGTCAGCCCGTGCGCGAGCAGCACGACGGCCGGCACCTTCACGCTGACCTGCAGCACGCTGACCGCGACCACTTATATCGCCACGGCGACCGGCTCCGGCGTGACGGCGGGGGCCGCGTACACGGTGAACGAGAAGAACGCGATGGTCACGACCGGCCTGCCCACCGCGTGGGGCGCAGTGCCGTCCTCCAACGCGTGCTGGCTGATGCGCCGGGGTGAGACGTGTTCATGAGCCCGCCGGGCCGTCCCAAGGGCGAATACCGGAGTGCGAAGCACGCAGGTACTCCAGTGAGCGCTCGGCGCAGCGCTGGTTTCACGCTCGTCGAACTGCTGATCACGATGACGCTGATCGCGTTCCTGCTGATGCTGGCCGTCCCTGCGCTCGGTACCTGGTCGGCGGACGCGCGTGTGCGCAGTGTGGCCGAGTCGATGCAGAACGCCGTGCGGCTGGCGCAGGCGACCGCAGTGGCGCGCAGCCGCAGCACGGTGTTCGCGCTGACGAGCGCCACCCCGACATGGAATGCGATGCCGACGGCCAACGGCAGCAACTGGTATGTCGACGTGCTGCCGCTGAGCGTGTCGGACGAGTCCGCCAGCACCGACAGCCTCGTCCAGGCCGCGACCGTGGCCAGCCAGTACGGCGTCACGATCACCGGCCAGGCCTTGTTGTGCTTCAACTCGCTTGGGCAGCAGGCCACCAAGACAGCGGCCGCCACCGGGCTGTCCGCGACGTGCACCGCGTCCGCCGACGACAGCAGCGCGCCCGTCGCGTACACGCTGTCCAAGACCGGTGGGTCGAGAACGCTGAAGGTGCTGGTCTACCTGGGCGGGCAGGTCCGCATGTGCGACGCCGCCAAGACCTTGTCGACCACCAACCCGGACGGATGCCCCTGAAATGAAACTGCCCCCACGTCGCTTCGCTCCTGCCCCCGAGGGGGCGGTCAGTGCCTTCGGGCGGCCGGGCGCCACTGACATGGCCGTGAACCCTTCTTCGCCGCGGCGCGCCCAGCGCGGCTTCACGCTGATCGAGGTGCTGGTGGCCCTGTTGATCTTTTCGTTTGGCGTGCTCGGCATGGTCGGCATGCAGGCGCAGGCGGTCCAGTTCTCGGTTCAGGCCGGCGACCGCGCGCGTGCGGCGATGCTGGCCAACGAGATCGTCGCGCAGATGTGGGCCAAGCAGTCGACCACCGTGACCTCGGACGTGCTCGCCGTTTGGCAGGCGCGGGTGACCGACCCCACGGTGGCCGGCCTGCCCAACGCCGTCGGCACGGTCGGCGCCGCCGATGGGAACGGTGTCGTCACCGTCTCCGTCACCTGGCATCCGCCGTCGTTGGCGACCGGCAAGCCGGACTACCAGTACGTGACCAAGGTGGTGATGCCATGACGCGCCGCCACGCTGCCACCAGCGGCATGACCTTGATCGAGTTGATGGTCGCGCTGCTGATCGGCATGATCCTGACGCTCGCGGTGTTCGGCGTCATGGCGACCTTCGAAGGCAAGCGCCGCACGCTGAATTCGAATGCCGACCTCGACCAGGCCGGCACCCTCGCGATGTTCCAGCTCGATCGCTGGGTGCGCAGTGCCGGCACCGGCTTCGCCCAGGCGAATGCCTATGCCTATGGATGCGTGCTGTACGCGGCCAAGTCGAACAGCCGCATCCTGCCGGTCTCGGGAACGCTCGCCGCGCCGTTTGCCAGCGTCAACCCGGGCAGCGCGGGCGTGTTCCGGCTGGCGCCGCTGCTGATCCTGCCCGACCAGACCACCCCGGGGGTGAGCGGCAAGACCTCGGATGCGCTCGTGCTGATGTCGGCCGGTGCCGGCAACGGCAATGCCCCGACTGCGTTCTCGGCCGCCGCCGCATCGACTCTGTTGACGCTGATCAACACGGTGCCATTCAGCGCCAGCGACCTGGTGCTGCTCGCCGACAAGCAGCCGACGTCGGCAGGCGTCGTCTCGCCCTGCCTGCTGACCCAGGCCGGCAGTGGTGTCAGCGGTGGCGCGACGACGACGATGGCGCTCGGCGGCAACTGGTATCAGTCGACGATCGACACCCGATCGGTGACCGACTACAAGGATCCAACCTCGGCCGTCGCGATCGACCTCGGCAACCCAAGCACCGGCCTGGAACCCTCGTTCCAGCTCGTCGGCGTGGGCGACCACAACACGCTGTACAGCTACGACCTGCTGAAGGTCGCCGACACCCCATTGCAGGCGCGTGCCCAGGGCGTGTTCGAGATGCACGCGCTGTACGGCGTCGACACCAACAGCGACGGCCTGGTCGACCTTTGGGTCTCGCCGTCGACCTCGCCGTACACGGTGGCCGAACTCTCGGCGGGCACCAGCACCGCGGCGACGCTGCTGAAGAACATCCGGGCGGTGCGCGTCGGCCTGATCCTGCGCACCTCGCAGCCCGAGAAGGACGTGGTCAACACCGGGACCTCGCTCACGCTGTTCTCTGACCTCGGCGGCACGCTGACCTACACGCGCGCGCTGTCCTCGGACGAGCAGCACTACCGCTACCGCACGATCGAGGCAACGATTCCGTTGCGCAACAACTTCCTGTGATGGCCAAGGCGTCCATTCCTCTGCGCGCCGTCCATCGGCCGGCCCGGCGCGCGCAGCGCGGCGTCGTGATGATCGTGGCGCTGATCGCGCTGGTCCTGCTGCTGGTGGCGGGCGCCGCGATGCTGCGCTCGGTCGACACCTCGTCGGTGCTGGTCGGCAACCTGGCGTTCCGGCGCGACCTGACCAACCGGGCCGAGCGCGCCATCGTCCGCGCCCGCACCGCGTTGCTGAGCGGGACCCTGAGCACGGAGTCCTTGCGCATCGCCGACCTGAGCTCGTCGAACTACTCGGCCAACAAGCTCACGGACGGCGCCGGCGGCATCCCGCTCATCCTCACCAGCGACACCAAGTTCAGCAGCGCCAGCATGACCGCTTCCAACGACATCACCGAAGACGGCGTCACGGTGCGCTACGTGATCGATCGGCAGTGCGTGTCCGCGGGGACGTTCGATGCCAGCACCTGCCAGTCCCTCGAGTCGAGCAGCGATGCCGGGGGCTCGAACTGGCTGAAGAAGCCCGGCGGAGCGTCGCGCCCGCTGTACCGCATCAGCGTGCGCGTCACCGGCCCGCAGAACACCCAGGCCTATTTCCAGACCACCTATGCCCGCTGATCGTCACACCATGAAGCCTTCAATCACCGACCGTCGGTCGATCGTCAATGGGTGCCGCGGCCTGGCGCGACTCGCCGGTGCCGCGCTGCTGATCGCCACCGGTGCCGCGCACGCGGCCACCGCGACGCTGGACCTGGCCGACAAGCCGCTGTTCTCGACCGTCACCGTCCCGGGCAACGTGCTGCTGGCGCTGTCCGTGGAGTTCCCGACGGCCTTGAGCCCGGCCTACCCGAACAGCACCGCCTACAGCGCGTCGAGCACCTTCATCGGCTACTTCGACTCGGAGAAGTGCTACAAGTACAGCGCCATCAACACCGGCACGACGGCGAGCCCCGACTACTCGACCAGCTATTTCGTGGCCTACGGCGCGGCGACCAACCATGTCTGCACCACCACTTCGAGCAACCCGCTGTGGAGCGGCAACTATCTGAACTGGGCCTCGATGGGTGCGCTGGACACCTTCCGCATGGTGATGACCGGCGGCTACCGCGCCACCGACACCACGAGCAGCACGATTCTCGAGAAGGCCTACAACTACAACACCGGCGTTCCGCAGCCGAGAAACACCCCCGACAAGACGATCACGACCGCGACCACGATCAGCGGCGCGACGCCGTTCACCTGGACCTCCGCCACCAGCAAGGTCTGGCACCAGGGCACCGCGATGCTGATCACGGGGACGAACACCACCTACAGCACGTCCACCACCAGCACCTGCTACGCGAGCACGACCTGCGTCAACGTCGGGTCGCCGAGCTCACCCTACGCCCCCCTCACGCCGGACAGCTCGACCTCCTACTACTACAACGCGCAGAGCTCGGTGGCAGGCACGGCCACGGCCTCGAAGATCTACAAGCTCTACATCCGCGTGAAGGTCTGCGACACCACCGTCAGCGTCGAATCCAACTGCGTGCTGTACAGCGCCAACAGCAACTACAAGCCTGAAGGCCTGATGCAGAGCTACTCGTCCAAGCTGCGCTTCTCCGCCTTCGGCTACCTGAACATTCCCGACTACGGCACGTCCACGGCCAACATCAAGCGCGACGGCGGTGTGATGCGCTCGAAGATGAAGTACATCGGTCCGACTCAGCCGGTGCCCGGGTCCACGGCGATCACCAACTCGCTGGCCGAGTGGAGTTCGAGCACCGGCGTGATGGTGACCAACCCCGATTCGAGCGATGCGACGAACACGATCAGCACCTTCGGCCTCTCGTCGTCCGACGTGACCAACAGCGGCGCGATGAACTACCTGAACAAGTTCGGCCAGACCTCGCACGACTACAAGACCTATGACCCGGTCAGCGAGCTCTACTACGCCGCGTTGCGCTACTACAAGGGCACGGGCTACGGCAACGTCAGCACCTACACGAGCGGCACGACGGCGGCCTATTCGGATGGCTTCCCGGTGATCACGAGCTGGGACGACCCGATCGTGTATTCGTGTCAGAAGAACTTCATCCTGGGCATCGGCGACACCAACACCGGACCCGATCGCAACCTCGAAGACGCGACCAACAAGAGCAGCTACGAGACCAGCACGACGCCGTCGACGATCACCTCGGCCGGCGTCACGGCGGCGACCAACATGGTGGGCACGCTCGAAGGCATCAGCGGCCTGGCGGCGAAGCTCCCCAACAGTTCGACCAACAGCTACTACATCGCCGGCCTGGCCTACGACGCGCACACGGTGGACATCCGTTCCGACCTCACCGGAACGCAGACGGTCAACACCTACTGGCTCGACGTCTGGGAGTACCAGACCTACGCGTCCAAGAACCAGTACTGGCTGGCGGCCAAGTACGGCGGCTTCACGCTGCCCAGCGATTTCTCGCCCTACGCGGCAGGCAATTCGAGCAGCACGCTCGCGACGACCGACTGGTACAACTCGACCGACACCGTGGGCAGCGACAAGCGCCCGGACAACTACTTCGCCGCCAACCAGGCCGACAAGATGAAGACCGGCCTGACCTCGGCCTTCGCCAAGATCAGCAGCGAGGCGGACGCGGCCACCAGCACGGCCCTGTCGACAACCTCTCCCAACGTCACCAGCAGCGGTTCCATCAGCTATTCGGCGACCTACGATCCGTCCACCTGGACCGGCAAGGTGATCGCCTCGGCGGTCGCTTATGCCAGCGACGGCACACCGACGCTGACGACGAAGTGGGATGCGCGGGCCCTGCTCAATGCCTCGACCGTGACCGCGTCGACGCGCAAGATCGTGACCTGCTGCACCGGTGGCGGGGCTGCCCTGCCGTTCACGACCACGGCGCTGGCGGCCGCCACGCTGAGTTCGCGCACCTACTACGCATCGTTCGCCGCCGTCCCCGGCGTGGCCACGGCCTCTCAGTCGGCCGCCAACTACCTGGCCTACCTGCGCGGCGACAGCACGAACGAGGTCGTCAACGGCGGCCCCTACCGCACGCGCACGTATCGGCTCGGTGACATCGTGAACGCCAAGCCGGTGGCTGTGGGCGCACCGGACTCGCTGTACTACGACTACTACAACCCCGGCTACAGCAGCTTCAAGGCCTCCTACGCGGGCCGCGCGACTGTCGTCTACGCGGGTGCGAACGACGGCATGCTGCACGCGTTCGACGGAACCGTGGGCGGCACGACGTCGGGCAGCGAGCTCTTCGCCTACATCCCGAGCTTCGTCTACGGCAGTTCCAGCACGGCCAGCACGACCGGCATTTCGACGCTGGGCAACCCGAGCTTCACGCACCACTATTTCGTCGACGCCACGCCGGGCCGGTTCGACCTGAACCTGAACAACACCTACGGCTCCAGCAGCTCGACCACCGACTGGCGCACGCTGCTGATCGGCGGCCTGGGCAAGGGCGGCAACGGCTACTACGCGATCGACGTGACCGACCCCACGAGCTGGACCAGCGAGGCCGCCGTCGCGGCCAAAGTGCTGTGGGAGTTCACCGATTCGCGCATGGGCTACAGCTACGGCGTGCCCAGCGTTGTGAAGACCAAGAAGTACGGCTGGGTCGTCGTCTTCACTTCGGGCTACAACAACAGCGACGGTGTCGGCTACTTCTTCTTCGTCAACCCGAGCACCGGGGCGCTGCTCGAGGCCGTCGCGACGCCGAGCGGTTCGACCTCGGCGCCGATCAACCTGGCGCACCATACCGCTTTCATTCCGGATTACCACGACATGACGGCCGACGCCATCTACGCCGGCGACATGCAGGGCAACCTCTGGCGTCTCGATGTGACGGGCACCGGCGCCTACAGCGCGCCGACCCTGATCGCCACGCTGGCGAACGCCAGCGGCAAGGCGCAGCCGGTCACGACCCGGCCGCTGGTCGAGATCGATCCCGATTCGTCGGCCCGTTACCTGATGGTGGGCACCGGCTCGCTGTTGAGCGACACGGACATCACCACCAGCTCGGTGCAAACGTTCTATGCGATCGTGGACGGCACCGGCACGAGCGGCGGCTTCTACACCAGCAGCACGCTGCCCAGCGGCGTGTCGTTCCCGATCACGCGCGGCGCGCTCAACGCCAACACCAGCCTGCTCACCGGCATCGGCAGTTCGCCCGGCTCCGCGATGGGCTGGTACTTCGACCTGCCGGTCACCAACAGCATCGCGCAGCGTGTCGACGTCGACGCTACGGCGAACCAGGGCATCGTCGCGTTCATCGGCAACTTGCCCAATGATTCGGCCTGCAGTCCCTCCGGCACCGGAACCCTGTATGCCGTCGCGTTCACGACCGGCAAGACGGTCTTGACGGACAGCTCCAGTGCCCTGATCGCCTCGTCGAGCCCGATCTCGGGCATCCTCACCGACGTCGTCATCCAGCGCGTCAACGGCAAGCTGCGTCTGTACGCCGGCGGCAGCACCGGCGATGTCGTCAATGCGCCGGCGAACCTGAGCACTGCCGGCGGCGTCAAGCAGATCAACTGGCGTGAAGTGCCGCTGGCCGACTGAGCCAGAACCCCGGCATGCATCACCGCCGTCCACTGCGCGTCTGCACTTGGGCCGCACTGCCCGCGGTGGTGCTGCTGGCGCACACCGGGGTCGGCTGGCTGCTGCTGGGCGGGGCGGCGCACGATGGGATTCGAGACCGGCCGCCGCGCGGGGCTGCAGCGATGCAACTCGTGGCGGCTCGCCTGCCTACGGGGCTCGCCCAGGCCGCGCGGGCCGTGGCCCCCGAAAACGCGCGGCCGGAGTCGCTGCGCGCAGCAGCGGATGCCGCCGCTGGGGGACACCCGCCGCAGCGACCGCCTCGGCCGCCGATGTCCGAGCGCATGGCACCACGCTCGACCGTGATCGACGACTACCTGCCCCCGACCGAGCTGGACCGCACGGCATTGCCGCGCTCGGCTCCCGACCTCTCGATGCTCGAGGGCCTGCCGTTCTCCGGCCTGCCGCTGCGTCTGCGCCTCTTTGTCGACCGTGCCGGCACGGTCGACGACGTCGCGGTGCTGCAAACCGGCGACGACGAGGCGGTGACGGAACGCGTGCGCCAGATGTTCCTGCGCACCGCGTTCGTGGCGGGCCGGCGGCATGGGGTGGATGTCGCGTCGTACAAGGACGTCGAACTCACGCTCGGGCTGCCGCAGTAGCACGGCGCCGAACGTCGACCGGTCCGCGCCGGAATTGGGCTACGCTTGGCGGACCGATCCGGCCTCCTCTCGCCCAACCCGCATGACCGACAGACTCCCCGATCGCAGCGCCAGCCAGGTGGTGCTGATCGTCGACGACGTGCCCGACAACCTGTCGGTGCTGCACGACGCGCTCGACGAGTCCGGCTACATCGTGCTCGTTGCGACGAATGGCGAGAGCGCGCTGCAGCGCGCGGCGCAGGCGCTGCCCGACATCGTGCTGCTCGATGCGGTGATGCCGGGCATGGACGGCTTCGAGGTCGCGCGCCGGCTCAAGGCGCATCCCGAGACCGCGCACATCCCGATCATCTTCATGACCGGCCTGACCGAGACCGAGCACGTCATCACCGCGTTCGGCGCCGGCGGCGTCGACTACGTGACCAAGCCGATCCGCGCCCAGGAGGTGCTCGCGCGCATGGCGGTGCACATGAAGAGCGCGCGCCAGGCGATCCAGGCCACCCAGGCGCGCAACGCGCTCGACGCATTCGGCCACGCGACGATGGCGATCCACGTCGACGAGGCCGGCGGACCGGCGCGCGCGGTGTGGCAGACGCCGCTCGCGCGCGGCCTGATGCTCCGCTACTTCGATGCGGCTGCCGGGCAGGTGCCCGACGCGGTGCTGGAGTGGCTGCGCCACGAGGCCGCGGTGGCGGCGCAAGGCCGCGAGCCGCGCACGCTGAGTGTCGAGAAGGACGCGCGCCAGCTCGTGCTCGCGCTGCAGCAGCGCACCGGCGACGACGACCTGCTGATCGTGATGCGCGAGGTCTCCGACGCGGCCGTCGTGCAGACGCTGGTGCAGGCGCTCAAGCTCACGCTGCGCGAGGCCGAGGTGCTGTACTGGGTCGCCAAAGGCAAGACGAATCGCGACATCGGCGATATTCTCGGCAGCAGCCCGGCGACGGTGAAAAAACACCTCGAGCGCATCTACGTCAAGCTCGGCGTCGAGACGCGCACCGCGGCCGCGGGTATCGCGATGGCGCGGCTGCGGCAGCTCAACGTGAGCATTGCTGGCTGACCGGCAGGGTAGGTCATCGCGGCGCTGTCGGGCAGGGCGCGCCGTGGCGCGCCATCATCACGCTCTTTGCGAGGAGCCACACCGATGGACTACGTCAGACTCGGCCGCACCGGCCTGAAGGTGTCGCGGTTGTGCCTGGGCTGCATGAGCTACGGCGAACCCGAACGCGGCAACCACCCGTGGACACTGGGCGAGGCGCAGAGCCGGCCGTTCCTGAAGAAGGCGCTCGATCTGGGCATCAACTTCTTCGACACCGCCAACGTCTACTCCGACGGCAGCAGCGAGGAGATCGTCGGCCGGGCGCTGACCGAGTACGCGCGCCGCGACGATGTCGTGATCGCGACCAAGGTCCAGGGCCGGATGCGGCCGGGGCCGAACGGCGCCGGGCTGTCGCGCAAGGCGATCCTGGCCGAGATCGACCACAGCC
>Ga0307508_10007680_pt1 | contig 10026 bp, 6 predicted proteins | sample 9_EM_MG_FD_203089 | JGI IMG/M metagenome (GOLD analysis project Ga0307508, IMG submission 203089) | Populus trichocarpa ectomycorrhiza microbial communities from riparian zone in the Pacific Northwest, United States - 9_EM | ecosystem: Host-associated > Plants > Roots > Unclassified | place...
GAGGACGCGCTCGCCGATCTGGGGCGGCAGCTCGCCGACGCCGGCGACCTGCCGCTCGACGAACTCGCCGACGAGCTGGTGCGCCGCAGCGCGGTCGCGGGAGAGCGGATCGACGACGTGGCCCTGCTGTTGCTGCGGGCGGACGGCTGATCCTTCGAGAGCGTTCGCGTCCTTCGAGAACCTTCGGGAACGCCACGGTCCGGCCCTCCCGCCGGAGAGCCGGACCGTTGCACCTCCCGGCCGGAACCGCTTGTTGGCCGGGAGGCGGTCGTGCGGACCGGCGTCGGCAGCGGAGGGTGGGGGGCGGGCCGCTGCCGACGCGGCCGGAACAAGGGGTCTGCCGTCGGCAGACCACCGCGTGGATCAGTGGTTCTCCGTCACACCGGTGTCGTCCGCACCGGCGGTCTCCTCACCGGCGCCTGCCTCCTCGCCGCCGATCTGGTCGCCGCCGGCCTCTTCGCCGCCGACCTCTTCGTTGCCGGCGCCGGCCTCGTCACCGGCACCCGCCACGTCACCGGGGCTGGCCGTGTCTCCGGGGCTGGCGGTGGCGTCACCGGCACCCGCGTCACCGGCACCGGCCTCCTCGCCGGCGCCCGCCGCGTCACCCGCGCCGGCCTCCTCGCCGCCGGCCGCGTCACCCGCGCCCAGCGTGGCACCGACGGCCGCCAGAGCGGTGGTGACCGGCTGGAAGAAGGTCTCGCCGCCGACGGTGCAGTCGCCGCTGCCGCCGGAGGTGAGGCCGATCGCCGAGCCGTCCTGCGTGAACAGCGAGCCGCCGCTGTCGCCGGCCTCGGCGCAGACGTCGGTCTGGATGAGCCCGGTGACGGTGCCCTCGGGGTAGTTCACGGTGGCGTCGAGTCCGAGGACCTGGCCGTCGGCGAGGCCCGTGGTGGAGCCCATCCGGAAGACCTGGGTGCCGACCTCGGCGTCCGCGGCCTGGTTGATCGCGACGGTCTGCCCGTCGCCGACGTTGACCTCGCTGGGTGCCTCGGTCGCCGGGTCGTCGTACTTGACCAGGGCGAAGTCGCCGTCGCCGGGGAAGGTGGCCTGGTCGACGGTGGCGATCGGCTCGCCGTCCTGCGCGTCCGACCACTGCTCGGCCGCGACCCCGCAGTGACCGGCGGTCAGGAAGGCGGGGGTGCCGTCGCCCGCGGTGACGTTGAAGCCGAGCGAGCAGCGGGCGCCGCCGCCGAAGATCGCGTCACCGCCGGAGACGAAGGTCTTGAAGGTGCCGGCCGACTTCTTGATGGTCGCCATGTCGGAGCCGAGGCTCTTCACGGTGGACTCGATGGTGTTCCAGTTGTCGCCGGTGACCGTGGAGTCGGCGGTGACCAGGATCTTGTTCGTCCTCGGGTCCACGGCCCACGAGGTGCCCGGGATCGTCGCCTCCGCCTTCAGGGTCTGGGCGCCCGCGGCCAGTTCGGTGAGGCTGTTGTCGACCTCGCGGACGGCGGCGCCCGCCTTCTTCACCTGCACGATGACGTTGTTGTCGTCGCCGGATATGACGTTGTTGATGACGTTCACGACGAGCTGCTGCTTGTCGGAGTCGTAGTAGGACCCGGCGAAGGCGTCGCCCAGCAGCTCCTCGAGTTGCGAGGCGAGATCCGTGGCGTCCGTGGCCTTCAGAGTCTTCGGCGCGATGGCCGCGGCGTCGTTGGACGAGCCGTCCTGGGACGCGTTGGCGTTGGGCAGCAGAATCGCGGCCGCTCCGAGCGCCACCACTGTGCCTGCCGCAAATGCGACCTTGCGCTTCGGAATTCGCTTGTGACTCAAACTTCTCGACCTCCTGGGGGACCGGAGTCTGTACCGCCGTATGGCAGTTGTTCGGGGCGCCTGGATGGCCATGAGTACGCAAAGTCCGCGGGGCGCGTTCAACTCCGTTTCCGTGCGCCCCACGAGCCACGCCGATTCGGCCACGCCCGGTGCCGCGCGGGCCCGCGCCGGGAACAATCCCCCATATGACGATGACCACCGCCGAAGCCGACAAGATCCTCAACCGCAACTTCGCCCCCTGGGTGCTCGCCCTCGGCCTGACCGTCGAGAGCGTGGAGGAGAACCTCGCGATTCTGCGTCTGCCCTGGTCGGACGGGTTGGCCCGGGAGGGCGGGGCGCTGTCCGGGCAGGCCCTGATGGCCGCCGCGGACACCGCGACGGTGATCGCCGTGTCGGCGGCCCGGGGTGCCTACGGGCCGATGACGACGGTGCAGCAGTCCACGACCTTCCAGCGGGCGGTGACCGGTTCGGATGTCCTGATCACGGCGGTCGTGACCAAGCTGGGCCGCCGGATGGCCTTCGCCGACATCACGATGACCGACTCCGCATCCGGTGATCTCGCGGCCCGAGCGAACACGGTCTATGCACTTCTGGGCTGACACGCTCAGCAAGCGGTCAGCAACGGTCCGTTGTGGATACGGCTCCGAATCCTCTCTCCAGCGAATCTGCACATCGAATGCTCAAGCAAGTCACCGGGAGCGAAAGTTCTGCACATGCGGGGCCCGACACCCATGCCATTGGCGAGGTGTGTCGCATTCGCCGCCGCGACGGCAAGGGGTCGTTCACGCCCGCGCAACATCACATGTGAAGAAGTCGGCACCAAGCCGTGCGCAAGCCTGCACGGATGGAGACTTCTGTGACTCAAGTTCCCTGGTGAGACGGGTGGTTGATTGGAAGCGCGGCGCGGCGGCGTGCTTTGATCCATCGCACCGCAGGGCCGACAGGGGCTCCGGAAACGGAGTCCGGTCGTCTGCGATCGCGGCCGTCATCTGTCCCCAGAGGGGGCCGCTCCCCCCTTGTGAGATATCCATACGAAGGGAAGTTCCATCATGAACTCCACCCCCCAGGTTGAGACCGTCGAGATCTCGGACGCCGAGCTGGACAACGTCTCCGGCGGCCTCGCCCTCAACGCCCTCGGCACCGTCACCGACCTGGTGGACGGCGTCGCCCCGGTTTCCGGCCTGGTGAACACCGCTGTCGGCACCGTCGAGGGTGTCACCGGCCTGAACACCGCCCCGGTCACCGGCCTGGTTGCCGGTCTCTGATCACACTCCATGTGATCTGATCGCACCTCTTGTGATCGCCCTGTCCCGGAGCCATTCCAGGCTCCGGGGCTTTCGGGTTTCGTAAACCAGCCGGCTCACGCGAGCCGGTCCTCTCTCTTTCGCAGGTGAGGGAAAGTTCCGTGCAGTTCCGCCAACAGGCCCTCGCCAAGCTGCAATCGCCGGAGGAGCTCGACCTTCCGGTGCGCTTCGCCCGCCCCCAGGGCTGGCTCGTGCTGTCCGTGACCGTGGTCGTCATGGCCGCGGCCTCCGTGTGGGCGGTGACCGGCTCGGTCGCCTCCACGGTGAGCGCGCCCGCCATCCTCACGCACGGGCAGGGCAGTTACATCCTGCAGAGCCCGGTCGCGGGCCAGGTCACGCAGGTGATCGCCAAGGAGGGCACCCAGCTGCCCGCCGACTCCCCCGTACTGAAGGTCCGTACGGCCGAGGGCGACACCGTCGTCCGCACGGTCGCCGCGGGCCGGGTCACCGCTCTGGCGGCCACCATCGGGCAGATCATCTCGACCGGCGCGAACGTCGCCGCCGTAGAAAAGGTGGCCCACACCTCCGACCCGATGTACGCCACGGTGTACGTCCCCGCCGAGAACGCGGCCTCCATTCCCGACGACGCCGCCGTGGACCTGACCGTCTCCTCGGTGCCCACCCAGGAGTACGGCGTGCTGCGCGGCCATGTGAAGTCGGTGGACCGCTCGGCCCAGTCGGCGCAGCAGATCGCCGCCTTCCTCGGGGACAGCCAACTCGGCGAGCAGTTCACCAAGGACGGCAGGCCGGTGGCCGTACTGGTCAGGCTGGACCGGTCGAAGGGCACCAAGAGCGGCTACAAGTGGTCGTCCGCGGACGGACCGCCGTTCACCCTCTCCTCCATGACCGTGGCCTCGGGCTCGATCCGGCTGGCCGATCAGCGTCCCGTCGATTGGCTGCTGCCGTGAGCACCGCACAGGACACCCGGAGCAGGCGCCGCTCCGCCCCGCCCAAACGCCCGGTCCCCAAGGGGAAGGCGAAGACGGTCCGCACGCCCACCGTCCTCCAGATGGAGGCCGTGGAGTGCGGCGCCGCCTCCCTCGCGATGGTCCTCGGCCACTACGGCAAGCACGTCCCGCTGGAGGAGCTGCGCATCGCCTGCGGTGTCTCCCGGGACGGCTCGCGCGCGAGCAACCTGCTCAAAGCGGCGCGCAGTTACGGCCTGACGGCCAAGGGCATGCAGATGGACACGGCCGCCCTCGCCGGGGTCAAGACACCGGCCGTGCTGTTCTGGGAGTTCAACCACTACGTCGTCTACGACGGCATGGGGCGCCGCTTCGGCCGCCGCGGGGTGTACATCAACGACCCCGGCAAGGGCCGCCGTTTCGTCCCGATGGAGGACTTCGACGGGAGCTTCACCGGTGTCGTGCTGGTGATGGAGCCCGGCGAGGGCTTCACCACGGGCGGCCGCAAGCCGGGCATCCTCGGCGCGATGCCGGCCCGGCTGCGCGGCACCGCGGGCACCATGCCGGCGGCGGTCCTCTCCAGCCTGCTGCTGGTGCTGGTCGGTGCGGCCCTGCCCGCACTCAGCCGCACCTACATCGACATGTTCCTGATCGGCGGCGAGACCTCGCTGCTGGGCGTGCTGTTCTCGTCGATGGGCGCGTGTGTGGCCCTCACCCTGGTCCTGACCTGGCTCCAGCAGGCGAATCTGCTGCACGGCCGCATCATCTCCTCCACGCTCTCCAGCGCCCGTTTCCTGCGCCATCTGCTGCGGCTGCCGGTGACGTTCTTCTCCCAGCGCAGCCCGGCCGACCTGGTGCAGCGCCTCCAGTCCAACGACCAGGTGGCCGAGACCCTGGCCCGCGACCTCGCGGCGGCGGGCGTCGACGCGGTGGTCGTGGTCCTGTACGCGGTGCTGCTGTACAGCTACGACCCCCAGCTCACCTTCGTCGGCATCGGCGTGGCCCTGCTCAACGTGGTGGCCATGCGGGTCGTGATCCGGCTGCGCGCCACCCGGACGGCGAAGCTGCGCGCCGACAGCGCCCGGCTCACCAACACCGCCTATTCCGGGCTCCAGTTGATCGAGACGATGAAGGCGACCGGCGGTGAGGACGGCTACTTCCGCAAGTGGGCAGGACAGCACGCCACCACCCTTGAGGAGCAGCAGCGGCTCGGGGTGCCGAGCGCCTGGCTGGGCGTGGTCGCGCCGATGCTGGCCACCTTCAACAGCGCGCTCATCCTCTGGATCGGCGGTATGCGGGCCGTCGAGGGCGGCATCTCGGTCGGCCTGCTGGTCGCCTTCCAGGCCCTGGTCACCCGCTTCACCGCGCCGATCACCCGTCTCAACGGAGTCGCGGGACGCATCCAGGACTTCGCGGCCGACGTGGCCCGCCTCAAGGACGTGGAGAACTTCAAGGCCGACCCGCTCTACGGCCGTCCCGGCGCCGGCGACTCGACCCGCCGGCTGCACGGCCATGTCGAGCTCCAGAACATCACCTTCGGCTACAACCCGCTCGACAAGCCGCTGCTCTCGGGCTTCGACCTGACGGTCGGGCCGGGCCAGCAGGTGGCTCTGGTGGGCGGTTCCGGCAGCGGCAAGTCGACCGTCTCCCGGCTGATCTCGGGTCTGTACGCGCCCTGGGAGGGTGTGATCCGTATCGACGGACAGCGCCTGGACGACATCCCGCGCGGCGCGCTCGCGTCCTCGGTGTCCTTCGTCGACCAGGACGTCTTCCTCTTCGAGGGCTCGGTCCGCGACAACGTGGCGCTGTGGGACCCGTCGATCCCGGACGACGCCGTGGTGGACGCGCTGCGGGACGCGGCCCTGTACGACGTGGTCGTGCGCCGACCCGGCGGCATCCACAGCAGGGTCGAGCAGGACGGCCGCAACTTCTCCGGCGGTCAGCGCCAACGTCTGGAGATCGCCCGGGCGTTGGTGCGCCGGCCCAGCATCCTGGTCCTCGACGAGGTGACCAGCGCGCTGGACGCGGAGACCGAGCTGGTCGTCATGGACAACCTGCGCAAGCGCGGCTGCGCCTGCGTGGTGATCGCGCACCGCCTCAGCACCGTGCGCGACAGCGACGAGATCGTCGTACTGCAACACGGCACGATCGTGGAGCGCGGGCGACACGAGGAGCTGGTGGCGCGCGGTGGCGCGTACGCGGCGCTGGTCAAGGAACGGTGACATGAGCTCCCCACAAGACGGCGACCTCGTCCTCAACGCGCTCGGGCAGATGGGCACGCGGGTCGACTGCGCCGGTTTCAGCCGTATCGACCTCGAGGGGCCGCAGGTGCTGTGGCTCGTCGTGTCGGGCGCGATGGACCTGTTCGCGGTCGACGCCGGACAACAGGGCCACTGGCACCACCTGGGCCGCCTGGAACCGGGCGCGCTGTTGCTCGGACCGGTGGCGGGCCCGCAGCACACCCTGGTGGCACGGCCCCTCAGGGACTGCGTGGTGCACCGCATCGGTCTGCGTGAACTGTACGAGCCCGCACACACCGAGACGTGGTCGTACGACGAGTACGGCAACCCCCAGTACGTGCCGCCGACGACGAGCCCCCTGGAGTACGCCCTCGCGCTCGGGGTGGGCCGGAGCCTGTCCATCCTCTTCCAGGCGCCGATGGCCGACGAGCGGGCCGCCGCCCCGACCGACGACGACGTCTTCTGGATGCAGGTGCCGCCGGGCAGCGTCCAGTACGGCCAGCTCTACGGCGCGGAGGCGGCCGCCGACCTGCTGATGGACCCGGCGGTCTGGCAGAGCATGGTCGACCAGCAGTACCGGCTGCTGACCACGCTGGACCGCTGGATCGAGCAGCTGGAGCGCACCCACGAGACCCGGACGGCCGCCGGTATCAAAGCGGGTGAGGCGGTCCGTGCCCAGGCCGACCGGACCCTGCTCGCGTCCATCGGCAAGTCGAAGCAGCGCGCGACGGCCGCGGACGCCGACGCCAGCTACGCGGCGTGCCGGCTGGTCGCCGACGCGGCGGGGATCCCGCTGGCCGAGAACGCGCAGAGCGGTACCGAGAGCGACCGCCTCGACCCGGTCGAGCGCATCGCCCTCGCCTCCCGCGTCCGCATCAGGTCGGTGCGCCTCGACGGCCGCTGGTGGCGTGACAACGTCGGCCCGCTGGTGGGCCACCGGGCGTTGTCCGGTGCTCCGGTCGCGCTGCTGTGGCGACGCGGCGGCTATGTGGCGGTGCATCCGGCGACCGGGCGCGAGACACCGATCGAGAAGGACAACGCGGAGGAGTTCGAGCCGCGCGCGGTGATGCTCTACCGTCCGCTGCCCGACAAGGGGCTCAGTCCGCTCGGGCTGCTCCGGTTCAGCATGCGGGGCACCGGCAGTGATGTGTCGAACCTGCTGATGAGCGGTCTGGTGACGGTGGCGATCGGGGCGCTGGTCCCCATCGCGACCGGCAAGGTGCTCGGCGAGTTCGTGCCGAAGGCGCAGACGGATCTGATCGTGCAGGTCTGTCTGGCCGTGATGGTCAGCGGTGTGGTGACGGCGGCCTTCATGCTGCTCCAGAACCTCACCATGCTCCGTCTGGAGGGCCGTATCGAGGCGACCCTCCAGCCCGCGGTGTGGGACCGGCTGCTGCGGCTGCCGACGAAGTTCTTCACCGAGCGCTCGACCGGTGAGCTGGCCAGCCAGGCGATGGGCATCAGCTCGATCCGCCGGATGATGGCGGGCATCGGTCCGACGATCGCCCAGTCGGTGACCGTCGGCGCGATGAACCTGGGGCTGCTGTTCTGGTACAGCGTGCCGATGGCCATGGCGGCGATAGGGATGCTCGTCGTCATCGCCGCCGCCTTCCTCGGGCTCGGGCTGTGGCAGGTGCGCTGGCAGCGGCGGCTGGTGGTGCTGAGCAACAAGCTGAACAACCAGGCCTTCCAGACCCTGCGCGGTCTGCCCAAACTCAGGGTGGCGGCGGCGGAGAACTACGCGTACGCGGCCTGGGCCTCGGAGTTCGCCCGCAGCCGCGAGCTCCAGCAGAAGGTCGGCCGGATCAAGAACCTCACCACGGTGATGGGCTCGGTCTATCTGCCGCTGTGCACCCTGCTGATGTTCATGCTCCTCGCGGGCCCGGCGCGCGGCTCGATGTCGGCGGCCGCGTTCCTCACCTTCAACACCTCGGTGACGATGCTCCTGACCGCGGTCACCTCGCTCACCGGCTCGTTCGTCTCGGCGGTGGCCGCGCTGCCGCTGTTCGAGGAGATCAAGCCGGTCCTGGACGCCGCCCCCGAGGTCCGCACCGCGAGCACCCGCCCGGGCCCGCTCACCGGCGCGATGGAGGCCCGCAGGCTCTCCTTCCGCTACTCCGACGACGGCCCCCTGATCCTCGACGACGTGTCCTTCGAGATCCGGCCGGGCGAGTTCGTGGCGATCGTCGGCCCGAGCGGCTGCGGCAAGTCGACCCTGCTCCGGCTGCTGATCGGCTTCGACCCACCGGTCTCCGGGAGTGTCCTCTACGACGGCCAGGACCTGGCCGCCCTCGACCAGTCGGCGGTCCGCCGGCAGTGCGGTGTGGTCCTCCAGCACGCCCAGCCGTTCACCGGTTCCATCCTGGACGTCATCTGCGGCACCGAGCCCTACACGCCGGAGGAGGCGTTGGCGGCGGCCGCGATGGCGGGGCTCGCGGAGGACATCCAGCGGATGCCGATGGGCCTGCACACCATCGTCTCGGGCAGCGGGGCGATCTCCGGCGGGCAGCGTCAACGGCTCATGATCGCCCAGGCGTTGATCCGGCGGCCGCGGATCCTCTTCTTCGACGAGGCGACCAGCGCCCTGGACAACGACACCCAGCGCACGGTCATCGAGTCCACCAAGGCCCTCAACGCCACCCGCATCGTCATCGCCCACCGTCTGTCGACGGTGCTGGACGCCGACCGCGTGATCGTGATGGAGAACGGCAAGGTCGCCCAGCAGGGACCGCCGGCGCAGCTCCTCGCGGACACGGGCGGTCGGCTGCACGAGCTGGTGCGGCGACAGATGGCGTGAGGGGGGCGGCGACCCCCGAAACGAAACGTTGCCGTTTCGCTGGAAGTCGTCTAGCCTCGACGTGTACGAAACGGTTTCGTTTACGACTTGGTAAAGCCCAGCCGACTTCCCTGGAGTTGTTCCATGTCCCAGAAGACCCTCACCGAGAGCGGCCCGGAGGACGCCGTCGAGGCGCACTCCGGTGCCTCGGCGAAGCGGTGGTGGATTCTCGCCGTCGTCGCGCTCGCCCAGCTGATGGTGGTCCTGGACGCCACCATCGTGAACATCGCGCTGCCCTCGGCCCAGGCCGACCTCGGCTTCTCCGACGGCAACCGGCAGTGGATCGTCACGGCGTACGCGCTGGCGTTCGCCTCCCTGCTGCTGCTCGGCGGCCGGATCGCCGACCTGTTCGGCCGCAAGACGGCGTTCCTCATCGGGGTCGTCGGCTTCGCCGCCGTGTCCGCGCTGGGCGGCGCCGCCACCAACTTCGAGATGCTGGTCACCGCCCGCGCCCTTCAGGGCGCCTTCGGCGCACTCCTCGCGCCCGCCGCGCTCTCGCTGCTCAACACCACATTCACCGACGCCAAGGAGCGCGCCAAGGCGTTCAGCGTGTACGGCGCCATCGCCGGTGCCGGTGGTGCGGTGGGCCTGCTGCTCGGCGGCATCCTGACCGACGCGCTGGACTGGCGCTGGACGCTGTACGTCAACGTCGCCATCGCCGTCCTCGCCTTCGCGGGCGGCTGGCTGCTGCTGCACAACCACCGCGACGCCGGGAACTCGAAGCTGGACGTGCCGGGCACGGTGCTCGTCGCCGCCGGTCTCTTCTCCCTCGTCTACGGCTTCTCCAACGCCGAGACACACGACTGGGGTTCGGCCCTGACCTGGGGCTTCCTGATCGCGGGCGGTCTGCTGCTGGCAGCCTTCGCCTGGTGGCAGACCCGGGCCGCGCACCCGCTGCTGCCGCTGCGCATCCTGCTGGACCGCAACCGCGCCGCCTCCTTCCTGACCGTGCTGATCTCCGGCGGCGG
>Ga0307508_10007682_pt1 | contig 10024 bp, 5 predicted proteins | sample 9_EM_MG_FD_203089 | JGI IMG/M metagenome (GOLD analysis project Ga0307508, IMG submission 203089) | Populus trichocarpa ectomycorrhiza microbial communities from riparian zone in the Pacific Northwest, United States - 9_EM | ecosystem: Host-associated > Plants > Roots > Unclassified | place...
GCTTGAGTATCCTCGCATCATTTTTAAAGAGTGAGACTAGTTCTGTTCGGGATTCGTGGCTGTCCCTCCCAATAAATACGTTTTCTAGGGATTGAACTTGTATTCTCACCCATGCAGAAATATAATGATATTTTAACTACTAGATCAACACTTCATTGGTATCTCTTAATATATATTTATACTCTCTTTATATATTATTTGTTGCATAATAAATAATAATAATAATAAGATAATAAATATATGTTTAGATAGTCAAAACCCGAAAAAATCGAATACAGAGAAACCTACCCTTTGATACCGTTGTCACCGTAATGATTTCCAAGTATAAAAACACTCGGGAGGAGGTCGTTCCATCACCGAACACTTGAAACATTTTTCGGCCGTGGCCTGCATTAAGAAATGAGATGAAAAGTCATCAAACTGACAAAGAAACAGAAGAAAGACGAAGAAACCCTCAAAAAGGTTTCAACTTGGCGCTCCTTTGTCCCTCCAAAATCCAAATCCAAAACACACAACCAAATCTCTCCCCGGCATCATCCAGAGAGAGATAATCAAATCACATATCAAAACAAGAAACGACTGTTCTTTTGTAGAGGTCTATAATACTAAGAAGATTTTTTTTTGTCTTACAGAGAATAGTTTTGCAGCTATGGCAGTCACTTCAAGTCCTGCTGATTCGAATGGAAAAGAAGTTGTAGAGAAGAGTCAGGCAAAGTGTCCGGGAGTTCGTGTTGTTGGAGGGAGGATCTATGATTCTCAAAACGGGAAGACCTGCCATCAAGTAATGAGTGATTCTTTTGATAGAATTTTAATGATAAGTGGACCCTTTTTTTTTTGTTTTTTTTCTCCTTCCAGTTTGGTTGATGAGAACATGCAAGAAAATGAAAGAAACCTCAATTTCAAGTTTCAGTTCTTTTTTTATCCTTGGGTTGATTGAAAGAGAACCCATGAATTTACTCTTCATGATCTCTTCGTTGATAGAACTTTAGGTAATTAGTAAACCCGTTTCGTGGGGTTCTCTTTGGTTGACGAGAAGATGCATGAAAATGAAAGAAACCTAAGTTTCAAGTTTTAGCGATTTAACTTTTTTTTTTTGGTTGATTTGAAGAGAACCCGTGAGTTTACTTAGTATGATTTTTTTGTTGATTCAATTTTAGATGTCAAGTAAACCCTATTTGTGTTTTTCTGTTTGGTTGATGAGAACGTGCAGGAAAACGAAGGAAAACCTAAACTTCTAGTCTCATTTTTTAGTTTTTGTCTGATTTAACAATGTCCTATCATTACTCTTGTGATCTATTTATCTCTTAGTAGTACACATGCAAAAGTATGCTCCTTTTTGCTCTATTTGTACTTGTGATCATGTTGGTTGATGATAAGTAAAAAAGGAAAATGGAATCTGGGATCTTTGTTTTATGATGTTAAGAGCATTTGTTCTGTCTAGTAGCATTAATTTTGTTTTTCCATATGAAAGTGAATCAAGAATTTGATTTAGTATTGTAATTATTTTTAAATTGTTTGTGGTAGTAGAATTGATGCGCTCAGTGATCTTTTTTCTATATTTGTTCTCTTTTTAATTGATATTGTTCTTCTTTCGGTCCTTGTTTGTTTGTAATCTTCAAAGTGCCGACAAAAAACAATGGATTTCATTGCCGCATGTACTGCTCAGAAAGGAAATAAACTATGTACTCTCAAGTTCTGCCACAAATGCCTATTGAACAGGTTAGTTTGTGACGGAAGTCTCGAATAACAAACTTTATCAAACAATTCAAGGAGGTTTTTGCATGCTAGTTTTTGCTCAATACATGTTGCTTTGTGATGTTTTAGATACGGAGAGAAAGCAGAAGAGGTAGCTTTGTTGGATGACTGGCAGTGTCCCAAGTGTAGGGGCATTTGCAACTGTAGCTTCTGCATGTAAGTACATTATGTTTGAAGTCTAGCGATGATATTATTGAATATGACCAGTCTTCTCGGCGGATCTAATAGAATAACGTGTTTCCAGGAAGAGACGAGGTCACAAGCCCACTGGCATACTTGTTCGTACAGCCAAGGAAAATGGGTTCTCCTCTGTCTCAGAACTGCTGCAGGTTAAAGGTCCTGAAAACTTGAACCACTACAAGGATGTAAAAGACAACAATGTTTCACCAAAGAAGAGTGCATTGTCAGAGGAGGTTTGGAAGTGTTTAGTTATAATGTTCTTGCATTATGATTGTTAGGCTGTTTCATTCATGGGATTTTTGACTTGCCATGTGTATACGTCAATTGATGCTTTGACAGGAGTCTACAGTTACTTCGCCACGGAAATCAGGGAATGAAGATTCTTTTGAAGAAAACATTGATATGAATTTGCATTCTCAGAATTTAACACCCATCTCTTTTGGGAAGAAATCTAAGAAAACAAAAAGGAAAGGACCAGAGGAAGTCAGTGATGGCAACATGGATGCTGAAACTAGGTTAAAGGAGAGTGGTCAGAAGAAATCGAAGAAGGAAGGGGCTGAGGAAGTTAGTAATGGTGGCAGGAATGGTGAAGCTAGTTCAAAGGCTAGAATTACTGCAGAGGTTTCTGAAAACAAAGCGAAGACCAATGAAAAGGATAAATGTGATGTTGTCAAGGACAAGAATGAAGATGCTTTTGTGGAGAAAAAGAGGTCGAAGACACAGCCTCAAGAGTTTTCCAAGAATGAAGTTTTACTCGGTACAAATTATTATGGTGGTATAGTTTGTGGTGTTAGAAATGATAAAATTCGAACCGAGACCAAGAAGGATGGAGACTCATGCAAAGTTAACAAGTTTCCTTCAGAATTTCAAACCAAATCAAAGACAGCCAAAGAGAGGCGGCTTACCACAGAAATTCAGAACAAAGAAATTGACGTGGACATTAAGTTACCTCAGGGAACCTGCTTAATGGCTGTAGCAGGCTTTGAGTTGCCTCCTGAAGATGTCGGTAATGCATTGCAATTCTTGGAGTTTTGTGCTAGTTTTGGTAAGGTATGAATAAATGGGTATATTACTATTTAACCAAATGAAGCATCGTGAATTTACTTGCTTATGATTGCAAATGGTACTTTAAAGATGGTTGGACTTATATTTAAGCATGGCTTGACAGTGAACTTCTATTTAAGTATGGCCTATAGTGTAACTTCCTTTTGAGTATGGTCTTAGTGAACTTCTATAAAGTGATATAGCTTGAGGTGAATTCTTGTGTTGTAGATTTAGAAACCATAAAATTCCATATACCTTTCATTTATTGTCAAACTATTATTTCTTAGTTTTGTTTTAGTATCATTGACAAGTTTTATAAAGTTTAATTACATAAAGGGCTGGTGTTTCTGTATTGTGTTTCCATTTTCCCTGCTCAATTATTCAGGACTCTTTTGACTATCCTTTTTTGTTTCCCGCTTAATTAGGTTCTTGGTCTGAAGAAAGGGCAAGCTGATACTATACTTGGAGAAATTGTAAATGGTCATAGAGAGCGTCGGTCGCAATCCTATCACCTAGCCCAGATTCATGTTCAGTTACTATCAGTGATACAAAAGGATATAGGAGAAGAGTATGTAATCTCATACTTTGTCAAATTCTTCTTAACCACTTTAGCTTCGTGTAGGGACAGATTAATGATAATTTTGTGATTTTTTGTTCAGATCTCCCACCCTAACTGCAACAAATGACAACTCATGGTTTAAAGCTCTCGGGAAATGTGTCTCGAAATGCCTTTTCATATCGAAAGAAATTCTCTCTGGCAGTTTTGACCTGGACAATGAAGGATATGATAACTTAAAGAGCTCTGAAAAGCTTAGACTCTTGAATTTTCTATGTGATGAAGCTCTTAATACCAAGTAAGTGACAAACAGAATGTGGAAATGGTTTGGTTCTTACAATTATCAATCTGTGTTGAGAAAACTTTTTAATATTTTATTTTGAGTGTTTATAAATATATTTTCTAGAGAGTTGAGGAGTTGGATTGATGATGAAAACTCCAAATTTCTTGAAAGAAAGAAGGGAGCCAAAGAAAAAGTTTATGCAGCAAAGGAAAAGGTATATACTCATTGTAAATGGTGATGTTGGGCTTTTCAGTGGTGTTGATGAATCTAAGATTTATTTGCAAATTAATTATTTTCCCATATTTGTTTGGTACAGGAAAAAAACTTGAAAAAGAAGATGCAAGATGAGGTGGCCAAAGCTATTATTGAGAAAAACGGTGCTCCCAATTCTGTTTCTAATCATAAAGAACTAGTCTCACAAATAAAAAGTGAAGCCGCACAAGCTCATGCAGAAATGCTTGAGGCCACGGGCATGGCACAAAAGAGTAAGTACATCTTTACCTTTGAATTTAATGTAATTACATAAAAAAGTTTGCTTTGTTTTTTTTAGATAATGTTAGATATTGTGGGCTTAAATGATTTGGTATTCTTTGGGTTTGTGGCACTATACTAAATTGTTGTTACTTTGGCCACGGAGATTCGGTGCCAGAATCAAGATCGGACAAGGGATGATTCTTGGTGTCGCTTTCCATTTATTCGCTTAACTATTTTTTTGTCAAAGACTATTACTATTAGATAAGAACTATATGACATGACTAGTCAAAGAGAATGCCTTTAAATTTTGAGAAGAAAGACATCAACAGGAAACTGAAGAATCCGTGATCAAATTTTTTTTTGTTTTTGAAACTTATGTTATATGCTTGCTGCTAGGATTGGTTATGTTTGTCTTGTGTAGAAATATGTTGTTCTTTTTTGATAGTACATGCATGTTAATGTATAATCTGTAAACATACATATTTAAACTTTACCTGCAATGATCAGAGAGACTATCCAATGCTGTAAGAACAGACCCTGTCCTTCTGGATGTTGATGGCCGTGCTTTCTGGAAACTAAATGGTCATGATGGTCAATCAGCTATTTTGCTTCAAGGTTAGGATGCTCGGTTTGTTTTCATTTCAGTAGACGATGAAATAAAGATGTTGCATATCATTATTTATTTTTCTTGTACAGATATGGGTGCATGGAATTCTGTTGCACCCAGTGAAAAATGGGTAGCATATGCTGATGAACAGAAAATGGACATTGAGAAATACATCTCTTTCTCGAGGTAATTACATTGATTAATATATCTTTTGCACCATGAAGTTTTCTGTACAATTTTTTTTTTTTTTACCTTCTCTGTCCTCATGTTTTTCCATTATAGAAGGAGTACTTGTCAAGGATGGGAAAACTTATAACCAGTGGGAAAGTTGCTAATCATTTACCTTTGCAAATTTGATTTTGGTTTAAGGCGGGTACATTATGCTCCCAAGCATGTAACTTAAATCACTTAAGCATTCTGGGATGATTGATATTAAAATTACTTGAAAAAAAGGCAATTTATGAAGGGGGAGACGTGCTAATGTCATGAATTTTCACCTCTAACATGTAATTGTAATGACTTTATTTATGATGTTGGAATAAGAAAAAATAAAAAAATGCTGGCCCCTTTTGATTTGAAATTAAACCAAACAAGATTCCATTTGGTTCTGTTCATGTGACAGAATTGAAATGCACAATAACTTCTTGTTGGGATGCATGTTTGAGCTATTGGCACAATAGTGCCTTCTCATTTGCGTTTTTCTTTAGGGATCTGATGCTATTGTATATATGGGTTTATACATTAGTATTTCTTACAGGTATTCTGTGCAGAACAAAGTCAACTATGTTCTTGAAGGGCAATGCTATAGCCTATAACTGATATACTCGTTCTCTTTATCACATATTTTCTTTTCTTTCCTTTTTGGCTGACATGCTTAACCATGTTAAGCTCTTTTGTTTTCAGGACAAAATTGCGTAGGGTTCAACAAAAAGCTATTGAAACTCCTTCAATTGAAATTGATACTGAAACCTCTTCAATTGATATTTGACGAAACAAAGTCGGAATGATTTTCTGATGTCCATCGCCTGACAAAAAAAAATTGAGGTAAGAAGAGAGTCAACGACAGAAGTTATGGCAAAACTGCATTGAGTTACTCAAAATCGTTTACTACGTGTTAGATTAGATTATTATTACTACCTCTATTAAATAAATGTAGTGGCTTCATGATGTGCATATGTTTATGTTGTTTTAAGCTATAAAATTTGCATATCCAAGTGCTCCCATGATTGCACCAATGCCTTCCGCTGGTCGGAGCAGCCTGCATAGTAAATGCTTGCTCTTAGTTTAAACTCGTTTTGAGAAAACTTGTTTGTAACGGCCAATTACTATATTTTGTCTTTTGAATTTTTGGAAACAGATCAAGTGGAAAATACAGAGGTTCGGTTACTCCATGGTCAATGGCATCTGAAGTTATTGACAACTTCTTTTTTACATTTGTTGCATGCTCGAGATAACGATGAAAGATCATTCTTTTAGAGGAAAAACTGCTGTTGTATGTGATCCTCCTTGTAAAGGTTATTTCCTTCTGTACACCATTGTTAGGGGCAAGCTTTACAAATACTAGGCTTGCAGCTTCCTTGATTTCTTGCTTGGGAACTGCAATTGTAGTAGATGGATACATTGTAATAAAAAGGGATTCCTCAAATATATTTATTTGATTTGCTTTCTTGTACAGATTTTAAATCATTAAATATCATATCAGCACTTCAATTTACTGTGGAAAACATATTTCTATATTTTTAGTTCTCTTATGTGATCCATCAAATCATGAAATATTTAAAATACTATTTATTTGGGAGAATGGTTATAGTTGTTTTTCAAAGTGTTTTTCGTGTTAAAATATATTAAAATAATATTTTTTTTATCTTAAATACTTTTATTAAATTTCGATAATTTATTTCAACAATAAATAAATTAATGAGGTTTACATTTTAGTATATATTTGGTTTAAGAAATGGTATTGGGTGGATGATGAAAACAACATTTTTATATGATTTTTTTATCAGCAATATATTTAAATCGAAAATGATGAGGTTTATATTAAAACCAAGATGACATCATCAACAACAACAAAAAAGAGTAAAAGTTTGAACACTTGTATGAATTAAAATCTTATCTCTTACAAATCTAATTAGAAATTATATTTGTTGAAATCATGCACCAATCTTTAAATCTCTAAAAATCTCCAGTATTATTATATTGATGAAATTCATTTTACATTAATAAAATATTAAAATCAGAAATAAGTATACCATAACTTCAATTTTATAATTATGACTATTAAGACTCCCCTAAAGAAAAGAAAATAATAAAAAATCATCTAAGTATGCCATTTCATCACCATATGCTTTGAAAATTGTTAAAAAATAATATAAAAATAGCTGAAAAATATATCAATTATAAATAAAAGAGTTACAATTTGCATAATGAAAATGCTAAGCCATTATTTATTTATTTGATAAATTTAGGATGTGAGATGAAAGGCTTCATCAATTTCATTATTAAAATTTTTCTAATGTTTTTATGCTCAAGAAATAAAATATACTTGATTGAATAACCTGGACAACATGGTTTAGCTTGACATTATTAGGTTTTGGAGGTGTTTTGAGAATATAATAACAATTGATTTTTAAAATATATTTTTTAAAATATATTAAAATAATAATTTTTATTTTTTAAAAATTATTTTTGATATCCATCAACCACCACTGCCCAATTTTTTTATCTCTACGAGAACATAAGAGGACCATGACAACCAAATTAATTTTTATTGAATAAAGGATGTTTAACTCCACCATTTGCTCGTTAATTACAAAGAGATCTTTTTAGAAGTGATGGAAAACTCGAATGATACAGCATAATCATCTATAAGAGGAAATAAATGACGAGTTCACAAACTGCAAAGCCAATACTGAAATATGCACTTTGCCTGTGTTAATCCTAAAAGAATGTGGCTAATCTCGGCACCTAAAAAGAATTATCCAACGAATGCTCCATGGGTCTTGATGAATACGGGTATGACATGCAAGATACGGTGTCATATCTCACTCAATGTGCCATTAAACAAACCTTAAAAAGCAAGTTTGATCTGTATATATGAAATGGAAGCCTATCTCTCTGATCAAGCCAGGGAACAAACCTTGTCTGCAAATGAACAGCGAGATGTTCGCGGTTAGTACAAGTTGAAAGACAATCAGTAAACTAGTAGATGAAAGGTAGATTGTAAGGTTTATAGAACAGTTCAATTCAAATTCACTCATGGGGGAGGGGTAAGGAAGAGTGAACTTGAAAAGAGCCCAACACTTTAAAGTATCTATCATGTGTGGCAGAAAAAAAGTATCACTTTATAATTACAAGTGTTTTTTTTTTCTCTTTTCTATACATGCTTTTCTACTATCAAGTCTAGAGACTACAGTTCAACACAGAAAAGAAAAAATGAGCTCTAAAAAGAGAGAGAAGAAAAAAAAAGCTTGAGAAAAATAAGTGCACTTCTATCAAAAGACATCGTAGAAAAAGCTTACCTTGTTTAATGCTACTGCAGCAAAGACGGCTGTCGTCTATATAGGTTGCTTGGACACCCATCATCCAAGATCCCACTGATGTATCATCATGAGCGTAACTCTTAAGAGATGCACTGCATATAATAAGGAGCCAGAATTAGTCGGCAACTCATGCAAAGGGTGATGGAATCTGCATTAACTTGAGTAAAATTCTGCACAGGCGACTAACACAATGATGAACTTCTCAACCAACAGAACTTGTAATAAGAACTGAGCAGCTTACTTTCCATTAAGCCTATCTGAAATCTGGTCCTTATGTATCACTACTATGTAAACATATTCCTCATCAACTTCAGAAAAGCATGCTGGGTAACTTCCATCCAATTCACATAAAGCTCAAAGACCATGGTACACTGATGAGATAGAGGGTTTCCAATTCCTCAGCTTCGCACATATATCAGCTAATGTAGTCAAAGTATTTAATCTAATATTGACCCAGAGTTCTTATCATCAACCAAACTATATTGAGTCACAACTTCCAAACTAACCCAAACTTATCCTCACACCAAAAATTTAAAAGATGAATTCACACTACTTTTCCTATTATAGCATGGTTCTTTTCACTAACTATGAGGTCACAGTTGTTTCATAAGTTGGGCTGTTCACTTCCAAATTCGATGACTAGGATTTCCGTTGAAACCAGCTTTGAATTTTAGGAAACATGACAATATAAAAGCAACAAATACATCAACCAAACCATTTAGTGTCCCAAGACAACCGGACAGAAGGGACATTTGCAGAAGGGACAAGAAAGTGTTTGGTTAAAGGGGCGGAGATAGAGGCATAAAATAAATTCGTATATGGGACAGTTTCAGGGTGAGTTTTCTGCCTTTCAAATCAAGAGTGTCCCCTCTATCTCCAGTGTCTCCGTCTCTTTTATCTTGAGAGTAACCAAACGCTACTTAAAAGAACCACCGAAAGCACCAATAATTGACATGGAAGGATGACCATGCTTTAATATTCAAATTCCAATATGTCAAGGATTTATGATAAATTCTAGCAAACCTTGCTCTATAAATCAGCACAAAAGCATATGAAATATGCATTACATTTTTTTTTCAGACTTTTCTTAAAAACTACAGCATAACAGAATAGACCTCTCTTATCCTAGCTCAAAAGCTTGCTTGTAAAGTAGATATCAGCATACCAGTTCCTGAATTGCATGCTATCCTCAAGTATTGTCCACAGAAGTTTGTACATCCAACTCTATAATTAATTCATAAATTTTTCCTCTTTAAAAAAAACTCAGCTACTGGAATTTCCTTTCCTAAGTATCTGAAAATCCCCATAATTGATAATCCACACATACACAAACTTGTACACAGACTCATGAAAACAAATGCGCAAGATGACATTATAGATCTTAACATACTCAAAAGATCAATGAAGCTCAACAACACAAGATTGAAAGGAAATGATCTTTTTAGGAAACATCTGGTAGGTGCATTTTGCTGGCTAATGAAAACATAATATAGAAATCTGATTCAATGTATGGCAAGAACCATTCATCATGATGAACTATTAGTTTAGCAATTCCAATGATTTGGTGGCAAGTAATGGGTGTC
>Ga0307508_10007683_pt1 | contig 10024 bp, 8 predicted proteins | sample 9_EM_MG_FD_203089 | JGI IMG/M metagenome (GOLD analysis project Ga0307508, IMG submission 203089) | Populus trichocarpa ectomycorrhiza microbial communities from riparian zone in the Pacific Northwest, United States - 9_EM | ecosystem: Host-associated > Plants > Roots > Unclassified | place...
GAAGGCTTCGCCCCGTGAAGGCTTCGCCCCGTGAAGGCTTCGCCCCGTGAAGGCTTCGCCCCGTGAAGGCTTCGCCCCGTGAAGGCTTCGCCCCGTGAAGGCTTCGCCCCGTGAAGGCTTCGCCCCGAGTTGGGCATTCCAGTCGCGAGGCGGCGCCGCGCAGCGTTCGTGCCGACGCGGGGACGGCTTCGTTGGCAAAGCTCCCCTCGAAAAGCTAGCGCCTGCAGGCACGCTTACCAGCCCGTGCTGCCGGCGCCTTTGATCAAGTTGAATTTGCCGTTCGAATCGTTGACCACGGCGGAGTTGCCGCCCGTCGAGACGACACCCACGGCGTCGAGCGAACCTTGGGAGCCGGCGTTGAGATAGAACGACGCTTGCCCGGGGTTCGTGATGTTGACGGCGTTGAGCCAGACTTTGTCGATGACGTTGCCACCTTCGACGTGCACGCCGGCGTTGGTGGGGTCCGTGATGTCGAGAGTGGTGACATGGATGTTGCCGACCGGGCCCTGGTCAGAGTGAAATTTGAGCGCGCCGTGCGCGTGGTTGTAGGCGTTGCCGCCCGCGCGCAAAAGCGTGTTGCGGTTGGCCTGCGTGTCGCCCGTGAACGGGAAGGCGTTGAACTGCTCAGCGAAGAACATGCCCGGGTACTGCACGGTGTCGGCGCAGACGTTGTCCTCGATTTTGTTGTCTTGGCCGCCGTAGATGCCGAAGCAATTGGCCTTCCACGGGATCTGCACGTAGTTTTTGCGGAAGACGTTGTTCTTGCTGGGGCCGGCCGACATGGACGTGTCGGACCACATGGCCAGCGCGTCGTCGCCGGTGTTGCGCAGGTGCGAATTTTCGACGAACGAGTCGTGGGTGCCGTTGTAGAAGTTGACGCCGTCGGCCATCAAATCGCGAATGCGCACGCTGCTGACGGCGAGCGGGCCGCTGCCCTTGTCCGGCCAGATGCCGACTTTGAGGTGCTCGACCCAGATGTTCTGGATCACGGCATTCGACAAGTTGCCGCGGAAAGCCGTCTCGGGTGAAGCGTCGTCACGCAATACCGTGTCACCGAGCAGCGCAAAGTCGTAATATTTGCAACCGCCGGTGCCCCAGCAGTTGATCTGCGCGTTGAAGCCGACGATCGCCGAGTACCACATGCCGGCGCCCTGAATCTTCAGGTTCTGCACGCTGAGCGTCTTGCTGATGCTTCGAAACTGGCCTTGCGGAATGTACAGCACCTTGTTGAGGCCGGCAGCTTGGTCGATGCACTTTTGGATGGCATCCGAGTCGTCTTGATTGTCGTCGGGCACGGCGCCGCAGTCTTTGATCGACACCGAGCCGGCCGGTTGCGGCAAGGGTCCGCCTACCTGCTCCATCTCGACCAAGTCGAGGGTGATGGTGGCGGCGGTGTCGTCGGCCTCTTTGCGCAAGATGACCGTGGAGCCGACGGGAATGTCGCCGATCAGCGCGTGCGCTTCGTCGAAGAAGTGGTGGGCGTTGCCCTGGCCCTTGTCTTCTTGCTGCGGCTTGTTGAAAGCATCGTCGCCGCCGTACGTCCAGCTGTAGCGCGAGGTGAGCTTGAGCTTGCCGCGCGAGGCGCCGTCGACCCAAACGCCGATGGTCGAGTAGTAGTCGTGGCCGCCGTCGGGGATGGAGTAGCGAACAACGATGGAGTTGCTGGCCGCCAGGTTCTTGAACGAGACCTGCTGCCCGGTTTGCGAGAGCGTGACGGCCTGCCGCCCTGATGACTCAGCCGACAGGTTTCCGAACGCGCGCGTCGGCATCGTCTTGGCGCCGTTGGTGTCCATGGCCTCGGCTTCGTAGGTCGTGAAAGCCACGGAGGGGCCACGACCGTCGGGCCAAATCGGTTTGAGGGGGCCGCCCATGCCAGCGGCTCCGACCATACCGCCCATGCTGCTGGTACCCGCCATGCCACCTACCGGGGCGCTGCCGCCAGTCGGGCTCGTGGTGCTGCCGCCGGTCGGCATCGTGACGCTGCCACCGGTCGTGATCGTGGTGCTGCCGCCGCCGGCCAGATTCGCTGAGCCACCCTGCGCGCTACTGCCGCCGGTCGTCACCGGGGTGGTGCTGTCGTCGTCGTCGCCACTGTTGGCACTGCTGCCACGGCCGCAACCCAGCGTACCCGCGAAGAGCAAGGCAGCGACCGCTGCGAGGAGCCACTTCGAGTGCGATCGGTTTTTAATCATGATGAAGACCCGCTACCGGACATTTGCAGGACGCGCGGCGGCGGCAGCTTCAATGTGCTGCCAAGAACGCGCTCAATCAACCGCGATTTCAGCGACCGTCGCTAATACAGCAACGAGCCGAAAGTTCTAGTTTCTCTTGGTCAATTACCAAGATGAACCATGCAAGTTGTGTGTCTGTCTCGTAGCGGTGGGGCCCCAACCCCACCTTGTGCAGATGGTTGTCCTTGTGCGGATGGTTGTCCTTGTGCAGATGGTTGTCCTTGTGCAGATGGTTGTCCTTGTGCAGATGGTCTCGTGGCGGTGGGGCCCAACCCCAACGCTGTCGCGCCGCGCTGGTGGCGCTCGCTCGTGCCTACGGTTCACAACGCCCGGTCCAGGATGTGGACGCTGACTATTCGAAATCGCTCGGCAGCACGTGCACGCCGTTTGGGCCGAGCGCCAGCGGCTCGACGCGCGTGACCGCGCTGAGCGGTAGCGGGCCGTACAGGTGCGGAAAGAGAGCGCCGCCGCGCGACGGCTCGAAGCGAAGCGCCGTGCCGAGCGCTGCGACGCTCACCCTGATCAACAATAAATCTGCTTGCCCCGCATAGTGGCGCGCGGCCGTTTCGGCGACCTGCTCGGCGCTCGAGAAATGAATGAAGCCGTCGCGCAGATCGTGCTCGCTACCGAAGAAGCTGCCGGCCGCCTCGGCCTGCTGCCAGGCTGCAGCGCTGAGCAGTCGGTAGATGGTCTCGACCTCACCAGGCGGTGTCATGAGCGCCAGCCTAGCAGCACAAAAGCCCAGAAAAATCGGCTAGCGCGCCCAAGTGTCCGGCGCGGCAGTTGCCGGGTCGCTGGAAGTGCCGTACCGAAGCCTCGTGACGGCTTCGGACGTTGAGCGCGCCATCCACACGGTGTTTCGGATGGAAGCGGCCCGCTTGATCGCCGGGCTCACGCGCGTCGTGCGCGACGTGGGGCTGGCCGAAGAGCTGGCGCAGGACGCGCTCGTGGCGGCGCTCGAGCATTGGCCGAGCGAGGGTGTGCCCGATAGCCCGGGCGCGTGGCTGATGACGACCGCGAAGCGGCGCGCGCTCGATGAGCTGCGGCGCGGCAAGCGGCTGACCCGCAAGCACGAAGAGCTGGGGCACGAGCTCGAAGCGGACGCGCTGGCCGAGCGCGCAGGAGTCGTGCAGAAGCTCGACGAAAGGCTGGACGACGAAGTCGGAGACGACTTGCTTAGGCTGCTGTTCATCGCCTGCCATCCGATTTTGCCGACCGAGGCGCGCGTAGCGCTCACGCTGCGGCTGCTCGGAGGCCTCACGACCGACGAGATTGCGCGCGCCTTCTTGACGCCGGAGCCCACCATCGCGCAGCGCATCGTGCGCGCCAAGCGCACGTTGGCTGAAGCGCGTGTGCCGTTCGAAATGCCGCGCGGCGCCGCGCTAGCCGAGCGACTGTCGTCGGTGCTGGGCGTCATCTATTTGATTTTCAACGAGGGCTATTCGGCGACGGCTGGTGACGATTTGATGCGGCCGAGCTTGTGCGAAGACGCGCTGCGACTGGGCCGTATTCTGGCGGAGCTTGCGCCGAACGAGCCGGAGGTGCACGGCCTGGTCGCGCTGATGGAGCTGCAAGCGTCGCGCACTTTGGCGCGCGTGGGAGCTTCAGGCGAAGCCATCTTGCTGCTCGAGCAGAATCGGGGGCGCTGGGATCGGCTGCTGATCCGGCGCGGGCTCTTGGCGCTCGGGCGAGCTCAGCAATTGGATGGCACGGAAGGCTCGTACACTTTGCAAGCCGCGATTGCCGCGTGCCACGCGCGCGCCAGGACCGCCGAGGAAACGGACTGGGCGCAGATCGCTGCGCTGTACGCGCGGCTCGTGGCGGCGACACAGTCGCCGATCGTCGAGCTGAACCGGGCAGTGGCGGTGGCGATGGCCGAGGGCCCGCAGGCGGGGCTCCGCATCGTCGACGCGCTCGTGAAGGAGCCGGCGCTCGCGAGCTATCATCTGTTGCCCAGCGTTCGCGGCGACCTGTTGGAAAAACTGGGTCGACGCGCCGAAGCAGCCCAGCAGTTCGAGCGCGCTGCGTCGTTGACCAAGAACGTTCGGGAACGCACGGTGCTGCTGGGCCGCGCCAGCGCTTGCCGCGGCGGCGCGTAGCCTCAGTCGGGCTCGCGCGCCAACGCTTGCGGGCTCAGCTCAGCGCGGATCGAGCGCTTCAGCTCGTCGAGCAGCTGGGTTTCCGAGCGTTGCTGGGTCGGCCGCTCGGAAGCGCGAGGCTCGGGGCGCTGGGCGAGCGCGGCGACGAGCGGGGCGCGCACCCCTTCCGGCAAGAGACTCTCCAAATATTCGAGCGCAGTGCCGCGCAGCTTGCGGTCGTCGGTCTTCAAGCCTTGGCGCACGAGCTCGAGCGAGCCGCGCGTCGTGCACAGCGACAAGAGCGCGAACACGTAGTCGCTGCCCTCTTGCGACAGCGGCCCTGCCTGAAGCTCGGCCAACGCCAGCGCAAACACTTCTTTGGGCTCGGGTAACAGCGTGCGGTCGTCGCGCGTGACCTCAAGCAGCGCTAGCGCCGCGCGGTGACGCACCTGAAGCGCCCCGGCACCGAGCGCGCGCTTCAGCGCCGAAGCCACGCGCGGTCCGCGCAGCGCGCGCAGCACGTGGGGCACCCGACGTCGCACCTGAAGCGGCTGCGCCTCACTCAGCATCACGTCCGCGAGCAGGCCGATCACGTCGGGCCCCATGGCGCGCAGCGCCGCGATCGCCGGCTTTGCCAGCTGCTCACTTTCGAGGTGCGGCACCACGAAGCCGGCCAGCCGCGGGTCCAGCTTCGGCCGCGCGAACAAGCCGCGAATCGCCGCCACGTCCGAAGCGAGCAGCACGCGCACGTCTTGCAAGAGCGCCTCTGACTCGGTCGTCAGGCGCGCCGTGCCGAGCGCTGCCCCGGCGTCCGCGCGAGCCGCGTTCTCGGCGCGAGCGCGCGCGATTTGCTCGCGCAGCTTGTCGCGGTCGATGCCGAGGGAGGTCGCCGAGAGCGTGAGCCGCGCGGCGGGGTCTTCGACCTCGACCTGATCGTACGATACCGTACCGGAGCGCAGGCTGCTTTCAAGCTCGGACACGTAACCTTGCCGCGCGCGCAACGACAGCAGCAGCGCGAGCGCGAAGGCGAACGTGGAGAGCAGCAGGGGCGCCCGCTGCACGAGCAGCGGACCGCCCAGCGCGATCAACAAGATGAGCAAGCTGGCGCAGGCGTCACCGCCCTTGTCGAACACGACGTCGATCAGGGCTTTGGTGCCGCGCTTGGTCGCCGCCGGGAGCGGCGTGAACAGCGGTTCGTAGGCGCTGCGAAACAGCGAAGGCCCGAGCGCTAGATCGGCGCCGCGCAGCGCGCCCAGCGTGGCGAACGTCGGCGACAAGCACGCCAGCACGCCGAGCGCGACGCCGCTGGTAGGCGCGACGAGCAGCGTGCCGCCCAGACCGATGGTCTCCATGAGCGGGCGCGCGATCAAGGCCTGCAAGAGGAAGCTAACGAGCGCCGCCAGCGTGTAGAAAACCGCGAAAAAACCGAGCAAAGCCTCGGCCGTCGTGAAGCGCCCGGCCGCCGCTCGTTTGAGGCCAAAGTCGGCAAATGCCGAGGCTGCTGCGGAGCTTGCCACGAGCAATGCCAGGGTCCACAAGTAGCCGGTCAAGCGCGCGGGCCGCTCGCTTTCGGTGCCAGCCGATCCGCTGGCAGGAGCGCAGGTGGCGCCCAAGCGCTGGGAGCCGAGCGCCGCCAGCAGGCACATTCCGGCGACCAGGGGCAAGGTGCTGCGCGCGTTGACCCAATGGGCGACGCGCTCCATCGCCGCGCCGCCCAGCAGGCCGCCGAGCGTCGCGCTGGCAGCGATGCGACCGACCAAACGTTTGAGCGTGTGCGGGTCGAAACGCTCACTGACGATCGACCAAAAGGCGCTCATGAGTAGCGCGCCGCCGATCGAGACGTGAAAATACAAGAATAGAGCGATGGCGCGCGGCAGCTGGGGCAACAGCGCCCACTCGGCTAGCGAGAGCGCGGCGCTGGTCACGAAAAGCAGCGGAGCCAGCTTGGCCGGCCCCATGCGGGTCATCAGGCGCGTGACCACGAGCGCGATCGGCATAGCCAACAGCGCCGAGCCGAGCATGACCTTGGGCAAGTCGGCGACCGAGTAGGTGGAGAGGAACAAGCCTTCGCGCAGCGACTTGCCGGCGACCTGATGCGCCACCGCCAGAGCTGCCGTCAGCATGGCTAGACGAAGGGCTCGCGTCTCGGCCCGTGAGATCTCCACGGGGGGTGTCTAACCCGGCGCGCTTGCGGGCTCGACAAACGTAGTCATTTCCAGCAATTACGTGCGGTCGCTAAAAATGTTGGGGGGCGCTGTCGATCGCGGACGGGCTCGTTTGACGTGACTTCAGACGCCAAGCCTCGTACCCCGGACCCGACAGGTTCGGCTCGCGCAGGTCGGGCACTACAGAAGGACGATAGTCATGCTCAAGAAGATCCTGATTGGAGTGGGCGCAGCGCTGGTGCTGCTGGTGGTCGTGATCCTGCTGCAACCCCCAACGTTCCACATCGAGCGCTCCATCGTGATGGCGGCGCCACCCGAAGCCGCCTTCGCCCAGGTCAACGACTTTCACGCTTGGAGCGCCTGGTCGCCGTGGGAGAAGCTCGACCCCAACCTGGAGCGCAGCTACGACGGCCCGCCCGCAGGCGTCGGTGCCAAGTACGCCTGGGTCGGGACCAAGCAAGTCGGAGAAGGTCGCATGACCATCGAGCAGAGCGGCCCGAGCGGCATCGTCATCAAGCTCGAATTCCTGAAGCCGTTCGCGGCCACCAATACCGCGACCTTCACCTTCACCAAAACGGCGGAGGGCACCAAGACGACCTGGGCGATGGACGGCAACAACAACTTCGTCAGCAAGGCGTTTCACCTGGTCATGAATATGGACAAGATGATCGGTCCCGATTTCGAGCGCGGGCTCGCGTCGATGAAGGCAGCCGCCGAGGCCACAGCCACGCCCACCGCTAGCGCCCTTGCCACCCCCTGAAAGGAGCCGTGCCATGAAATTCCTACTGACGTACCAAGGTGATCGTTCGAAGCCCCCGACGCCCGAGACCATGACCGCGATCGGCAAATTTGGCCGCGAAATGACCGAAAAAGGCGTACTGCTCATGACCGGCGGGCTGGTGCGCCCGAACAACGGCACCAAGCTGCGCTACGCCGCCGGCAAGCACACCGTCATGGACGGACCGTTTCCGGAAACCAAAGAGCTGATCGACGGCTTTGCGCTGATCCGCGCCGGCTCGCTGTACGAAGCCGTCGAGGTGGCGCAACAGTTCATGAGCATCGCCGGCGAGGGTGACGGCGAAGTGCTGCGGGTGTTCGACGCCTCCGAGCTCGGGCCGCCCGGCGCCGGCTGAGGCGGGCTTGCGGGGCGCGCCAGACGTGCTGTGATGTGCCGCCATGGACTCCGAGACTCATCGCGCCATACTGGCGGTCTGGAGCATCGAGTCGGCGCGCGTCATCGCCAGCTTGGCGCGCATCGTGCGCGACGTGGGGCTGGCTGAAGAGCTAGCCCAAGATGCGCTGCTGGCGGCGCTCGAGCAGTGGCCCGAACAGGGCATTCCCCACAATCCGGCGGCTTGGTTGATGACGGCCGCCAAGCACCGCGCGCTCAACACGCTGCGGCGGGGCAAGCTGCTCGAGCGCAAGCACGATCAGCTTGGCCACGAGCTCGAGGCGCTGGGCGAGCCCGAGCGGCTGATTGAACAGCTCGAGGCCGCCCTCGATGACGACGTGGGCGACGACCTGCTGCGCCTGATTTTCACCTCGTGCCATCCCCTGCTGAGCACCGAAGCGCGCGTGGCACTGACGCTCCGTCTGCTCGGGGGGCTGACAACCGACGAGATTGCCCGGGCATTTCTGGCGCCGGAACCGACCATCGCGCAGCGCATCGTGCGCGCGAAAAAGACGCTGAGCGAGAAACAGGTGCCGTTCGAAGTACCACGCCGTGAAGAGCTTTCGGCGCGCCTCGCCTCGGTGCTGGAGGTCGTCTACCTGATCTTCAACGAAGGCTATTCAGCCACGGCGGGCGACGATTGCATGCGGCCGGCGCTCAGCGAAGAAGCGTTACGGCTCGGGCGCGTGCTGGCAGGTTTGGCCCCCGACGAGCCGGAAGTCCACGGCCTGCTGGCGTTGATGGAGCTCAATGCGTCCCGCGCGGCGGCGCGCACGACCGCGACCGGCGAGCCCGTCCTACTGCTCGAACAAGATCGCGGACGCTGGGACCAGATGGCGATTCGGCGTGGACTTACGGCGCTCGAGCGCGCGCAGGCGCTCGCACAGGAAGCGGGGCCTTACGTGCTGCAGGCAAGCATCAGCGCGTGTCACGCGCGCGCTCGGACTGCAGAAGAAACCGATTGGCGGGAGATTGCAGCGTTCTACGCCGAGCTCGGCGCGCTCCTGAAATCGCCGGTGGTGGAGCTAAATCGCGCCGTCGCGGTGTCGATGGCCGAAGGTCCGGCGGCGGGGCTCGCGCTGGCCGACGCGCTGCTCTCGGAGCCCGCGCTGCAGCGCTACCACCTCTTGCCCAGCGCGCGCGCCGAATTCCTCGAAAAACTGGGGCGTTTCGCGGAAGCCCGCACGGAGTTCGAGCGCGCCGCGCTAATGACGCAAAACGCGCGACAACGCGAACGCCTGCTACAGCGCGCGCGAAACTGCGGCCAACCCTGACCACCGACCCTTCGCCCCGGGCGCCGCGACTTCGCCCGCAAAAGGTGGAGCTGCGGCCAGGCCCCGAGCGCGGGCGGCTCGCTCCCCGGGGCCGCAAAATGACTTCGCATGCAAAGTCATTTTGCTTACACTGTGACTGTAGAGATTAAGCCCGTCATTACGCGGGTTTACCGAAGGGGCGCAAGGCCCGCGACGAATGACTTTGTATGCAAAGTGATTCTGGCGGCGCGCGGCGGGCATGCCGGACGGCGTGGGGTGGGTCGGCGAAGGGTCGAGCGGGGCGGCGCCGGGTGGGTCGGCGAAGGGTCGAGCGGGGCGGCGCCGGGTGGGTCGGCGAAGGGTCGAGCGGGCGGCGGGTTGGGATGGTCGAGCGGTCAGCGGGAGCGAATGTTTTTTGGAGTGGGTTGTCGATCTGCGCGCCCCTCGATTGACGAGGTAGTGAAGGCGACGAAAAGCTCGCCGGCGACACCATCCGAGCGAAAGGAACCTACCATGCGTTTTCTGTGCATCTATAGGCCCGGCACCCCCGAATCCAACACCCCGCCCACCCCCGAGGAGCAAGCCGCGATGGGCAAGCTGATCGGCGATATGGCCAAAGCCGGCGTGCTGCTCGGCGCCGAAGGTTGCCTGCCGAGCTCGTTCGGCTCGCGCGTCCGCATCGAGGCAGGCGAGTACAACGTGACGGACGGCCCGTTTCCGGAAACCAAGGAGCTCATCGCCGGCTTCTGTTTGCTGCAGGTGAAGACGAAGGCCGAGGCCGTCGAGTGGACCAAGCGCTTCTTGAGCCTGGTCAAGACCGGCACCTCGGAGGTGCGACAGCTTCACGACGCGCCGGCAGGCTGAGCTGCTAGGGCGGCCGGTTTTGCGGCGCGAACGCACGAACCACGGCCCGCGATTGTGATCATTTGTTACTGGGATGTGATTGCTTGTTCCGGTAGAGCAATCATTCGGGCGCGCGCCTTGCCTCCGTGGCGGCGATTTGGCAAGTACCGAGCATGCTGCACGTATTCGATGCGGGCGGAGAGTTTGGTCGAGGCGGCACGCGCCGCCTCGTTTTGCGGCAGCGGCTCGCAGCTCTCGGCGTCGCGCTCTTGACGGTGACGTG
>Ga0307508_10007684_pt1 | contig 10023 bp, 9 predicted proteins | sample 9_EM_MG_FD_203089 | JGI IMG/M metagenome (GOLD analysis project Ga0307508, IMG submission 203089) | Populus trichocarpa ectomycorrhiza microbial communities from riparian zone in the Pacific Northwest, United States - 9_EM | ecosystem: Host-associated > Plants > Roots > Unclassified | place...
CTTGCCCGCCGAGCGGGCCAGTCCTGGCAGCTTCTTCGCGGCGAGAACAGCAATGACGACGACCAGGATGATCGCGAACTCACTCAGTCCGAACATGTGCGGGGCCTCCGGCAGACGTTGACGCGGGTTGACTCTACGGCAGGACCCGGCCTCTTCGCTTTGCTTGTCCTTTACTCTTGAGGGGAACCCCGTTCAGACCCGTCGAGAAGGAGCCACAGACCCGCAATGGGTGAGCCTCCCAGTACCAGCAGCACCGCGCACCGCCCGACCGAAGGAACGGGGGTGGCCCGGTGACCGAGCTCCTGCTGCTCCTGCTGGCCCTCCTCCTCACGCTGGCCTGTGCCGTGTTCGTCGCGGCCGAGTTCTCCCTGACCACCGTCGAGCGCGGCGACCTCGAACGGGCCGCCGAGGCCGGTGAGCGGGGTGCCGAGGGCGCCCTGTCCGCCGTACGCAGGCTGACCCTGCAACTCTCCGGCGCCCAGCTCGGCATCACCGTCACCTCGCTGGTGATCGGCATGCTCGCCGAACCGTCCCTCGCGGCCCTGCTGAAGGGCCCGCTGGAGGCCGTCGGCCTGGGTTCGGCCGCCGCGCCGGTGGCGACCGCGCTGGGCGTGGCCCTGTCCACCGTCGTGCTGATGGTGGTCGGCGAGCTGGTCCCGAAGAACTGGGCGATCTCCCGGCCGCTGGCCGTCGCCAAGGTGGTGGCCGGACCGCAGAGCGCCTTCACCGCCGTCTTCGGCCCGTTCATCCGCCATCTCAACAACACCGCGAACCGGTTCGTACGACGCCTCGGCCTGGAGCCCGCCGAGGAGCTGGCCTCCGCCCGCAGCCCCGAGGAGCTCGTCGCGCTCGCCGAGCACTCCGCCGCCGAGGGCGCCCTGGAAGCCGACTCCGCCGAGCTGTTCGTGCGCACCCTGCACCTGGGCGAGCTGACCGCCGAGAACGTGATGACGCCCCGCGTCGACGTCAAGGCCCTCGAAGCGCACGCCACGGCCGCCGACGCGGCGAACCTCACCCACGCCACCGGCCTGTCCCGCTTCCCGGTCTACCGCGACAGCCTGGACGAGGTCATCGGCACCGTCCACATCCGTGACGTGCTCGCCCTGGAGCCGGAGAAGCGGGCCGTCACCCCGGTCACCGAGCTGGCCACCGCGCCCCTGCTGGTCCCCTCCTCACTGACGGCTGACCGGCTTCTGGAGCGGATGCGGGAGCGGCGCACCATGGCCGTCGTCATCGACGAGTACGGCGGCACGGCGGGCGTGGCCACGGTCGAGGACATCGTCGAGGAGGTCGTCGGCGAGGTCCGCGACGAGCACGACCCCGTCGAGATACCCGATCTGCGGCCCGCCGGTGACCGGGCCTGGGAGGCGGAGGGCTCCGTACGCGTCGACCGGCTCGGCGCGATAGGGCTCACGGCGCCCGAGGGGCCGTACGAGACCGTGGCCGGACTGGTCGCCACCCGGCTCGCACGCATCCCTGCCAAGGGCGACGGCCTGGACCTGGACGGCTGGCGACTGGAGGTCCTGGAGGTCGAGCACCATCGCGCCGACCGGATCCTGATCACCTCGCCGCAGTCGGCCCGAGCCCTGGTGCAGACGGGGGAGGAGACCCGATGACCACCGTGCAACTGCTCGTCGGCGCCCTGACACTGCTGACCAACGCGTTCTTCGTGGGCGGCGAGTTCGCCCTGATCTCCGTGCGCCGCAGCCAGATCGAGCCACGCGCGCGTGACGGCCACAAGCGGGCCCGGATGACCCTGTGGGGCCTGGAGCACCTCTCCGCGATGATGGCCACCGCCCAGCTCGGCATCACCGTCTCCTCGCTGGTGCTCGGCGCGGTCGCCGAACCGGCCATCGCGCACCTGCTGGAGCCCGGCTTCGAGGCGGCCCACATCCCGCACGGCCTGGTGCACCCGATCGCCTTCGTGATCGCGCTGACCATGGCCACGTATCTGCACATGCTGATCGGCGAGATGGTGCCGAAGAACATCGCCCTCGCGGCTCCCGTGCCGACCGCGCTGCTGCTCGGACCGCCGCTGGTGGCCCTCACGCGCGCGCTCAGGCCGTTCGTGTTCGGTATCAACGCCTTCGCCAACGCCCTGCTGAAGCTGCTGCGGGTCGAGCCCAAGGACGAGGTCGAGTCGGTGTTCACCGACGACCAGCTCGCCCGCATGGTCGTCGAGGCCGGTGAGGCGGGGCTCCTCTCGCCCACCGACGGCGAACGGCTGCGGGACGCGCTGGAACTGGGCACCCGCCCGGTCGGCGAGATCCTCGTCCCCGTCCAGAGGATGCGCACGGTCGACGCCTCGGTCACCCCGGCCCGCCTGGAGCGGGTGGCCGCCGCCGCGGGCTACTCCCGCTTCCCGGTCACCGGGCCCGACAACGCGCTGCTGGGCTATCTGCACATCAAGGACACCCTCGGCGTCACCGACCGCGACCTGCCCTTCGCGCGCGCCGCCCTGCACCCGGTCACCCGGGTCCGCATCGACACCCCGCTGGACGACACCCTCACCGCCCTGCGCGCCGACGGCAGCCATCTGGCCGCGGTGACGGGACAGACGGGGGCCGTCCTCGGCTTCGTGACCATGGAGGACGTACTCTCCGAGCTGGTGGGCCCGGCGCCCACGGCCGGCTGACCGTCGGGCGGACCACCCGTCCGCCTGGTAGATCTGGGAGGCGGCGGCCGGGAACGCCGCTCCCGTCCCAGCCGTTCACCCACCGCACGCACTACCCGAGGAGCAAGCCCGTGTCCGCCAGTCCGACGGACCCCCCGGGGCACGGTCCCCTGATGTGCCGATGAGCACAGCGAACGCCGTACTGGGCCTGCTGGCCGTCTTCGTCCTGACCGCCGGCACCGGCTACTTCGTCGCCCAGGAGTTCGCCTACGTCTCCGCGGACCGCCTCGCCCTCTCCCGCGAGGCCGAGGCCGGCGACAAGAAGGCGGCCCGCGCGCTGAAGGTGCTGGAGCGGCTGTCCTTCATGCTCTCCGGCGCCCAGCTGGGCATCACCGTCACCGGCCTGGTCGTCGGCTTCATCGCCGAACCGTCGGTCTCCGCACTGCTGAAGCCCGCCCTGACCGGCATGGGCATCCCCGAGGGGGCCGTCGGCGGCATCTCCGTCGTGCTGGCCTTCGTGCTGGCCACCGTCGTCCAGATGGTCCTGGGCGAGCTGGCCCCGAAGAACCTTGCGATCGCCGTACCGGAGCGGCTGGCGAAGGCACTTGCGCCCTCCACCCTCGCCTACCTCAAGGTCGTCGGCCCGGTGGTGCGCGTCTTCGACGGCGCCGCGAACAGGCTGCTGCGCAGGGTCGGCATCGAACCCGTCGAGGAACTCCACCACGGCGCCACCCTGGAGGAGCTCGGCCACCTCATCGGCGAGTCCCACGAGCAGGGCGAACTGCCCAAGGACACCGCCGAACTCCTCGACCACGCCCTGGAGTTCTCCGAGCGCACCCTGGACGAGGTGATGGTGCCGCGCGTCGACGCCGTCTTCGTCCGCAAGGACGCCACCGCCGCCGAGGCGGTCGACCTGATCGCCAAGCACGGCCACTCCACCTACCCCGTCCTCGGCGACCACCCGGACGACGTGCCCGGTGTCCTGGGCGTACGGGAGCTGACGCGGCTGCCCGCCGACCGGTTCGCCGAGGCCACCGCGGGCGCCCTCGCCCGCACCCCGCTGCTGCTGCCCGACACCCTTCCGCTGCCGGAGGCGGTCGAGCAGATGCGGGAGCGGGACGACGAGTTCGCGGTCGTCCTGGACGAGCACGGCGGAGTCGCCGGCATCGTCACCTACGAGGACATCGCCGAGGAACTGGTCGGCGACATCGCCGACGAGACCGACACCGTCACCGAACCCGCCGTCCCCGACGGGCAGGGCTGGCTGGTCGACGCGGGCCGCCGCCTCGACGAGATCGCCGACGCCACCGGTGTCGAGCTGCCCGAGGACGAGGACTACGACACCGTCGCCGGGCTGGTCGTGGACCGCCTCGGGCGCTTCCCCGCCATCGGGGACCGGATCACCGTCGAGCTGCTCGACGGGGGACGCGCGGTGATCGACGTACGGACGCTGGACCGGCACGTACCCGAACGGGTGCGCATCGAGAGGGAGGAGTCGGCATGAGCTTCCCGATGGCGCTCTTCGTCACGGTGCTGCTGCTGGTCGGCAGCGGGTTCTTCGTCGCCGCCGAGTTCGCGCTGGTCGCCGCCAAACGGCACCGCATGGAGAAGGCCGCCGGCGAGGGCAGGCGCGGTGCGAAGGCGGCCCTGGCCGGGATGCGCGAGCTGTCGCTGATGCTGGCCGGAGCCCAACTCGGCATCACCGTCTGCACGTTGGGCCTGGGCTCGGTCTCCAAGCCCGCGATCTCCCACGAACTCGACCCGCTCCTCAACGACTTGGGCCTGCCCAGCGCGCTCAGCTACGGCGTGGCCTTCGTGTTCGCGATGCTCGTCGTGGTGTTCCTGCACATGGTGCTCGGCGAGATGGCCCCCAAGTCCTGGGCGATCGCCCACCCCGAGCGTTCCGCGATGCTCCTCTCACCGCCCTTCTGGGCCGTGGTCAAGGTCGTCCGGCCGCTGCTCTCGGTGCTGAACCGGATGAGCAACGCACTGGTACGGCTGTGCCGGGTCACCCCGCGCGACGAGCTGGCCGCCGTGCACAACCGTGAGCAACTGACCCATCTGGTGGAGGAGTCGGAGCGCCTCGGCCTGATCAGCGAGGCCGACTCGGAGCTGCTCACCCGCTCGCTCACCGAGCCCGAGACCCCGGTCGGCGACCTCCAGATCCCGGCCGCGGAGATCACCGCGGTGGACGGCGCAGCAGGCCTCGACGCCATCCTGCGCACGGCAGCGGAGCACGACCGCACCCGCATGCTGGTGCGGGAGGACGACCGCATCCTCGGTTCCCTGCACGCCCGCGACGCCCTGGTGGCCCGCGCCCAGGGCCGCACCGGCACCGCCCGCACCCTGGCCCGCCCGGTCCCGGAGCTCACCGCGGACACCAAGGTCGCCGACGCGATCGACCTCCTGCGCCGCAACCGTGCCTCCCTCGCGGTCGTACGCGACGCGACCGGCACTCTCACGGGCATGGTGACCCTGGACGACCTGCTGGCCCGCTACCTCCAACCGCAGGAGGCGTAGCGTCAGTTCAGGTCCAGCAGCACCTTCGAGGCCACGGCCCGGTCGTGGGCGATGTCGAAGGCGGCCCGGGACTCGGCGAGCGGGAAGGTGTGCGTCACGATCGCGTCGACGGCGAGGCCCTGGGCGAGCAGGGCGATCGCCTCGTCGAACTCGGTGTCGAAGCGGAACGCGCCGCGCAGCTCCAGCTCACGGGTGACGGCGATGTTGCCCAGCAGCGGCACCTCGCCGGGCGGCAGCAGGCCGAGGAGTACGACGGTGCCGCCCCGCCGCACCCGCTCCACGCAGGTCCGCAGTCCCGCGGGGGCCCCGGACGCCTCCACAGCGACGTCGAACTCCGCCGCCCAGGCGCCGTCGCCGGGATCGTCCGCCCGGACCGTGGCGGTGGCCCCGGACGCCGAGGCGATGCCCAGCGGTGTGTCGAGGAGGTCGCTCACGACGACCTCGGCGGCGCCCCGGTGACGCAGTACGGCGGTGACCAGACAGCCGATCGGTCCGGCCCCGGTGACGAGGACGCGCCTGCCGCGCACGTCACCGGCCCGGTGCACGGCGTGCAGGGCCACCGACAGCGGCTCGGCCAGGACGGCGCGGTCCAGGGCGAGTTGGGGCGGCAGCGTACGGATCTGCGCCGCGGGCACGGTGACGAGCTGGGCGAAGCCGCCCTGGACGTGGGGTGTGCGGGCGGCGCTGCCGAGGTAGCGGGTGTCCGCGCAGACGTTGCGGCGGCCCGCCGCGCAGTGCGGACAGTGGTCGCACGGGGTGGCCGGGTGGACGGCCACCGGGGTGCCCTCGGCGGGTCCGTCGGTGCCGGGGCCGAGGCCGGCGACACGGCCGACGATCTCGTGGCCGAGCACCATGGGCTCGCGGACGGCGAAGTCACCGACCCGGCCGTGGCGGTAGTAGTGCAGATCCGATCCGCAGATCCCGCCGAGGGCGACCGACACGGTCACCTGTCCGGGGCCGGCGGCGACGGGATCGCGTTCCTCGACGCGGAGGTCTCCCGCCTTGTGGACGACGCAGGCGTGCATGGTGAGGTCTCCTCGGGTCAGAGGACGGAGAGCATGCCCCCGTCGACGTACAGCAGTTGGCCGTTGACGAAGTCGGAAGCGGGCGAGGCGAGGTAGATCAGGGCGCCGACCAGGTCCTCGACCTGGCCCCAGCGGCCGGCCGGGGTCCGTTTGCGGACCCACGCGCTGAACTCCTCGTCGGCGACCAGGGCCGAGGTGAGCTCGGTGTCGAAGTAGCCGGGACCGATGCCGTTGACCTGGATGCCCAGCGGGCCGAGGTCGGCGCACATGCCCTTGGTGAGCATCTTCAGGCCGCCCTTGGTCGCCGAGTACGGCGCGATGCCGGGCCGGACCGCCTCGCTCTGTAGGGAGCAGATGTTGACGATCTTTCCGTGGCCCCGGGGAGCCATGCGCCGGGCGACCTCGCGGCCCACGAAGAAGGCGCTGGTGAGATTGGTGTCGACGAGCCGCCGCCAGTCGTCGTCGGTGAACTCCAGGAGCGGGGCGCGGTGTTGGACCCCGGTGTTGTTCACGAGGATGTCGATCGGGCCGGCCTCCTCCTCGACGCGGGCGATGCCGGCGGTGACCTGTGCCGAGTCCGTGACGTCGAAGGCGGCCGTGCGCACCCGGTCCCCGAAGGCGGCGGCGAGCTCCGCGCGGGCCGCCTCCAGCGCCTCGGCGTCACGGCCGTTGAGGACGACCGTGCAGTCGGCCTCCAGCAGGCCCTTGGCCAGCGCCTTGCCGATGCCGCGGCTGGAACCGGTCACCAGGGCGACCCTGCCGGTGATGTCGAACAGCGGGTGGCTCATGCGGACACCCCCGCGCGCGCCGCCGTACCGGGCAGCGGTGTGCGGGCGGGCCGGCCGTCCAGGACGTCCAGGATGTTGTCGACGGCCAGGTCGACCATGGCGGCCCGGGTGGCCTCCGTGGCCGAGCCGATGTGCGGCAGCGTCACCACGTGCGGCTCCGCCACCAGCGGCGACAACTCCCGCCCCATCGGCTCGCGTTCGTAGACGTCGAGCCCGGCGGAGTGCAACCGCCGCGCCCGTACGGCGTCCAGGAGCGCCTCCTCGTCCACGACACCGCCGCGCGAGGTGCTGACGAGGGTGGCCGTGGGCTTCATCGCGGCCAGTTCGCGGGCCGAGACCAGATGCCGGGTCTCCTCGCTGAGCGGCACGTGCAGGGAGACGACGTCGGACTCGGACAGCAGCGTGGCCAGGCTCACCGGGGTCGACAGACCGGCTTCGGTCGAGCCGGCGGCGTAGGGGTCGTGGTGGAGTACGCGCATGCCGAAGCCCTGCGCCCGGCGTGCCACCGCCCGCCCGATCTGGCCGTAGCCGATCAGGCCCAGGGTGGCGCCGTGGACGTCGAGGCCGAGGTAGTCGTGCATCCGGAAGACGTCCCAGGACCCGGTGGCGAGGCTCTCGGTGGCGGCGCCGAGGCGGCGGCGGGCGGCGAGGATCAGGGCGAAGGTGAGGTCGGCGGTGGTCTCCGCGAGGACGCCCGGGGTGTGGGTGACGACGACACCGCGCTCGGCCGCGGCCGCCCGGTCGACGTTGTCGAAGCCCATGCTCGCCAGGGCGACGACCCGGAGCGAGGGACCGGCGGCGTCCAGCAGCCCGGCGTCCACCGGGTCGTTGCCCAGGGCGAGGACGGCGCTGACGCCCGGGGCGAGCGCGGCGAGATCCGCGGGGCCCGGCTTGGCGGTTCTGGACCAGGCCACCACGTCGGCCGCCTCCGACAGTCGGTCGAGGCCATGACCGGGAAGATCCTCACGAGTGGTCAGCACGCGCTTTTTCATGGCCTGGATGTTAACCACGACACCTGGCGGAAACAAATAGCGATTCGGTGTGACGCTATTGTTTCTCCTTATCGGTCCTCCTTGTCCAAGGCGGTGACCAGCTCCAGAAAAAGGTCGTGCACGGCCAGCGCCGGTTCGGAAAGGGGCTGATTGTCCGAGGTGACCAGAGAGAGTTTCACCTGGATCACCGGATTCACGATCCGGCGCACCACGAGTGAGCGCACATCGAGGATCGCGCGGGCCGCCGACCACGGCAGGACCGTGGCCCCGAGGCCCGCGTCCACCGCGTTGACCAGGGTCAGGGCCGACTCCACCTCGCCGACCACGTTCGGTTTCAGCGCCGCCTGCTGGAAGGCGGAGTCGACCACCTGCCGGATCGTGTGGATACGGCTCGGCAGCAGCAGCGGCACCTCCGCGAGCTCCTCAAGGGCCACCTCGCCCGCCCCGCTCCGGGAAGGCGCCCCGATCAGGAACAGGTCCTCCGAGCGCAGGGGGTCGAACTGGACACCCTTCAGCGGACCGGCGCCGTAGATGAACGCCATGTCCATCCGCCCGGTCATGATCGCCTCGCTGATCACCCCGCCGAAGTTCTCGTTGATGTGCAGCAGGATGCCGGGATAGCGCTCGCGGACGCTCTTGAGCAGGGGGAGCGCCAGGGCCGCGCCCATGCTGTACGGCGCGAGCCCCACCGACACGCCACCGGCCGGGGCCCGACCCGAGACCTCGACGGCGGCGTGCGCGAGGTCCACCTGGCGGAGGATGAGCTGGGCGTGCCGGTACAGCGCCCGGCCCGCTTCGGTCGGGGCCACTCCGCGCTTGCTGCGGATCAGCAGCTGCTGGCCGAACTGCGTCTCCAGGGCGGAGAGTTGCTGGCTGAGGGCGGGCTGCGCGATGTGCAGGATGTCGGCCGCGCGCGTGATGCTCCCGGCATCGACGATCTTGATGAACGAGTAGAGGCGTCTGGTGTCCATGCGGGGCCCTCCGGTCGAGCGGAGCCTCATCGTAGGGAGCGGCGGGTGTGAGCCGGGTCATAGCGGTCCGCGATAACGCCAAAGTAAACGTGTATTGGTGGTCAAGGAAGCGGCGCACTACGTTGTGGGGAACATCCCGCGGCGGCCGGTCCCGGAACATCCGGCACATCTCAGGCCCCGGAATTCTGCCCTTTCTCTCAGTGGTGCCGGTATTCCCTTTTCCTTTTGTCGGAGGGCGTCATGACGTACATGGTCGATCTCGTGGCCGATCTCGGTGAGGGATTCGGTGCCTACACGATGGGTGACGACGAAGCCCTTCTGGAATTGCTGACGTCGGCCAATGTCGCGTGCGGTTTCCATGCCGGCGACCCGCGCATCATGGACGCCACCGTCCGGCACTGTGTGGAGAAGGGGGTGGCGGTCGGTGCCCATCCGAGCTTTCCCGACCTCGTCGGCTTCGGGCGCCGCGCCATGGATCTGACCCCGGACGAGGTCCGTACGGACGTGCTCTACCAGGTCGGCGCGCTCCAGGCCTTCGCCGTCGCCCACGGCACGCGGGTCCGCCATGTCGCCCCGCACGGCCGCCTCGGCAACCTGGTCGCCGTGCGCGCCGACTACGCCGGGGCCGTCGTGGACGCCGTCGCCTCCCTGGACGAGTCGCTGATCGTCCTCGCCCAGGACGGCGAACTCGCGGACGCGGCGCGGGAACGTGGGCTGCGCGTCGGGATCGTCGGCATCGCCGACCGCGCCTACCGCGACGACGGCACGCTCGTCCCGCGCGCCGAGCCGGGGGCCGTGATCCACGACCCGGACGAGATCGCCCACCGAACCCTGCGCATGGTCACCGACGGAGTCCTCCGCAGCGCCGCCGGCCACGACATCCCCGTCACCTGCGACACGGTCCTGCTGCACGGGGACACCCCGGGAGCGATCGCCCTCGCCGGGCGGATCCGCGACGAACTCCTCACGGCGGGCGTGAAGATCGCTCCGCTGGACGAGGTGCTCAGTGGTAAGGGGGCTTGAGGTGGGGGGTGTGGGCGGTGTGGTCGCGGGGCGGGGGTCGGGCTCCGCCGTAGAGCTGGAATCGGGCTCGGCTGTGGGGCGGGGGCCGAA
>Ga0307508_10007685_pt1 | contig 10022 bp, 11 predicted proteins | sample 9_EM_MG_FD_203089 | JGI IMG/M metagenome (GOLD analysis project Ga0307508, IMG submission 203089) | Populus trichocarpa ectomycorrhiza microbial communities from riparian zone in the Pacific Northwest, United States - 9_EM | ecosystem: Host-associated > Plants > Roots > Unclassified | place...
AAATAAATTAGCTCCCTGTAATAATTTGTCTTGATTAACTTAGGACAGGACTTGACGTCTGACTCCCTAATTATCTAATCAAATTATTCTTAAGAAAAAAAAGATAATCTAATTAAATCCCAATTATCATTCTATATCTCAAAAGAAAAGAAAAATGCATTTATTGCGATTATTAATGATTAGAGATAAGAATTGTAGCTCGAAAGCCATTTAATTGATTAAAAAATAAACTTAAGTCAAATGTGCTCGATTATTAATGATTAGAGTTGTAATGTTAAATTCTTAACCATGCATAATCCTTTCTTTCTTGAAAATTAAAAAAATCATTGAGACAATATATTTTCAAAACTAAATCCATACTTTTGTATTTCTTTGGATTTTGATTACTGCTCGATATTCTAGATATTATGAAATTTATACCCAAATCATAAGACAATCATATATGAATATAATAAAAACTAAAAATATTACAACAATTTTAATTTTCAACAACCATTCCAAGCAATTCAAACCAATAAGATATTAGCAAATTATAAATTCGATAACAACCATACATATGGCCTTTATATGGCATTAGGCCTTTACTGTATATTATTAATAGCTAATTAAAAGAAGTAAAAAGCAGACAACTACATAACAAGAGTAATATCATCATACTAACACTGGATTAAACCCGTTCCATATTCACGGCATATATAGCAAATCTCATCATGCCGATGACCCCACCAGTTCAACCACTTTCTCGTTGGACTTCACCACTACCGACACTAGAAACTCATTAGAACCAATACACTTTCTAGCAATCTCAGACTCCTTCGCTTTTACAATATCGTCAGTAAAAGATCGTATATTCCAGTCGGAGGAACCACCCTCAGCCACTGCTGCCGCGGCTGCCTCCTTCCATTTCATTGCATTCTGCTTCATTTCCACTGCCTTAGGTCCCACTGTGGCCTCCAACAAGCATTTCTCTATCTCATCACGAGTAATCAGTTTGTTCTCTGCTTCTCCGCGGCTCATTCTCACACCAACCTTAAGGATGTCGACCAAATATTTTGCATTAGTTACTTGATCACCCCATTGAGGGAAAGCCACCACTGGCATGCCTGATGTGAGTGCTTCCATAGAAGAGTTCCACCCACAATGTGTTACAAAGCACGCAACTGATGGGTGAGTTAAAACCTTCTCTTGAGGACTCCATTGCACCACCTTGCCCCTGTCTCCTGCTTTCTCCAAGAACCAATCTGGCAGAACAAGGAGGTCAATATGTCCTGTATCTTTCTGGGTTGGTTTCATAACTATCAAGAAGGAGACCCCCGAATTCAGTAACCCACAAGCCATCTCGTTCCATTGGTCTTGCTTCAATTGTACGACACTACCGAAAGACACATAAACAACTGATGAAGGTGGCTTTGTGTCAAGCCATTCGATGCAATCATCTGCCTTCAGCAAGTCTCCATGGACCGTTGTCTTTGATGCCTTAGGATTTCTGAATAGCGGCCCAACGGCCTTGATAGGGAAGATTTCGGACATGTGCTTGATAAGCTCTGGTTCAAGCTCTTCGAATGTTTCCATCAGGATGCAAAATGGCTTGTCAAGATTTTTGTACTGACCTAAAATAGCCCTCCTCAAGAAAGGATAAGGAGTTGTAGGATATAAGAAACTAGGCACTTCATCATGTTTTAGGAGAGGCATATTGCATGGTAATTGGACATCTATCTCGGGGTGCTCCTCATCAGGGAAAGGTACAGTACCGTGATAGTAATGGTAATATGAGGCAAAACAAGCGCAGGATTGAATCCAAAGCATTGCAGAAGGGAGACCTAGACTTGTGGCCACATCTGTAACCCAAGGAATGAAAGGGTTGTTTATGAGGCAAGAAACAGGCCGCCCTTGCTCTGCATTTTTCTTGATCATTTGAGGAATTACTTGTTTACCAACAAGCTCAAGTTGAAGTAAGTATTTATCAAGGTCTTGGTGCCTGTCCTCGTCCTCTTCCCATCCATCTTCAAAGAATTCAAACCGGATAAAGCCATCACCAAACGGGGTCAGCTTATCTATGATGTCACTGGCTTGTCTCATCTGTTTGCCAGTGATTTCAGTACTGGAGAAGGTGACAAGGAAGCCTTTGGAGGCAAGAATTTTTCCAAGTCTAAGTAAAGGATTTACATGGCCTTGGGCTGGGAAAGAAACAAGGAAGAGATGGCCAAGAGACTCGGAAACCATTTTTCTCTTCCGGGGTTTTTTGACTGGCAGAGAGACGGAAGAGAATGAGAAGAGATTGATGTACAGTAGAGGACTTAATGAGTTTGGGAGTGAGTGGTGACCATGGAATGAAAGGATGCAGATATATATATAGCATTTATAAGGAGTTCCATTCAAAGTTTTTAGTGATAGATAGATCTACAGAGACTGTTAGTTGGCTGACGGGTGGATGCATACTGTTAAAATAACTAAGAACAAATAAAGAAAGAATGGTAGAATTCTCAATTAATCTGTTTGTTTATTATGAGTGCTTAGACTTAATTTAAATATAAATAAAGTATATATAGGTTAAACTGAAAGTACTATTCTACCTTTAATAAATAAGACTACATAAATATTATTTAACATCTCCCCTCAAACTCACAATGCGGCAGCTACAAGCATCGAGAGTTTGTCAACTAGAAAACAAAAATAAGAGATGGAATGCGCCTTGGTAAAGAAATCTGCAATCTGCAAGGAAGAAGGAACAAAAGGCAAAGCAATGGTGTCATGCTTAAGATGATGACGAGTAAGATAACAATCGATCTCAATGTGCTTAGTTTGCTCAAGAAAAACCGAGTTTTGAGCAATCTGAATAGAACTCCGGTTGTCACAATACATAGGAGTAGAATGAGAAAAGGAAACTCCCATATCAGCAAGTAACCAACGTAACCAAACAATCTCTTTGGTAGTAGATGACATGGCACGATATTCTGCTTCGGTGGATGATTGAGAAATAAGAGATTGTTTCTTGCTCTTCCAAGAAATAAAAGAATCACCTAAAAAGATACAGAACCCGGTAACAGACTTGTGATCTGTCGGATCACTACCATGATCAGCATCAGAGTATGCACGCAACTCCAAGAAAGAGGTGGATGAAAGTAAAAGACTCTGAAAAACTATACCCCGAAGATATCGCAAAATACGAAGAACAGCTGCCCAGTGAACAGTAGTAGGAGAAGCAACAAACTGACTAACAACATGAACACCATATGCAATATCTGGACGAGTAATGGTGAGATATACCAAACTCCCAACAATAGTGCGGTATAAAGTAGAATCTATCAGGGGTAAACCATCAGAAGAAGAGTACCTTGCGTTAACCTCAATAGGAGTATCTACAGTCTTGTTATTAGTAAGTCTAGCCCGCTCAAGAATATCTGCAACATATTTCGACTGAGAAAGAAGGTAACCTCTAGGTGAGTATGCTACCTCAATACCCAGGAAATATCAAAGATAACTCAAATCCTTCATTTCAAATCGTCTAGCCAACTCTGTCTTCAAAACTGAAATACCATCAATGTCAACACCAGTAATAATCATGTCATCAATATATAAAGACAGAATGATACGACCTGCATCAGTGCACTTAATAAAAAGAGCAAAATCATGACTGCTAGAAACAAAGCCAAAAGACGAGATCACAATAGAGAATTTCTCAAACCAAGCATGGGGTTCTTGTTTGACACCATATAATGCCTTCTTAAGCTTACAAACATATCCAGAGTCATGTGAAATACCAGGAGGGGGTGCCACATAAACTTCTTCTTAAAGATCTCCATTCAAGAAAGCATTTTTAACATCAAGCTGAGAAATATATCACTAACGAATCGAAGCTACGACAATAAGAGTACGAATAATAGTCATTTTTAACCGGGGCAAATGTCTCCTCATAGTCCATACCATACTGTTGAGAGTATGCTTTTGCAACCAGCCTAGCTTTGTATCGCTCAATAGACCCATCAGAATTAGTATTGATCTTATACACCCAACGACAACCAACAACACCCTTACCAGGAGGTAGAGGAACCAGATCCCAAGTATCTATCTTATACAAAGCAAAACGTTCCTCATCCATAGCTTGCTGCCAAAGTGGATCAAGAATTGCCTCTTTATAGGAAGAGGGCTCAAAGAGACAATGAATAGAAGCTAAAAAGGATGTAAATGATGAAGAATAACAAGAATAAGCAAAATCTGGTAGTTTTATGGACTTACGAGTGCGGATGGACTGACGTGGAGGTGGATCCACAATCTCAGATGAAGTTTGAGGGGCTGTAGATGAGAATGGAGTTTCAGGTGTGCTAGAGAGTAAAGTACCAGTACCTGCAGAGTTATGAGTACAAATTGATCGAACATGGGAAGATGTATCATTACCAGAATCCTTAGAAAAGGGATCTATACGAATAAGATCAGATTTAGTCAGGCTATAAGTAGTGGATGAAATAGAAAAGAAAGGTATATACTCAAGGAAGATAACATAACGAGACACATAAAGTTTCTAACTTATTAGATCAAAACAACGATACCCCTTTTTACCTTCACCATAACCCAGAAAGACACAAATAGTGGATCGAGAGGATAGCTTACTACGTTCTATATAAGGACGAAGAATGAAACAAGTACAACCAAAGACTCTAAATAAGGAATAATCAGGGACATACCCATATAACTTTTCAAAAGGAGATAGACCCAAACTATGAAAAGATGGAATTGTATTAATCAAACGTACAGCAGTAAGAACAGCTTCTCCCCAAAACTCACTAGGAACAAAAGCAGACAACAAGAGAGAACGAGCAGTTTTGACAATGTGCCTATGTTTTCTTTCAGCAACACCATTTTATTCAGGAGTATCTGTACATGAAGTTTGGTGGATGGTTCCATCTAAGGCAAGCAATTGGCAAAATTTATTAGAAGTGTATTCCCCACCCAAATCACACCTAAAGCATTTGATCACAGTAGAATGTTGAGTTTTAATAAGAGCTCGAAAAGCTGCATATATCTCAAAGAATTCAGAACGATGTTTCATTAAATAAACCCAACAATAATGAGTATGATCATCAATAAAAGAGACATAATATCGAGACCCTCCTTTTGTGGCAACAGGAGAAGGTCCCCATACATCAGAATGAATCAAATCAAATGGTGAAGAAGAAACAGAAATACTTCGATTGAAAGGTAAAGCGGAAAATTTTGCCAGTTTACATCCACTACAATCAGAAATGTCACAAGTTTTCAAATTTCCTAAAGCTCCTGTGGATGCCAAAAATCTCAAATGAGAAGACGAAACATGACCTAGACGGGAATGCCATAAATAAAAACTAGAAGATGAAAGACTCAAACGAAAAGAAGATAAATCAACAGTAGTGGTAGCAGCAACGACAGCAGCAACCGACACTTTTAACTCATCCAAAATATATAGTCCATTCTCCCTACGGCCTGTCTCAATCAGCTTCTGAGACTGTAGATCCTGTACACAACAAAAAGAACCAGAAAACATGACTAAATAATCACCAGAATCACATATTTGACAAACAGACGCAAGATTCAATTTGAGTTTTGAAATAAGATAAACATTAGGAAGAGACAAGTGAGGTGTGACAACAGAACCAACACTTGTTAAGGGCATAGGAGTGCCATCAGCAGTCATAACAGGAATGGAGGACAAAGGGGCACGGAGGTAAAAGATGAAGAATCTGGAGACATATGATGGGAAGCACCAGAATCCAAAAACCATTCAGAGTGTGACATACCTGAGGAACTATAAGGCAACTGACCTATGGAAGAAGAAGCGGACATTGCTTGTGGCTGCAAGGAGAGAAACTTCTGAAATTGCTCAGCCAAAGTATTAGGATCGGTAATAGAGCCCGGAGAAGCTACTGATGTGGTATTGTGGTGTGGTGGTTTATAACCATGAGGTGGTCTATGAGCATTAGATTGTGACTGACTGCAGATTGTGACTGACTGTCAGGCTTCCAAGCTTGATTCTGTTGTCTCAACTTAGGACACTTAGCCTTCCAATGACCTTTCTACTTACAGAAACTACACTCATCGAACCCAACCCTTGTGTAAGGCTTATTCTGATGATTAGAGAATGGCTTAGAAGGTACTGCTAGTACAGAAGGATTTGAAGCAGAAAGAATTCTCTTTTCAGAATAAGACTGAAGACGTATTTCTTCAGCCAATAACTCACTAACAATAGAGTAAACAGAAGGCAGTGGAGAACGATTCAGAATTGAACCTCTAAGTCCTTCGAAATCACTGCGAAGTGTTGTTAAAAACTGCATCAATCGTTGCTACTCTCTGCGCTCAATATAGGCACCACATGCCTTTAATTCTGTAAGAGCCAATTGATCCCAAAGATCTGTCACAGCAGAATAAAACTCTTGAATACTCATATTCTTCTGATGAAGAGCTCGTATGTCATTCCCTAATTGATACTGTTTTGCAAAATTTGATTGTGTGAATAACCTTTACAGATGATCCCAAACCTCTTTTGTTATCTCATACTTCGCCAACTGCGTACCTATTGAATGCTCAACAGAATTGTTGATCCAAGTAATGATCTTTGCATTATTTGTTTCCCATGTATCTATCAAGGCAGCATCCCCCTCCTCAATATTCTTAGGTATCATATAAGTTCCACTAACATACCCCCACATCTTCTTACCCTGAAATTTCTCATTACATAACTCCAATAGAAATAGTTCTTCCCATCCAACCTCACACTCACAGACTGAAGCGAATCATCTCTTTTAGTAGTCATAATCAACAATCACAGATAATCAGAATGCAAAAGCAATGGAGAACAAAATACCAAATTGCAGAAACTGAACAGAGATTACAGAAACTAAACAAATATCTTCTCGAAATTATACGATTACTCCAAAACACAAAACAAATTTGCAAAAACTGAACGCAAATAACAAATTGCAGAAGCTGAAGAGAAGACGAAATACCAAAATAATTGCAGAAACTGACGAAATACCAAATTTTTTTGCAGAAGCGGAAGACAAAATATCACTCCAAAAAATTTGTTCGGGATCCGCGAAGTTGTGTTCAGGATTAAGCCTCGTTTCATAAAACTAGCTCTGATACCATGTTAAAATAACTAAGAACAAACACAAAAAGGAGGCTATAATTCTCAATTAATCTGTTTATTAAGAGTGCTTAGACTTAACCTAAATACAAATAAAGTATATATAGGTTAAACTGAAAGTACTATTCTACCCTTAATAAATAAGACTACATAAATATTATTTAACACATACAATGTTTCAATTATAACTCTTTCCTTGGCTTCTTCAAACAAAAGATGAAATCAAATTTGATTACGCTACTTATTAACTGTAGCTTTCAATGATTTTGCAGTCATATTAGAGCAAAATGTATATTGTGATTATAGAAGCGAGAAACACATCTATTTGCAATTTTGTATGTCGATTATTACTCTCTTTTTCCGATCATGAAAATCAGTAGGTTAGGTTTTAGGTGAAGTATCAAGAAATGATTTATATTATTTTTTAACACATCTTCTTGAATGAAAACCCTTTATACTTGAAACTTGTACAGACTCACATTACCTTATATATAAATTTTATCAAATAAATGGGATGATGAGATTCAAATTTGTGACCGCTTAGTCATTAAGGTTTTGATACTATATCAAAGAACAAATTCAACCTAAAAGCTTAAGTTGTTAGGTGAGATTCCAATAAATAATTTATATTATTTTCTAACAAATACATCATGTTTGAAAATCTTTGGAAAACACTCAGAAACCCAATACATCGGGTAATTAAACCAACAACTTATACCGATGGAATGATGAAGATTAGTTACTAGTGCAAGTGCACTTCATTCCTTGATTTCTGGTTGTCTATGAAAGATTTTTTTGTCTCCTTGCGCCAATTACCAGCTCTACTTACCGATTACACGTTAATTACCCTGATGCAAATCAGGAGGCGCGACCTTTAACCCACAAAGTCTACCAGGCACAGGAGACTGGCGGAATAAGGAAAACCTGTTATAAACTTATTAGCCGTAGAGTTCTATCCTAGTTAGCTGTTAGTTCCTAGTCTAGCTTACATATTAAATTATAATTTTTTAGTTAAAGGGTATTTAAAAAGAATAACATAACAAACAAGGGCACGTTTTGTTTTTGAAAACTAATCTTTTTATTAAATAGAATTTGGAGCCAAAATTCTTAAAATCACTAGTTGAATTATAAAATCATATTATATAAGTTAATACATGTTTAACATGTAAAATCACTTTAAAAACTTGAAAAATAGGTAAAATTAGGTTAAAATCTGGTAAAATCATGTGAAATCAATAAAATGTAAAATCATGAGTTTGAAACCATTTTTATGATTTTAACAAAAAAAAAATACATTTTTGTGGTGCCGTACATTAGATATTTAGATCTGGGTGGGCGGTGAGGATGCATTATGCAATGCATCTTGGTCTAGGTGGGGTCCCAAGTAAGAGTTTTGAAAATAATGTTAATGATCAGTTAAAGATTATTGCAGACTTGCAGTTGTTGCTAGCTTGTCTGTTTTAAGGTGTGTTTTGCAAGGCTGTGCAATTATTATTTTGTAAAATTTTTAAAAAAATAAATTATTTTTTAAATATTTTTAAATCTAATATATTAATATTAAAAATATTTTTTAAAAAATAAAATAAAAATTATTTTAAAAAAACAATCATTATCATCCTCTTAAATATCTTTTAAAAAACATCTTTATTTAACACACAGTTGGCTTGGTCAACAGCTGGCTCAAGTGAACTGAAAGCCATGTATTTTATAATGTTTTGCCCTGCCTTGTTCATAAATTGATAGAAACTAATAGTAATATAACGTCTGCGTATATACTCATCGTCACTGATCCATTTGATATTTTAAGTTTTATACCTAACTTATAAAGCCCGAACTGAATTGTATCATGACCATATTCAAGCTCTGCTATGAGAAGTATAAGTTGGAGCTTTTTAGCCACAGAGAGACAAGGTTTGTTTGTCATGAATGGGTTTTTTTTGGCTGATTTAAATTGATTCTTGAATTATTAAACACATTGTATCCTGAAAAAAATTCTTTATATTTTTATAATTTTATGATTTATTTTTACTTTATATTATATTTTTTTATAATTGGAGGGATTATAAATTGTGAGTCAATGAATTTGACTTTCCATATATATACATTTAGTCATTTACAGACACGATGCGCTCTTAAACAGCAAAAAGTACATCGTCAGTTTTGAGTGACCCTACAGTAATGAGTATTCTTTTTAATATTATCTAGTTTGCCAGAAGTTTGAAAAACGTTGGGTGAGGATGCTTTAATAATGGTTCGGGAGAATTAATAAATATTCAGCCCTGCAACTCCCAATTGCACTCAGGAGTGCACCGTCTAATTTTTGTTGCCAATCCAGTCAAGATGTCACTCAAGAATTAGTAGTTCAACTAAAAAATAAAATCCTTCCAGTTTCAAATCTGTAAGTCAATCCTTTGAAGCAGTACTCGAGACCAGTTAAATGGTGTCACTTCAACAGCTACCAGTTATTCCACCTGCTTTGACAATTAGTTCTAGGTCTGCTTCACGTTGCAGAAGACGTAAATTGTATGCCATTTTTCTTCTGATGTCGTAAATAATACTTCTCCTTCGTGCAGTACATTAACTTTGACAATATATATATATATATATATATATAATCAAAACCAAATTCATAAAAAAAAAAAAAACATAATAAAAAACAATTCCCTTGCAAACGAAATTGGATGGCTTTTTTTCTTTAATTAGTAGAGTTTACTTAATTTTAATTAACATATAACCTCCACAAAATTAAAGACCTATAAGCAGACAAAAGAATCATTTTGGAGCCAAAAAAATATATGCTTCCAGTTTGGGTTAACCCACATGATTGCCTCAGGTTTTAACTTTCTTTAGTTTTTTTAAACCTGGCCATTCTAGTTATGAGTCAGTCGGCTCAGGGGTAGGCCGA
>Ga0307508_10007687_pt1 | contig 10021 bp, 8 predicted proteins | sample 9_EM_MG_FD_203089 | JGI IMG/M metagenome (GOLD analysis project Ga0307508, IMG submission 203089) | Populus trichocarpa ectomycorrhiza microbial communities from riparian zone in the Pacific Northwest, United States - 9_EM | ecosystem: Host-associated > Plants > Roots > Unclassified | place...
CACGGCCGCCGCTGCGGGAGCTCCGAAGGGGGGGCACTTCCGCCCCGGCCCCGCGCCTTGAGTCCTGGAGGGGCTGGGGATGGGGCACAGCCGCCCGGCCGCCGCTGCAGGGGCGGTGGTTGGGCACCCTCCGGCCCGGACACGGTCCCTTGAGCGCCCGAGGGCGGGGGCGGGGCGCCTCCGTGCTGGGGCCGGTCTGGGGGCGAAGGCCGGGCGGGGGGCTGCTAGGGGCTCAGGTTGTAGGCGCGGGTGGCGTTGGTGGCGAAGACCGACTCGCGTTCAGCGTTGGTCAGAGGCTCGGTGGCCTGGGTGGCGAGGGTTACTACGTCCGCGTACGTGGCGGCCAGTTCGCATACCGGCCAGTCCGAGCCGAACAGCACCCGCTCCGGGCCGAACGCGTCCAGGACGTGCCGGGCGTACGGGAGGATCTGGTCGGGCTTCCAGGTCTGCCAGTCGGCCTCGGTCACCAGGCCCGAGAGCTTGCAGTCGACGTTCGGCAGGGTGGCCAGTTCGGTCAGGAGGGCGGTCCAGGGGGCGCGGGCGGCGCTCGCGATGGGCGGCTTCGCCGCGTGGTCCAGGACGAAGCGCAGGCCGGGCAGTTCGCGTACCGCGGCGATCGCGGCGGGGAGTTCGCGCGGGGTGACCAGCAGGTCGTAGACGAGGCCCGCGTCGGCGGCGGCGGACAGGCCGCGGCGTACGTCGGCGCGGGCCAGCCAGTCCGGGTCGGCCTCGTCCTGGACCTGGTGGCGCAGGCCGACCAGCCGGTCGCCGCCCGGCCCGGCGGCCAGGGCGGCGAGCACGCCGGGCAGGCCGGGGTCGGTGAGGTCGGCCCAGCCGACGACGCCCGCGATCCGGTGCTCGGCGCATGCCAGGGCGAGGAGTTCGCGCGTCTCGTCGTACGAGGAGCTGGACTGGACGACGACGGTGGCGTCGATGCCGTGCTCGTCGAGGTGCGGGACGAGGTCCGCCGGGGTGTACGTGCGGGCGATGGGGTCGGCCCAGGGGCCGTCCATCCATGGCTGGGGCCGACGGGACAGGTCCCATAGGTGGTGGTGGGCGTCGATTCGGCGCGACACGGGCTCTCCTCAGACCGGCAGCGGGATGTCGTCGTCGAGCAGGCCGCGCCGGACCAGCGCGTGCCACAGCTCGTCGGGGATGTCGTAGCCGAACATCTCGGCGTTGTCCCGCACTTCGGCCGGACCGGCGGCGCCGACGACCGCCGACGCCACGGCCGGGTGGCCGAAGGGGAAGCGCAGGGCGGCGGCCCGCAGCGGCACCCCGAACTCGGCGCAGACGGCGGCGAGCCGACGGGCCCGCTCGGCGATCTCGGGGGGCGCCTCCTGGTAGTTGTAGCGCGCGCCGGGACCCGGGTCGGCGAGCAGCCCGGAGTTGTAGACGCCGCCGACCACCGCGGAGGTGCCGCGCCGCTCGCACACCGGCAGCAGATCGTCGTAGGCGGTGCGCTCCAGCAGGGTCCAGCGCCCGGCGCACAGGACGACGTCCACATCGAGGTCGGCGACGAAGCGGGCGAGGATGTCGCTGTAGTTCATGCCGAAGCCGATGGCCCGGACGAGCTTCTGGTCGCGCAGTTCGGCGAGCGCCGGGAAGGCCGTCTCGTACACCTCGCGGATGTGGTTCTCCGGGTCGTGGACGTAGACGATGTCGAGGGCGTCGACCCCGAGGCGTTCCAGGGAGGACTCCAGGGAGGCGCGGATGCCGTCCCGGGTGAAGTCCCACTCGCGGACGCGGTCGGGGGTGTCCGCGAACCCGTCCGCCTGGACGGGTTCGCCGGGCGCCCGGTCCCGCAGCCGCCGTCCCACCTTGGTGGAGAGCGTGTACGAGGAGCGGGCGCGCCCCGCGAGCGCGCGCCCCACCCGCTCCTCGGACAGCCCGACGCCGTAGTGCGGCGCGGTGTCGAGATAGGTGCAGCCGACTTCCAGGGCGACGTCGACGGTCGCCAGGGCACGTTCCTCGGGCACCGCGGCGTACAGATTGGCCAGCGGGGCGCAGCCGAGCCCGAGGGGTGGTACGTGGACGCCCGAGCGCCCCAGTTCGCGCAGTCCGCGCGGTACCTGCGCCATGACTTTTCGCCTCTGTTCCTGTTCTCAGTCCTGCTTCTCGCCGCTCGCGTAACGGGAAATGATCAGCGCGACGATGATGATGGAGCCGTTGATGAACTGGTTCCACAGTGGCGGCACGCCGCCGAGGGTCATCACATTGACGACTAATTGCAGCGTAAGCACACCCGTGAGGGCTCCGAAGAGCGTGCCGCGGCCGCCCTTGAGGCTGATGCCGCCGATGACCGCGGCGGCGAACACCTGGAAGATCCAGCCGTTGCCCTGGGTCGCGGCGACCGAGCCGTAGTGGCCGGTGTAGAGGATTCCGGCGAAGGCGGCCAGCATGCCGCCGACGCTGAGCACGATCCAGGTGATGCGGTCGACGCGGATACCGGCGGCGCGCGCCGCCTCGGGGTTGCCGCCGATCGCGTACAGGGCGCGGCCGTGCCGCAGATAGCCCAGCGCGAGGCCGCCGAGCGCGTACAGGCCCAGGCACAGCCACACGGCGGCGGGCGCGCCCAGCCACTCGGCCTTGCCGAGGTAGCGGAACGACTCGGGGACGTTGACGATGGACTGGCCCTCGGCGATGCCGACCTGGAGCCCGCGCAGCATGGTGAGCATGCCCAGGGTCGCGATGAAGCCGTTGACGCGCAGCTTGAGCATCAGGAAGCCGTTGGCCGCCCCGATCAGGCCGCCGACCGCCAGGCACAGCGGGATGGCGGTCCATACGGGCAGCAGCCCGAGCCCTTCGAAGCGGGCGCCGTGGGACGGCAGCACCAGCCAGAGGGCGATCACGGGCGCCACGGCGATGGTGGACTCCAGGGAGAGGTCCATCCGGCCGCTGATCAGGATCAGCGCCTCCCCCAGCACCAGCAGCCCCAGCTCCGTGGACTGCTGGACTACACCGATCAGGTTGTCCTCGGTCAGGAACGCGGGCGAGACGATGAAGCCGATCACGCCCAGCACGAAGATCACCGGGACCAGGGACAGATCGCGCCAGCGCGCGATGTCGATCCACGGACGGCCCCGGGCCCCCGCCGGGCCGTCCGCCACCGCCTCGGCGGGCTGCTGCCGTGCGGTACCGATCATGTCTGTGGTCCTCCCGTGCGGTCTTCGGTTCCCCCGGCCGTGCTGTCCGTCGTGCGGTCCGTGCCCGGTTCCGTCATGCCCTCCATCGCGGCGACCAGCTGGCGGTCGCTCCAGCCGCTGCCGAACTCGGCGACGACCCGTCCGTGGAAGAACGCCAGGACCCGGTCGCAGACCCGCAGGTCGTCCAGCTCGTCGGAGACGATCAGCGCGCCGCTCCCGGCCGCCGCGACGTCCCGTACGACGCCGAGCAGGGCGTCCTTGGACTTCACGTCCACCCCGGCGGTCGGCCGGATCGCGACCAGCACGCTCGGTTCGCGCGCCAGCGCCCGCGCGATGACGACCTTCTGCTGATTGCCGCCGGACAGGCCGGAGACGGGCTGTGCGGGCCCCGAGGTCTTGATGTCGAGCGAGGTGATCATGCGCTGGGCGAACGCGCGGGTCCGGGACGGCAGCACCGTGCCGTACGGCCCGAGCTGGTCGGTGACGGTCAGCGTGGCGTTCTCGGCGACGCTGCGGCCCAGGACGAGCCCCTGGTCGTGGCGGTCCTCCGGGACGTACCCGATGCCCGCGTCGATGGCGTGCGGCACGCTGCCGGAACGTACCGGCCTGCCCCGTACGGAGACCCGGCCGCCGCCCGGCTTGCGCAGGCCGACCAGGGTCTCGCCGATCGCGGTGTTGCCGCTGGCGGTCGCCCCGGCCAGGCCCAGCACCTCGCCCGGCCGCACCACCAGGTCCAGCGGCGCGAACTCGTCCTCCAGGGTGAGCCCTTCGGTGCGCAGCACCGGCTCGCCGTCCGGGTCGGCCTTCCGCGCGGTGACAGGGGCGCGGGCGGGAACGCGGACAGGGGCCCGGGAGGCGCCCCCGGGGGCGCCCTCGCCGTCGCCCGTCATCGCCACGACCAGGTCCTCCTTGGGGAGGTCGGCGACCGGGGCGGTCAGCACATGGCGGGCGTCGCGGAAGACGGTGACGGTGTCGCAGAGGTCGTAGACCTCCTGCAGATGGTGCGAGATGAACAGAAAGGCGACGCCCTGACGGCGCAGTTCGAGCAGCTTGGTGAAGAGCCGGTCGATGCCGCCCGCGTCGAGCTGTGCGGTGGGCTCGTCGAGGATGATCAGCCGGGCGCCGAAGGAAAGGGCGCGGGCGATCTCCACGAACTGCCGCTGCTCGACGCCGAGGTCCTTCGCCCGGGTCCGGGGGTCCACGTCGACGCCGTACTCCCCCAGCAGCGCCCGGGCCTCCTCGCGCAGGGCGCGCCACCGGATGCGCCCGGCGCCCTGGAAGCGGCCCAGGTAGAGGTTCTCGGCGACCGTCAGATGCGGGACCACCATCGACTTCTGGTAGACGCAGGCGACCCGGCGCTGCCAGGCCGCGGTGTCGCCGTAGCCGGGGGCGGGTTCGCCGGAGAAGGTCACCTCGCCCTCGTCCGGGCGTTCCATGCCGGTGAGGACGGACACGAGTGTGGACTTGCCCGCGCCGTTGCGTCCGACGAGGGCGTGCGCCTCCCCGGACCGCACCGCCAGCTGGGCGTGGTCCAGGGCGACGGTCGGTCCGAAGCGTTTGACGACGCCCTCCGCCCGGACCACGGTGGGCTCTGCTGCCTCTGCCGCTGTCACTGGCTACTTCTTTTCGAGCTGGTTGGCCCACAGCTTCGGGTCGTCGACGTTCTCCTTGGTGACCAGCGGCGCCGGAAGCTGGTCCTCCAGACCGTTCTTGATCTTCACGATCTGCGAGCCGTGATCGGTCGGACCGGGCTTGAACGTCTTGCCCTCAAGCGCCGCCTTGGCGTAGTTCAGCGCCCACTGGGCGTAGAGGTCGGCGGGCTGGGAGAGGGTGGCGTCGATCTTCCCGGCGCGGATCGCGTCCAGCTCCTCGGGGATGCCGTCGTTGGAGATGATGGTGATGTGCCCCGCCGAGCCCGCGGGCTTGAGCAGCTTCTTCTGCTCCAGCAGCGCCAGGGTGGACTGCAGGAAGGCGCCACCGGCCTGCATGTAGATGCCGTCGAGCTTGCGGTGCTGGGCCAGCAGGCTCTGCAGCTTCGCGGAGGCGACGTCGCCCTTCCAGTCGGTGGGCAGCTCGTGCACCGTGATGCCCGGGTATTTCTTCTTCATGCACGACGCGAACGCCTGCGACCGGTCCCGGCCGTTGATGGAGCTGAGATCGCCCTGGAGCTCGGCGACCCGGCCCTTGCCGCCCAGCTGCTTGCCCAGGTATTCGCACGCCTTGGTGCCGTACGCCCGGTTGTCGGCCCGCACGACCATGTAGATCTTGCCCGCGTCGGGGCGGGTGTCCACGCTGATGACGGGGATCTTCTTCTCCTCCAACTGCTCCAGGGTGGAGGAGACGGCCCCGGTGTCCTGGGGGGCCATGACGATCGCCTTGGCGCCCTGGTCGGTGAACGCCTGGACGTTGGAGACGAGCTTGGAGATGTCGTTCTGCGAGTTGGACAGCGGGAGCGCGGAGACCGTGCCCTTGTCGATGCCCTTCTCCAGGTACTGCTGGTAGGAGTTCCAGAAGTCGGTGTCGGTGCGCGGCATGTCGATACCGACCTTGCCGCCGCCGGAGCCGTTGCTCTCACGGTTGCAGCCGGCCAGCCCGGCGACGGCGAGCAGCACGGCGCAGGCCGCGGCTCCGGTCGTGCGGAGTCTCGTCATCGAGTCCCGTCCTTGGTCGAGTGGTGCGACGTGCGTGGTGCGGCGGTACGCGGTGCGCGGTGCGGGTGCGTGGTGCGGCAGTGCGGGCACGTGGTGCTGCTCGTGCGGGGCGGTACGGGTGCTCGGCGCGACGGCGCGGGGTGGTGCGGCGGTGCGGCGGCGCGGCGTGGTGCTTGGATGCGGCGTGGTGCTGTGGGGTTCGGCGTGGTGCTCAGGTGGCGGGGCGCAGGCGCAGCCCCTGCATCCCTCCGTCGACGGCCAGCGCGGTGCCGGTGACGGCCGCGGCGGCGGGACTCGCCAGATACGCGACGGCCGCGGCGACCTCCTCGGCCGACACCAGCCGCCCGGTCGGCTGACGGGCCTCCAGTGCCGCGCGCTCGGCCGCCGGATCGGCGGCCTGGCCGAGCAGCCGCCCCACCCACGGGGTGTCGACGGTGCCGGGGTTGACGCAGTTGACGCGGATGCCCTCGCGTACGTGGTCGGCGGCCATGGCGAGGGTCAGCGACAGCACCGCGCCCTTGCTGGCGCTGTACGCGGCGCGCTGCGGCAGTCCGGCGGTGGCGGCGATCGAGCAGGTGTGGGTGATGGACACGGCGCCGGGCCGGTCCGCCGCCGCGGCGCGCAGATGCGGCAGCGCGGCCCGCGCGGTGCGCACCAGGCCCAGCACGTTGACGTCCAGCAGCCGCTGCCACTCCTCGTCGGAGTTGTCCTCGACGGTGCCGATCGCGCCTATCCCCGCGTTGCCGACGACGGTGTGCAGGGCACCGAATTCGGCCACCACCGCCTCCACCGCGGTCCGCACTCCCTCGTCGGAGGTGACGTCGGTCTTGACCGGCAGCGTGCCCGCCGGGGCGCCCGTCGGGTCCCGGTCGAGCACGGCGACCCGCGCACCGCGGTCGCGCAGCGTGGCGGCGATGGCGGCGCCGATGCCCGAGGCGCCGCCGGTGACGAGCGCGGCCAGCCCTTCGAAGTCGCCGGTGGGGCTCAAGAGGTCTCCTCCTGTCGTGCGGACTGCGGAGCGGTGTGCTGTGGTGCGGCTTGCTGTGCTGTGGCGTTGCGTGGTGTGGCGTGCTGCGATGTGGCGTTGCGGGCCTGCCATTCGGGCCCTTCGGGGTAGCGGTAGGCGGCGATCGACTCGGGGAGCATCCGGGCGGAGAAGCCCGGGGCGGCCGGGGCGCGGTACCGGCCCGCCTCAACGACCGCCGGGTCGGCGAAGTGTTCGTGGAGGTGGTCGACGTACTCGATGACCCGGTCGTCCCAGCTGCCCGAGACGGCCACGAAGTCGAACATGGCCAGATGCTGCACCAGTTCGCACAGGCCCACGCCGCCCGCGTGCGGGCACACCGGCACCCCGTGCTTGGCGGCGAGCAGCAGGATCGCCAGGTTCTCGTTGACCCCGGCCACGCGCGCCGCGTCGATCTGCACGAAGTCGACGGCTTCGGCCTGAAGCAGCTGTTTGAAGACGACGCGGTTGGCGACATGTTCACCGGTGGCGACCTTCACCGGCTGTCCGGCGCGGATGGTCGCGTGGCCGAGGATGTCGTCCGGGCTGGTCGGCTCCTCGATCCAGTGCGGGTCGTACGGCGCCAGGGCGCGCATCCAGCGCAGCGCCTCCGCGACGTCCCAGCGCTGGTTGGCGTCGACGGCTATCCGGATGTCCGGGCCGACCGCCTCACGGGCCAGCCGCATCCGTCTGAGGTCCTCGTCGAGGTCGCCGCCCACCTTCAGCTTGATCTGGTCGAAGCCGTCGGCGACCGCCTCCTGGGCCAGCTTGATCATTTTCTCGTCGGAGTAGCCGAGCCAGCCCGCCGAGGTCGTGTAGGCGGGGTAGCCGCGCTCGCGCAGCAGCGCGGCGCGCTCGGCGCGGCCGGGCTCGGCAGCGCGCAGGATGGCGAGGGCCTCGTCGCGGGTGAGGGCGTCGGTGAGGTAGCGGAAGTCGACGAGGTCGACCAGCTCCTCGGGCGACATATCGGCCAGGAACTGCCACAGCGGCTTGCCCGCGTTCCGGGCGGCGAGGTCCCAGGCGGCGTTGACCACCGCACCGGCCGCCATATGCATGACGCCCTTCTCGGGGCCGAGCCAGCGCAGCTGCGAATCGTGGGTGAGATCGCGGTAGAGGTCGGCCAGCCCGGCCGCGGTGAGCGGGGCGGGGCGGCCGACGACCTGGGGGCGCAGGGAGCGGATGGCGGCGGCGGTCACGTCGTTGCCGCGGCCGATGGTGAAGACGAAGCCATGTCCTTCCGCCCCGGTGGTGTTATCGGCGTCCGTACGGAGCACCACATACGCAGCGGAGTAGTCGGGGTCCGGATTCATGGCGTCCGAGCCGTCGAGCTGCTCCGAGGTGGGAAACCGGATGTCATGGACCTCGAACCCAGTGACGGTCGGGCGCAAACTCAATGGGGGCTCCCTGAACGAAGCGCGATGGAACATCGGACCTTTAACGGTGATCCGATGTATAGCGCTGACTTGGGGGTCCCGTCCAGAGGTGTGCCGCAACTTTCGGGAAACAGGTCGGATGAATCACAGTGGGTTGCTGTAGAGGGGCTGCGGCGGGGCCCCCCTGAAGCCGTAGGCTTGGGGCGCACGCAAAAGAACTGCAGCCGGAGGCGGTACGAACCCGTCCGCCCCGGTCGGAAGGAGGCGCTGGGTGATCGAGCTTGAGGGGGTTCCCGAGCTGATCGACCCGGTCATGATCTGTGCCTTCGAGGGCTGGAACGACGCCGGAGACGCCGCCTCCACCGCGGTCGGGCACCTGGACCGGGAGTGGAAGGGCGAGGTCTTCGCCTCCCTCGACGCCGAGGACTACTACGACTTCCAGGTGAACCGGCCGACCGTCGCGCTGGACAACGGGGTCCGCAAGATCACTTGGCCCACCACCCGGCTCTCCGTGGTCCGCGCGGAGAACGGCGAGAAGACCCGCGACCTGGTGCTGGTGCGGGGTATCGAGCCGAGCATGCGGTGGCGGTCGTTCTGCAACGAGATCCTCGGCTACGCCCATGAGTTGGGCGTCGAGATGGTCGTCGTCCTCGGGGCGCTGCTCGGCGACACCCCGCACACCCGGCCGGTGCCGGTGAGCGGTGTCACCTCCGACCCGGACCTGGCCCGCACTCTCGACCTCGAGGAGACCCGCTACGAGGGCCCGACCGGCATCGTCGGCATCCTCCAGGAGGCCTGCACCCACGCCGGTGTCCCCGCGGTGAGCCTGTGGGCGGCCGTCCCGCACTACGTCTCCCAGCCGCCGAACCCGAAGGCGACCCTGGCCCTGCTGAACCGCCTGGAAGACCTGATCGGCGTCCGCATCCCGCTCGGCGAACTGGGCGAGGACGCGCGCGCCTGGCAGCTGGGCGTGGACCAACTGGCCTCGGAGGACAGCGAGGTCGCCGAGTACGTCCAGTCGCTGGAGGAGGCCCGGGACACGGCGGAGCTGCCGGAGGCGTCGGGCGAGGCGATCGCGCGGGAATTCGAGCGATACCTGCGACGCCGGGACGGCTCACCGGGCACGCCGGGGGGCCATGCGACGGAGACGGGCACCGGCGGTGTGGCGGACGCCCGCGAGGGCGCCCCGTACCTGCGCGACCCCGGAACGGGCCACCCCCGCCCCCGGAAGCCGTCCGCGAAGGACGACGACGGCGACGAGGCCTCGGGCAGCGGCAACGAGGACGCCGGAAGCACCGAGAGCGCGGAGAACGCGGAGAGCAACGACGCGGAAGACCGCCCGGACGACCAGGGCTGACCCTCCGGACAACTGCCCCGCCCCGCACCCGACGCCCAGTGGGCTGTGCCCCGCCCGATGGGAGAGGCACTGGCGGGGCCGGGGACGCCCCTTCCGCAGCGTGCCGCACCGCCGTTGAGCGGCGAACGTCCCCGCGACGGGGCCCTGAGCGAAGCCCGTGGTAACGGGCCCGGACGGACCTCGCGTAGCGCGCTACGCCGCCGCTGAGCGGCGACCCTCCCGCCCGCGGCGGGGCCCGGAGGGAGCACGGGCTCGGGCGGACCTTGCGCAGCGTGGCACGCCGCCGCCGAGCGGCGAGGTCCGCTCTCCCGCAGCCGAGGCCCGGGGCGAAGTCTCCGGGGACCGCGGCCCGGGCAGGCCCGGCGGAGTCCCCCCGGGGGCCGGAGCCCGGACAGACCTACCGCAACCTGCTGCGCCGCCGCTCAGCGGCGAAGCCCCTCCTGCGCGCCCGGCCTCAGGCCGAAGCACTCACGAGCCAGGCCGGGGGCCGG
>Ga0307508_10007688_pt1 | contig 10021 bp, 6 predicted proteins | sample 9_EM_MG_FD_203089 | JGI IMG/M metagenome (GOLD analysis project Ga0307508, IMG submission 203089) | Populus trichocarpa ectomycorrhiza microbial communities from riparian zone in the Pacific Northwest, United States - 9_EM | ecosystem: Host-associated > Plants > Roots > Unclassified | place...
CGCCGAGCGGAACATGTGGATCGTGGGCGGCGCCGGAGCCGCCGCCGTCGGCGCCGGCGTGGTGATGTTTCTCCTCTCGAGCCGCGAGCTCCCGGCCACCCCCGCGCCGATGGTCGGCGCGAACGCCGCCGGGTTGATCGTGCAGGGTCGTTTCTAGGAGCCGGTCGTGAGTGCTGGGCGCTCCTGCACGATCCGTGAGCGCTTCAAAATGCGCGGGCGGATGGGTAAAGTGCGTCGTGCCGACTGAAGAGATGACCGGCCGAACGCCCTCGCAGGTGACGTCTGCCGACGAGCCGCCGGGTCCGGACCGCGGCACGGTGATCGGGCGCTTCATCGTCCTCGATACGCTCGGCTCGGGGGGCATGGGGCTCGTCCTCCTCGCCTACGACCCGTCGCTCGACCGCAAGGTGGCGATCAAGCTGCTTCGGCCCGACCTGCGCTTCGGCGAGAGCAGCGAGATCCGGACCGCGCGTCTCCTCCGCGAGGCGCAGGCGATGGCGAAGATCGGCCACCGCAACGTCCTGCAAGTCTACGACGTGGGCATGTTCGAGGGTCAGGTGTTCGTCGCCATGGAGCACATCGACGGCGAGACGCTGACGAGCTGGCTCGCGCGGCCGCACGGCTGGCGCGAGATCGCCGAGACCTTCGCCGACGCGGCCCGCGGCCTCCACGCCGCCCACACGCTCGGCCTGGTCCACCGCGACTTCAAGCCGGACAACGTCCTCGTCGCCAGGGACGGCCGCGTGCTGGTCACCGACTTCGGTGTCGTCGGTGTCGCGGCGACCGTCGACGACGATGGAGCGCGCGAGCCGGTCTTGCCGTCGACCGGCCTCACCGGCGACGGCGCGGTCGTCGGTACGCTCGGCTTCATCGCCCCCGAACAGCGCGCCGGCAAGCCGGTCGACGCCCGCGCCGATCAGTTCGCCTTCTGCGTGGCGCTCGGCCGCGCCGTCGGGAAGAACGGACCCCGGCGGCTCAGGCTGATCGCCAAGCGCGGCCTCTCCATCGATCCGGCGGCGCGCTTTCCGTCGATGCAGGCGGTCGCCGGCGCGCTCGGGCGTCGCTCCCGCGCGCTGCTCCTGGCCGGCGGCGTCGCGGTCACAGCGATCGTCGGCGGGATCGTCGCCGCCGCGACATTCCGCCCCGAGCCGGTCGCGCCGTGCCAGGGGCTCGGCGCCAAGCTCGCGGGCGTCTGGGATCCGGCGGTGCGCGGCCGCATCCACGATGCCTTCGTCACGACCGGCAAGCCCGCCGCCGCCGAGGCGTTCGAGCGCACCGCGGCAGCCCTCGACGACTACGCCGGCACCTGGGTGGCCATGCGCGAGGACGCCTGCCTCGCGACCGCGGTCCGGCGCGAGCAATCACCGGACCTCATGGATCTGCGCATGGCATGCCTCGACCGGCGGCTCTCCGCGGCGTCGGCCATGACCCAGCTCTTCGCCCGCGCCGATGGCGATGTCGTCCTGCGGGCGGCCCCGGCCGTCCTGGCCCTCGAGCCGGTCGCCGGCTGCGCCGACGTCGATGCCCTGCGCGCCGCGCAGCCGCCGCCGCGCGACCCGGCCCGTCGCGCCTGGGTTGCGGGGATCGATCGGCGACTCGACGAGGCTACGGCCCTCTTCGCCGCCGGCAAGCCCAAAGCCGCTCACGCCGTCGCCAGCCAGCTCGCCATCGAGGCGCGTGCCGCCGGTCACCTGCCGGTCCGCGCCCGCGCCGAGAGCCTCGCCGCGACCTACTTGCGAAACGTGCACGGCAGCGGAGCCGAGCAGGCGCTCGCCGATGCGATGGTCATCAGCGCGGCGGCGCACGACGACAAGGCGATCGCCGAGGACCTCGCCACCCTGGTCTCCTTTCTCAGCGAGAACGGCCGCACCATCGAGGCCCTCGCCCTTCGGCCCGCGGGGATGGCGGCCGCCGAGCGCGCCGGCGACGACAAGACGCGCGCCCGTGTCCACTGGGCCTTCGGGGTGGCGTTCGGAGACACACCGAAGTACGTCGAGGCCGAGACCGAGCTGCGGACGGCGCTGGCGCTCGAGGAGCGCGCGAGCGGCCCGGACAGCCTGGCCCTGCCGCCGATCCTCGCCGACCTCGCCTACACGTTGAACGCCCTGCGCCGCCTCGACGAGGCTCGGCCGGTCGCCGAGCGTGGCCTCGCCATCGTCACCAAGCGAGTCGGCGCCGACAACCCTGCCGCGACACCGCTCCTCAATGTCCTCGGTCGGAACGCCTACCTCCGCGATGACTACACGGGGGCGGTCGCCGCCTATGAAAAGATGCGCGACATCACGGCCGCCGCCTATGGGCCGGAGAGCCCGAGGATGTTCGTGCCCCTGAACAACCTGGCGTCGGCGCTCGACGCCACCGGCCACACCGACGAGGCGCTGGCGATGCAGGAGCGGCTCGACCCGATCGTGATCCAGGCCTTCGGGGCCGAAAGTACGCACTACGCGAGCCAGGCGATGGCGAAGTCGGTCTACCTGCAGAATCTTCACCGAGCCGCCGAGGCCACCATCCAGGCCGAACGGGCCGTCGCCCTCTACGACAAGCTCGCGCCCGATGGGAACGACGTGGCGAAGGCGCTCGCCCAGCAGGGGATCCTCCTCCGCGAGGCCCACAAGCTCGCCGAGTGCGTGCCCGTGGCCCGGCGCGTGATCGCGATCCGCGAGAAGCTCTATCCGCCGAGCCACTCGACCCTCATCGACGCGGCGAGCGAGCTCGGCCTGTGCCTCATCGGCCTTGGGCGCGCCGCCGAGGCGCTACCCCTCCTCGAGCGGGCGCTCGCCGGCGAGGCGGCCGCCGAGAACCCGCGCGCACCGGCTCACGCCAAGCTCACCTGGGCCCTGGCGCAGGCCACACCGAACCCGGCGCGCGCGCGTGCCTACGCCGAGGATTCGCGCGACACCTACGTCAAGCTCGGGGATCGCGAGGAGGCTGCCGAGGTCGAGGCCTGGCTGAAGAGGACGCCGGCTAAGGGACGGTGAGGACGACCTTGCCGAAGCTGGTGTTGCCCGCGACGTAGGCGTGGGCCTCCGCCGCCTGGGCCAGCGGGAAGGTCCGGTCGACGGAGGGCACGACCGCGCCGGAGGCGAGGAGCGGCACGACGTGGCGGGCGAAGAGCTGGTTCGCGGCGATCTTCTCCTCGAGCGGCCGGGCGCGGAGGACGGTGCCGATGACGGTGAGCCGCTTGCGCAGGATGACGTGGAGCTCGAGCTCGGCGCGCGCGCCGGCGATGAGGCCGACGAGGACGATGCGCCCGCGTTGCGCGACGCAGGCGAGGTCCTCTGCGACATAGCCGCCGCCGACGAGCTCGAGGACCACGTCGACGCCGCGGCCGCCGGTCGCGTCGAGCACGGCGCGCGCGAACTTGCCGTCGGCGCTGGCGATGCCGTGCGCGAGCCCGAGGGGCCGGGCGCGGTCGAGCTTGTCGGCCGTGCGCGCGGTGCCGATCGCCGTCGCGCCGAGGGCGCGGACGAGCTGGATCGCCGCCGTTCCGACGCCGCTGCCGACCGCCGAGATGAGGACCTGCTCGCCCGACGCGAGGCCGGCCTGGCTGACGAGCCCGTCATACGCGGTGATGAAGGCCTCGGGGACCGAGGCGGCCCCGGTGTCGTCGAGCGCATCGGGGATGCGCGCGAGCGTGCGGCCGTGGACGACGACGGTCTCGGCGTAGGTGCCGCCGCCGGCGAGGCCGAAGACCCGATCGCCGACCTTCCAGTCGGTGACGCCGGGGCCGAGGGCCGCGACGGTGCCGGCATACTCGAGCCCGGGGATGTCGGCGGGCGCGTCGGGCGGCGCGGGATAGCCGCCCATGCGCTGGAGGAGATCGGCACGGTTCACCGCCGTCGCTCGCACGCGCACCGCGACCTCGCCGCGAGAGGGCTCGGGCGTGGGCACGTCGCGAAGCTCGAGCACCTCGGGACCGCCAGGCTTCGTGATGATGATCGCTTTCATCTACAACGCTCCTCCGCGGCGCCGGCTTGGTGGCGCGCGCCTTTCCGCCGCGCCATTGCGAGCCCGCCGCCACTTGTGGCGGCGCGCGCCGCCAGCGCCGCTCCGTCGCTCAGGCGAGGTTCCTCCGTGCGAAATCTGCGCGCTCGCGCATGGCGGCGATGGTCTTCGCGTAGTCCGGGCCGGCGCCGAAGATGCCCGAGCCCGAGACGAAGACGTTGGCCCCGGCGCGCGCGACGACGTCGACATTTTCGACCTTGATGCCGCCGTCGACCTCGATGTCGAGGTCGAGCCCCAGGCGCGTCGCCTCGGCGCGGAGGTCGCGGATCTTGGGCAAGACCTCGGGGATGAACTCCTGGCCGCCGAAGCCGGGGTTGACGGTCATGAGCAGCACCATGTCGACGAGATCGAGGATGTAGCGCAGGTGATCGGGAGGCGTCGCCGGGTTGAGCGCGACCGCTGGCCGCTTGCCGGCGGCGCGGATCATCTGGATGGTCCGGTGGAGGTGCACCGCCGCCTCGGCGTGGACGCAGATGATGTCGGCGCCGGCCGCGGCGTAGTCGTCGACCCAGCGCGCCGGGTCCTCGATCATGAGGTGGACGTCGAGCGTGGCGCGCGTCGCCTTGCGCAGCGCCTTGATGACCGGCGGGCCGATGGTGAGGTTCGGGACGAAGTGGCCGTCCATCACGTCGACATGGACGTAATCGGCGCCCGCGTCGGCGATGGCGCGGACCTCGTCGGCGAGACGGCCGAAATCGGCGCTGAGGATCGACGGCGCGATCTTGGTCGGCGGCATGTCGGCGAAGTTATATCACCGGCGCACCAGCCGGGCCGCGAAGAAGGCGTCGGCGCCGTGCCGGTGCGGGAAGGAACGAAAGATCGCGCCGTCCATGAAGGGCGCGAGGTCCACGCCGTCCTCGGGCGGCGGCGGCGCGGACGTGAACTCGGGGTGCTCGGCGAGGAAGCGCGCGAGCTGCCCGGCGCCCTCCTCGTCGGTGAAGGTGCACACGCTGTAGACGAGGATCCCACCGGGGCGCACGCGCGGGGCGAGCGCGGCGAGGAGGCGCGCCTGGAGCGCGGCGAGCGGCGCGATCTCTTCCTCGCGGCGGCGCCACTTGCCCTCGGGGTGGCGGCGGAGGACGCCGAGCCCCGAGCACGGGGCGTCGAGGAGGACGCGGTCGTAGCTCGCGGCGAGCGGCGCGTCGGCGCGCGTGAGATCGCAGGTGACGGCGCGGATTCCGTCGAGCCGGAGGCGCCGCGCGCCGTCCACCGCGAGGTCGAGCTTGCGCGCGCTCGCGTCGGCGGCGTCGATGTGGACCCGGCCTTGGGCCAGCTCGGCCAGGTGCGTGGACTTGCCGCCCACGCCGGCGCAGGCATCGAGGATCCGCTCGCCGGGCTGCGCGCCGAGGAGCCGCCCGACGAGCTGCGCGGCGACGTCCTGCGCGGTCATGAGACCCTCCTGGAACGGCGGCAGCTCCTCGAGCGCGCTGGCGCCGCGGAGGAGGAGCCCCTCGGGGAGGTACGGCGACGGCGTCACCTCGGCCCTCGGGCGCGCGGCCTGGACGGCAGCGGCGACCTGGTCGCGTCCGGCGCGCCAGAGAGCCACCCGCACGGCCACCGGTGGCGGCTCGTTCAGCGCTGCGGCGGCGGCCTCGGCCTCCTCGGCACCGACGGCCGAGACCAGCCGGCGGGCGATCCAGCCGGGCAGCGAGCACATCGCCTCGAGACGGGCGACGAGATCGGCGGGCGGCGGCGGCTCGCCCTTCTCGGCGAGTCGGCGAAGGACGGCATTGGCGAAGCCGGCGACCTGCCCGCCGAGCACCGCGCGCACGGCGGCCACCCCATCGTCGACGGCGGCATGGGCCGGCGTGCGGAGGACGAGGAGCTGGTAGGCCGCGACCCGGAGCGCGATCATGCCGGGCTGCGAGAGCTTGAGCTTGCCGGGCGCATGGGACGCGAGCGCCCGGTCGAGGCGCGATCGGTGGCGGAGCACGCCGTAGACGAGCTCGGTGGCGAAGCCCCGATCGGCGGAAGACAGGCCGGAGCGCGCCAGCGCGCCGCCGAGCGCGAGCGTCGCGTAGGCCTCGCCCTGCTCGACGCGGCGAAGGACGGCGCGGGCGAGATCGCGCGCGGAGGTCGGCCGCTTCACCCGAGCCGCGTCCCGGTCGCGATCGGCTTGCCGGCGACGAAGGCCGGCACGGGCAGCCGTTTTCTGCCGGGGAGCTGGAGCTCCTCGAGCGCGACCGCTCCGTCGGCGCACGCGACCACCAGCCCCTCGCGATCGGCGGCGAGGACCTCGCCGGGCGCCCCCTGCCCAGGGGCCGCCCGCGCGCCCCAGACCTTGAGCGGCTCGCCGGCGAGGACGGTCTGTCCGCCCGGCCAGGGATCGACGCCGCGGACGAGGTTCCGCACCTCGCGCGCGCAGCGGGTCCAGTCGATCTTGCCGGCGTCCTTGGCGAGCATCGGCGCCAGGGTCGCCTGCGCGTCGTCTTGCTTCGTCGGTACCAGCGCGCCGGCCTCGAGGCGGCCGAGGGCGACGAGCATCATCTCGGCGCCGATGGCGCTCAGGCGCGGCGCGAGCGTCCCCGCGGTCTCGTCGTCGGCGATGCCGACCTTCTGGGTGAGAAGCATCGGGCCGGTGTCCATCCCGGCGTCGAGCTGCATGATGGTCACGCCGGTCTCGGTCTCGCCGCGGATGATCGCCCACTGGATCGGCGCCGCGCCCCGGTACCTGGGCAGGAGCGACGCGTGGACATTCAGGCAGCCGTGGCGCGGGACGTCGAGCACCGCCTGCGGCAAGATCTTCCCGTAGGCGACGACGACGGCGACGTCAGGCGCGAGGCGGCGGAGCTCCTCGAGGAAGGCGGGGTCGCGCGCCTTGGGCGGCTGGAGGACCGGCACGCCGCGCTCGAGCGCGATGAGCTTGGTCGCGGGAGCGACGAGCTTCTGCCCGCGGCCCGCCGGCTTGTCGGGCTGACAGACGACGGCGGCGACGTCGAAGGCGTCGATCAAGACGCGCAGCGTGGGCACGGCGAACTCGGGCGAGCCCATGAAGACGATGCGCAGGGGCACGGTCACTCCTTGAGGTGGGCGAGGTAGCTGCGCCTGACCGGGTCGGTGTGGAGGACCCGGTAGGCCTCGCCGAGGACGATCGCGATCTCGGTGAGCTCGGCGGCGAGGCTGGCCTGCAGGTCGGGCGCGAAGCCCGCCGGCGCGTAGTCGCGGCGCGCGGCCTCGTAGGCGCGGCGGATCTCGAAGGCGGTGGCGTCGCGCCGCACCCCGAGGACGAGGAAGTAGTCGGCGTCGCGCACGTGGGCGTGCTTGGCGAGGATGCGCTCGCGGTCGATGGCCGCGTCGGCGGCGCCGGAGGGCCAGCTGCTCATCGCGGCGGGGGGCGCGACGGCGGCCCGGGAGGTCGTGGTGTCGCGGACCCGCGCGAGGCCGAGCGCGACGAGGGCCCAGGAGAGCTGCAGCACATGCTCCTCGCCGACGGGCGCGGCGGCGAGGACGTCGCCGAGCGGCCGCTCGCCGTCGAAGAGCTCGACGGTCTGCCGCTCCTCCGGCCCGAGATCGGCGTCGGCGAGGGCGTCGAGGAGCTCGGCGTGCTTCTCGGGGACGAGGACGGTGGCGGGCGGGCCGACGAGCCGGCGCAGCCGATCGAGGCCGACCTTGCGCCGGATGCCCTCGACGACGAGGAGCGCCGGCGGGGCGGCGAGCCGGATCTTCTCCTCGCGGCCGGTCCCGCCCGCCACGGCGGTGGCCGAGCCCGACTCCCACGAGAACAGGGAGTAGAGGATGTCCTCGACGTGGCGCCGGACGGCGGGCAGGAGCTCGCGCCGCTTGAGGTAGCCGAGGTCGACGAGGATCTCGCCCATGCGCCGGCCGCTCTGGGTCACGACCTCGAAGGCGCGCTCGATCTGCTCCGCGGTGATCTTGCCCTCGCGGACGAGGAGCTCGCCCATGCGATCGTGGGCGAGGCTCGAGCTGGCGAAGATCGGCCGCCCCTCGTCGAAGAGGACGATCTTCTCGACGTCGTCGCGGCGGAAGGCGACGCGGCCGCTCCAGCTCTCGCGGGCGAGCCGTCCGAGGAGCGAGGCGACGTCCTCGTCGACGAGGTCGCGGGTGACCGACGGACGCGGGCGCGGGCGCGTCATTGCCGCGGCTGGCGGGCGCGGCGGCGACGGCGCTTCGTCCTCGCGCGTGACGGTCGTGCCGCCGATGGCGTCGAGATCGATCTCGGGCGGGGCGCTCTCGTCGACGGCCGCTTCGCCTTCCGGCGATGGGCCGAAGAGCCGCGCCTCGACCGCCGACATGTGCTCGCGCAGCGCCGAGACGAAGGTCCCGGTGCCGGACTCGTCGGGGGCGACCGGCTCGATCGGTGCCACGGGTGCCGAGGAGATCGGCCCGGGCTCGGCCAGGACGACGGTCGGATCGCGCCAGACCGGCGGCATGCGCGCGGCCTCGTCGAACTCGTCGACGGGCGAGACCTCGCCGTCCGCGTCGGCCTCGGGGGCGACTGGGGCCTGGCCGGCGGCGGTCGTGGTCTCGGAGGTCTCGACCTCGACGGGGATGTCGGCCAGCGCGCCGTTCGTGTGGGGCGGCTCGGTCGTCGGCTTGGCGACGCGCGCGACGACCGCGGGCTTGCGCCGCGCCGGGCCGTTCACCGGCGCCAGCGCCGACCCGATGGCGAACTCCTCGTAGTCCTCGGGCTCGGTGACCTCGACTGGGGCAAGGCTCAGCGCCTCCTCCAGCTTGTCGGACAGGAAGGCCTCGACCGCCTCGGCCGTCGCCTCCTCGATGCGCGCGGCGAGCGTGTGGATGGCGACGCCGCCGACGTCACGCGGAGCGCGCGGGGCGGGCGCGATGTCGCCCAGGGCAGCGAAGGCGGCGGCGGTGGCCGCCGGCTTGGCATGCGGCGCGCGGACGTGCTCGGCGACGTCGGCGCGGCCGAGATCGAGGCACGACTTCACCGCGAAGAGGAGCGCCGAGCGCGACAGCGGACGCCGGAGGAACCGGTCGGCATGGAACGGCACCGCGTCGAGCGCGTGGCGGACCTGGCCCGCCTCGTCGGCGATGAGGACGAGCTGCGGCCGCGGCGGGCCGGCGGCGTGGAGGCTCTGGGCGAAGGCGAGGGCGTCGCCGGAGCGGATGCCGGCGTCGAGGACCACGACCTCCGCGGGGGCGGCGGCGAGCGCGGCGAGGGTGTCGTCACCGCCGTCGCCGGTGCGCGCGCCGGGGAGGCCGTCGTCGCGGAGCCAGCCGGCGACGCGCGCGGCGTCGGCCGCGTTGGCGACGACAAACACCTGGCTCCCGGTCTCGGCCACTCGGCGAATCGTACTACAGGGTCGACAGGGGATCGACGTCCACGGTGACGCGGACCCGCCCGTCCAGGCCACCGACGAGCCGCCGGACGAAGCCGCGAAGGACGGCCCGTCCCTCCGGCGTGGCGGGGTGCTTGGCCCAGAGGTGCCACCGAGACCGCCCGCGGAGGCGCTTGAGCGGCGCCTCCGCGGGACCGAGGACGGTGACCGGCCCGCCGAGCCGGGCGGCGCGCGCGGCCAGCTCGGCCCCGGCGTTCCTGACCTCGGCCTCGTCGGTGCCGTCGAGCCTGACGGCGATGACCCGGCCGTGGGGCGGGTAGCCGAGCTCGGCGCGCGCGGCCGACTCGGCGGCAAAGAAGGCCGCGTAGTCGTGCGTCCGCGCGGCCGCGACCGCGTGGTGCTCGGGCGAGTAGGTCTGGACGATGACCCGCCCGATCCGCTCGCCGCGGCCGGCGCGCCCGGCCACCTGCGTCAGGAGCTGGAAGGTCCGCTCGGCGGCGCGGAAGTCGGGCAGGGACAGCGATCCGTCGGCGAGGAGGACGCCCACGAGCGTCACGCCGGGGAAGTCGTGGCCCTTGGTGACCATTTGGGTGCCGACGAGGATGTCGACCTCGCGGCGCGAGACCTTCTCGAGGACGCGGCCGAGGCCGCGGCCGGCCGCCGTGTCGCGGTCGAGGCGGGCGATGCGCGCCGTCGGGAAGCGCGCGCGCAAGGCCTCCTCGACGCGCTCGGTGCCGACGCCGAAGCGACGGATC
>Ga0307508_10007689_pt1 | contig 10020 bp, 8 predicted proteins | sample 9_EM_MG_FD_203089 | JGI IMG/M metagenome (GOLD analysis project Ga0307508, IMG submission 203089) | Populus trichocarpa ectomycorrhiza microbial communities from riparian zone in the Pacific Northwest, United States - 9_EM | ecosystem: Host-associated > Plants > Roots > Unclassified | place...
AGTATACTTACTGAATAAAAGGTCTCAGTTCATCGCAGTTAAATAGCACATAATTATGTGCTTGTTTGAATTCTATTTTAGACAAATATCTTTCACTGATGGCATTTTTTAGTGCGAGTCGTTCAAAATTAGAGAATATTGACAAGTTCTCACTCGAAGGCACTTCACTACCATCGTCATTCCTTGGAACGCGATTGATTATTGTTCACAATTGAGGCTCAAAATAGTACGAGATAAATATTGAGATCTCTTCAACAATATATGCCTCACATATCAAAGCCTTAACATGTGCCTTGTTTTTAAATTTTTTTTAAGATTAAACAAGTACCTATATGGAATTAAATGAATGTTTTAAATTAGAGAAAACTATGAAAATACATTTTTAATTACACTACATGTGTAATATCTAACCTCTCGAATGGATACATCCATCTATACTGGACTGAGCCTCCAACTTTTGCCTCATTTGTGCACTAAAACCTTTATATTCTTGCACAAGAGTATAAATTCTCACATCCACTACACTTAAACATCTTCATACATTTAAGTGTTATTGAGTAAGCTATAGAGATATAAGCTTCAATTGTATTATTTACTCTTTAAGAGAGTGTTGCTACATTTCAAACAACTGTAATCCTTCAAGAGTTTAAATGAAAAACTCTTGGTCATTAGTGAGGTACATCACCAAGGTGAAAAATCTTGAAGCAAATATTTCTTCAAGTGATGAAAAAAGGCTTGGTAAGGATTCATCAAGGACATTGTAATCTTTGGCATAAATTAGTAAAGAATATAATACTTAAGACTAGTTTGGTGCTTGAGATGTGGATATAGGTTTGCTGAATCACATTAAAAACCAAGTTTGCAATTTCTATCCCTATACTCTTTACTTTAAGAACTTTAATTATGTTGTTTATTATTTGTGTTTATTGTTTTTAATTGAGTTAATTGCAATATTTCCTATTATTAATGTAACACATAATTCACCCTCTTAAGTGTTATTGTTTCCTTAATCCTAAAAAAACAATTGGTATTAAAGCTTAGTTCTCATTTATATAAGTTTGTTTAGACTTTGAGTAGAATGACAACCACTAGTTTTAATTTTCAATATGAAGGATCAACTTTTAGGCCATCTATCTTTGATGGTAATGACAGTACCTATTAAAATGCTAGGATGATTTACTTAGATGCTACAAGTACAACAAGATGAGACACACAAGGTTGATTACCCTCTCCTTCAAAATAAAAAGAAGAACCACCATCACAAATGATTTATGAAAGTAACATGGAGTGATGGCTCGAACTCTAGCTCAAGTGATGACAAAATGCATGTTGTAAAATGTGTTTCATGGAAATTGAAAGCGATAATGAGGTACTTTCTTCGGATGATGAATCTAACCTCTCTTATAATGAATTGCATGATATTTTTTAGACATTATACAATGAATACAAGAAGTTTAGTTCCAAGTATAGCTTATTAAAAAAATAACCACTTCTCTTATAATGAATTGCATGATACATTTGAGACATTGTACGATGAATACAAAAAGTTTGGTTCCAAGTATAACTTATTAAAAATAACCATGCATGTTTACTTGTTGAGAAAGATACTCTAAAAAGAAAACATGCATTATAGTTGATGATTACAATAAAATGAACCAACTTGAAAAGGAAAACAATGATTTAAAAGAAAAGGTTGATAAGTTTAACACTACACTAGCTAAATTCATTTAAGGTTCTAAGATCTTAGAAACCATGCTTGTTAGTCAAAGATGTGTTTTCAACAAAAAAGGTTTAGGCTATCAACCTAAAAAGAATAAAAAATATTTGAACTTATATACTTTGTTAAAGCCAAACAATTATATGATCCAAACTAAACACGAAATTATTATGGAAGCATTGGTTGCTTGATTTATGCATGTCCTATGAAGAAGGAAAAAGTTAGTAATATGACTTGGGTTAAAAAATGAACCACCATAAAAAGGATCCAAGAAGATATGGGTACCAAGAACCTCATCTTGAATTTATATATGTAGGAATCAAAGAAATATAGGGAGTGATTCTTGAACAGTGTTTGCTCAAGACACATTACCGGAGATGATTCATTGCTTTAAAGCATTACCAAGATCAAAGGTGGAAAAATCACTTTTAGAGACAACTTAAAAGGAAAATTCATTGGAGTTGGCAATATTGGATGTAAGTCATCTTTCTTAATAGAAAAGGTGTTTCTTGTAAATAGTTTAAAATATAATTTGCTAAGTATTAGTCAATTGTATGATAAAAGCTATAAAATTATGTTTGACCATGCATGTTGTTTAATCCTTGAAAATGATGAAGTTCTTTTTATTGGTAATAGAAAATGAAATGTTTATAAGATTAATATTAATGCATGCATGAGAATAGAAAGTTGTCTTGTTGCTAGCATTAATGATAATTTTCTTTGGCATAGAAGACTATGTTATATAAGTATGGATATCCTTTCTAAACTTATCAAAAATGAACTTCTTAAAGGTCTTCCTCATATTGCTTTTAAAAAGTAAGGATTATGTGATGCTTGCCAAATGGGTAAACAAGTAAAAATATCATTTAAGAGCAAGAACCACATTTCAACCAAAAGACCTTTAGAATTGCTACATATAGATCTATTTGGACCGACTAGAACAAGAAGCATAAGTGGTAATAAATGTTTGTGATTGTTATTGACTTTACTAGATATATATATAGGTTTTGTTTTTTGAATCAAAAGATGAAACTATTTATAAATTTGTAAAATTGTCAAAGAATATTGAAAATGAAAAAGGTTTATTTATCATAAACATAAGGAGCGATCATGGTGAAAAATTTATAAGTGATTTGTTTGAATCGTTTTATGAAGAAAAAGGATACCACCATAACTTTTTAACACCTAGAACTCCCTAACAAAAAAAAAGGTTGTGGAAAAGAAGAATCGGTCTTTTCAAAAAATGACAAGAACTATGTTAAATGAATTTGATACTGCTAAATGTTTTTGGGCGGAAACCATAAACACATCTTACTATGTTTTGAATCGTGTTACCTTAATACCAAAGTTGAAAAGGACTCCTTATAAGCTTTGAAGAGATAGGAAACCCAACATCTCATATTTTAAAGTTTTCAGTTTAAAATATTTTATTTTAAACACCAAAGATAATTTGGATAAGTTTGATTCAAAATCCAATTTTGGTATTTTTCTTGGTTATTCCTCCTCTAGCAAGGCTTATAGAGTATATAATAATAGAATACTTTGTCTTGAAAAATCCATGCATGCCATATTTAAGGAAACTCAAACTGACAAAATTGTTGAGATTCTTCTATATGACATTAATGAAAGTGTTCAACATTTGAGTCTTAAGATAAGACCCATATTTGAGTCTTAATAAAGAAATTGACAAAGATCAACTAAGCTTTAGCAATCAACAAGAGATGGAAAGTAACTTTTTTATACCATCAAAGAAGCTAAGGTATGTAAGCTCATACCCTTCTAAGTTAATTATTGGTAACTTTGAAGGTACTAAGACTATAGCATCTCTTAGAAATATTAGTGAGCATTATGCATTTGTTTCTTATATGTAACCCAAATCCTTTCTAGAAGCTGAAAAGAATGCAAATAGGATTTTAGCTATGCACGATAAGTTAAACCAATTTGAAAGGAATGATGTTTGAGAACTAGTCTCTATACCTAGAAATCAATCCATTATATAAACAAAATGGGTTTTTAAAAACAAAGTTGGTGAGTATGGGACCATTGTTAGAAACAAAGCTAAACTAGTTACCAAAGATTATAATCAATAAGAAGATATTGATTATGAAGAAACCTTTGCATCGGTGGTTAGACTAAAATCCATAAGAATGCTTTTAACTTTTGCATGTCATACTAGTTTTATAATTTTTTAAATGGATTTTAAAAGTTCATTTCTAAATTGTTTTATCATGGAAGATGTGTATGTTAAGCAAACACAAGGTTTTGAATACTTTCATTTTATGATCATGTTTTCAAACTCAAAAAGGCTTTATATGGTTTAAAACAAATACCAAGAACTTGGTATGATAGATTAAAGTCTTTTCTTATTGAAAATGGTTTCAACATTGGCAAAATTGACACCACCCTCTTCATAAAGAAAGAGATAAAGATAACCTACTTGTATAAATATATGCTCATGATATTATATTTAATACTATTAACAAATCTCTTTATAAGTCTATCTAAGAATCGTATACAAGACTTTGGTGTTGCATTTGATCATATACCTATTAAGTTTGATAACATTAATACAATAAGTCTATCTATGAATCATATACAACACTTACGTACAAAACATATTGAAGTGAGGCATCACTTCCTAAGAGATCATATGATGAAAGGTGATATTGCACTTGATTTTGTATGCACAGAACATCAATTAACATATATTTTTATAAAGCTTTTAAGTAAGGATCGCTTTTGTGAAATAATGAGAAATTTAGGCCTTTTTTGTATGAAACATTTAATCTGTAGAAAATTCATGACAATGCAGATCTAGGATGAATCAGTCGACCAGTTCATCATACTAACTCAGTCGGCCAACCGATTAAAGTAGAGAAACAAAGCATAAGTTACTGTGTGAACAATGACATTTTGAGTTTTAAGTAGGGTTCAATTTTTTAATCTATAAGTTAGACAAAAAGATATATTTAGACTCATAAAATATATCTAAAAGAGAAAATATAGAAAAATTTAAATTCTATGTACACTGGTCAACCAGTTCATATAATTAGATCAATTAGGCAACCGGTTAAGACAAAGCACATATAATGTCACTACTACCTAAAATTTCAGATTTTGACCCCTCAATTTCTTTAGGTTTTGAACATAATTTTCACATGGAAATGATTTTTAAAAATTCATAAGAAGGATCAAAAGAGAAAAATAGAAAATTTCAAGGTTGAGGTTCAATTGGTCGACCGATCAAACTAAATCAAGGCAACCAGTCAATTGGTTACTCGACAGTATACAAGGGACTATCACTTTCCAACAGCTCACAAAAACCTTCAAATTGATTTTCAATAACCCTAACCGAGGCTATCTTTTAATTTCACTCAATTTCCACCAAATCAAGCCCAATTGGAGATGATTTCTTAAAGATTAAAGCTCAATAGCTCCTAAAAATGCTCATGGAATGTGGAATCAAAGAGCAAAAAGGCTAATGATCCAACATCATACCAAGGTGATAATGTTAAAAAATTTCTTAGTTCTTTTGCAAATAGGTCAATAGCTATTGAAAGAGTATTAATAACTGATTTGTATGCCTTTGGTATTGATGAAATGAATGCATCTATAAGTTGGAGGAATTTATTCTTTTTAAAGAAACCCAGTTATCCTAAAGCTTATTAGAATGTCTTTTTTCAAATATGAGGATTAATGTTGAGCCTAGGATTGTGAGTAGACTATAAGATAAACATATTAAATTCGATTGTCAAATGCTTGTAGATATCTTAAGAATTTCAAATGAAAGTCCTAAGGTTTTTGAAATCAACATAATTCTTATAATTGAAGGTTTTAGATATGATGAATAAGTGATTTGCATACTTGTAAGAATGATTTTTCTCCAAGAGCAAAGATTAAGAACCAAGACGTGCTCTTACAACCTGGATTACTGCATAGGATCATAGCATATAATATTTTGCCTAAAAAAGGATATTATGATGAGGTCACATTCATGGACATGTGCTTGTTTGATTATATGGTTAAAAATAGGCTTATTAATCTACCATATATTATAATTCAAAATATAATCATGGCTCACAATCAGAAGCAAAAGCCTCTTCCCTATGGTCAAGCCTTGACATTTATATTTGAGCATTGCAGTATTTTATTAATGAGTATGGATAGGAAATAAGATTTGCAAGCAATGGAAATAAATAATATAACCCTGACCAAAATGAAATTTCTATTGAATGAGGAAGGTGTTTGGGTCGCTAAAATCCAAGTGGGAGCTTATGCTGAGGAAGAGCATGATGAAGAAGAATTACATGTTGGTGGTGATGATGAGTTTGTTAACATGTTTGAGAAGCCACTTGTAACTTCCTTTTTTGAAGATGCTGGCACTAGTTCTTAGAGATCTAGGATGGAAGATTGCATAGCCCATATTGAGATGGATATTAGTTATCTTCGAGACTCTCAAGCTCACATTATAGCTAAACAAGATCATATGGTAAGTGACTTACACAATATCAAGATTATGGTGACAAATCTACTCTCTCGATATCCACCACCCTAGACAATTGTGCCATAAGCATTTTTATGTTTTTATGTATTTAATTTTCTTTATGTTTTTTTTATTTTCTTTCCCAATTTGTAATGGATAATTACATTTTAAACATTATGGCATGTTTTCATATTCAATTTCTCTATGGCTTATTATGCTTTCTTATTCCTTTTCATTGATGACAAAGGGGGAGAGAATTAGCAAAAATAGAGAATACATATAAAACAAGTGATTATATGATTAAGGGGGAAAACATATATGTATAGATTGTTGTCAATTGTTAAAGTCTCTAAGGGGCACTATATTGCAAAATATAGGGGTGTCATTTTCTTTTATATCTATTCTTATTAATTAATAAGTCCAAGATGTAAAACAAGTGAAGACTTAGTTCTTAAGAATTTGTTTTAGTGCAAATTATGTAAATCTTTATATCTTACTTGATAACACAAATTAAAATGAATCCACACACTTCACATTGTATGTGCTATATAATTTATATGCATTTAGTCAGTCCAAGATTCACAAGGTTTAAAACTGTCAAATCTAAGTTTTAAGTTGAACTGGTCGACTGCTTGGATATATCAAGTGAACCAGTCAACTACTTGTTCATCAAGGATAAACATCTGGAAATTTGCAGAAACCGGTCAATCGATTGACTTGACCAATCTGAACCGGTCGACCGTTTGAGTTGTCAGATGAATAGTAACTGCTATATATGGCTACTTTTTTATAAAATCATATAAATTTCAATTGTAGCTCCATGTATAGCCTAAATAGTACATATAGTATGACAATTTTGTAACTTATTAATCCAAATATCCAAAATCTGGTCATTTAATTATTCTTGGATCCTCTTAGTTTCAGATCTTATAATAGACTTAATTGGTACCACTAATTGATTCTAGTGATGCTCGCTAATTCACATCATTAGTGGTTATGGATTTTGTTTTTAAAAAAAAAATTGTTCAAAATAGGTGGAGTTAAGTGATAGTGATCACAGTCATTTGCAAGATATTACTCATAATCATCATGATTTAAATTAGTTGTAGGTTCTTAAAGAGGTATAGGATATATATTAAAGTTGATGGTAACGAGGAAGAGGTACAATATAATATTGTTAAAGAAAAGAGGACAAAGACCAAGAAAACACCAAATCGTGCTTAGTTTTACAGTACTAATTATGTTGCTTATGAATTGTCTATTGCACAAGATACATGTGATGTTGATGAGCCTTCTTCGTATATGGATGCCATTACTAGTGCTAATTATAGAATGTTTGTTGTCTTGCATAAAGAGATGGAATTACTACATAAGAATCAAACTTGGTAGCTTGTTCGACCTCTTAAAGGAAAGAAGATAGGTGGCTGCTGTAACTGGATCTATAGAAAAAGGATGCTATCCCTGTGATAGAAGATGCTACATACAAAACTTGGCTGGTTTTAGATGGATATAGACCGGTGTTGACTTCAATAAGGTATTTCTTTTTTTCTATAGTTAGGCATAATTCTATTAAAATTCTATTATCTTTAGTGACGAGACTTGTCGCATTCATACGTAGAGAATTAGAGAGAAATATCTACATGATGCAATAATTGAAGGGTTTTATGATTAATGGCAAGGAAGATCACATATGCCTATTGAAAAAACCCTTGTATAAACTTCAAATGATATTTAGAATTGAAAGGGAGCACAAGACCGCTTAATTTCTATCCACCGAGTAATTTGTCTGGTTCAGTAGACAATTACATCCTCCGAAATTGACGACCGCCATTTGCGTTAAAGTTTTTGTCTTCGTTTCAGTTATGGTCATTTTGTCATACGTACTGATGGAATTTAATTTCTTTATCTTATTATAATGATAGTTTTTTTTTTTTACTTTATAACTTTAATCATCGACACATACTGATTCAAGACCACTTGTCTTTTATCGCGAGAACATTTATCTTCCACTTTGTAAATCTCCCACTTGAAAGAAAATGGAGAGAGAGCAGCAAAGTTTGTCTCTTAATACACCTTTATGTGAAGGAAACGGTGTCGGACTTTACGAAGAAAGAAACCAAGAAAGGGGTATCAGCAAGAAGGAGATTCTTGAAGAAGTGAAAAGGCAGCTATGGCTAGCAGGTCCTTTAATATCTGTGAGTCTGTTGCAATATTGTATACAAATGATTTCTGTGATGTTTGTAGGTCATCTTGGTGAGTTAAGCTTGTCTGGTGCTTCAATGGCCACTTCCTTTGCGAGTGTCACTGGTTTCAGCTTGTTGGTAAGTTTGCATCTTTTTCTTTTCATTTCCCCTTTTTTTTTGTTTTATCAAAATGTTAAAAAAATGTTTGTAAATAATACCAGGGACAGTGACACTTCTACTAGAACTGTTTGATCAGTTGATATAACAGTATGTGATGGATGCTAACTGAAAAATGTGATGAGCAAGTGCTCGATGACTTCCCTTTTTGTAAGATTTTAGTGAAAAATATAGTATCTTTAGCATTGATTGTGTTCTGAGTTAAAAGGATTCAAGCTATGCAATTTGTACATAACCGTGTTACAGTTGTTTGTAGAATTAAATACCTACAAAGATGGATTTTGATGGCAGTACTAAAGAAGAACAATGGTTTATAATGGTTTCATCCAACTACAATACTGTTAGGTTGCTCTATAACTTTGTAAGATTTTAATTGGTAACATGTGTAGGATGTTCAAGGTCACTTCTGCAGCTGTCTGCCTTGGCAAACAGATCCCTTGAAATTCTTAAGATGTTTGATCAGGCGTTTTCAACGTAGATACTCGTGATCATATTTTGCATAAGATGTTCTCCTCACTAAAAGATAGCAAGCAAAAGAACTGGATATTTCTGGCTACTAGCCAACCTAAATCAGTTTCCTTCAATTTTGTTAGTGTGATTTCCCAGACTGTCTGATAGGGGCTGATTCCCCCTTTCTATCAAATCTTCTGAGTATTTTATTTTATGTATTTTTCTTTTTTGTCTTGTCCTTGTCTTGTGGTTTGATCAACTGGTAAGTTATGTCATACAGTCCAAAGGGCATGGCTTGCCTTGGAGCATTATCGCCGCCTGAATTGAAGAAAACAGTCATTTGGCATCCTAATTATTAACTAATATATATTTTCTGTCCGTCGTTCCATATAAGACATGTGATAATAATATTTTTATTATTATAAAGGCTATCTGCGTGTGACAATTTGTCCCTTTCCTTATTAAAAATTAAAGGAGAGGGAAATCTTTAATGTTATCCAGGGGAATGAGGAATAAAATATTTGATGTTATGCAAGAAATCGAGGTGTAACGTGCTAAAGAGCCCCCCTCTGCCAAGTTAAACAAAACATAAAAAAAACTGTAGGCCCATTTTTTGTTTTTATATGCTTCACATGTAGTGTATAGGTACTGTTTTCTTTTGGTTTTGTCTTTTCTTTTTGAATGATTAGGCTATAGTTAGGGTTTGATGAGATGAATGATCCAACTAGGCCACAAACAATTAGTTTTTTAATAATGTAATGATGAATAACCCACAAAGGCCATGAAGCAAAAATCTGGTTTGCTATATGTACTGAAGTCTTGATTGTGCTGAAATCACAGTAGTATCGTTATTTATGCTCAAAAGCATGACCAAAACTTGTTTCATAATCATTAATACAGCTCTTAAAACATGAAAGTGAAATTGAGAGTTTTATAGGAGTAGTACATTGAGAGCTGATAATCTGGTTTGCGGGGTTGAGGACTTGCTGTTGATGTGTTGTGGGAAATTG